>PR_CR_10_Liq_1_inCRDRAFT_1000977_pt1 | contig 16824 bp, 9 predicted proteins | sample PRCRCaboRojoPR_3_FD_10241 | JGI IMG/M metagenome (IMG submission 10241)
CCAGATCCGTTGGCCTCAGCCAAAGACATCCGCGAGACGTTTGCGCGGATGGCGATGAACGATGAAGAAACCGTCGCGTTGACCGCCGGTGGCCACACCTTCGGGAAATGCCACGGCATTGACGATGTGGAAAAGTATGTTGGGCCAGAACCTGAAGCTGCTGACATCACTGAGCAGGGCTTGGGTTGGAAAAACTCGCGTGGTCAAGGCCACGGGGTGGACACCATCACCAGCGGCATTGAAGGAGCCTGGACCAACAATCCGATTAAGTGGGACAACGGCTATTTCGACAACCTGTTTGGCTATGAGTGGGAGCTCGTGAAAAGCCCCGCCGGTGCCTGGCAGTGGGAGCCCAAAGAAGAAGAATCCAGAATCGTGCCCGACGCTCACGATCCGAACTTGAAAAACAAGCCGATGATGACCACCGCGGACATGGCGCTTCGCATGGATCCCATCTACGAAAAAATCTCGCGGCGGTTTTGGGAAAACCCCAAAGAGTTTGAAGAGGCGTTTGCCAAGGCGTGGTACAAGCTAACCCACCGTGACATGGGTCCAATCACCCGCTATGTCGGCAAGCTTGTCCCCGATGCCGAACCGCTGATTTGGCAAGACCCGGTGCCTGCGGTTGATCATCCGCTGGTGGATGCCCAAGACATCAAAGCGTTGAAAGCCCAAGCGTTGGACTGTGGGCTCAGCGTGTCTGAGTTGGTCAAGACCGCCTGGGGCTCAGCCGCCACGTTCCGTGGTTCGGACAAGCGCGGCGGTGCCAATGGCGCGCGCATCCGCTTGGCGCCGCAAAAGCATTGGGAGGTGAACCAGCCCGAAGCGCTTGAGGGGATCTTGGCCAAGCTTGAGGGTGTGGCCCAAGGATTCAATGACGCGCAGTCGGATGGCAAGAAGATCTCGCTGGCCGATATGATCGTATTGGCCGGGTGCGCGGGTGTTGAAGCCGCGGCGAAAAAAGCCGGTTTTGACATTGAGGTGCCGTTTAACCCCGGCCGGACCGATGCCAGCGATGAGCAAACCGATGTGGAATCGTTTGCGGTGCTTGAGCCTCGCGCCGATGCGTTTCGCAATTACATGGCCAAAGACTTGGGCGGTGCGCCCGAGGAATGGCTGGTGGAGCGCTCGCAGCTGCTGACGTTGACCGTGCCTGAGATGACCGCTTTGGTCGGGGGCATGCGCGCCATGAAAGCCAATTTTGACGGCTCTGACTTGGGCGTGTTCACCGATCGGCCGGGGGCGTTGACCAATGACTTCTTTGTGCATCTGCTGGCGCCTGGCATGGACTGGCAACGCGCCGAGCAAGACGGTGTCTTTAATATNGTTGACTCGGCCACCAATGAAGTCAAATGGCAGGGCACGCGCGTCGATTTGGTGTTTGGTTCCAACTCTGAGCTTCGCGCGGTCTGTGAAGTCTACGGCGGTGCCGATGCGGGTGAAAAGTTTGTCAAAGACTTTGTCAACGCCTGGGTGAAAGTGATGGAATTGGATCGGTTCGATCTGAAATAGAAAAGACCAACTCTATCAGTCACTTTGCATTTAAAAAGCCCCGTTAATCGGGGCTTTTTTACATCACGCCAACCGGGGCGGATAAACTCTGAGCGCCAAGACGCCGTCGATCAGCGTCAGACCATCGAAGCGACTTCACTCGCTGTCCGCGCGCCAAAATCAGAACACTGAATTGATGATGCAATGGGCTCAGTTTAAGGCGCCCATCGTTGGAGGCACAAAGCCGCCCGAGACGTATTCAAAGCCGCTGGCAATTTCAATCAATACTGGCTCGCTGAACTTCGCGCCAAAGATTGATAAGCCGACGGGCATACCGTGAATTTGGCCCATCGGGACAGTGATGTTCGGATAGCCTGAAATCGCAGCCAGAGATGAACTTCCGCCAAGAGAGTTATCGCCATTGATGAGGTCGATGCTCCAGGCAGGTGGTGCTGTCGGTGCAATCAACGCGTCAAGACCGTGCTCACTGAGCAGTTTGTCAATGCCGGCTTCTCGAGCGGCGCTTTGCACACCTGTAAGCGCATTGACATAGCGGTCGTCACTCAACGGCCCTTTTTCTTGAGCCGACTCGAAGATTTTCTGCCCAAACCAGCGCATCTCTTGATCGGCATTGTTGCGGTTAAATTGAATGATGTCGGCCAACGTCATTTTGGCAAGTTCAGGATCGGGCAGACTGGCCAGGTAGGCATTGAGGCCATGCTTAAACTCGTATAAAAGAACGTCATAAGCCTGACCGAACATGTCATAAGATTCAGCGAAAAGGTTGTCTGATGTTTGCCATTCAATGTCGTCGATAACGTGTGCACCGTTGGCACGCATTGAATCAATGGCTTTTTCCAGCAGCTGGTCTGCACCGCTATGGAAACCTGCCGAGGAGCGCAGCACGCCAATCCGTTTTCCTCTTAAGCCGTCAGTTTTGACGTGTGTCGCCAGCGTGGCCGGTGACCATTCCGGGCGCTCCTTTGTGGCGGGATCTGCTTTATCTTGGCCGGCCATTGCACCGAGCATCACGGCCACATCATAGACGTTTCTGCCCATGGGTCCAGCAGTGTCTTGGCTGTGTGAGATAGGCACAATGTGAGTGCGACTGACCAGTCCCACGGTGGGCTTGATGCCAACGATGCCATTCGCCGAGGCTGGACACACGATCGAGCCATTGGTTTCAGTGCCAACCGCGAGGACCGTCATGTCTGCGGCCACGGCGACGCCTGAGCCCGAACTGGAGCCACACGGACTTCGACTGGGATCATATGGATTGCGTGTTTGACCACCTGTGGCACTCCAGCCACTTGATGAGCGTTCAGAGCGGAAATTGGCCCATTCGCTGAGATTGGCTTTCCCTAAGATGATCGCACCGGCCTCTCTGAGCTGAGTGATGACGGGCGCGTCTCGTCCGGTATGGTTATCCGACAGTGCCAGCGAGCCGGCCGTGGTTGGCTGATCGCGGGTCTCGACGTTGTCTTTAATCAACACTGGAATGCCGTGGAGTGGACCGACCCAGTTGCCTCTCGCAAGCTCTGCGTCAAGGAGGGCTGCCCGTGCGCGGGCAGAGGGATCAATGGCAATCACCGCCTTGAGCTGGGGGTTGAAAAGCTCGATTTGAGTGATGTGGCGCTCCACCAGCTCCNCAGCACTGAGAGAGCCCTCGCGCATCGCTTCGTGCAGTTCAAGCACTCCCGCCCAGTCGGTGTGTGCTTTTTCGGTGGCCGCAGTGACAGAGTGCACCAGCAAGACGGTAAGCGCAGTGATGATCAGAGACATTCGACGATGGATGTGGGGCATGTTTCACCTGATATCTTTTTGAGATCCAACCCGCTCAACCCAAGTGAACAGGAGCGTTTGATCATCATGCAGCACGCCAGTCGTGATTACAACGCGGACTGGGATGGTCAGGGCCCCGATGGTTTCAATTGATATTAAAAAAACGCATTTTCTGACCAAAAGTTGTGATGACAGTCTTGTTATTCCGTAAATATTTTGTTAAACCTACGCAAACGGTGCTGCTAAACCAACCTATAAACGCCCAAAGTGCTTCGTCTGCATCGTGAAGGGTGGAAATTGCAAAAAGGACAAGGCCAATGAAAAGAAAACAACCCGACCATCCACCAATACTNGCTGTGGCCATCTCATTGGCGTTGAGCGGCATGCTCATTGGATCGACGAATGCTGTCGCGTCAGAAAGCACTGAAAGTGGTCTGTCGTCAAAGTCACTGCTGCGCACCACATCGACCGTTGCAGTCGAGCGCTCTCAGCAAGACAGCACGGCTGAACAAGACACAGAAGACAATCCGCAAGACACTGAGGTGGGGGATGTCGAACGTATGATCGTGACCGGTTCGCGGATCAAGCGAGCTGGATATGACACGCTGCAGCCTGCCGTGAGCTTGGGTTCGGAATTTATAGAGGATCGGGGATTTGCCAACGTGGCAGATGCTCTTAACGAAACACCCGCTTTTGGCATTGGCGTCGGTAATACAGGCCGTCAAGGTGGCCAAAGCGTTGGACAAAATTTCGTCAACACTTTCGGGCTCGGCACACAGCGCACCTTGGTGCTGATCAATGGCCGCCGCTCGGTGAGCCAGAACACACCCGGCCTAGGCAGTGGGGCCAGCTCGGGCCAGCAGGTGGATTTGAACATCATTCCCACTGCAATGATTGAGCGGGTTGAGACCGTGTTTGTCGGGGGGGCGCCGATTTATGGCACCGACGCCATTGCAGGCACCGTAAACCTCATCATGAAGGAGGATTTCGAGGGCTTATCTACTGACTTTCAGTATGGGACCGATGAGGCAGGTGATTCGCAAAACGGTCGCTTCAGCGGCCTGTGGGGTGCGAACACGGCGGATAATCGAGGCAACGTGACCTTGGCTGCTGAGTTTTCAACCGTGGGCGGATTCGACGCTGAAGACAGCGCAGTCCTTCGCCGCAACACTGCATTTTGTGAAAACCCAGAGGCCGGTATCGGCGCCAATGGTCTTCCCATCGTCAATGCCAATGACGGAATTCCGGATGTTGTCTTGTGCGATGACGCAGTGAATGTGTGGCAGGTGCCCAATTCAGGGATGCCGCTGCTGCCGGGCGCTTTCGTCGCTTTTGGCAATGGCAATGGTGCTTTGCGGGATGCCCAGGGCAATCCCTTGGTCTTCGATGCCAGTGGCAATCTCGTGACTTGGGAAGAGGCCAATCTTGGCACGCCGCGCGGAATATTTTTCTCGCGAGGGGGTGATGGCTTCAACAATCCGCTCGTTTTCCCATTGGTCAAGGCAGAAACGCCGATAGCGCCGCTCGATCGCTGGAATTTTATGGGGAATGCGCGCTACGACATCACCGATAACACACGGCTCTTCGTTGAGGGGCTTTATGCGCGGTCGGAGTCCACGGATCGTGCCAATCAGCCGCCTTGGAGCTCTAACGTGTTTGCACCAGGCGCGGGCGGTGCTATCCAGGTGAACATTGACGAAAACCCGTTTGTGACCGAAGAATTGCGGTCTACGCTTGAACTTAACGGGGCTTACGATCCCACCCTTGAGGAAGATCAGTTTTTTCAGCTGACGCGTTCAAATTACGACATCGTGGAAGGCGCGCCCAACTTCAGAGATCAGGATGTTTTTCGCTTTGTTGTCGGGCTCGAGGGCGGTTTTGATCTTTTGGGGCGTGATTGGAGCTGGAACACGGCTTTCAATTATGGCGAAACCAACGCGACTTCTCGTCAAACGGATATCAATGGACCGCGTTATGCGCTTGCGCTTGATGCAGTGACCGATCCAGCAACGGGTGATATCGTGTGTCGATCACAGATTGAGCCGGCCTCAACGCCGTTCGATGGGGTGTTTGTGCCACCAGAAAATTCTGACATCGACAATTGTATTCCCTTCAACCCATTTGGTCTTCAGCAGATCACTGATGAGCAACGGGCATATTTGATCCAGCAGAACTTCCAGAGCACAGAAATCCGGCAAATCACTTATGAGGGCAACCTGGCTGGAGAGGTGTTTGATTTGCCCGCGGGCCCAATCTCGTTGGCAGGCGGCTTCACGCACCGTCGCGAAAGTGGGCGCTTTGATGTTGACCGTGCAACCAATATCGGCATCGATCCTGTCACACCGGTGCCTAACATCTCTGGCCGATTCAACACCACAGAGGTCTACGGCGAGACGGTAATTCCCATCGTTGAAAACGGCGTTGGCCCAGGATTTGACGTGCCGTTTTTGGCATCTTTCCAGCTCGAGTCAGCTTTTCGATTTGTTGATAACTCACGTGCCGGCGAAGATGTGACCTGGACTGCGGGTGGGCGCCTCCGGCCAAACCTTCCTTGGTTGGAAGATGGCCTGACAATTCGCGGGAACTTTACCAAGTCAATTCGAGCACCATCCATCCAGGAGCTCTTCTTGCCGCGTTCGCAGATTCAGACGTTTGCCGCAGACCCGTGCGATCCGGAATTCATTGTCAGCGGTCCAGATCCAGCCCTCCGTCAGGCCAACTGTCAGGCTGAGGTGCAGGCGCTGATTGCTCAGGGTGTTCTTGAAGAAGGGTTTAATCTCGCCGAGTTCGAATCTTTGATCGATAATCGAACGGATACGGGTTTTACAGGCGGCAACCCGGGGCTTGAAAACGAAGTGGCGGATTCTTGGACCGTGGGTGCCGTGGTGGCACCACCATCAGTGCCCGGGCTCAGCCTTTCGGTGGATTGGGTGAATATCGCTTTGCAGGATGAAATTGTCACCCTTTCAGCCACCCAGGTTCTCAATGCCTGTTTTGACAGCCAGAGCTATCCTGAAGCCGAGGCCTGTAATCGCTTTGAGCGAGATTCTGGATTTCAAATCCGCAATCCAGAAACTGGGTTTTTGAATGCGGCACGGCGCGATTTTGAAGGCTTAGTTGCCAACTTTAACTATGACTTTGAGGCTGCCGGGTTGCTCAGCAACCTCCCCGGCAATTTTCAGATCTTTGGCAATGTCTTTCACAATGCTCGAGTCGAGCGCGAAGTGAGCCGCGGTGATCTCGAGGTTCTTACGGGTGAGCGTGGCTTTGAGCGTCTGCGTTATCAACTGAATGTGCGTTATGACCAAGAGCGATTCGGCTTTCTTTGGCAAATGCGTCATATCGGGTCATTCAAAGTTGACAAGCAGGCAGCCCCCGAACGATTTGCGCCTGGCGAGGGCACGGGACCATCGGTCCAGTTCCATAACTTGACCTTTGATTATCAGTTCACGGAGGCCATCAAGCTACAGGCCGTTGTCAACAATGTCTTTGATAAAGTCGATGGTCGAGTGCGAGCAGGCGCTGCACTGACTGGATCAGGCAGTGATCCATTTCAGCCGTTGGATGTGCTCGGACGGCGTTTCCGGTTCTCGGTAAGCGTCGATTTTTGATCGTCATCTCTTACAAAGCTCAGACGAAGAACCGGGGGCCTGAGGTCCCCGGTTTTTCGTCACATTTTACGTGTTGACCACAGTCTCGTAGCGCGTTGACAGCCAGGCAGCTGGTTCAGGTGAAAAGTCTGTCAAAGCGTTTGTTAACGAGCAGGTGAAAGTGATGGAATTGGATCGGTTCGATCTGAACTAGAAAAGCCCAATCTTATCAGTCANTTAGNNTNAAAAAAAGCCCCGTTGATCAGGGCTTTTTTGTGTCTGGCATCGCGTGGTTTGATGCCTGTCGGGGGGCGCGGATGAAAGTGTTGTTTAGATCATGTTAAGATGATCGGTGAACTCAAAACGAAAGGTTAGGCTATTTTCCAAACGGCTTGATAAAAGCCATTGAAGAAAACAAGTGAACTCGTGGACGGAGAGGTGTCACCGATCCGTACATCGGTAGAGTTTGATGCTAGAAACCACGGGATAAGTGGTGACTCAAAGCCTCATAACAATTCAATATAAACGGCTTTTGAGCAATTAGACGCACAGCGTCTGCATATGAACCCAAAATCAGAGTCTGCACCTTAAACGGTGCCGGTGGTCTCCGACCACAGAACCCAAAGGCTTTGATGCTTTATCGATGCTTTTAGCATCACCAACGAAAATACAATTGCTTTTTGGTGAAGTGATTCGTCAGTGACGTGGCTCCGTGGGCGTTTGTGCGTCCCGCTCGATTCGTTATCGCCTGTTGATTGGCATCGACGGCCGGAATCTGTTCGGGAGCGCTTGTTTCTTGAAAAAGCCGATCTTGAGCTTTGCTTTCAATTTTTAATTGAATATTCATTTAAACCAAAAGGACCAATAATGAGACGAAATCGATTATCCGAGGCCATTGGCTGGGTGCTCGCTGCAGGCGCAGTCACCACAGTTCAGGCGCAAGATACCGAGTCCCAGAATGAGTCAGAAAACAGTCGTGAAGTGGATCGGATGGTGGTGACCGCCACCCGGACCGAAGCCACTGACATGCAGTCGACGGCCGTGGCCGTTCAAGCGATGGATGGGGAAACACTCGATGACATGGGTGTGGACAACTTTGATGACTTGCAGTCATCAATGCCGGGGATCACAGCGGCCAGCCGCGGTCCCGGTCAGCAAACCATCTTCATTCGAGGGATGTCTGTCCAGCCCATTTCTGTGCTGCTCTCAGGCGCGCAGGGCACACAGCCCAACGTGGCGCTCTATCTGGATGAGCAGCCCGCAACGGCGCCGGGTCGGAACATGGACATCTATGTGACCGATCTGGAGCGGATTGAGGTCCTGCCGGGGCCACAAGGCACGCTGTTTGGCGCAAGCTCGCAAGCGGGCACCATCCGCTACATCACCAACAAACCTGAGTTGGGAACCTACGAGGCCGGCTTCACCGCCAGCACCGGGTTCATCAAAGGCGGTGACATGGATGCCAGCGGTGAGGGTTATTTCAACCTGCCGGTGGGCGACAACACCGCGATGCGGTTGGCCTACTACAGCGTGCAGCTGGGGGGCTACATCGACAACACATTCGGTGAATTCACCCTCGACCCAAGCATCAATGCCGATTCTGCGGTTGATCTGGGGCCTGATGCGACTTATGAGTCGACCGATAACCTCGCGCTGGTCGAAGAAGACTTCAACGACGCGTTTTACAAAGGCGTTCGCTTGGGGCTTTATCACGAGATCAACAACGACTGGAATGTGCTGATCCAAAACACCTACCAGCAGTTGGGCTCGGATGGGGTGTTTGACTATGACCCCGATGTCGGTGATTTGGAAGTGAACCGCTACTTCCCTGACAAGCTGCGCGATGACTTCAATCAGCTGTCGTGGACCATCAACGGCCGTGCCGGCATGTTGGACTTGGTTTACACCGGTGCCTATTTGGATCGCCAGGTGGACCAGTCGGTGGACTACACCGGGTACAACAACTCAGGCGGATTCATCGCGTACTACACCTGTACCTATGACAACCCCAACTATGTCACCAACTACAACATTGATCCGGCGTTTGTCACTGAATCTCGGGCGTGCTTAGACCCCACCAAGGGTGCAATCATTGATCAAAAGCATGAGCGATTCACCAACGAACTTCGGTTCTCGACACCGGCGGATAACCGCTGGCGCGTGGTGGGCGGCGTGTTTATGGACGATTACACCATTGAGACGCAAGATGACTTTGCCTACTTGGCAACGCCTGATCTTGGTTTTGCGCCCAATGCGCCGATTTCGTTCTCTCAAAACATCAACCCCGACACGCGGCCTGCGGGCATTGCCTTTTTCAACGACATCACCCGTGAAGAAGAGCAGTTGGCCTTTTTCGGTGAGTTCAGCTTTGATCTGATCCCCAACACATTGAAGGCCACAGTTGGTGCGCGGCGCTATGACATTGAGTCCTCATTTGTGGGTTCATCGAACTTCGCCGATGGCATTTTCCAAGGCTCAGTCAACACCGATCGCGGCCGCGACTACGAAAGCTCAGGTGGTCACAGCCCGGATCCGTTGGAGCAGGATGACACCATTACTCGGTTCAACCTGTCTTGGACGCCCAACGACAATGCGTTGTTCTTTGCAACCTACTCAGAAGGGTTTAGACCAGGTGGTTTCAACCGCGGCGGCGGGATTCCATCAGCCAACCCAGAGTTCCCAACCGTTCAAGTGACTTACGACACCGATGATGTCACCAACTATGAATTCGGTTGGAAAACCTCATTGCTGGACAACACCCTTCGGTTCAACGGAAGCGCTACTGGATTAAGTGGGACAACATGCAGGTCTCGCGTTTTGATCCAGCCAACGTGTCGATCCTGACCTTTATCGAGAACTCAGCCGATTCTGAGATCTTCGGTATCGAAGGTGATTTTGTGTGGCGCGCCACTCAAAACTTCACCCTGTTTGGGGCGTTTTCATACAACGACACCGAGCTGAAGTCGGTTCAGGCACGCGTTATCGAGTTGGCGCCTGTGGGCTCCAGCTTGCCGCTGGTGCCTGAGTATCAGGCTTACTTGCGTGCGCGGTATGAGACGACCGTTGGATGGGACTTTGCTGACACGGCGTTTGTCCAAGCTTCGGGGTCGTTTGCCTCGCATGCCTTCAGCTCACTGGTGGCTGATGTCCGCGAGCGTCAAGCGGGTTACTCGATCTTCAACGCGTCGGCAGGGATTGCCAAAAATGACTGGTCAGCTGAGGTGTTTGTCGACAATGTGTTCGATAAGCGGGCTGAACTGTTCATTAATGAGCAAGACGATATTCCTCGCATCACCACCAACCGTCCGCTGACGGCCGGTGTGAAATTCAATTACCAGTTCACTGGTTTTTGATTGAGGGTTAATCGATCAGGCTACAATTCTTGTGGCCTGATCGACTGCTTATGCTTATGCTTTTGGCAGGGCGCCGATCGGTGCCCTGCCATTTTTTATTGTGAAAGAGGTCATGTCGAAAGCATCCCACGGTTCATTTGATGACACGCTGGCGCAGGCCGAACAGCACCTTCGCCACCAGCAGCTTTTCCAGGCGGAGGCCTTGCTCGATGAGTGCCTCACCTTGAAGCCCAAGCATCACCAAGCCTTGTTTTTCAAGGCGGTCTGTCGCCGCGCCGATGGCGATCATGCAACAGCCATGGCACATCTTCGGGCAGCGTTGGAAGGCAAGCCCGATTACGGGCGTGCGTGGCAAGAGATTGCCCACAATCATCGCGACCAAGGGGAACACGCCCCTGCCATTGAAGCGTATCGTCGCGCGCTTGTGAGCTCAACCCAGGTTTGCTCGCCAGCTGGCGTGAATTGGCTCGGCTGCTGACTGAGGCAGGCCGCACTCAAGAGGCCGCCAACGCACAGGCCAATCACGACCGTTTGGCAAAACTGCCTCGAGTATTGCAGTCGGTCACCTCCATGATGCATGAGGGCAAGCTTTTAAAAGCCGAGCAGGCGTGTCGGCAGCACTTAAAAGCCCATCCCAAAGACACTGAAGGCATGCGTTTGTTGGCCGCCATTGGCGCAGAGCTCAACGTGTTGGACGATGCGGAATTCTTGCTGGAGAGTGCGCTTGAGTTTGAGCCGAAGTTTGATTTGGCGCGGTTGGACTATGTCAAGATTTTGCACAAACGCCAAAAGTTTCAAAAAGCCTTCGACCAAGCCCAAGAGCTTCGCCGTCGAATGCCCAACAACTTGGCCTCAGAAATGATCTACGCCAACGAATGTGCAGCGATTGGTCGATATGAAGAGGCCCTGACGGTGCTGGCGCCGCTGGTCGATGTCAGCCCCTATCCTGAAAACGTTCACATGCAGCGCGGGCACGCTTTTAAAACCATTGGCGATCAGCGCCAAGCCATCGATGCTTACCGCTCAGCCGCGGCCCATCGGCCAGAGTTTGGTGATGCGTGGTGGTCTCTGGCCAACCTCAAGACCTATCGCTTCAGCGACGATGATTTAGACCGCATGCGCCAGGCCTTAACCTCCGAGCGGGCCTCGGTTGTTGATCAATACCATCTTCATTTCGCGCTGGGCAAGGCGTTGGAAGATCGTGAGGAGTTTGCGCAGGCGTTCGATCACTACGCCCAAGGCAACGCTTTGAAAAAAGCCCAGGTGCGCTACAGCGCCGATCGCATGCACGCTGACTTCGAGCGCCAAAAAGCCTTTTTCACACCACAGCGGGTGGCGTCATTCAAAGGCGCAGGCGACCCCGCCCCAGATCCCATTTTCATCGTCGGTCTGCCGCGTGCAGGCTCGACGCTGATCGAGCAGATTCTGGCGTCTCACAGCCAAATTGATGGCACTTTAGAGCTTCCCAACATCTTGGCCATGGTGCATCGATTAAACGGTCGCCAGCTGGTCAATGACACCCCCCGCTACCCTCAGGTGCTCGCAGACCACAGCGCCGATGAGCTTCGGGCGTTGGGCGCCAAGTACATTGAAGACACGCGCATTCATCGCCAGGGTGCGCCGCTGTTTACCGATAAGATGCCCAACAACTTTCGCCACATTGGTTTGATCAAGACGATTTTGCCCAATGCACGGATCATCGATGCGCGCCGCCACCCCATGGCCTGCTGTTTTAGCGGGTTCAAGCAGTTGTTTGCCGAAGGCCAAGAGTTTTCATATGGCTTGGAGGACATCGGGCGGTATTGGACAGACTATGCCGATTTGATGGACCACTGGCACACGGTGTATCCGGGCGAGATTTTGCAGATGGACTATGAGGCGGTGGTCGATGATTTAGACGGCCAGGTCAAACGTTTGTTGACATTCTTGGGCCTGGCGTTTGAGCCCCAGTGCGTTGAGTTCCACCAGACCCGGCGATCGGTGCGAACCGCCAGCGCAGAGCAGGTCCGACAGCCCATCTACAAAGCCGGTGTGGCGCAGTGGCGGCATTTCGAGCCGTGGCTGGGCCCATTAAAAGCCGCGTTGGGTGCGCATGCCGAATAACTTGTCTCGAGAGATTTAAAAAAAGAAAGCCCACCACACGCTGACGTTGGTGGGCTTTGCCGGTTGCAGGTCATCACTTCACCTGCCATCCCCCTCCCTTCATAGCGATTCAATATCAGTCTGATAGAAAACCACCGGTTTGACCACGGCAAAACCCGACAAGCATGTCGACAAAGCCGACAGGTGAGGCGTCGGTCAGATGCCGCTGACTCAGGAGGAGGCGGTGTTGGCTTGGTTGGCCTTCAAACGATCCAAGTATTGTGAGGGAGACATGCCAACATACTTAGAAAATGCCCGATAAAACGAGGCTTTGGAGTTGAACCCGCACGCCGCGGCCAGCTGAGCAATCGAAGGGGGGCTGGGCTGGTTCAGCTGGCGTCGCGCATCCATGATGCGGTAGTAGTTGACCAAGTTATTGAAGTTGGTGTTGGCAAACTGAGAGATTGCATTGGAGACATAAGTGCTGTTGCTGGCCACGTGGGCGGCGAGATCACCCAGCGACAGATTGGCGTCTCGATAAATCGTATCTTGCTGCAAGGCATCGGTGATTCGTTCAAACACTTTTTCTAAACTCGGTGTTGCGCCGTCTTTGCTCGATGACTCTTGATCGGGCTGAGTGCTGGGTTGAGGGTGGCGATGGGTGAGGCGTTGGTTGACCTCGTTTTGTCTGAGCAGGTCTTGGTTTCGCTCATACAGGCTTTGCAATGTGCGGGCCCTAAAGCTTAAAAAGAACACCGCCACCGCCAACAGGCTCACCACACCGATGGTCAACACCACCCCAAATTGGATTTGTGCCCGCTGACGCTCAATTTGCTCGGCCTGGATCGCCAGCTCGGCGTCTTTGAGCTCGGTTTCATAGCGGGTTTGAATTTCTTCAGCCGAGGCTTTGGCCTCAGCGCTGATCAGCTGACGATCGAGGGCTTGGTATCGATCTGAATAGGTCAGGGCCAATTGATAATTCCCTTGATCTCGGTAGAGGTCGGCGTAGTTGTCCATCAACTGCCTTTCAATATAGGGATCATCGATTGACTCAAGGTCCGCGGCGGTCATGTCGTAAAACCGAAGGGCTTGGGCAAAATCACCGGCCACGTAGTGTGCATGGCCGATGTTGAGATGGTTGAGCATGACACAATAGTCAAACCCCTCATCGCTGCACACCGTCAAAGACCGGTTCAGCGCGGCCAACCCCGCATCGATTTGATTCAAGTCGATATACAAATTGCCCAGGTTCATTTGAAACTGAGCTTCTAAGTCGGGTGAGTCGGTCGGTTGCAATGACGCCAGCCCAGCGCGATAGACCGCCAATGCCTCCTCGAGCTGGCCAGCGGCGCGATAGGTCGCCCCCAGGTTGGCTTGAACCAGCAGCACATCGGTGCGCTGATTGAGCCTATCGTAAAGCTCAATGGCCTCAAGGTAGTGCGCGCTGGACTGCTCCCAATCTTCAAGATAGCCTGTGGTGTTGCCCAGGTTGTTATAGACATTGGCCCGAAACGTGGGGCTTTGGTCTAAGCGCAGCGCGTTGGTGTAGTACTCAATGGCACGCGGGTATTGGCCCAAGGTCTGATACAGATCGCCCAAAGTGCGTTGGATGGTCGCCTCAAACGCTCGGCCGGCGGGGTCGGCCGTCAGCGCCAACAGCCGGGTCTCGGCGCGCATCAAATCGTTCTGCGCTTGGATCTGCAAGGCGATGATGCCCAGCTCCAAAAACAGGGCCTGAGCGGGGGTCAATTGATCCTGCTGCGCGGCTTCAAACGCTTCCAGGTCGTCGATGATGGGCTCAAGATCGCCTGCGTAGCGAAAATGCGTCAGCACCCGGTCAAGATAGGCCAAAAGCAGCGGCACATCGCCTGTGGCTTGCGCGCGCTGTCGGGCAGAATCAAGGGTTTGCCGAGCGCGATCAAGGTCTTCGGTATAGATGGCGTCGAATGTTTCGATGAGCGCCTGTCCCTTTGCATCTTCGATGGCATCCAACGATTGGGCGGCGGCGGTGGGGGACCCGCCACTGATGAAACACAGCATCAGCCAGCACAGCGCCACTTTGATGGGATTGGATGTCAACATGCGTTGTTGATTATGACACGGCCCGTTGAGGCGTTAACGATGCAAAGTAGTTCTTTGTCAACCTCATTTGTGTCTGGGCGTCGCTGGCCTGATTGACCACCGCCAGAAACGGTCGATTTTCCGGGCGGTCTTTGGCATACCACCCCAGGTGTTTGCGGGCCACACGAACCCCTCGGTGGGGTCCATAAAACGCATACAGCGCGCGCAAGTGACCCAGCAATATTTCGCCCACGGTCTCAGGCGGCGGCTCAGGCAAGTGCTCACCGGTGGCTAGGAAGTGTTTGATTTGCTCAAACACCCACGGCCTGCCTTGCGCCGCTCGCCCAATCAACACGCCGTCAGCGCCTGTGTAATCCAGCACGGCGCGGGCCTTTTGTGCGCTGTCGATGTCGCCGTTGGCCCACACCGGAAGATCGATGCTGGCTTTGATTTTGGCGATGGTGTCGTACTCCGCCACGCCTTGGTACTTTTGGTCCCGGGTCCGGCCGTGAATGGCAAGCGCCTGGACCCCGCAGTCTTCGGCCATCCGCGCAATGGTGGGGGCGTTTTTATGGTTTTGGGCCCAACCGGTTCGGATTTTGAGCGTCACCGGCACGTCCACCGCCGTCACCACCGCCTTCAAGATCGCCTCGACGCGCGGTTCGTCTTGCATCAGCGCCGATCCCGCCCAGGCCCGGCACACTTTCTTGGCCGGACAGCCCATGTTGATGTCGATGATGTCGGCGCCGTGTGACACGTTGAACTGCGCGGCGTGCGCCAGCTGCTCAGGTTCCGTGCCTGCAATTTGCACTGAGATGATGCCGGGTTCACCCCGGTGGTCCATGCGATGTTGAGATTTGGCGGTGTGCCAAAGCTTGGGATCGGCACTGGTCATTTCCGAGGTGGCCAGTCCTGCGCCCATGGCTTTGCATAACAGCCGAAAGGGTTTGTCAGTGACCCCCGCCATGGGCGCCAGGCCCAAGTTGGATGACAGCGTGTGCGGTCCGATGTGCATCAAGGGGCGGTCAGGTTCATGTGTGGTTGATACCAGCGGTCAAACGCGGCAAGCAGCTCATCGATCCCTAAGCCAGATGTGGCTGAGAAGGCCTGCAGGCCGACTTGGGGGTGGATTTTACCGCGCACTTTATCCACAGCCCGCATCCATTGACTTCGTGAGAGCTTGTCGGCTTTGGTCAGCACCAAATGCTGAGACAGGCCACGCTGACCGGCCCATTCGATCAATTGAATATCGGTGTCTTTAAGAGGGTGTCTGATGTCCATCACCACCACCAGGCCTTGGAGGGCTTGACGCTGATCAAGATAGCCTTGAATCAGGCCTTGCCAGTGGGCTTTCAGATCGCCGCTGACCTTCGCGTAGCCATACCCGGGCAAGTCGACCAATTTGCGCATTGGGTCGAGCTCAAAAAACACCAGTTGGCGGGTGCGCCCGGGGGTTTTGCTGGTTCGAGCCAAAGATTTTTGGTCGCACAGGCGATTGATAAGACTGGACTTGCCGGCGTTTGAGCGTCCGGCCACCGCCACCTCGATGCCGCCATCGGGAGGCAGTTGGCTGGGGTGGTGGATGCTGTCGATATACCGAGCCTGGCGGAGCAGCTTGGCCGCGGCCGCTGGAGATGATGAAGACGGCGAGGATGGGGGTGGGGTCATGGGAATCCCTCAAAAACGGCCCAACGGCTGGCATAAAAAAGCGATAATATCAGGTCAGACCATGCATGCAGGAGTATCCGCACAATGATTCGATGGGCAATGGCCACTGTTTTGACTGTTCTGATCGCGACTGTCGCGAGTCCCGCGCTGGGGCAATCGCTGGTGGGAGATCCGGAAGCCGGTCAAGCCAAGGCAGCCACATGCGGTGCCTGTCATGGTCAAGATGGCAACTCAAGCGTCTCCGAGTGGCCCAAGATTGCCGGCCAGCATGCCGATTATGCGGCCAGGCAAACGCGCATGGTGCGCGATCAAAAGCGCAACGTTCCGACCATGTATCCCATGGTGATGAACCTAAGCGATCAAGACATTGCCGATATCGCCGCCTACTACGAACAGCAGGCCATTCAGCCCGGCGTGGCCGATGAGGCTTTGGTTGAGTTGGGTGAAGACATCTATACCGCGGGCAACATGGACTCAGGCGTGCCCTCATGCGCCGCCTGCCATGGCCCCTCGGGCCGCGGCATTCCTGGGGCGCATTATCCAAGCCTCAGCGGCCAGCACGCCGACTACACCGCCGATCGCTTGCGGCGCTACCGCAGTGGTGAAAACAATGGCGCAGATGACCCCTACAGCAACATCATGGTGGCCGTCGCCGCGCAGCTGACCGATGAAGAAATCGAAGCGGTGAGCTCTTATATCGAAGGGCTTCACTTGGCCAGGTTCACCAATGCTGAATAATGCATTGATGGCGGTCTGCTAGCCTCTGCTCATCGCTTTTTTTATGACCCAGGACAAAT
>PR_CR_10_Liq_1_inCRDRAFT_1000978_pt1 | contig 16814 bp, 15 predicted proteins | sample PRCRCaboRojoPR_3_FD_10241 | JGI IMG/M metagenome (IMG submission 10241)
CGATGCGTTCGGACTTTCCAAGATGCAGGTCCGAGACACAAAGCAGGCCCTGGTCGGGCCAGAACAGGCTGCCATCCGCGCGGGCATGCAGGGTCTGGCCCGCCAGATCGAGAACATGGTGTGACATGGCGCCCGACTTGGCCCAACCCGGCCCGCCCCGCAAGGTCATAGCGCGCTCAGGCCCGCCTCGGCCATCAGCCGTTCGGTTTCAGCGGCCATCAACCGCTCGCGGCCCTCTCCGATGATCGGCACCTTGCCCGGTTCCAGGAACAATGGCGCAGCGAGCGGAGAAACACGGGTCAACCGCCTGTGGTCAATCCCGGCGATACGCGCCAGCATGTCCTCGATCCGGCCGAAATCCACCAGCCCGCGCAGGGCTTCGTCCCGGGTGACGCGCATCAATAGGTGCTCTGGATCGTATTTCGCCAGCGTGTCGTAAAGGATATCCGAGGAAAACGTCGCCTGCCGTCCGGTTTTTTTCGGGCCGGGGATGTTTTTTTCGATCAAGCCCGCAATGGTGGCCACCCCGCGAAAGCTGCGTTTCATCACCGCATTGCCCTGCAACCACTGATCAAGCCCAGCACGCATATCCGTCGGGTCCAGCAATGCGGCGGGATCGTCCACGGGTTCGAGCCCCCAGATCAGCAGCGCATAATCGGTCACGACGAAGCCCAGCGGCGAAAGCCCCGCCGCCTCCATACGCTGGGTCAGGATCAGGCCGAGCGTGCGATGCGCGTTCTGCCCGGCAAAACCGTATAGGCACAGATGCTCCCGGCCCTCATGGGGAAAGGTCTCGATCAGCAGGCGGTCGGCCGATGGAATCCGGCTGACCTCGCCTTGCAGCATCAGCCATTCGGCAGTGTGACCCGGCAGGTTGGGCCAGCTGCCCTGGTTGAGAAGGCGCAGGATACGCGCCGAGAGCTGCGTGGAGGTCGCAAATTTCGTTCCCGAGAACACGGCGACCTTTGGCTCGCGTCCCGGCGTGCGGCTGACCTCGACGGTCAGTTCCTTCAACCCCTCATAGCGCACCACCTCGCCGCCGATCAGGAACCGGTCGCCCGGCGTCAAGGACGCGGCAAAGCCTTCCTCCACCTCGCCCAGCACCCGGTTGCCCCGCCGCATCCGCACCTTCAGAAGGTCGGCATCCTGGATCGTACCGATATTCATCCGGATGCGCTGCGCCGCACGCGGGTCGCGCAAGTGCCATAAGCCATCGGTCTGCTTCAGCCGCTGCCACTTGTCATAGGCCCGAAAGGCATAGCCCCCCGTGGCACAGAACGACAGGCAATCGTCGAAGGCGGCGCGCGACAGCCCGGCATAGGCCCCGACCGTGCGGACCTCGGCAAACAGCTGATCGGCGTCGAACGGACCGGCACAGGCGCGGATCAGGATATGCTGGCACAACACGTCCAGCGGGCCGGGCCCTCGCGGGTCTCCGTCAAGGTCATGGTCGCGCGCGGCCTCCAGCGCGGCGACGCATTCCACCACCTCGAAGCGGTTGGCCGGCACAAGCAGCGCCTTCGAGGGCGCGTTGTAGCGGTGATTGGCGCGCCCGATCCGCTGCACCAGCCGCTTGACGTTCTTGGGCGCCCCCACCTGGATCACCAGGTCCACATCCCCCCAATCGATCCCCAGATCCAGACTGCCGGTGCAGACGATGGCGCGCAGCTCGCCCGCCACCATCGCCGCCTCGACCCGTTCGCGCTGATCCCGGCTGAGGCTGCCATGATGGATGCCGATGGGCAGGTCGTCCTCGTTTTCCAGCCAGAGCCGGTGAAAGAAGATCTCGGCCTGCGCACGCGTGTTGTGAAAGATGAGCGTGGTCCTATGTGCCCTGACCTGTTCCAAGACCTCTCCAATGGCATATTGCGCCCCGCCGCCGGACCAGGGCGGGCGGGTCTCGGTCACGAGCATCTCGATCTGTGGATCGGGACCGGGATCGGCCTGCAGAACGGGGCAGGGGTCGGGGTGCCGTGCGAGGGTCGCCGCGATCGCCTGTGGGTCATCCACGGTCGCGGAGAGGCCCACGCGCCGCAGCCCCGGCGCGAGCTGATCCAGCCGCGACAGGGCCAGCATCAGCTGGTCGCCCCGCTTGCTGTCTGCCAGGGCGTGAATCTCATCGACGATCACCCGTTGCAGCCCCGCGAATATCCGTGGCGCATCCTCGTAGCTGGTCAGAAGCGCCAGCGATTCCGGCGTTGTCAAAAGGATATGCGGCGGATCGGCCCGCTGGCGCCGCTTGGCGGTATAGCCGGTGTCGCCGGTCCGGTCTTCGATCCGGATCGGCAGACCCATCTCCTGCACAGGCGTCGTCAGGTTGCGCTTGATATCCGCAGCCAGCGCCTTGAGCGGTGATACGTAAAGCGTGTGCAGCCCCGCATGCCCGCCCTCGGACAATTCGACCAGGCTGGGCAGGAATCCGGCCAACGTCTTGCCGCCCCCGGTGGGCGCGATCAGGAGCGTGGCGGGCGCGGCGCTGCGGTCCAGCATGTCCTGCTGGTGGGGATGCAGGGCCCATCCCCGGGTCTTGAACCAGTCAGCAATGATCGGGGGCAGGGCGGTCATGACCCGAAGCTAGTCCGCCGCGCCGGCCTTCGCCAGCGCGCCTGGCTTCTTTGGGTCGAAAATACCGCGGGGGGAGTCGCGCGGCCTGCGCGACGGGGGGCAGCGCCCCCCCGCTTGATCGGACGGGCAACGCCCGTCCGATCCGAAAGTCAGTGCACGATTTCCTCTTCCTTGACGAACATGTTCGCCCAGGCCCGGTCGATGAGGTCCGGGCGCATCTGGTAGGGGATGCCCTCGAACTCGCAGATCGAAATGATCTGGTCGATCAGGAAGATCGGCTGGTAGTTGGCGTAGACGTTGTCGATGGTCGGATATTTTTCCTGCAACAGGTAGACCAGCGATTCCTCGTCCAGCGGCATGCCCTTCTTGCGGGCGACCAGGGCGAAAATCTTCAGGAAATCCTCCTGGCTGGGGCCGTCGATCTTGATCTTGAAGAAGATCCGGCGCAACGCCGCCTTGTCGAAAATGTCGTTGGGGTGGAAGTTGGTCGAGAAGATCACCAGCGTGTCGAAGGGCACCTCGAACTTTTCGCCTGATTGCAGGGCCAGGATGTCGCGGCTTTCTTCCAGCGGCACGATCCAGCGGTTGACCAGTTTCTGCGGCGGCTCTTCCTGGCGGCCAAGGTCGTCCACGATGAAAACCCCGCCAGAGGACTTCAGCTGCAAAGGCGCCTGGTAGGTCCGGGCGGTGGGGTTGTAGACAAGGTCCAGCATCGACAGCGATAGTTCACCGCCGGTGATCACGGTCGGCCGCTCGCAGCGCACGTAGCGTGTATCGAACCGCCCCGAGGTGCGGCGCAGGGAATTGGGGTCGTCCACCTCTTCCTCGGCGGCGGAATGCACGATCGGGTCATAGACGGTGATGACCTGGCCGGCATATTCGATTGCGCGGGGGATGTAGATCTTGTCCCCCAGCGCGTCACGGATTCCGTTCGAGATCGAGGATTTCCCGTTGCCCGGCGGGCCATACATCAGGATCGACCGGCCCGAGGACACCGCCGGTCCAAGCTGGTCCAGCAGGTCCGGTGGCAAGATCAGATGGCCCATGGCCGAGGTCAACTGGTCGCGGGTGACCTGGATGTTGCGGATCGACTGGCGCTTGACCTGTTCGGCATAGACTTCAAGCGGGACAGGCATGGCACCGTAATATTCGGACTGTGCCAGCGCATCCAGCGCGCGCGCCTTGCCCGCATCGGTCAGCTGGTAGCCCATCTCGCCGCCCGAGTTGGCATGGAGCGTGCCGGTCGATTCCAGAAGTTTCTGGCTGCGCGCAAGGTCCACAAGTTCTTGCGTCACCGGGATCGGCAGGCAGATGGCGCGGGAAAGAACCGATACCGTGTCCGCGTTCTTGCGGAACATGGTTTTCAGGACGATATCCCGCATCATGACCAGCGGCAGGCGCATCGCTTCGAGCGATTTCGGCGCAGGCGGGGCGACAACGTTGGGGTTTTGCATGTTCATGGCGGTCTGCTCGCATTCCCGTTGCATTTGTGGCCCATAGGCCGCGCTGGCCGGTTATTCCGGCATCTGGCCGCCAAGGGGCTATGATCGGCTTTGTGCCGCAGTATTGTGGCGAAAAAAGGGACAAACAGGTTCCAGAGGCAGGCATGAGCAGACCCAATCCAGTCGTTTTGACGGCGTTTCTCATGGGTATCTTGGTTCTCTTGGGCGGCGCGGCGCTGCTCAAGGGGGGGCTCTATATCGGCAAGCATGAGGGCGACACGCTGCACCTGATGCAAATCGTCTTCCGTATGGCCGACGGGCAACTCCCGCATCTCGATTTCATGACGCCCATCGGCGCGCTGGCCTTCTGGCCCATCGCTCTGCTGGTCGAGGCCGGGCTGGGGGTCGGGATGGCGATCCTCTGGTCCCAGGTCATCGTGGCCGCGGTGTTCCTGCCCATCGTGGTCTGGGTGGCGTCCAGCCGGCTCAGCCCAAACACCGCGCTGCTTTTCGGGGCGGTCGTCATGGTGCTTCTTCTGGCGCTTGTCCATGGCGAGGCGCAGCGCAGTGTTTCCATCTCCATGCATTACAACCGGTTGGCCTGGGCCGCGGCCTTCGTGGCCATTCTGGCCGCCCTGATCCCACCGGTGCATCCGCGCTCCGGCCTCGTCGATGGCGTGATCATCGGCCTGATGATGGTGATCATGGTGATGATCAAGGTCACCTATTTCGCGGCCTTCGCGCTGCCCGTGGTGGTGGCGCTGCTGCTGACCGAACAGCGCCGCGCGCTGGGCTGGGCCGTTCTGACAGGCGCATTTGCCGCCCTGGTCATTACCGCCTTCGTCGGTTTTGATTTCTGGCTGGCCTATCTGGGTGATCTGGCAACCGTGGCCGGGTCCGAGATCCGTGCCGCACCGGGCGACCCCCTGACCGCCATCATGGGTGCCCCGGCCTATATCGGTGGGTCGCTCTTGGCCGTCGCGGGCGTGATCCTGTTACGGCAGGCCCGGGTCGACACCGGAGGCCTGGTCCTGCTGCTGCTGTTGCCGGGGTTCATTTATGTCACCTATCAGAATTTCGGCAACGACCCGCAGTGGCTGATGCTTCTGGCGGTGCTGCTTCTGGCGTTGCGGCCGGGGGCCGACAAGGTCATGCGCAATGGTTTTGGCTGGCCGCTTCGAGAGGCTCTGGCTGTGACAGCCGCAATGGCGCTGGCCCTGTCGGCGCCGTCCTTCTTCAACCTGGCTTACAGTCCCCTGCGCCATTTCAAGCTCGACACGGCGGACTACACGCCTCTCCTGCCGCGGGGCGGGGTGCATTCCGACCTGCATTCCACCAAGTTGAGGGTGGAGCGTGTCTTTGCGCGGGTGGCATTGGACGGGCCCGGAACGATGCTGGAAAGGACCCCCCCGCCCGAAGATGACACCGCCCTCCCCAGGTTCCGGGGTGAGACCTTCGATCATTGCTCGGTCGAGCTGGGCCTGCCGTCGGTCATGGACGCAATTGTGCGTGACCTCGAAGAGGCCGGGTTGGCCGCGGGCAAGAGCCTCTTTGCGGCCGACATCTTCAGCTCTCATTGGCTATTCGGCGACCTGGAACCGATGCAGGGCGGGGCGCCGTGGTATTACGGCGGCTTGCCCGGATGGGCCGATGCGGATTACCTGCTTATCCCGCTTTGCCCGGTCGTGCCCGATGTGCAGGCCCGTATCCTGAGCCAGATCGAGGAACAGGGCGCCGAGGATCTGGTCGAGATCCGGCGGACACCCCTCTACATCCTCTACTCGAAGGGCTGACCGGCTAGCCCTGGATCAACGGGTGAGCGAGGTACAGGATCAGCGTCACGCCCAGCGGGAACCCCATGGGAAAGCGTCGCTTTTCCGTCCAGCTTTGCCAATCGGGAACCAGGTTGCGAATGGCTGGGATGGCGCGGCAAAGGCGATGCACGGCGAAGGCCGCGATGAAACTGGTCGCCAGCAGGAACAGCACGGCCCAGGCGTCTTGCAGGGCCACGAAGGGCGCGGCCGAGGCGATGAACTTGCTGTCTCCAGCCCCCATTGCGCCGATCGCGTTCAGCACCATGCCGATGACCAGCACCACCCCGAAATGCGCGAAGCGCATGACGTAGTCGGGCCAGAACGGCATCAGGAAGATGCCCACCACAACGAAGATGAGTGCCAGCAGGTCCGTGGACCAGGTGGGGATTTTCATCGCGCGCAGGTCGTTCCAGGCGACATAGAGGCACACGGGCGCGACGAAAGGCAGGAACCAGGCGGCCTGGGTCGCGGTCAGGGATGTCTCGACCACGAGATCAGTTCGTCACGTTGTCTTCGAGCGCCCGAAGCGACCGCGCCGCGGCCTCGAAATGCTGCGGGTGGGTGTCGATCGCCTCGCGCAGCAGGCCGCGCCCGATCGTCACGTCGTTCTGCTTGATCGCTGTCAGGGCCATCGTGTGCAGAAGTTGCGCCCGCTCGATCTGGGTCATGGGAATGACGGGCAGATCGTAATTGCGCTGCGCGCCGCGGGCCATGACCAGGTTGTTCTTGGCTGTGAACAGGTCCCGGTCGTTCTGGATGGCATCCAGGAACAGCTCTTCGGCCCCGGAATAGTCGCCGCGAGTCAGCTTGGAAAACCCCCAGTTGTTCAGAACACCAGCCGGGCGGGTCGTCAGGCCTGCAGCGGTTTCGTAGAAGCTGTCGGCGTTGTCCCATTCTTCGTTGCTGTCAGCGACCATCGCTTCAAGGCGGTAGCGTTCATAGGTCTCGTGCGTGGGCGGGATCGCGTCCAGAACCTGTTCGGCCCGGTCCCACTGGTTCGTGCGGATCAGCGCATCGGCCAGGTCGACCTGGTCGTCGAGGCCGCTGTCCTCATGGTCGGTCACGTCCGTCCAAGCGGCCACCGCGCGGTCATAGTCTCGCGCCCGAACGAGGGATTTCGCCAAGCCGCGCATCAGGTCGATCCGGCCGGGATCGTTGGCGCTGGCGCGGGAAAAGTAGTTCACTGCCTCATCGGGGTCGCCGACCGTCAGCATCACATCGTTGAGGTTTGTTTCGTCGACGACATTCACGTCCTGCAGGGCGCGGTTGACCTGGGCCTCGCCCGAACGTTCACAGGCTGCCAGTGACATCGCTCCCAACAGGGCCGCGGAGAAAAGGATGGGGTGGCGCATGGTTTTGCGTCCTTTTGCTGCTCTTGCCTCTAGGGTTCGCCCAGCAGCAGGTAATCCCCGGTGCCGCGTCGAACCAGTTGGAACTGTTCGTTCTCTTGGACGACAGAATAGCCGGGGTTTTCCAATTTTGCGAGTGCCAAGCGCAAGTTATCCCGAATCAGGTCGGAATCGCCGTTATCCGTTGCATAGGCGCGACGAAAAATCTGGGCCGCCTCGGCAATTTCTCCGCGTTCCATCAGGATGACGCCAAGATTGTTCCATGCGGGGACGAAGCTCGCGTCCTCCTCTACGGCGCGGCGCAATAGGTCTTCGGCCTGGTTCAGACGGCCCAGACGCAGGTTGGCCGACCCCAGCGCCGACAAGGTGTCCACGTTCAGCCCCTGGCGTCCGGCGGCGCGCGTATAGGCTTGAAGGGCCAGTTCGAATTCGCCCGCGGCCATGAGCCTGTGGCCAACGGTCAGCCCATCGACATCCGCTTCTCCGGCAACGCCGGGCGCGAAGACCCGTTCGCCCGTCGGCGTGAAGCCACGAGGGCCGCATGCCGCGAGGGCGCAGAAAAGGGCGATGATCCAGAGGGCGCGGCGCGTCATGGTGTGGGCTACTTGGCCTGTCTGCTCTTGTCTTCTTGTTGCCCAATGGGTCGCCCAAAGCGTCTGCTTGTTCAAGAAAATATCGGCGTCACGGGAAAACCGCCCGGTGACCGGGCGGTTTTTGCCACGTGTGGCATCCCTCAGAAGTTGGCGTTCGAGAGCGTGATGTAGATGTTGTAGACCGACGGACCGATCAGGATGATCAAAAGCGGCGGCACGGTCAGCATCATCGTCGCCAGTGTCATCTTGGTGGGCAGGGTGTTCGCCTTTTCCTCGGCCCGCATGACGCGCTTGTCGCGCATCTCGGACGAGAAGACCCGCAGCGCCTCGGCAATCGAGGTGCCGAATTGCTGGGACTGGATCAGCACGGTGACGAAGCTGGCGATATCGGGCACGCCCGCGCGTTCGGACATGTCGCGAAGCACTTGGGTCTTGTCCTTGCCGGCTTTCATTTCGTTGGCAACGATCTTGTATTCCTCGGCCAGGGCGGGAAAGCCCGATTCAAGTTCGCGCGACACACGGATGATGGCCTGGTCCAGCGACTGACCCGCCTCGACGCAGACAAGCATCATGTCGAGGCTGTCCGGAAAACCGTTGACCATCTGTTCCTGGCGTTCCTGCTGGCGCCGGTTGACCCAGTATTTGGGCAGCATGTAGCCCACCACGCCCGGCAGAAGGATGGAAAGGATCGTGGTCCTCGTCGTAGGATCGCCCGTCGACGAGGAGTAGATCGCATACGCCACGCCGAGAACCAGCAGACCGATCCCGAGGGCAAACTGTGCGAAGTGGTACATGCGCACGGCGTTCTTGCTGCGATAGCCTGCCTGAACGAGTTTGAGCTGGATCGAGGAGAATTCCTCCTGGTCCTGGGGTTCAAGGAAGTTGGAATATTTCTCCAGCTTGTCCTTGCCACCGCCCATGCGCAGCTTGGTGCCTTCCTTGGCGACCATGGCGGCCTGGTTGGCGGATTTGAGTTTCTCAAGCGGGTCCTCTTCCTTCTTCAGAAGGGTCGGCAGGACCAGCAGGATCAGCAGGACCCCCAGCATGCCGATGACCATGAGCGGCCCGAACGGGCCCAGCATGTCGATCAGCATTTGGTTGATGGTGTCGAGAATCTGCATGGGGGACCTCAGACCTTGATATTCACGAGCCGGCGCATGACGATCACGTTGGCCACCAGGAAACCGGCCACGACCAGGGCAGCCGGGATGAAGGCCGACGTTTCGCGCACGTCGTCATAGTAATTGGGCTGGATCACGTTGATCATGACCAGTGCCACGATGGGAAAGCCGGACAGGAACATGCCCGACCATTTCGCCTCGGCGGTGATGGCCTTGACCCGGCGGAACAGCTTGAACCGGGCCCGGATCACCTTGGCCAAGCCGTCGAGGATTTCGGCCAGGTTGCCACCCGCCTGCTGCTGGATCGCGACCGCCACGGCCAGGAAGCGCAAGTCCTGCATGTCGATGCGTTCGGCCATGGCCTTGAGCGTATCGCCCATGTCGCGGCCATAGGCGGCCTCGTCCGAGATCACACCCATTTCCGAGCCCAGCGGATCGGGCACTTCCTTGGCCACGATGGCCACGGCAGAGCTGAACGGGTGACCGACACGCAGGCTCCGCACCATCAGTTCGACCGCGTCCGGAAGCTGCTCTTCCAGCATCGACATCCGTTTCTTGGCCTTGGAATTGATCCACACGTAGACACTGCCCACACCCATGGCGATAGCAACAGCCACACGAACCGGTGCCGCTGCGGTGGTCCCGAAGGTCAGCGCAAAGAACGCCACCCCCGACAGCACGCCCATGAGGATCATCAACTGCGCCGGGGTGAAGGCGATATTGGCTTTCTGCGCCTTGGTCGCCAGCAACGAATAGAGCGGGATCTTCTGGCTCTGCAGGTGCTGGGTCATCTCCTTGCGGAGTTGTTCGAGCACTTCCTCGCGGTTGTTGCCCTTCTCCAGCATTTCCAGCCGGCGATTGACCCGGTTGTTGAGGCTGATCGATTTGCCGAAGGCGACAAGGTAGATGCCGTTCACCAGGACAAGGATCGAGATGAAGATCAGGCCGTAGATTATCGGTTCTGCTGAGATGGTCATGTTACTGCGCCGCCACGGGTTCGAAGATTTGCGCGGGCAGGTCGTAGCCCCAGAGCTTGAAGCGCTCCGAGAAATGCGACCGCACGCCAGTGGCCGTGAAATGGCCGATGATCTTGTTGTCGGGGGTCAGGCCCACCCGCTGATAGCGGAAGATCTCTTGCATGGAGATCACGTCGCCTTCCATGCCGGTCACTTCGGTGATCGACACCATGCGGCGCGACCCGTCCTGAAGGCGGCTGGCCTGCACGATCAGGTGCACAGCGCTGGCGATCTGAGAGCGCACGGCCTTCAGGGGCATCTCGATCCCGGCCATGGCGACCATGTTTTCCAGTCGGCTGACCGCATCGCGTGCGTTGTTGGCGTGGATCGTGGTCATCGATCCGTCATGGCCGGTGTTCATGGCCTGCAGCATGTCGATGACTTCCTCGCCCCGGGTTTCCCCTACGATGATACGGTCGGGACGCATCCGCAGGGCGTTCTTCAGACAGTCCCGCTGGCTGACGCCGCCCTTGCCTTCGACGTTGGGCGGGCGGCTTTCCATCCGGCCCACATGGGTCTGTTGCAGCTGAAGTTCCGCCGTGTCCTCGATGGTGAGGATGCGTTCGCTGTCGTCAATGAAGGACGACAGGGCGTTCAGGGTGGTCGTCTTACCCGAACCGGTCCCGCCGGACACGATCACGTTGAGCCGGGTCGAAACGGCGGCCTGAAGATAGGCGGCCATTTCCTCGGAAAAGGCGCCGAAGTTCACCAGGTCCTGGATGCCCAGCTTGTCCTTGGTGAATTTCCGGATCGACACCAGCGACCCGTCGACCGCAATCGGCGGAACCATCGCGTTGAAACGCGATCCATCCGCCAGACGGGCGTCCACATAGGGGTTCGACTCGTCCACGCGACGACCCACGGCCGACACGATCTTGTCGATGATGCGCAGCAGGTGACGTTCATCCTTGAACGTGATGTCCGTCAGTTCCAGCTTGCCGCCGCGTTCCACGAAGATCTGCTTGGGACCGTTGACCAGGATATCGTTGACCTTGTCGTCCTGAAGCAGGGTTTCGAGCGGGCCAAGGCCCTTGACCTCGAAATACAGCTCTTGCGTCAGGGTGGTGCGCTCCTCGCGGTTCAGCACCACGCCCATGTCTTCCAGGGTTTCGGTCGCGATCGCGCTGATCTCGGCCTTGAGATCCTTTTCGGTCGCCTGTTCCAGGGCGGCAAGGTTGAGATTGTCCAGCAGCGCCTTGTGCAGTTCCAGCTTGATTTCGCCCAGGCGTTCCTTCCGCTTGACTTCCTTGTCCTTCGGCACCGGCTGTGCGGCGGTTTTGTGCGCCTCCTTCATCAAGGTCGTCTTGACCGCCTCGGGGGCAGGGGGTGCTGTCGGCGCGCTCGTGGCGCTGTCGGGGGCGGGGGCGGCCTTCGGGGCCGGTGCCGTCTTCTTGTATTTCGAAAACATCTGGCGGGCTCCTTATGCGGTTGCCGCGTCCTCGGACACGTTGTGTTCGTGCACCGACGTGGCGAGCTTGAGGATTTCCTTGCGCAACGGGTTCTTCGCGAGGCCTTCGGCGAGGGGCACGCCGTGATCGGCGTTCTGCGCCACGGGTCGGCCGCCATCGGGCAACCGCACCTCGATCGAGATGCCAAGGCTTTCCGACAGTCGCTTGATCCGGCTCTTGCCGTTCAGGTCGGTGAATTTTGGTGCGCGGTTCAGAACGAAACGCAGCTTCTCGAAGGGCAGCTGTTCCGCCTGTAGCGCGCGCTTGACCCGGAGCGTGTTCTGGGCCGAGCGCATGTCCAGTTCCAGCGTCGCGAAGAAGACATGCGCCGCGTTCAACACGGTCTCGGTCCACTCCACGAAGGTCTTGGGCATGTCGATGACGACGTAGTCGAAATTCACCCGGGCGGTCTCGATCAGCCGGTTGATATCCTCGGAGGTGACAAGGTCCAGCGGGATCAGGTCCGTTGGCGCGGTCAGGACATGCAGCTTTTCCTCGAATCCCAGCAGGGCCTGCATGAAGCTTTCGCTGTCCATGGCCTCGGTGTCCTGCAGCAGCTCGAACACGGATTCGCGGCGCGGCAGGTCAAGGAAAGTCGAGGTGCTGCCGAACTGGAAGTCCAGGTCGATCAGACAGACCCGCGGCGGCTTGTTCTTGTCGGCATTGGCAAGCTCCCAGGCCAGGTTGACCGCAAGGGTGGTGGCCCCGGTTCCGCCGGCCATGCCCTGGATCGGGATCACGACGCCGCTTCGGTCGTCGGTTGCCTTGAGAACGGGCGTGTTTTCGGGCGCGGGCGGTTCCGGCGGGGCGAGAACCCGCTCGATCGCCTGGGCCAATTCGCCTTCGGGAAGCGGGTAGGGAACGAACTCGTCCCCGCCCTCGCGCAGCAGCATGTGCAAGGATGCCGGCGAGACCTCTTCGCCGATGATGATGATGATACGGATCGAACGGGTCTTGGCGGCCCGGACGATATCGACGATGAGGCCGATATCGCCTTCATCCTCCTCGTCGAGGGCGATGGCCAGGAACTCCAGTTCGTCGGCTTCGGGTTGTTCGAGGAAGGCCAGAGCGTCTTCGAAGCCCAGGTCGCCCCAGCTTTCGCCCATGCAGCTTTCCATATCCTCGATGAGCAGGTCGAAATTCTGCACGTCACGACTCACGGTGCATGCCGTGATCGGTTGTGGGTCTGGCTGCAGCATTGCACTACTCATGCCTGGTTCCGTCCTTCTTTACCTTGCCCGTCTCATTTCACTGCGCGGGGCCGATTGCTCGTAATCTTCGGGCCCTGTCTCAAGACGCACTCCGGGCCGTGATCGCGTTGAAATTCACCGAGAAACATGTCGAGAATTGGGCCGAATTTCCGCCATTGTGCGAAATCATGCGACGATCACGGCAGAGGGCGATCTCTGTTTCCGAGGCTTTGCAACGAAAAAGGGGCCGCTGGGGCCCCTTTTTGATGATGCTTTTTCGCGTTCTGTGCCGGCAAATCAGTTGCCGCCGCCACCGCCACCGCCCGTCGGCAGATTCGTCGAATGACCAAGGCCCGCCGGGTTGGCGTCACCCAGGCTTCCGGAAACGCCGGTCGATACGTAATCACGGAAGATCACGGCGGCATATTCACCATTGAGGACGGTCGGGTGATTCTGGACGAAGCCCGTCACCTCGGTGACCGTGCGGCGATTGCGGCGTTCGCGCCCCTCGGTCACGATCAGAGGCTGCGTTTCGCCTTGGCTGACCACGGCCTCGAGTCGGCCGCGATCTACGCCTTGGCTGACCAGGTAGGCCACGGCCGCCTGGGCCCGGCGCAGACCCAATCCGCGGTTATAGGCGCGCGATCCGACCAGGTCGGTATGGCCATAGACCTTGAAGCGGACCTCGGGGAACTGGTTGATCCAGGTCGCCTGTTGGCGCAAGACCTGCCGGGCTTGCTGGTCCAGCGCGGTCGAGTTGAAGGCAAAGTTGATCGTCGGCTGAACCTCGTTCGAGAAACGCTGGTTCAGGTTGATCACGTAATTCGCCTGTCCGGTTCCGACGAGCACATTGTTCATCGTCGCGTTGCCGAAATAGCCGGTGTCGAGCTGCGCGCCCGCCTCGCGGGTGTTGAAGTCACGCCATTCGCCGGCACAGCCGCTCAGAGCGATCAGGCCGGAGGCCGCGATGAAGGTGAGGGGTCGTTTCATGGCCTCGCTCCTCAATTGTCCATGACGTAGCCGTAGGACCCGCTGAAGTCCTGGCGTGCCACTTCACCTGCGCCGCCCGATGTGGGGGCGTTTTCCGATGCGACCCGGCCGAACAGGAACAGGTCGCGTTCCGAAGGCGGGCGGACCCGATCCGTCGGCAGGGCCAGCGCCTCGCCGCGGGTCGGTGTCACCAGATGAGGCGTGACGATGATGACCAGCTCGGTCTGCTGACGCGAATATTCGGCGCTGCGGAACAGGGCGCCCAGCACCGGGATATCACCCAGCCACGGCACCTGGCCGTTCAGGTCGGTGAAGTCATCCGACAGCAGCCCGGCGATGGCGAAGCTTTCGCCGTCGCGCATCTCGACCGTGGTCGAGGTTTCGCGGGTGCTGAAAGCGTCGATGGAAAAACCGTTCTGGTTGAAACCGTTGGTCGGGTCGATCGCGCTGACCGACGCGTTGAGTTCCAGGTTGATCACGTCGCCGTCGATGACCCGCGGGATGAAGTTCAGCTCGATGCCGAAGGGCTTGTATTCCACGGTGATCGTGTCGTCGTCCTGGGCGATCGGGATCGGGTATTCGCCGCCCGCCAGGAACCGCGCCTCCTGGCCCGACAGGGCGGTCAGGTTCGGTTCGGCCAGGGTGCGGACCACGCCGCGCTGCTCCAGGGCCTCCATCAGGATACCGACTTCGAGGCCGCCGGCGTTGAACCCGAAGAGCATGGCGCCCTGGTTGTCGTTCGATCCCGGAAGCGCGCCGCTCAGAGCGCCGGTGCGACCACCCTCGGTGACGGCGGCGCCGGTGCCGCCGGCCGTGCCGAGGTCGCCGCCCAGAAGATCGCCGCCGATGGCGAGGGAAGAACTCAGCTGCTTCGAAACCGAACGCTGCATCTCGGCAAAGCGCACGCGCAGCATGACCTGCTGCGTGCCGCCGACGCTCATGAGGTTGGACACCCGCCCGGCGGCGTAGCGTTCGGCCAGTTGCAGGGCCCGGTCCAGCCGTGCCGACGAGCTGACCGTGCCGGACAGCACGATACCGTCATTGGCGGTGCGCACCTCGATCGGTTCACCGGGCAGGATCTGTTCCAGCCGTTCCTTGAATTCCGCGATATCGGGGGTGACATGAATCTCGACGTTGGTGATCAGCCGCCCGTCGCCGCCCAGAAGGGTAAGCGTGGTGCGGCCCGGCTCCTTGCCCAGAACGTAGATCGTGCGCTCCGACAGGGACGAAATGTCGGCGATCCCGGGGTTGGCGATCGACAATTCGCTGAAGGGGACGTCGCTTTCGACAACGACGGCCCGGTTCATCGGCACGTTCAACGCACGCGAGGGCGAGCCTGTCATGACCCGCAGGGTTTCGGCTGGCGCGATGGATGGCGCTGCCATTATTGTAAGGGAAAGCCCGGCAAGGGCTGCCTTGAAGAGTGTCTTGATTTTCATGTGACCTGCCTCTCGATCACGCCCAGTGAAGGGCATTTTTTGCCCGTTATTGTCGAGACCGTGCACCGAAACGGCTTTTTTTGCAAGAATCAATGCGGTGGGTGCGCTTGTTCATGTGGATAACCAGCAACATCCGAAGAAATGCGAACGCCCGGCTCCAAGCGGGACCGGGCGCAACGCAGTGAAGGCTTCTGGTCAGTTCGTGCAGGGAATGACCACTTCGATCTGCTCGGTTCCGCGGTTCTGGCGGATGGTGCAGACACGTTCCTGTTCGACCGGTTCAGGCGCTTCGCGCGGCGTGATGCCGAGCAGGGTGGCCTGGTTCACCTCGATCTGGCTGGTAAGGTCCGAGGGAGCATCGTCGCCCACCAGGGCCAGCGACAATTCTCCGGACCCTTGTGCGGTGGCGAGCGCGGCCACCTGCGCACTGTCGGCTTCGACGGTGACGGTCCGCACTCTGTCCGATGCCGAGGAACGGCCGCTGTCGGTGCTCTGGTCAACGGCAACGATGGTCAAGCCGCTTTGGATCAGGCGGGTCGTCACGCCGTTCGTGCCGCCCATCTCGCCAAGGTTGACCTGGCCGGTCCAGTAGACGTCGACCCGGTCGCCGGGCCGCAGGAAGCCGGACACGGCCGAGCGCACGTTCACGTCGATCGCGTAGGCCTGCATTCCGGGAGTCAGAAGGGCATTGATGCCGGCGCTTTCGCCCGGTGCGGTGACCTTGATGGCCATAAGAGGTTCGTTCGGTTCCATCTGGCGCACGGCCACACGCAGCTTCTCGGGACCATCGGGGAAGAACTCTTCCTGGGTGCGGAAGACGCCCTCGGGCAAGAAGGGTTCGGCGTGCTTGATGATGACGACATCCTCGGGATTGATCTGTTCGCCGTATTCGACGGTCCGGTTGACGGCCAGCACATCGACCGTGGGAACATTCTGAGCCATCGCAGCGCGCTGTGCCGCGAGCTGGGCGTTCTGCTGTTCGAAATAGCCCTGAACCATGTAGATGGCCGCGCCTGCCAGGCCGACCCCGATGATCAGGACAAGACCAAATACTGCTCGCATCGTCTTTCCTTTCGGTTTTGGTGCCCCTGCGGCACCCACTCACTCACGACCTTAGATGCCTGACGAATACGGCTTTTTTTTGCCGCCTTGGTGGTCGCTTCGGGACAAATGCCGGTTCGCGGTGAGCGGGCGCGATAGGTCGCGCGATCAGAAGCTCTGGATCGACTGGTTGCTCAGGTGGGCGCCGAGCCCGGTGGACTTGTCAGTCGCGCCCTGGGCAATCACCGCGATGACGCCGACGCCAAGTCCGACCAGCGCCGCGGTCAGAACGACCCAATCGACTGTCACAGCGCCGCTTTCGTCGCGGCGGTATTTCTTGAAAATTCGGGTCATCCAGGTCTCCCAGGTCAAATTGGATTTCCCCCTTGTCTATAGAGGGAATGTGGCGGCTTGTGGTCGCAACAATGGTGTTTCAGAGATCAATCAAACGGCGCAGACGCGCCAAATGAAAAGGGCCGCCCGCGATACGGGCGACCCTTTTGTAGGATCCGGTCGCGATTAGTAGGTCGCGATGGTCTGTGCGCTCAGCTGCGCTTCGATCTTGTCGGCCAGATCGGCGGTGCCACCACCCACGGAAGCCAGCACGGCGATGCCGAGGCCAACGATGGCGGCGGTCAGCACGACCCAGTCGACGGTCACGGCGCCGTCTTCGTCACGGCGGAAGTTCTTGATGAAGTTCAACATGGAATTACTCCGTTCTTCAACTCTTCAACGGGTATCGCGATTAGTAGGTCGCGATGGTCTGTGCGCTCAGCTGCGCTTCGATCTTGTCGGCCAGGTCGGCG
>PR_CR_10_Liq_1_inCRDRAFT_1000979_pt1 | contig 16794 bp, 17 predicted proteins | sample PRCRCaboRojoPR_3_FD_10241 | JGI IMG/M metagenome (IMG submission 10241)
GGCGGGAGCCTCGGCTTCGGCCGTCTCGGTGGTCGCGGCCTCCGTCGTCTCGGCCTCGGCCAGTTCCTCGGCGGCCGACTCGACGCGTTCGCGCGCGGCGGCGTCCTCGGGGGTCACGTCGATGACCGCGGCCCGCTTGGTGATCTCGACCGTGTCCTTGCAGTCCTCCATGCAGGGTTCGCGGACGAAGGCCGCGAACTCGGTCTCTTCACGGTCATCCATGAAGAAGCCGTCCTCGTTCGGCAGCGAGACCTCTGCGAAGTTGTCCCGGGACAGCTCGAAGTCGAGATCCTCGAGGAAATTGAGATAGAGGATATAGGCCGTCAGCGCGTAGGTCTCGTCGGCGGTCAGCGACTGCGCCTCGCCGAAGGGCATGGCGCGATGCACGTAGTCGTAGACCGTCGAGAGGTAGGGCCAGTAGGAGCCCACCGTCTTGACCGGATCCTCGCTGTCGAGCGAGTCCTCGCCGCCGGCCAGCACCGGCCAGCGGCCGCGCGCCTCGCCGAAATCGCCGTGACACACGGCGCAGCGTTCCACGTAGATGACCTCGCCTTCCTCGGCGGTGCCGCTGCCCTCGGGCAGGCCCTGCCCGTCGGGACGCACATCGATGTCCCAGGCCGCGATTTCCTCGGGCAGGGCCTCGCGGCCGAGCCCGAATTCCTCTGCCGCGACCGGACCGGCCAGCAGCGTGGTTGCCAGGAGCGCCTTAAGAAACTTCGACATTTTCAGCGATCCCTTTCTCGTTGACATACCAGGTCTGGATGCCGTTGTTGTGGTAGATCGAGTTCTCGCCGCGGAACTTGCGCAGCTCGTCCTTGGTCGGCTGCACGTAGCCGGTGGAGTCATGCGCGCGGCTCTGCAGCAGCAGCGGCGAGCCGTCCCAGTCGAACTCGTAGTAGAAACGGTGCATCGACTTCGTCAGCGACGGGCCGTCCATGCGCGCCTGGTGCCAGTTCTTGCCGCCGTCGATCGTGACGTCGACCCGCGGGATGGTGCCGCGGCCGGACCAGGCGACCCCTGTCAGCACCGTGTGGCCCTTGCCGTGCAGGATCGGCGCCTGCGGGCTCGGGTTGGTGATGACGGACTTGGCGTCCATCTCCCAGGTGAAACGCCGCGCATCGCCGTTTTCCAGCAGGTCGGTGTATTTCGACGTCTCCTCACGGTGATGCCAGGGCTTGTCGCCCACCTCGATCCGGCGAAGCCACTTGACCCACATGTTGCCTTCCCAGCCCGGCACGACCAGCCGCAGCGGGTAGCCCTGCTCGGGGCGCAGCATCTCGCCGTTCATCTTGAAGGCCACGAGGCAGTCGTCCAGCGCCTTCTCCATCGGGACCGACCGGGTCATGCCGGAGGCATCGGCGCCCTCGGGCAGGATCCACTTGGCGTTGGTCTTGAGACCGGCCTCTTCCAGGATCAGCTTCAGCGGGATGCCCGTGTACATGACGTTGTGGATCATGCCATGGGTGAACTGGCAGCCGTTCAGCTGCGCGCCGCGCCATTCCATGCCGGTATTCGCCGCGCATTCGAGGAAGTAGACGTGGTTTTCCCGCGGGAAGCGCATCAGGTCCTGCATGGTGAAGACCAGCGGCTTGTCGACGAGGCCGTTGATCATCAGCCGGTGCTGGGCCGGGTCGATCTCGGCGATGCCGCCGTGGTGGCGCTCGAAGCAGAGTCCGTTCGGCGTGATGATCCCGTCGAGCTCGTGCAGCGGGGTGAAGTTGACCGACGACACGGTGTCGGCGGTCAGCCATTCGACGTTGCGCCGCTTGACGTGGGACTCGAACTCGCTGGGATAACCGTAGGGCCGGGCATCCACCCCGTCGCCCAGGTATTGCATCCACGGTTGCAGTTCGGTGATCGCCGGGTCGCCGGCGGCATAGGCCGCGCCGCCCGAGGCAACAGCCCCGCCCGCGGCCAGACCGGCTTTCAAAAAGCCGCGGCGCGTGGTCGAAGGACCAGACTTCTCGGTCATGTGACTCTCCTCCGCATTGTCCTGTATGCCTTTGTATTCGATTTTTTGAATTTGTCTATATGAACGATCGGGACATTATGCCCCGATCACCTTTACCGTGTCGTTGGGCTCGATCTGGATGCGCTCCTTGCGGGCGATGTAGTTTTCCACCACCTCCCAGATCGGCGGGCCCTCGGTGCCCTCGTTGACGCTGGCCCAGCCGGCGACGACATAGGACTTCTCGGGATCGATCAGTTCGCCCGTCTTCAGCAGCGTCATGTTGGTAATGCGCTCGCCCTGCGGCTTGGTGACGTCGATCTGGTAGCCCATGCCGCCCACGCGGACCATGTCGCCGCCCTGCTGGTAGTAGGGGTCCGGGTTGAAGAGGTTGTCGGCGACGTCCTCCATGATGACGTGCAGCATCTCGCCGGTCATCTCGGACCGGTAGGCCTCGGGATAGGTCATCGCGGTGGCGTTGAAGATATCCTCGCGCGTGATCGCGTCGCCCGGGATCAGGCTCGGCCCCCAGCGGAAACCTGGGCTCAGCGCGATGTCGGCCTCGCGCTCGTCGATGAGCGCGTTGCAGATCAAGTCGTCCCAGGTGCCGTTGAAGTTGCCGCGCCGGTAAAGCAGGCTGTCGGTGTGGCCGATCACCTCCGAGAGCTCGGCCTCGAAGGGCGCGCGCTGTTCGTCGATCACCGCCGCCACCTGCGCGTCCGGTGCGATCACGTCCGAGAAGACCGGGATCAGCTTGTGGCGGAAGCCCTTCATCTCGCCGTCGCGGACGTCGAGATCCAGGCGGCTGACGAACTTGCCGTTGGAGCCCGACGCGATCAGCAGCGTGTTGCCCACGCGCACGGGTTCGGGCAGCGCGTCATGGGTGTGGCCCGTCAGGATCACGTCGATGCCCTCGATCTGGCCGGCCATCTTGCGGTCGACGTCGAAGCCGTTGTGGCTGAGCACCACGACGAGATCGGCGCCCTGCTCCTCGCGGACTTCCCGGACCAGCGACGCCATGCGTTCGTCGCGGATGCCGAAGGAGAGGTCCGGGAACATCCAGCCGGGGTTGGCGATCGGCATGTAGGGGAAGGCCTGGCCGATCACGGCGATCTTCGCGCCGCCGCGCTCGAAGATCTCGTAGGGCTGGTAGGCCGGCTCGTCCCACATCGCGTCGAAGATGTTGGCGCCCAGGAAGGGGAACGGCAGGCCTTCGACGATCTCGTTCACCCGGTCGATGCCGAGGGTGAATTCCCAGTGGCTGGTCATCGCGTCGGGTTTGAGCGCGTTCATGACGTTGACCATGTCCTGCGCCTCGGTCTTCAGCGTGGTGTAGGAGCCGTGCCAGGTGTCGCCGCCGTCCAGCAGCAGCGCGTCCGGACGCTCGGCCCGGATCGAATTGATCACGGTCGCCACGCGGTCGAGCCCGCCCATGCGGCCGTAGCCCTTGGCGAGCGAGACGAAATCCACATAGGTCAGCGCATAGGCCTCGGGGGTGCCGGGCGCGATCCCGTAGAGATCGAGGAAGTCGCGGCCGGTGACATGCGGCGGCAGCCCGTCGACGGCCCCGACGCCGATGTTGATTTCCGGCTCGCGGAAGTAGACCGGCTTCATCTGGCCGTGGATGTCGGTGACGTGGATGAGCGTGACATTGCCCATCGTGTCGAAGTCGAGCAGCTGATCCTGGGTCAGCGCCTGCTGCGCGGCGAGCCTCGCCCAGTTGCCGATGCCCGATGCACCATAGACGGCCGAAGCCGCCACCGTCGCCTGAAGGAAATCTCTGCGGGAGATCATTGCGCTCTACTCCTGACTTCGCGTGACCGCGTTACGAGCTGTCCGTTCGGCGCACGCCCCGGCGTGTCCGTCGCAACGCGCGTTTCAAGAAAAAGGATCAAACGAATGGGCCCGCGCCGGTGCGGCGCGGGCCTTCTGTCTTAGTTCCGCACGGCGGGGGCCTCGACCGAGAGGCCGTTGCCGCGCGAGGCAACGTAGAGCTGCAGCGCCACGAAATCATCCGACCCGGGGCTGAAGGTCTCGGCGCGGGTGTCGCGCACGCAACCCTTGAACCGCCCGTGGATCGAGTTCAGCCGCGCGTTCTTGAGCCGGTAGGTCGGGAAGCCGTTGATCTGGCCCTGGCTCAGGTGGTCGGCGCGGATGAAGTTGTCGTGGTTGTCCTCGTGGCAGTTCGCGCAGGAAAGCTCCAGCTGGCCCGTCCGGGTGTAGTAGAGCTCCTTGCCCCGCTCCCAGGTCTCGCGCGCCGGGCCGTCGATGGCGACGTTGACCGGCATGCCACGCGACGGCACCGAGATGAGCGCGGTCATGTTGCGCATCGGGGTGGAGGTCCAGCCCCAGGCATCCGCGCCCATGCGGTTCTCGCGGCAGTCGTTGACGTACTTCTCGAGGGTCCAGACTTCGCCGGCCTCCTCGTTCCACTTCGGCATCACCGCGCGCAGGCCCTTCATGCTTTCTTCCGGCGTGCCGTGACACGACGCGCAGGACTTGCCTTCGGAGCCTTCGGCGGTGTTCCAGGACGCCCGCGCCTCGTCGACGAAGATCATCGCCGGGTTGTCGAAGTCGTCCATCTGGAATTGCTGGGTCTCGTCGGAACGATAGGTCCAGCCGGACCGGATCGTACTCAGATACTCGACATGTTCCGGAGCCTCCGTCTGCGTGACCATCTCGATCTCGCCATTGACGACCAGATTGTCGTCGGCGTCGGCGAGCGCGGCCCCGCACCCCATGGCGAGGGCCGCTGCCGAGAGACCGAGCGTCTTGCGAAGCGACGATGTTTTCATTCTGTACGTTCCTCCCTGATTATCGTTGTCGACGGTCCGTTCCGACGCTCAGCCGACCGAGATCGACTTCGCTTCCTCGTAGACGGAGCCGTCGTCGTCGTACCAGGTGAACTTGAACTCGCCCCCTTCCGGCACCATCGCCTGGAACTCGAAATAGGGGTTCGTCGAGATCGCCGGCTCCATCGTCACGTCGATCACGTTCTCGCCGTTGAAGTCACAGACGAAGCGGTTGATGATCGAGCGCGGGATGACGTTGCCGTCGCTGTCCTTGCGCTGGCCGGATTCCATCGGGTGGCTGATGAGCGTCTTGATGGTGATGACGTCACCGGCCGAAGCGGAACCCGGAACCTTAACGCGGGGTCTGACACCTTTAGCCATTGTCTTCTACTCCTCTAGATCAGCCGCCGCAGCCGCCGATGGTGACTTTGACCTCGTTCGAGGCGCGCACGAAGCTGCCGTCGCTCATCTTGGCGATGGCGACCACGTCCTGCGTACCGGCGAGGCGGATACGGGTGGATGCCGACTGCGCCCCGGCCATCGGGCCGAAGTTGAAGGTGCAGACATCCGGGCTCGGGTTGCCGGCGGCCAGCAGCATCACGGCCTCGGCGCCGGGCGCGTCCACGCTGACCGGCACGGTGTTGCCGTTCTCGGCGATTTCCGGGGTGGTCAGGGTCAGACCGCCCTCGCCCAGCTCGGCCCCGCCGGTGAACGCCGCGACGGCGTCATCGACGCTGGCGAAGGCGAAGGACGGAAGGACAGACGCCGCGACTGCGCCGGCACCGACCGCCAGGGCTCCACGTCTCGTAAATTCCATAGCTCTCTCCTATGTGCTCTCGCGACCCCGGGGGATCACATCTCTTTCAGGGTCTTCAGATAGGCGACCACATCCTCGATCTGCTGCGCCGTCAGAAGCGGTGGCAGCGGTTCCTCGGCGGCCTTGCCCGTGAATCCGTCGCCCGGGCGGATGTAGCCCTCGGTCTTGTAGAAGGACGGCATCATCGATTCCGGGAAGGTCATCTTGGCGTTCGCCACGATGCCGCGAAGCTCGGCCTCCGACCAGCGGGCGCCGGTCCCGTCGAGGGTCGGGCCCACCTCTCCGTGGAAGGGAATGTCGCTCATGTCGCTCACGGCATGGCAGGAGACGCAGTTGCCGAGGCTCTTGGTCCCCATGATCTCCCGGCCCCGTTCGGGATCGCCGGGCGCACCGGTCAGCGATTGCTCGACGGCGCCGTACTCGCCATACGCGACGTCTCCGGGCTTGATCTCGGCGGCGGTGGCCGCCGTCGCGGCGGCAGCGATGGCCCCCGCCGCAAGAAACGCGCTGCGCTTCATCCAAATTCCTCCCTTGATTCCGTTTCGTGTTTGGCCCGTACCCTAGCCGAGGCACACAATTGCATGCAACAATGAATTCGATTTTCTGCATATGTTGCAGTGCAGCACATCAGTTTTGTTGTGATTCCATAAGCTTGCGGGCGTGATACTTCTGGAAATGCTCCTCGCCCTCGTAGCCTTTTTCGAGCACCCAGGTCAGCAGATTCTTCGTCGTGCCCTTGGCGAAGGCCCCCGGCATGGTCACGACCGCGGCCTCCGACGCCTTCGGCGTGCCCTCCACCGTTTCGGGGAAGAACATCATCGTCGGGGTGAAGACCACGCCCCAGCGCCGCGCCATCGCCTTTTCGGACATCGCGGTGCCGTCGAAGTCGACCACCTCGACATCGCCGAAAAGATTCATCTGCACGACGAAGTAGTTTTCCTCGATCAGCGCATCGATCTCGGGAACGGGAAACACCTCCTCGTGCATCTGCTTGCAGTAGATGCAGCCGCGCTGCTCCCAGATCACCATCAGCCGCTTGCCCTCGGCGGTGGCCTCCTCGAGATCCATGGCCATGTCCTTGAAGGTCTCGCGCAGCCAGTCGGGCTTGTGCAGCCCGTCGTCGCCCATGGGCGCCGCCCCTGCCGGCGGGGCCGCCAGCGCCAGTGCCGCGGCGGCGATCAGTGTCTTCAGTCGCATCTGTCTCCTCCCTAGCCGATCTTCCCGAAGCTCGGGAAGGTTTCAATCATCCATTGCGCGATAAACGCGATCGAATTGGTGGCGATCAGCACCGCGAAGACGATCAGCAATAGCCCCATCGCCTTCTCGACATAGCCGAGATACTTGCGGTTGCGCTGCATCCAGCCCAGGAACGGGCGCGCGAAGAAGGCCGCCACCACGAAGGGAAAGGTCATCCCCAGCCCGTAGACCAGCAGCAGCGACCCGCCCTGCCAGAGGCTCTGCTGCATCGAGGCGACCATCAGGATCGCGGCCAGCGCAGGGCCCACGCAGGGCGTCCAGCCGAACCCGAAGGCGAGCCCCATGACGTAGGCCCCCGCGATGGTCGCGGGATTGGCCTGCGCCTCCACCCGCGCCTCCCGGTAGAGGAAGGGAATCCGCATCACGCCCAGGAAATGCAGCCCGAAGACAAGCAGGATCGCGGCCGCGACATAGGAGAGCGGCTCCTTCCACTCGCGGAACACCTGCCCCGCCGCCGTGGCGCCGAGCCCGAGCAGCACGAAGATCGTCGTCACGCCGAGCGCGAAGAAGATCGCCGAGACCACCAGCCGGCGCTGCGCGCCCGGCGCCAGCGTGTTGTCCGACCGCAGCTCGGACATCGAGATCCCGGCCATGTAGGTAAAGTAGAAGGGGACGATCGGCAGGATGCAGGGCGACAGGAAGGACAACAGCCCCGCGAGGAGAGCGCCGCCATAGGAAATGTCGAGCATTGCTGCATCCTTGAGTCGAATGTGAAAACAAATTAGAATTTTTGTATATAATGGTATGCCACGTCAACGGAGTTGCTGAATGTACCGGTTGATCGCCCCCTTCCTGCTGGCCCTCGCGGCCCTGGCGCCCCCCGCCGCGGCGGAGATGCGGCTCCTGATGTTCGAGCAGGCGGGCTGCCACTGGTGCGAGCGCTGGCACGAGGAAATCGGGCCGATCTACCCCAAGACCGCCGAGGGCGCGGCCGCCCCGCTGAAGCGGCTGAACATCGCCGGCCCCTATCCCGAGGGGCTCGACCTGGCCAGCCGGCCGCAATTCACGCCGACATTCGTGCTGGTGCGCGACGGCCGGGAACTCGGCCGGATCGAGGGCTACCCGGGCGAAGACTTCTTCTGGGGGCTCGTCGCGGGCCTCATCGAAAGCCACGCAGAAACACCGGACACCGAAAGGGAGGACCCACAATCATGATCCGCACAGCCATCGCCGCCGCGACCGCGCTCGCCGTTTCCGCGGGCGCCGCCGCCGCCCAGGACGACGACGCCTTCGTGGAATTCGAGGTTCTGAAACCTTCCGTCGCGACCAAGCTCGCCGTCGCCACGATGGAAGCCTGCCGCGCCGCCGGCTACCAGGTGGGCGTCGCGGTCGTGGACCGCTTCGGCGTCACGCAGGTCTTCGTGCGCGACCGCTTTGCCGGCGCCCATGTCGAGGAAACGGCGACGCGCAAGGCCTGGACCGCGGCAAGCTTCCGCACCGACACGCTGGAACTCGACCGCGTCACCCGGCCCGGCGAGCTGTCCGCCGGGATCCGCAACATCTCCCGCGCTCTTCCGCTGGGCGGCGGGATCGTGATAGAAGCCAAGGGATCGGTGATCGGCGGGCTCGGCGTCTCTGGCGCGCCCGGCCCCGATCTGGATGATGAGTGTGCGCGTGAAGGTCTGACGGCGATCGAGGACGAGCTTCTCGGCTTCTGACCCGACATAACAAGAGGAGTGCATGGCGCTGACGGCACTCGACAATACAGGTGAGGAAGACCCCGTCGCGACGATCGACGGGCTGGAGATCGACCGGATGGCGGAACACTCCCAGAGCGCGGCCGACTTCATGAAGGCCATGGCGCATGAGGGACGCCTGATGATCCTGTGCCATCTCGTCACCGGCGAGAAATCGGTCACCGAACTCGAAGGGCTCCTGTCGTCGCGGCAGGCCGCGGTCAGCCAGCAGCTGGCCCGGCTGCGGCTGGAGGGGCTCGTCGCCCATCGGCGCGAGGGCAAAACCATCTACTATTCACTCAAGGACGGGCGGGCCAAGCAGGTCATAGAACTGCTCTACGAGATGTTCTGCGGGCCGGACTGCCCGGCGCGACAAAGCTAGGGGCGCCGTCGATGCTGGCGGCGGGGAGGACGTGATGGATGCACTGCCGGCCGGCCTGTTGGCCGCGCTCGTCGGACTGATCGGGGGGCTGATGCTGGGCCTCGCGGCACGGCTGGGCGAGTTTTGCACGCTCGGCGCGATCGAGTCCGCCGCCTACGGCCAGGACCAGCGCCGCCTGCGCATGTGGGGCGTCACCCTCTGCGTCGCGATCATCGGCACCTTCGCGCTGTCGGCGCTCGGGGCCATCGACCTGTCGCTGACGATCTATCACGGCGTCGCCTGGAACCCGGCCGCCAGCGTCGTCGGCGGGTTGCTTTTCGGCTATGGCATGGCCTATGCGGGCAATTGCGGCTTCGGCGCGCTGACCCGTTTCGGCGGCGGCGACCTGCGCGCGCTGGTGGTCGTGGTGGTCATGGCGATCTTCGGTTTCATCACGCTGAACGGCCCGCTCGCGCCGCTGCGCGACGCGATCTTCCCGCAGAGCGCCGCCGACGGCATGCAGGGCGTCGCCCACACCTTCGGGGCGGTGACGGGGCTGCCGCCCTTCGCCATCGCGGTCGTGGTGGGGCTGGGCTTCCTCGCCTGGGCGCTGGCCTACGCGCCGCTCCGGGGCGAGCCGCGCATGATCTTCTGGGCCGTGGTCGCCGGGCTGGCCATCGTCTCCGGGTTCTGGGGCACGAGCGCGCTCTACCATGCCTCCTTCGCCGCCGTGCCCGTCGAGGGCCATACCTACACCGCGCCGCTCGGACGAACCCTGCTCTATCTCATGACCTCGACCGCCGGCGGCCTGTCCTTTCCGGTCGGATCGGTGATCGGCGTGCTGGCCGGCGCCTTTCTCGGCAGCTTCATCCGCGGCCGGTTCCGCTGGGAGGCCTGCGAGGATCCGCGCGAACTGGGCCGGCAGGTGGCCGGCGCGGCGCTGATGGGCATCGGCGGCGTGATCGCGCTCGGCTGCTCGGTCGGCCAGGGGCTCTCGGCCTTTGCCACGCTGGCCTGGTCCGCCCCCGTCACGCTGGCGGCGATCGTCGTCGGCGGGCTCGTGGGGCTGCGCCACCTGCTGAGCGGCTTCCAGCCGGAGTGACCGGGACCCGGTGACCGGGGTCAGCCCGCCGACGCGCCCATGAGGCGCACCACCTCGTCGTCGGAGACCTGCTCGAAGCGGTGATAGGCCTGGCCCACCGCCCAGAAGGCCTGCGGCACGGTCAGGCAGACGAGGTCATCCACCGCGCCCTCGAGCCGGGCGACGGTGTCGGGCGGGGCCACCGGCACGGCGAGCACCACGCGCGCGGCCTTGCGCCGGGTCACCGCCTTGAGCGCGGCACGCACCGTGGCGCCCGTGGCGATCCCGTCATCCACCACCACGGCCGTGCGGCCCGCGACCGGTAGGGGCGCGCGCCCGGCGAGGTAAAGCGCCCGCCGCCGCCGGATCTCGTCCAGCTGGGTCTCGGACAGGCGATCGATCTCGGCCCGGTCGAGATGGGCCATCGCCATCACGCTCTCGTTCACGACGATCTCGGGCGCGGCCCCGTTGACCACCGCCGCGGCGGCCAGTTCCGGGTTGCCCGGCACGCCGATCTTGCGCACCATCACCAGGTCGAGCGGCGCACCCAGCCGATCGGCCACGACGCGGCCGATGGGCACGCCGCCCCGCGGCAGGGCCAGGATCACGGGATCCTGCAAATCCATCTGCGCCAGGCGGTCGGCCAGGGCCTCGGCCGCATCGGCGCGGTCGACAAATCGGGTCATGGGCTCCTCCTCTTCGGGGCAAGACTGCCCGAAACCGCCGATGCCATCCTTGATCGAAATCAGCCACGGCGCGGCGCGGCGGCACCTCTGGCCTTGCCCCCGGACCGGGGGGTGATACGGTCCCGCCAACACGGAGGATCCGGACNATGGCCGCACCGATCAACCCTGCCCTCGCCGGCACCGTCGCCCCCCCTGTCATGGAGGCCCGGCGCTGGATCGAGGAAACCGCGTTTCCGACGGACAGGCCACTGCTCAACGTCAGCCAGGCCGCCCCGCTCGACCCGCCGCCCGAACCGCTTCGCCGGGCCATCGCCGAGGCCGCGATGGACGACGCGGGCGCCCATCTCTACGGCCCGGTGCTGGGCCTGCCGGCGCTGCGCGCCGAGGTGGCCGGCCAGTGGTCGCTGGCCTATGGCGGCACGGTCGCGCCGGACCAGGTGGCGATCACCTCGGGCTGCAACCAGGCCTTCTGCGCCGCCGTCGCGACGCTGGCCGGCGCCGGCGACGCGGTGATCCTGCCCACGCCCTGGTATTTCAATCACAAGATGTGGCTCGACATGATGGGGATCGAGGCCCGCGCCCTGCCCTGCGGCGACGACCTCCTGCCGGACCCCGCCGCCGCAGAGGCGCTGATCGGCCCCGGGGTGAAGGCCATCGCGCTGGTCACGCCCAACAACCCGGGCGGCGTCGAGTACCCCGCGGACCTGGTCCATGCCTTCGCCGCGCTGGCCCGGCGCCACGGTCTCGCCCTGATCCTCGACGAGACCTATCGCGACTTCGACTCGCGCCCGGGCGCGCCGCACGACCTGTTCGCGGACCCGGACTGGGACGAGGTGCTGATCCATCTCTACTCTTTCTCCAAGGCCTACCGGCTGACGGGCCACCGCGTCGGCGCGATGATCGCCGGCCGGGCACGGCTGGCCGAGGCCGAGAAGTTCCTCGACACGGTCACCATCTGCCCCAACCAGCTCGGCCAGCGCGCCGCGCTCTGGGGCCTGCGGAACCTGCGCCAGTGGCTGGCCGGCGAGCGCGCCGAGATCCTGGACCGACGGGCCGCCATGGAAGCCGCCATCGCNGGCCTGCCGGGCTGGCGGCTGCTGGGCTGCGGCGCCTACTTCGCCTATGTCGCGCACCCTTTCGGNACGGGCGGGCCGGCGCTGGCCCGGCGGCTGGTGCAGGAGGCCGGCGTTCTGATGCTGCCGGGCACGATGTTCGCCCCCGACGACGACGCCGCTGCCGCGGGACAGATGCGCATTGCCTTCGCCAATGTCGACCGGGCCGGGATCGGCGCGCTGTCCGACCGGCTCGCCGGCTTTTCCGGCTGACCGCGGGCCGGGGCGCTTGCCCCGGTCGGGCGCAGCCTTTAAGACCGGCTGCGGAACGCGTGATAGGAAAGGCCGCGATATGGCGAAAGCCCTGATTAGCAAAGGCTCCAAAGTCTTCGTCTGGATCCTGCTCGGGCTCCTGATCGTCGGGCTCGCCGGCTTTGGCATCGGTAATTTCGGCGGCTCGGTGCGCAGTGTCGGATCGGTGGGCGACGAGGAAATCACCGTCGACGAATACGCCCGCGCGATCCAGAACGAGCTACGCAACATCCAGGCACGCACCGGCCAGAGCCTCAGCTTCTCCGACGCGCAAGGCTTCGGACTGGACCGCCAGATCCTGCAGCGCCTCGTGACCACGGCCGCGCTGGATCACGAAATGGCCCGCATCGGGCTGTCGGTGGGCGACGACGCGGTGCGCGCGGAGCTGACCCAGGTGCCGGCCTTCCAGGGCATGGACGGCAACTTCGATCCCGAATCCTACCGCTTCGCGCTGGAACAGGCGAACCTGACCGTGGCCGAGTTCGAACGATCGCTGCGCGAGGACGCCGCGCGCGAGCTTCTGCGCGGCGGGATCAGCGGCGCCGTGGCCCCGGGCGACGCCTATGCCGAACGTGTCGCCGCCTGGCTCGGCGAAGGGCGCAGCTTCCGCTGGGCGCGGGTCGGGTCCGAATTGCTGGTTACCGAAACGCGCCAGCCGACCGAGGCCGAGATCCAGACCCATTACGACGAGAACCCCGGCGCGTTCACCGCGCCCGAGACCCGCAGGATCACCTATGCCTGGCTGACCCCGGACATGCTGGCCGACACCGTCGAGGTCGACGAGACCGCGCTGCGCGCGCTCTACGAGGAACGCAGCGCCGAGTACAACNCCCCCGAGCGCCGCCTGCTCGAACGGCTCGTCTTCCCCGGCGCGGACGCCGCCGCCACCGCCGCCGCCGCCATCGAGGCCGGCGAGACCAGTTTCGACACGCTGGTCGCGGATCGCGGCCTGTCGCTCGAGGACGTGGATCTCGGCGAGGTGTCCGAGGGCGAACTCGGCGACGCGGCCGCGGCGGCGGTGTTCGGACGCGACGATCCCGGCGTCGTNGGCCCCGTCGAGACCCGTCTCGGCCCCGCGCTTTTCCGGATCAACGCCGTCCTCGAGGCGCAGTCGGTCCCCTTCGAGGAGGCCCGCGACGACCTGCGCGGCGAGTTCGCCGCCGACCGCGCGCGCCGCGTGATCGAGGACATCATCCCGCAGGTTCAAGATCTTCTGGCCGGTGGCGCCACGCTCGAGGAGATCGCCGAAGAGACCGAGATGCGGCTGGGCGAGATCGGCTTCACCGACGACAGCGAGGACGGCATCGCCGCCTATGACGCCTTCCGCGAGGAGGCCGGCCTGGCCGAGCCGGGCGACTTCCCCGAGGTCCGCGACCTGTCCGACGGCGGCATCTTCGCGCTGCGTGTCGACGAGGTGGTGGCGCCGACGCTCCGTCCGCTCGACACGGTGCGCGACGCGGTCGTGGACGCCTGGCGCGCGGCGCAGACCATGAGCCGGCTCTACGACATGGCAAGCGGGATGCGCGACCAGATCGCCGACGGCGCCCGGATGGAAACCGTCGGGCTGACCGCCCGCGACGAGGAGGCCCTGCGCCGCGACGCCTTCATCGAGGAGGCGCCGCCGGCCCTGCTCGAGGCCGTCTTCGCCGCCGAGATCGACGACGTCGTGCTGGTCGAGGGCGCCGAGGCCATGTTCCTGGCGCGCCTGACCGAGATCGTGCCTTACGACCCTGCGGATCCGGATATCGCCGCGCTGCGCCAGTCGCTGGAACGCCAGCAGGCCCAGGGCATCGCCGAGGATCTCTACGCGCTCTTCGCCGACGCGGTGCGCGCGCGGGCCGGGATCGAGCTGAACCAGGCGGCGATCGACGCCGTCCACGCCCAGTTCCCCTGACGGAGCGCGCATCGTGGCCCTGACCCCGAGTTACGAGGACTTCGAACGCGGCTACGCGGCCGGACGGAACCAGGTGGTCTATGCCCGCCTCGCCGCCGATCTCGACACGCCGGTCTCGCTGATGCTGAAGCTCACCCAGGGGCGGAAGGACAGCTTCATCCTGGAGTCGGTGACCGGCGGCGAGGTGCGCGGGCGGTATTCCATCATCGGGCTGAAACCCGACCTGATCTGGGAATGCCGGGGCGACAGCTCGCGGGTGAACCGCGAGGCGCGGTTCGACCCGGAGGCCTTCGCACCGGTCGCAGGCGACCCGCTGACCGCGCTGCGGGCGCTCATCGAGGAAAGCCGGATCGACCTGCCCGAAGAGCTGCCGGCGGCCGCGGCCGGGCTTTTCGGATATCTCGGCTACGACATGATCCGCCTGGTCGAGACGCTGGGCGCGCCGAACCCCGACCCGCTGGACCTGCCGGACGCGATGCTGCTGCGCCCCTCGGTGGTGGCGGTGCTCGACGGGGTGAAGGGCGAGGTGACCGTGGTCAGCCCCGCCTGGGCCGGCGCGGGGCTTTCGGCGCGCGCGGCCTATGCACAGGCGGCCGAACGGGTGATGGACGCGGTGCGCGATCTCGAACGGCTCCCGGCCGGCGAGACCCGCGACCTGGGCGAGACCGCCGAGGTGGCCCCGCCGGTTTCGAACTTCGCCAAGCCCGATTACCTGGCCGCCGTCGACAAGGCCAAGGATTACATCCGTGCCGGCGACATCTTCCAGGTGGTGCCGAGCCAGCGCTGGACGCAGGATTTCCCGCTGCCGCCCTTCGCGCTCTACCGCGCGCTCCGGCGCACCAACCCCTCGCCCTTCATGTTCTATTTCAACTTCGGCGGGTTCCAGGTCGTCGGGGCCAGCCCCGAGATCCTGGTGCGCGTCTTCGGCGGCGAGGTCACGATCCGGCCCATCGCCGGCACCCGCCGCCGCGGCGCCACGCCGGAGGAAGACCGGGCGCTCGAAGCCGAGTTGCTGGCCGATGAAAAGGAACGCGCCGAGCACCTGATGCTGCTCGATCTCGGCCGCAACGATGTCGGCCGGGTGGCCCGGATCGGGACGGTCCGCCCGACGGAGGAATTCGTCGTCGAGCGCTACAGCCACGTCATGCATATCGTGTCGAACGTGGTCGGCGACCTGGCCGACGACCAGGACGCGCTCTCGGCGCTGCTGGCCGGCCTGCCCGCGGGCACCGTCTCGGGCGCGCCCAAGGTCCGGGCGATGGAGATCATCGACGAGCTGGAACCCGAGAAGCGCGGCGTCTACGGCGGCGGCGTCGGCTATTTCAGCGCCGGCGGCGACATGGACATGTGCATCGCGCTTCGCACCGCGGTGGTGAAGGAGCAGAAGCTCTACATCCAGGCCGGTGGCGGCGTCGTCCATGACAGCGACCCGGAGGCCGAGTTCGAGGAAACCGTCAACAAGTCCCGCGCCATCCGCCGCGCGGCCGAGGATGCCGGACTCTTCGTGCGCGGGGGCGGCCAGTAGCGGCGCCGTTGCGCCGACCCAGGCCACTGGCTACCATGATCGGGGGAGGCCGGCGATGGGCGACCGCCAGCATTGGGACAGGGTCTATGACGCGCGCGACGAGACGGCGCTGACCTGGTTCGAGGCCGCGCCGACACTTTCGCACGACCTGGTCCGACGCCACGTCCGGCCCGGGGACGCGATCCTCGACGTCGGCGGCGGCGCATCCCGGCTGGTCGACGCGCTTCTGGAAGACGGGCTCGGCCCGATCACGGTGCTGGATCTTTCGCCCGGCGCACTTGCGGCAAGCCGCGCGCGGCTCGGCCCCCGCGCCGGGTCCGTGACGTGGATTGCGGCTGACATCACCGGCTGGACGCCGCCTCGGCGCTATGCACTCTGGCATGACCGGGCCGTGTTCCATTTCCTGGCAGCGCCCTCCGACCGCGCGGCCTATGTCGCGACGATGGCGGCGGCGCTGACGCCTGGCGGGACCACGATCATCGCCACCTTTGCACTCGATGGTCCGGCGACTTGTTCCGGCTTGCCGGTGTGTCGCTACAGCCCCGAGACACTCGCCGCCGAGATCGACACCCACGCCCCGGGACGGTTCGTCCCGCTCGGCGCGGCGCGGCACCTGCACCGCACGCCCAAGGGCGCCACGCAGGCCTTCCAGGTCAGCTGGTTCCGCCGCACGGATGCAAGCGCCTAGCGCATCAGCCGCAGCACCGCCGAGACCGGCGCCAATTCCACCGTCTCCGCCTCTTCCGACAGGGCCCATTCGAAGAGCGCGCGGACCGTGTCCGGAAGGGTGCGGCCGACCATGATCACCCAGCCATCCTCGCGCGCCTTGTAGGCCGCGCGGTCAAGGTAGCGCTTGATCTTCGGGGTGCGCTCGGCCTCGGCATCGAGCATCCGGAACACCGTCGCCGCCGGGACGCCGGCCCGGGCCGCCTTCTTGCGGGTGGTGTTCAGCCCGTCGTCGAAGGTCAGCAGTCCGTGGCCGGTCTCCTCGAAGCGGGCGATCACGGCCTCGGCCACGGGCGCGGTGCGCTGGAAGCCGTCCTTCGGCCGGTCGAGCAGCGCCACGCCCCGGTCGATACGCTCGAAGAAGGCCGTAAGCGCCCGGTCGACATCTTCCGGCCCGGCATGCGCCGGCAGCCCGGCCTGCCCCTCGGGCGTCAGGGCGATCACCTCGAAGCCGGCATCGCGCAGCACCGCGGCCCGCGCCGGCGCATCCGCCCGCGCGGGATCGAGTGCGAAGGTGACCGGGAAGTTGAACGTCTTGAGCACGTCGATATCCAGCCCGTCTTCCGGCGCATCGACGAGAACCAGCGACATCAGCGGGCGACCCTGAGGGTTCTCGAAGGCGACCGCGTGACGGCTGAGCGCCCCGAGCGTCGGGCGCACCGGGTCC
>PR_CR_10_Liq_1_inCRDRAFT_1000981_pt1 | contig 16788 bp, 13 predicted proteins | sample PRCRCaboRojoPR_3_FD_10241 | JGI IMG/M metagenome (IMG submission 10241)
TTGTAGGGTTCTACGACAGTGTCAGACACTTTGGGAGAGGGGAACACTGAGAAAGTTTCCATGATTCTGTCGGGGTACTCTTCCCTGATCTTAGAGATGAGGAGGGTTCCCATTCCAGATCCAGTGCCTCCACCAAGGGAGTGGCAGATTTGGAAACCTTGGAGGCAGTCACAGCCTTCAGCTTCCTTCCTGACCACGTCCAAAACGGTGTCAATGAGCTCGGCGCCCTCGGTGTAGTGTCCCTTAGCCCAGTTGTTTCCAGCTCCAGTTTGGCCGAAGACGAAGTTGTCAGGACGGAAAAGTTGACCAAAAGGTCCAGCGCGGACAGAGTCCATGGTGCCGGGCTCCAAATCCATGAGAACAGCACGGGGCACATAACGCCCGCCGGTTGCCTCATTGTAATAAACGTTAATTCTTTCGAGTTGAAGATCGGAATCTCCATGGTAAGTTCCTGTAGGATCGATTCCGTGTTCGTCTGAGATTACTTCCCAGAACTTAGCTCCGATTTGGTTGCCACATTGGCCTCCTTGCACATGCACGATTTCCCTCATTTTTATTTCAAACTGGACATTTTCGACCTGAATTTCTGGTTTACGTGAGGACCAGATTCACTATTTTCTAACATCCTAAATTCAAATCTGTTTAATTACTAGCCTTAGGTATTTACTTTAAACTACTCTAAGTACTTCATAATTAAAATATAACCTTTTTTAATGAAACCCGAAACAAACCTTTCGAACGAATTTCTCGAATTAAGAAAGACAGTAGTTAATTTAACTCAGGAGCTTGCAATGAGCAAACGCAAGTGCAGTAAGTACCTGAAAGTCATTCAAAAGTAAAATTTAAATAGACTTACTGAAAAAAACAGAAAACTCTCTAAGGAAAACGCTGTTTTAAAGCACAGCCAAGAAACCGAAACCCATCTTTCAACTGAGGAATGCATTAGTCTCCAGAACCAAGCAGCAGAATGCAACCAGATCTCAGAAAATGAATTTCTGGACTCTGGAAAGTTTTACAGTACCCATCCCATTAGTTCTTCTGGGAAAAGGAGATCTAATTCTTTCGAAATTCGTCTTATTCCATGTCAGTTTTCACTTGGAATGAAAAGGAAGTCTAGTTCAGACCTTAGCTCCACTCAGAATTTTTACGAGTTGAGCCAAAAACGCATCCAGAACAGCATTAAAAACCAAGTCTTAAAGCCTAATTAACTTAAATGGTTTCAATAGAAGAAGTCAAAACCAGAATCCAAGGTGTCATTGCTTGCGAAAGCTGTGAAGTTGAAGACACGAGCTGCGGGTGTGGAACTAGCTTTAACTGTCGAATTGTTTCGCCGGACTTCGAAGGATTGCCTTTGATTCAAAGACACAGAAAAATCATGGACCTGTTCAAAGAAGAACTGAAAAGCCAAATACACGCTTTCAACCTAACAACTTTAACTCCTACGCAAGCTGCTAACTCACCTAACTAATAAAACATGGAAGGACCATCTAGCGTAACTGAATGCATTCCTGAGTCACTTGAGTTTGGATTCTGCCCTATAAACGAAACTACAACCCGCACTATACTCATCCAGAATCCCAGTAGAAAAAAACCTACACGTTTTAGTATCATCAACTCAACTCCTTTCAAAATAAGCCCCTTGTCCGCCACAATCCAGCCCCGGGGGAAAGTCAAGGTTTCCTTTTCAGTGGTGCCTAAAGAATGCAGTGTAGTAGTAGCTACAGTTCTTTTCCAAATCCAAGAAGAACCAGACAAGGTGCTGAAACTTAGTGCAATCGGCAAGTATGCCTACGTGACCCTTAACAAAAGCTTGTTCCACTTCGGAGACTTACTTGTTGACCAAACTGAGACCCAAAACTTGGTTATTAAAAATAAGTCCCAAGTCCCTACTACTTTCCACATAGAAGAAGACCAAGAAATGAAGTCCCCCATGGACCCTTTGTGTCCGGACAACTCTTTTTCGTTTGACGTTACTACAGGAGTTGTCCCTGCTGGTTCTTCTTTTCTGGTGAAAGTTAAGTACACTCCTTCGGTTGTGTATATGCTAAGTTCCAAAAACTACATCGTGCGCACTGACAGTGGAAACTCTCAAAGAATGACTTGTTTGGGCAGTGGAATGGGACTGGACGTGTCTTTGAGTTCGAGAGTGTGCAACTTCGGAGAAGTCAGGTCTGGAAACAAAACTTCACGCTTGATTACTATTCAAAACCACAGTTCCATGCCTTGCTCCTACAAATTCTTTGTAGACAAAAGGCATATTTTCCAGTTTAAGCAGACAGAAGGCACAATTGCTCCCAGGTCCAACGCAAGACTAGTTATATACTTTTCTCCTCAAGAAACCATGGCTTACTACGAAAGGGTGTTTTGCTTAGTTAGGAACCACATAGTGCTTTACTTAGACTTACTGGGGACCTGCTACGACATTTTGCAAAGACCCATTCCCTTGTCACAGAAGGATGTAGAAGTTTTTAGAACAAACATACTCATGGGTTCCTACGACAAACTTTTGGAAAGTAATCCAGCAGCTATGGCTACTACCCAAGAGTTGTACGGAGGCTCTGCTGAGATTCCTATGGACGAGCCTAACCAAATTGCTTTGCACAAAGAACTGTTTTTGCCTTTGAAAGACAGAGTAGTTTCGCTCAGTGAAGAAAACATAGACTTTGGGTTCTGTCTCGAAAACAGACTTAGTGAAGAAAGAAATGTTTACTTCAAAAACAACTTGCCCTTCACTGTTTACGTACTGTGGATTATCCCAGGTGAAACGCAGCCAAAGTTTGAAACGCCTCAATGCTTTTTTATTAAACCCAGTTCAGCTACAGTTGGTCCTCAGGAAGGAATGAACTTTAAGTTCCAGTTTAAACCTTACGAGCCTGCGAGTTACTTCTACCAGTCCATCACTTGCCAAGTCTACATCAAGCGTCCTAAAAACCAACAATCTGACGAACTAGGCCGAATGAGTACTTCCCAAACACTCCAAACGAAACCTCACCTTTCTAGAGTAGGACTCATGTCAATTCCTCCTTTGAGTCTAAACATTCCTTTGATAGGTCACTCTTTTCCTAAGAACTTCCAAACTTTCATACCCAACTTGAAAGTTTACCCAAAAAGAACGTTGATGTTTCCACCAGTAGCCCCAGGTGACTCAGTTTACCAAAGCTTGCAGGTTTACAACCAAGCAGACACTCCCTGTTACTACAGAATCCTTCCAGACGAAACTGGAACTTTTAAAGTTTACCCTTCTTTTGGGTTTATTTACCCCAAGAACTTTGCCTTAGTAGTTGTTGAGTTTAAACCTGAACACCCCAAAAACTATGAGTTTTCTTTGAAGTTCGTTCTGAACCACGGGAGTTCCCAAAACCTAAAAGTAAAGTTGTTTGGAGTGTGTTCAGACCCTAAGATTTACATTGAAAACGAAGCTAAAATATACTACCCGCCCTTGTTTACAGGAGTCTCCAGCAAGCAAAGAATTGGCATTTCAAACAGTTCCCACATACCTATTGAGTACCAAATGACCATTCCTGAAAAGTACAGAGACGAACTAACTATTGAACCTTTTTGTGGTACTATGTACCCTCACGAAAGGGTCAATGTGGAGTTTGCTTTTACGGCTATCTACGAAAAACAGTACAAATTCAACGTTCCTATAGTCATCAAGCGAGTTATGGACATGGCCCAAGAAGCCAACTTCATAGGGTATTTTAGCCCTGGATCTGGAAATTATATGCATAATCTTAGACAAGACTCTTTAGAAAAGCATTACCACATCACTGTGATTGGTTCAGGCGGCACTGGAATGGTGCAGATGAGTCCTAAGTTCATTGACTTCGAAACGGTTTCAGTAGGCTTCTCAGCAGTTAAGTCTTTCACCCTGAGCAACGTTTCGAACTGTGCCATTTATGTAAAACTTGCAATAGCGCCAAAAGCCAAAGACACCAAAAACGAACAGTTCACCAGCGAAGTAATCGACTCTTCTTTTGTTTTTGACTTCAAAGAAGGAATCTTAGCCGCCAACTCCAACCAAAAGGTAAACCTTAGGTTCGTTCCTAACTGCAGATCTCTTAACCACTACTATGTGAAATGCATGGCCAAACAGTCGTTTCCCAACAGTTCTACTAAAGAAACTCCTCTTAACGAAGACTCAATGATAGAGGTTAAGGCCCATGGAGACTTTCCCGTGATTAGTATTCTTGACCTTCGCGCCAAAGACATCAGTCCTTCTAAACTCTGGAGACAGTTCAGCCTTACAGAAACAATAGAAGCTATTTTAAGTCCACTAACTCAAGAAGAAGAACTTTTTAACGAAGCACGGCTTCCGCAAGAAGAAGCCTACGAAAAGTTCAATGTGTTTGAGTGGGACTTTGGAACCACAACCATACCCAGAATGCTTGAGTCCCGCAAGATCAGACTAACTCTTAAAAACATAGGAGGAGTGCCTGCTTCTTACAAGTTTGTGTTTCCCGACGACAACAAACTGGAAAAAGAAATATGGGCTGACAGTGGGGAACCGACACCTGAGGCTGCTTTTGAGGAGCGCATTCTTGCACAAAGAATATTTGAAATCAAGCCCAAAGAAGGAAACCTTGACAGAAACGAAGTGTTTGACGTAGAACTTAGGTACAACCCTGTAGAAGTAGGAAAGCACAACTTAACTATTTTGTTCCAAATCATCCATGGAAAGCCTATACTTCTCAAACTAAAGGGAGAAACTCTTCCTCCTAAAAAAGGGCACCTAGAGTTGCGGAATGACTTTTTTGAGTTCGAGCCTCTGCCCACAGGGCTAACTAGGGGCGTTGCACAGCCTGTTGAACTCAAAAACTTAGGCGACGTTAAGGTGAACTACGAGGTGGACACTTCTGCCTTGGAAGAGTTCAACAAGCAGAACTTCGACTTCCCTGTTTTTGAAATCCAAAACAAAGAAGGAGTGGTTGATGCTTTAGAACTTAAATGCTTGTACTTCATGTTTAAGCCTCTTGAAAGCACTGAGTACGAGTTAACTCTTCCCATTATTGTAAAGGAAAGAAACACTGTGGTGCAACACCTCCAAATCACCCTAAAAGGAAGAGGCTACATACTAAGCCAGGAAATGATGCCTGAGTCTCCTACTATATTTCCAAGTTTGCCTTTGTGCCGTCAGTCGTTTTTGCCAGAGTCCAGTGAAGTAGGCTTTTCAACTGAGTACATTGACTTTGGAAAGTGCTGTCCTGAGTCTCCCAAGTTCAGAACGGTCTTCATTTACAACAAAAGTCCCAAAAAGGAATTTAAGTTTACTTTCAAAGAAACTGAACTCGTTTGTGGAGACGAACTTATCATAGACCCCTTCACAGACATAGTTAGGCCTGGAAGCCAAGTCCCTATAAAGTTCTGCTTAAGAGCTGATAGGATTCCTACTATCTATGAAGGCGAGCTTGAGTGTGTAATCGAGTGGGAAGGAGTTATGAGGTCCTCTGGAAAAATTGCAAGTTCCAAAAAAAGCTTTGAAAACACAAGTAACTTGGTTGAAAGCATCTTTCTGAGGGTGTCGAAAACTTCAGAGCTAAAAGCTCCTTTTAGCATTCAAAACGACAATGACGAGCCTGAACTGATCAAAAACGTACTCAACAGCACTATCAAAAACATTTTAAGCGAGGAAAGCATCAAAGGACTCATTGAGGAGGTATACAACGAACCAAGCCCACTTGTGCAGCAACTAAGCAACTCAAGCCCTAACAACATGCACAACTTAGAGTCTTTAGAAGATGTGAAAGAAGAAGAAGACTGGGAACTAGAACCTGAGTACTCACAAGACCGCTTGTTTTTAAAAGAAGAGTTCCAAGAACTTGCAGAACTAATTCTTGAGTCCACAATCTTCAATATCGTTTCTGAAGCAACTTCTGGGGAAAACGACTTACTTAGTTTTGGGAAAACTTATGTGAAAACTAAACCTAGCATAGAGTAACTATTCCTTAATTACAGTTAAATGGTGAAAGTTAGTCCCGAGTACAAAGGCGAAAGGTACATAGCAGGGCACCAAGAAGAAAGTTTGTGGAAAATCAGAGCCAGTGAACTCCAGAAAGAAGAACCTAAACTTAGAGAAAGTCCAGAATTTAAAGGACTGTGGTTTATAATATTTCCAGACGACAAACTTTATGACTACTGGAGTGTGGTTGTAACAATGCTTTTGGTTTACACTGCCACAGTGACACCTTACCGAGTGGCTTTGGTAGATGAGGATGAACTTGGGTGGTACATTGCTGACCAGTGCATTGACAGTTTGTTTTTCCTGGATGTAGTAGTTAATTGTTTGCTTGCTTACTACGACGACGAAATGAACGTGATAGTTTCCAAAAAGAAGATTTTCATAAACTATGCTAAGGGATGGTTGCTGCTGGACTTGTTTGCGTGCTTTCCCTTTCAGTTGCTAATGCCTTCTTCCAAAGACTACAGTTCTCTTATCAGAATTGGAAGACTGCCTCGTTTGTACAGACTGATTAAAATGGGAAAGCTTATTCGGATGCTTAAAGTAATCAAAACTAGAAACCGCGTGATGCGCTACATGAACAACCTTATGAGAGTAAACATTGGAATTGAACGCTTAATTTGGTTTTTGGTGACTTTCTTGATAATGATTCACTTGCTGGCTTGCATGTGGATTTTTATGGGCAGGTTCAATATGATGAATACTGACGAAAACTGGATCATGAAGGGGAACTTCCAAGACTTTGCTGAGTTCGACTTGTACGCGTGTGCTGTGTACTGGGCAGTTACTACGTTGACAACTGTGGGCTACGGAGACATTTCTGCACACAACCAGTCAGAAATCATAAGTTGTTGTATAGTTATGGTTATAGGGATTTTCATCTACTCCTACATAATTGGTTCCTTGACTAACTTGCTGCAGAACCTTGACTCACGAAAAGCTAAGCTCAACAGGAAGTTGGACATTCTGAACAACATATCAAGGGAGTACCAACTAAACAAAATGCTGCACCAGAAAATAAGCAACGCACTTGAGTACGAAAACAGCCACAACAACAAAAGAGAACTGGAGGAACTCATTGAGGACTTGCCTACGAGTCTTAAATCCCAGCTTTTGATAGTTATTTATCAAAAGACTTTGGAAAACAATGCTTTTTTCGAAAAGAAGCCTACTTACTTCGTAGCTTACATTGCCCCTTTGCTTAAACCTATTAAGGTAGAAAAAGACGACTACGTTTACAAAATCGGAGAACACGCAAGTGAGATGTACTTTGTGGTCAAAGGAGAAATAGCTATGGTTATGACAACGAATGAGGGAACTGAAATAGCTTTTAATATCATAACTTCAGGTTACTACTTCGGAGAAACTGACATTCTTTTTTCAGACAGCAAAGAACACAGTTGCAGTGTAAAAGCTCAACAAAACTCTGAGTTGCTTGCTTTCCATAGAAACGACTTAGAAAACTTACTGAAGACCTTTGAAGAAGAAAGTCTAGAAATACTAGGCCTTGCCCAACAAAGAAACACAAGACTAGAAGAAAAAAGACAGGAAGCTGAACGTCAGTATTTAGAAAAAAAACAAGTTAAGCGCTTCAGAAGCTTCCCTGTGGTTGACTTCACCAAAGAAGAACTTTTTGATCAACTCCAGAGAAACCAAGACTCCTTTGAAGAAGAAGAAGTTCCAGAGTCAGACAGACAACTGCTTTCACCTCGAGCAGAAGAGGGCTCAGCTAATACTTCAATAGACCACCAGGATGCCATTCCTAACAAAGAAGCTTCTATTCCTTGGTTCGACCAACTTAGAAACGTTAAGAACTCTTCACTTTTCAGTTCAATTGTAAACTCCAAGTTGGGAGGAACTGAAGAAACTGAACTTGCTTGGACAAAAAAGAAAATTAAAAAACTAGAGTCCTCAGTTGAAGAAGTAAAAACTATGCTGTTGAAAGTAAGCCAAATCATGAACTTACCTGAGATCGGCCCTGTAAGGGTGTCTTCGAGTACTGGAGTTTCAAGAGAAAACAGCTTAACTGGGAAACCTGGGCTTTTAACAACACTTATGAAAGAAGTCAACAAAGTTAACTCTGAGGAAATCAAAGACTCTAAGGATCCTGAAGACTCTAAGGACCCTGAAGACCCTGAAGAGTAATTTAAAACATTTAAATGGAAGGCTGGCTAGCTGACATAGGAGTTGAGTACAACAGTTTTGAAGAAAGCTTTTCAAACGGGTACCTACTGGGGTCCATACTATACAGGTACAACTTCCAAGACGACTTTGGACAGTTCATTAACTCTGACAAGTACTCTTTGCACAACTCAGCTAAACTGCAACACTCACTAGACAGACTCAAGATTAAACTAGACTCTCAAAAACTCGTGCAAAAAGAACCTAACTACGCAAAGAACCTTTTAAACAAGCTCTTCAGAGCACTCCACCTAGTAGCACTAAAACAAGCAGCAGCTCCCAAAACCAAAGGAGGAACTGTAGTTTCTTCCAAAGAACAGCTGATACAAAAACGCCTTTCAAAGTTCGAAGAAGAAAGGAAAAGACAAGCCTTAAAAGCCTTTGAAGAGCACAAACAACAAACAGCAGAAATCCAAAGCAAACAAGAAGCAAAACGCAGAGAAGAAATAGACAAAATAAAACAAAACAAAATATTTATGCAGCAGTGGGAAACCCAAGGAATCGAAAAATGGAAGAAGAACTGGAAAGTCAGGAAACAAAACGCCATGAAAGACTTCCAAGCAACTTCTGCCAAAATTGAAGACTTCAAAAGAAGAAATCTTACTTTTTTTAACGAAACTTTTAGTTAATAAGCCTACTTTAAAAAAGCACCTGGCTTTGCACCGCACCCTTCAACTGCGCAACAGAGGCTGGCGCATTTCTTGCAGCACAAGTGGCCGCACCTGAAAATCCTGTCGGGCTTTTTTCCGCAGAATTTGCAGGTAATTTTCTGCATGGCCCTGAGTTTGGTTTGAAGTTCCTGGATAGTGAATTTTCTATGCTGGATTTTGACTTGGTCAACTGGACCTTCGGAGATATTGTGTGCGTAGGGGCATTCTTCATCCTCGCAATTTTCTTTTTGACAAGGATGAAGCTTGTAGAACTCAGGGTGGTATTCTACTTCAAACTGGTTGTGTGCGTACCTGCACATACCATTTTGACAGTTTTTGGGGCAGATCACTGGTTCGTACCAGAGATTTAGGGGGTTCCTCCGCTTATCTTGGGAGGAATGGTAGTAAGGACACTTAGTTTTGTCGTGGGTTTTAGAGTTCTTGCAAGCTACGGTTTTAAAGGTGGCAGGATCCGTCACTTCAGTAGCTTCTTCAACTTCTTCAAATTTGACTTCTGGATCCTTAGGCTTATCTTCAATTGGCTCTTCTTTTAGGCTGAATTCGCTTGAAATCAAGTAGTCTTTGTAGTGGGGCTTAAGAGCTTCTTCGATTTTTGATTTCATTTCTTCGTAAGTGGCGAGTTCTGAGCAGACTTCTTGAACGAATTCTTCACTCAGAAGAAAGCCCCTGGAAATTCTGCTTTGTAAGTCTTGGATGTTTTCTTTTTTCACGTACCTTGAGGGTTTTCTGAACCCTTCTTTTGGCTCCAGGGGATAACTTTCATTTTCCTTTCTAGGATTCCTTGCGGATCTGTTTTGCCTGCCCACCATATTATAAGCTAAGTAGGAAATTGGAATTTTAAGTTAAAAATAACTAGACCAATAAAAACCGTTTTATAAATATGGAACACGGAATTTCTGCTTACATCATTCTGTTTGTTTTCATCTCTGTACTCCTGACCTTTTTGTGCTACGAAGTAAGGAAGCTCACAAAGCTTCCCGTTTCTCCTTTACTGCTCATAGTGGGAGTTATAGCTAGGGTGCTAGCGGGTTACTTGGGAATGCTTGGGCATTCTTTCACTCTCGTAGATCATATTGATCCTCACCTTATTCTGTTGGGAGTGATGCCTGCACTCATATTTGAGGCTGCTCTAGCTACCGACTGGCACACTTTTAAGTCAGAGCTTCCACAGATCATTCCACTTGCTACAACTGTAGTAGTTATTTCGGCAGTACTCACAGCAGTGTGCTTCACGAACATTCTAGGGTACGAATTTGACTGGAGCCACGCCATTCTGCTTGGAGTTATACTGAGTGCCACAGACCACGTTACTGTAGTGGCCCAGCTCAAAGACATAAAAGGAGACCGCCGCTTCGAAACCCTTATTGAGGGGGAAACCCTGCTGAACGAAGCTACTGTAATTGTGATATTTACAGTTATGCTGGAAAGCATAGGGGGTGAGGGTAGTGTTGGCGAAAGCATTATTTTCTTTCTGAGACTCTCTTTTGGGGGTTTTGTGATGGGAATAGTTTTTGCACTAGCAATGGGGTTCCTTTTAGCCAGACTCATCAACGACTCTGTGCAAGAAATAGTGCTAACTTTGATGACAGCTTACTTGTTGTTCTTTACTTGTGACGGCACTCCCCTGCACGTTTCTGGAGCACTTGCTACAGTTACTTTGGGACTTTACATGTCAGCCTATGGAATTACTTTGGTAAGTCCTGTGGTGGAGCACTCCTTGCATGGCTTTTGGAGTGTGATAGGGACTGTTTCTGAGTCGATTGTGTTTATCATTGGTGGAATGATTCTAGGAATGGTGGTGATTAACCATGAGCACCTCTACCTAAGCGACGTTTGGATGCTTCTAGCACTCTTTTTGCTTTTGCATCTTGTAAGGGGTGTGGCGGTGTTTCTGCACTACCCTATACTTAAACGCTTTGGCTATGGAATTAAGTTCACAGAACTCATAGTAGTGATTCTTGCAGGATTCAAAGGAGTCATTTCGTTAGCTTTAGCTTTGATTGCCTTCCACAACGAGTCTCTGGACGCTAGGTTCAAGTCCCTGATGCTGTTTTTCACAGTAGGGATTTCTGCCTTAACGATTATTTTCGACACTTTGTTTGTGAAACTTGCAGTCTACTTCTTTAAGATGGAAACCCTTTCGAGTGTGCAAGAAAACATGATGCTTGGAGTCACTACTGCAATCATTCAGAAAACAGCTGAAGAAATCAAAACTATGAGGGCAGACAAAGAATTCAAACTAGTTAGGTGGGACAAAGTTGAAGACCTTGCTGGTCCTAAAAGACTTTTGAAGCAAGTTATGGAAAACACTCCTACAGGAAGGAACATTCTTAGCAAGTACCCCAACGAAAACTACGCAAAGCTCTTGGAAAAGTATAGTTCAGAATTTATACTTACCAAGGAAGAGCTGAGCTTGGAAATGAGGAGAAGGTTCATGACTACTTTGAAAGGGATTTACTGGCACGAATTTGAGTCAGGACAGTGCTTAGGCTATACTTCCTTAGTACTGATGGACTCCTGCAACCGGTGCCTCGACAAGCCTGAGTGCCCTTTGGAAGACTGGGAAATCCTTAAAAAAGAAATCTACAGCTCCAAAATGCTTAAACTTTACATTTCCTTGTCCAAAGTTCCTGTAGTAGGGAGAATATTTAGAGACCTTTTATACGAAAGAATCATTATGGTATACGACGCAGCTAGTACTTTCATAAAGGCCCACGAAGAGGCTAAAGAACTCATCGACCACATGGAAATTGACACTGACGAAGACCTGTTTGAACTGGTTATGAAGCAAGCAGAGGAGCAAGTTGAGCTGTGCAAAGAATTCATAATGGTGCATATTACTGAAGGTTACCCTGAAGTAATTGCAGACGTCCAAAGCAAAAAGGCTTGTCACTCTTTACTGATTACGCAAAGAAAACTGATTGAAGAAGTCTACGAACAAGGCGTTATTGAAGAAATTGAGCACGACCACCTTTTAGAAGCCATTGACGAAAACCTAAAAACACTAACTCGTGGGTCAACTAGTTCTTTGCCTCCTTTGAAAACTCAACTTGAAAATAGGTTTAGAGAAGCAACTCCTGAAGACATTGAGAACTTGAACGAAGAAATAACAACTGTTCATTTGCAGCCTGAAGAAGTTCTTTTTAAAGAAGGACAAGAAAGTGAAGGAGCTTATTTGATACTGGGAGGCAGAGTTAAGGAGTCAAGTACTTGGATTGACCAAGAACTAAGTGTAGGAAACATAGTAGGTGTTCAGCACTTACTTCCTCAGTTCAAACAGAACGTAACAACAGCTACTTGCATTTCTTTGGTGTATGCAGCTAAAATTCCTAAGTGGGTTGCAGAAAAAGAGTCTTTTGTCAAGGACATTTACTTAGAAGCAGCTGAAGAAATCATCCAGTACAACATAAAGAAGTTAGAAATGGAAACTGTGAAGCAGGACCTGCTTTACTACGCAATTAAGCACTCTCAAGTTAGAATTTACAAAGAAGGAACAGAAGTAAACCCCAACGAACTAGGACTGCTCTTTGAGGGAGCACTTGAAAGCGGAAAAGACGCCCCCACTTTACTGGTTCCGGGTTTAGAGGAAAAGGTAGCTAAATCAAGCATAGTTCTAATCTTCCCTAGCCTTATAAGCAACGAAGTCAAAAACGGAACTGACTTAGCTAAGGCGTTTGATAAGTTCTATTTCTCAAACACCTCCAAAAAGCTTGCAATAGCCCGCAAAGCTGAGCCAGAACTGTTTACAGAGGTGACTCATAAAACTAAAGCCTTTTAACTAAGCTTACTCGTAAAAGAGATTTAAAGATATGAAGTTGTTGATTACTAGAGTAATCGGGCTAACCATGTACATAACTGTATAGATCTTTGCAATGTTTTCTTCTTGGTTTTTTTGAGCTGAACAAACCATGAACAGCTGCAAAGCTGAAGGAGAACTCCAAAGAATAACTAAACTCATAGCTAAAATCCTAGAAACTACCTGGGCTTTGTAAAGAAAATACATAGCAGTGATTCCTACCCACGGAATCAACACTAACTTGATTATAATCACAAGCACTATTGACCACCAACTAATTGTAGCAGAGGANGAGTACCCTCCAGACAACTTAATGCCAATCAAAAATATAATNAGCATAGGGGCAGAACTGCCCATCATGTCAAGAGCTGCGTACAAGTTGTTGTGGAANAGAGCTGTTTTACCTACAAACAGAGTGTCTCGTATTTGTGGAATGAAAACTACAGGCAAAGCTAACAAAATGGCTATTACTGGGGGGTTTATTCCACTCCGCAGCTTCTTGAGGAAAGTTTGCAAAAGCGACCTTTTTGGTTCTTCCAAAAAATACCCCTTGTTGGTTTTTTTTTTCATAACTGAAAAAGCACCAAACCATATAGAAAAACCATTAATGGCATAGCAAGAAAGCACGTTCTGAAGTACTTTGTGGTGGAACTGCCCGTCACTTAAAGTGACTTCGCTCTTGCCAAGCATCTCAGTGAACATAAGAGCAATTGTAAGGTTGAAAAAACCACAGCAAATACTCATGAGTCGTTTCACTCCGTTTTCTTCTTTCAACAAAGACGCAACTGCCCAACCCAGTGCTGTGCCTAAAAGAATGTGCATGATGCTTATCAAAGTTATGCAGAGAAACATGAGGAGGTCTGTCGGCTCTAAGTTTGCCAGTAGTTCTGAAAAAATAAGGCTGGGGAGCAACAGGTTGATGGTGATTCTTGAAATGGGACGCTCTGCAGATTTGTGAATTACTCCTAGTTGAACCAGTGCAAGTGCGCTCAGTCCAACTATGAGAATGGCAAAAACTGCGTTTAGGGAAGTGAGAATTGAATTTAGTAAGAGCGACATTTTATTACTGAGTTAAATGTATAATAGATAAATCGATAGGAGCGTGTTTATGGCCAAAGGAAGAGGACAAGTCAGATACATGATTGTAAACACCTTCGCAATGTTGTCTTCCTGGTTTTCTCGAGCTGAACACACCATAAACAGTTGCAAAGAAGTTGGTGAACTCCACAGTAAAACTATGGTTATAGCCAAAACCCTTCCTATTACTTCAGCAGTGTAAAGAAAGTACACCAGCCCTATTCCAATCCAGGGCAGCATAAACATCTTCAGAAACACAACAGCCCCTATTGACTTCCACGATATGTCTGCAAAAGGAGAGTACCCGTCACTGAGTTTAAGTCCTATCAAGAAAGTAATCAGCATAGGAGCTGCTTTACCCATCATCAACAAACCAGCAAACAAATTATCCCGCAAATAAGCATTTTCACCTGCAAAAATGTATTCGCGCGAGTAAGGAATAAGTGCCAAAGGAATTCCAATTAAAGTCGCCACTACAGGTGGGTTAAGTGACTTTTTTATTCCTAAAACCAAACTACTTTTCTGGTAGTTATATTTTATGTCACGATCTTTAGTTGGAAGCATACACAAGCTGAGGTCAGAATCGCACTTTTTGGAGTCTTTTTCCATCACAGAAAATGCCCCTGACCACATTGCAAAGCCGTTTATTGCAAAGCAGGACAAAACATACTGGACTGATTTCTCTCCGAAATCAGGCTCCTGGATTATATTACTGGAACCCAGAACTTGAGCAAAGATCAAAGCTATTGACAAGTTGTGGAAGGAAGGACAGGTCATCATCAGTTTAGTTATGCCTGAGCTGCTTGTTAGAAGTTTTGAGGAGACCCATCCCAAAAAACTTCCTAGAAGAATATGCGCTGCTTATAAAGTACCGATAGTAAATAGAGTGATCACTAAAAAAGCTATCAGGTCACTAGGATCAAGGTTCTGTATAAGCTCAGTTAGCATCAGGCACGGCAGAAAAAGATTTATGGTCATCTTTGAAAGGGGAGTCCCAGCTTTTTTTTCAACAACCTACGTAAAGCATACCCCTAGTTTTACTAAGACCAAGGCACTTGAAGCAACTACCAGCACCACCAAAACTGCGTCTATTGATACTAATATTGACTCTGAGACCAAAGACATATTTTTCGTGCTCGTGGGTGTGTGATCCAGAATAGTTATTAGTTATGCCAATCTATGCGGAGTGTTATACAGTTGCAAAGCAGAAACCGTTTCAATTCTCGAAGCAGGAGCTTGAATGGCCCTCCGACTAGGCGCAGGGAGTTCAGCAGGGCCTGCTTGCTCTCTTTCAATTCCATCTACTAAACTAGTGAAATCGGTAATCCCTCCCATGGCAGCGTACATATCTCCGCCCCCACCTAGATTGTCCACAGGCTTGCCCATAGCAACCCTTTCGTCTTTAGTGTAAAACCTAGTTTCATGGTCGTTGTAATGCCGCGAGCAGGAACAAGAGTGTGTGGAACTGAACCCTTGACACCTGCAAGCTCTTCTAGTGCAAGCTTTTTGGAGAGGGTCGTGTTCTCTAAAGGAGTGCTTGCACAGACACTTTAAGTCGTTTGACCCGTATATTGGAACGTAGTTGAATTCCCGACATTTGCATTTAGGAACCTTACAAGGAACTTTTTTCTGTTTGTTGTCAGTTGAGTGGTCTTTGTAACGATGGTTACAAAAGCACTTAGAAAAAGGACCAATGGTTTTGCACTCAAGTCCTGAAGAGTTCGTCCAATACACAAACAAGCGGTTTGCCCTTTGCTTGGCAATTTGTTGTTTGAATTCTTCGTATTCTTGTGGAGACAACAACTTGCCTCCATCAGCACCGCCTACAATGTGCTCGTACTCAATGTAGGCTTGAACTGCTTCTGCAGCTTTATTGTCTAGGTGAATTCTTTCCATTTAATAATATCATGGAGACCCACCAAAAAACTTACTGGTGTCACAACTGCAGAGTGCAGTTTTCAGTGCCTTCAGAAACTGTAGTGTGCTCTAGGTGCAGGAGTGAACTTATAGAAGAAGTAGAGCTGAACTCAGCCCACCCTAGTCAATTCAGACCTGAAGGGATTGCTCACCCAAGTAACCACACTCAAGTTTCAAATTCTATTGCCAATATGCTACGCCACAGAATACAAGTAGTGAGACACTTTAACACAAGACTCCAACCACAAGCACTAGGGCCAGAGGCTATATCTTCCCTTCCACTGATTGAAGGGGAAAATATTTCAGAAGACTTTGAGTGCTCTATCTGTTACTGCGGTTATTCCAAAGGTGAAAATGCGAGAAAACTTCCCTGTGAGCATTTTTTCCATGAAGTTTGTATTACAAACTGGCTTACTCGCAAAAGCACCTGTCCTGTATGCAGAAGTCAACTGTAACTTAATAGTTATTTAGAAAGAAGTTCTTAAATTCTTGGAAGTCTTGTTCAAAGTGCTTTTCGAAGTAAACGTTCATGCAGAACTTGGCTTTTTTGGCTTGCTTGATCATTTTGGGTCCATCCTGAGTGAATAGTTGCCAGGCTTCTTGTGGAGGAAGCAAAGCAGAACCTACCAAAGCAGACATTCCAGCAGAAGCTAACTCTAACTGTTGGAACTCAAACCACTTGACTTCTAATTCTTCATAAACAGAAACATCTTTTTCAAAACTCACGTGCAGTAGGTCATGGATTTCTTTGTACCTTTGGTAAATGTAAGCAAGTTCAATATCCCCTATGTGCTTTACAAGAGGCCTTTCTTGGATTTCAAAAGCGTTGTTGTCCATGTAGTAAGCGTACTTTCTGCCTAGAGTGTTCACGGGCAAAGCTCTGAGTTCTTCAATATTCACGTAAGGAGGTCTGATTCTAGGCTTTTCTTTTAAGATTTGCAGCCCAACGGAGTCTTGGGTCATTTTCTGGCGTATTGCTTTAAGTACGTAGTAAGAAGAAAGCTCCCCAAAAGTTGAAAGATGCTGTGCTTCTTTTGGGTAGAGAAGAGCTTTGACTGAGGACTCCAAAACTTTACTTAGCCTTTCAGACTCAGATTTTATTGGATGATAGTTAGCTTTTATGTCTTGGCAGGTGAATCTTTTGATGCCCTTCCTCAGCATTTATGACTTATAAATTAAAAGACTGA
>PR_CR_10_Liq_1_inCRDRAFT_1000982_pt1 | contig 16787 bp, 17 predicted proteins | sample PRCRCaboRojoPR_3_FD_10241 | JGI IMG/M metagenome (IMG submission 10241)
CGAATTCCGAGATGTCGCCGCCCGCCACGAAGGTCTTGCCGGCACAGGAGAGAATCGCGGCGCGTGCGCCGGCGGCGGCGACCGCGTCGACGGCGCGCTCGAGCCCGGCGCGCACGGCGGCCGATGTCGCGTTGACCGGCGGATTGTCGATCCTGACCCAGGCCAGGTCGCCCTCGATCCGCACCGTCACCGGCTCCCGTTCCGTCATGCTCCCCCCGAATGTCTCGTCTGGCCACCGCCGGAATCAGCGCGGCGGGTGATTGACCAACATTATTGACCAACCGTTCGGTTTATGCAAATGTTTTGTCGAAACAACCGGAAACGGGACAGGGCATGAGCGATACGATTCTTTCGCAGGATCACGGTGATTGGGTGGAGATTACCCTCAACCGCCCGGATCGGCTGAACTCTTTCAACGACGAGATGCATCTCGCGTTGCGCGCCGCACTCGAATCGGCGCGGGATGGCGGCGCGCGTGCCGTTCTGCTGACCGGTGCCGGGCGGGGCTTCTGCGCCGGCCAGGACCTCGGCGACCGGGACCCGTCCAAGATGGAGGGCGCGCCGGACCTGAGCCGCACCCTGACCGAGTTCTACAACCCGCTGGTGCGGCTGATCCGGTCGCTCGACTGCCCGGTGGTCTGCGCGGTGAACGGCGTGGCCGCGGGGGCAGGGGCCAACGTGGCGCTGGCCTGCGACATCGTCCTGGCCGCCGAGAGTGCCAAGTTCATCCAGTCCTTTGCCAAGGTCGGGCTCGTGCCCGACGGCGGNGGCACCTGGTCGCTGACCCGNCTGCTGGGCGAGGCGCGCGCCAAGGCCCTCGCGCTGACGGCCGAGCCGCTGCCGGCGCCCAGGGCCGCGGAGTGGGGGCTGATCTGGAAAGCGGTGGCGGACGCCGAGCTGATGGAAGAGGCCCGCGCGCTCGCCGCCGGGCTGGCGGCTGGTCCCACGGTCGGGCTCGCCCACACGAAGAAGGCGATCCAGGCCGCGGCGACCAACACGCTCGACGCACAGCTCGACCTCGAAGCCGACTACCAGAAGACCTGCGGCGCGACACCGGATTATGCCGAGGGCGTCTCGGCCTTCCTGGAAAAGCGGCCCGCGAAATTCACGGGGGGACAGGCATGACCGTTTCCGCCCAGGACCGCGCCCGCCGCAGCACGGAGGCGATGTGGGCCAATGACGACGCGTCCAAGTGGCTCGGCATGGAAATCGCCGAGGTCGGGCCGGGCCGTGCCGTGCTGACCATGACGGTGGAGAAGCACCACACCAACGGCCATGACATTTGCCATGGCGGCGTGATCTTCAGCCTGGCCGACAGCGCCTTTGCCTTTGCCTGCAACAGCTACAACAAGCATGCCGTCGCCCAGCACAACACGATCACCTTCATCGCGCCGGGGCAGCTTGGCGACAGGCTGACCGCCACCGCGCGCGAGATCAGCCTGCGGGGGCGCAGCGGTATCTACGACGTGACCGTGACCGATTCGGACGGCGCGACCATCGCCGAGTTCCGCGGCTGCTCGCGCATCATCAACGGACAGCATTTCGCCGAAGAGGCGGACGCCTGAAGGGGGGAGACATGAAGGACCTGACGCCGAGGAAGGAAGACCTCGATCGAATCGAAATCGCGTCGCGCGACGAGATCCAGTCGCTGCAGCTCGAGCGGCTGAAATGGTCGCTGCATCACGCCTATGAGAACGTGCCGATGTATCGACAGCGCTTNGACGAGGTCGGCGTGCATCCGAGCGACCTGAAGACCCTGAAGGATCTCTCGAAGTTTCCCTTCACCGTCAAGCAGGACCTGCGCGATCACTATCCCTTCGGCCTCTTTGCTGTGCCGCGCGACCAGATCGTGCGGGTGCATGGCTCGTCCGGCACCACCGGCAAACCGACCGTTGTCGGCTACACCAGGAACGATATCGACACCTGGGCCGATCTCGTGGCGCGGTCGATGCGCGCCAGCGGAACGCGGCCGGGTGACGTGGTGCACGTGGCCTATGGCTACGGACTTTTCACCGGCGGGCTCGGCGCCCATTACGGGGCCGAGCGCCTGGGCTGCACGGTTGTGCCGGTCTCGGGGGGCATGACGCCGCGCCAGGTCATGCTGATCCAGGATTTCGAGCCCTCGACCATCATGGTGACGCCGTCCTACATGCTGAACATTCTCGACGAGTTCCGCCGCGAGGACATGGATCCGCGTCTGACTTCGCTCGATGTCGGCATTTTCGGGGCCGAGCCCTGGACCAACGCGATGCGCAAGGAGGTGGAGGACGCCTTCGACATGCACGCGGTCGACATCTACGGCCTGTCCGAGATCATGGGGCCGGGCGTGGCCAATGAATGCGTCGAGACCAAGGACGGGCTGCATATCTGGGAAGATCACTTCTACCCCGAGATCATCGACCCCGAGACGGGCGAGCCGGTCGAGGACGGCGAGCTTGGCGAGCTGGTCTTCACAACGCTCACGAAGGAAGGCCTGCCGATGATCCGCTACCGGACCCGCGACCTGACGCGGCTGCTGCCGGGCACGGCGCGGTCGATGCGCCGGATGGAGAAGATCACCGGCCGGTCCGACGACATGATCATCCTGCGGGGCGTCAACGTCTTCCCGACCCAGGTGGAAGAGCTGCTGCTCGCCACCACCGGGCTGGCGCCGCATTTCCAGATCGAGCTTTTCCGCCACGGGCGGATGGACGCGATGCGGGTGCATTGCGAATGCCTGCCGGCGGCGGCGAGCGAGGAGGGCCGCGCGGCCGCGGCCAAGGCGCTGGGCAAGAAGATCAAGGACACGGTCGGCGTCAGTGCCGAGATCATCGTGGCCGAACCCGGCGGCGTGACCCGGTCGGAAGGCAAGGCGCAGCGCGTCGTCGACAAGCGCCCGAAGGAGTGACCAGTGGCCCGGACGATCGCCAAGGATCATGACGAGAAGCGCGGCCAGATCCTGGCCGCGGCCGCCCGCGTCTTCGCCGAACAGGGCTACGACCGCGCGTCGATGAGCCTGCTCGCCAGGGAATGCGGAATCTCGAAGGCGAACATCTACCACTACTATGACAGCAAGGAAGCGCTGCTCTACGACATCCTCGATACCTACCTGAAAGAGCTGCGCGACCGCATCGCCGCGGTGGACGGCGCGGGAATGACCCCGGAGACGCATCTGCGGGCGGTCGTGCTCGAGATCCTGATGGCCTATCGCGGCGCGGATGACGAGCACCGGGTGCAGATCGGGGGCATGGCGGCCCTGCCGTCGGAACAGCAGCGCGTCCTGCGCGACTACCAGCGTGACCTCGTGGGCCAGGTGGCCGAGATCGTGCGTGCCGTGGCGCCCGGCGTCTTCTCAGATGACAGCCGCAAACTGCGCGCCGCCACCATGTCGGTCTTCGGGATGCTCAACTGGTTTTACATGTGGAACCACGACGACAGCGAAGAGGCCCGGCGCGATTACGCGGATCTCGTCACCAAGCTCGTGCTGCACGGGGTGAAGGGACTCTGAACCGCCGCCGGCCGACCGGGCCGTGCGGGACGGCAGGCAGGCGGGGCGTCAGCCCGCCTTGAGGCCCAGTTCCGACAGAAGCGCGCCGGCGTCCTTTTCCCAGCTTGCCAGCAAGTCCGCGTTGGACCGGTGGCGCAGACCGTAGCCCTTCTGCTGCTCGAAGCGCGCGGATTCGGCGGCGCCGAAGCTTTCGGCCACCCGCGGCCACCAATAGGCGACCGACGCCGCCACCGCGTCGCGCGCGGCCGGGTCCGCGACCAGCTTGCGCAGGCCTTCCTCGCCAAGTTCGGCGTGCCGTGTCTCGACGGGCAGGATCGCGCGGAAAGCTTCGGCCAGCGGCTGGTAGGAGACCCGGGCGAACTCGTCGAGCTGGATCCTCACGGCGCGGCCCATCAGGACGTTCATCACCACCGCGTCGGTCCAGCCCGCGAGCGGGTAGTGAAAGACCGAGAGACGCATGTCGCCGCCGGTGCGCGTCGGTCCCAGCACCGCGTCACGGTCCAGCCGCGCGGTCCAGGGCTGGTGGGTGGCGTATTTCTCGATATCGGCGCCGAAATCGGCCATGACCTTCATCACGCGTTCCGCGTGATCGGTCTTTTCCATCACGATCCGGCAGGCGGCGATCCGTTCCTTGATGCCGGGCGCCTCGTTGATGATATCCGCGAAGCCGGCCGAGCCGGCCAGTTCGCTGTCCACGAAGGTGGTCATCAGCTTCATCAGTTCCGCGCGGTAGCGCGGGGGCACGTTTTCCGGGTTGGACAGCACCCCGCCCTGCGCGAGATAGCTCTCGATCGTCATGTCCTCGGCCATCGGTCTCTCCTTACTGGTCGTAGTCCACGACGACCGTGTCGGTCAGCGGGAAGCACTGGCAGGTCAGCACGTAGCCGCGTGCGACCTCGTAATCCTCGAGCGCATGGTTGGCGATCATCTCGACCTCGCCCTCGACCACCTTGGCGCGGCAGGTCGAGCACACCCCGGCCTTGCAGGCGAAGGGCGCGTCCATCTGTTGTCCGAGAGCGGCATCCAGGATGGTCTGGCCGTCCTTGGGCATGGTGAAGCTGTGTGCCGCCCCGTCGAGACGCACGGTCGCCTCGGTGGTGTTGCCCTGGCGGGCGGCATCGGCAGACACGGCCTTGCGCCGGGCGCGGCCGGGCTGGGCGCTGGCGAAAAGCTCGAACTTGATGCGATCGTCGCCCATGCCGTGGTCGCGCAGCGCCTGCGAAATCGCCAGCATCATCGGTTCGGGGCCACAGATGAAGGCCGTGTCGGCGGATTTCACGTCGATCCAGAGCCGGAAGAGCTGGGCGCATTTCTCCTCGTCCACGCGGCCGGTGAAGAGGTCGATCTCCTCGCCGCCGGATTCGAGAACATGGATGACGTTCAGCCGCCCGAGATAGGTGTTCTTCAGATCCTCCAGTTCCTCGCGGAACATGATCGTGTTCACCGCGCGGTTGGCATAGACCAGCGTGAAGCGCGACTCCGGTTCGCGTTGCAGCACCGTCTTGAGGATCGACAGCACCGGCGTGATGCCCGATCCGCCCGCGAAGCCGAGGTAATGCTTGTCGGCCCCGGGCGCGATCGGCGTGTGGAAGTTGCCCATGGGCGGCATCGCTTCCAGCGTGTCGCCGGGCTTCAGCTCTTCGTTGGCCCAGGTGGAAAAGGCGCCCCCCTCGACGCGCTTGATGCCGACCTGCAGCACGCCCTCGTCCTTGCCGGCGCAAATCGAATAGCTGCGGCGCAACTCCTCGCCCTCGAAATCGCGGCGGAAGGTCAGGTACTGGCCGGGAATGAAATCGAAGGTTTCCGGGTCCTCGGGCTTCAGCGTCACCACGACGGCGTCGCGGATCGTCTTCTGCACATCGGTGACGGTCAGGGGGTGGAAGCGTGCCATGCGCCTCTCCTCAGATGCACTTGAAATAGTCGAAGGGTTCGAGACAGTCCTTGCAGCGCCACTGCGCCTTGCAGGGCGTGGAGCCGAACTGGCTGACCTTCTCGACGTTCTTGCTGCCGCAACGCGGGCAGTGATCGGGGCCGCCGGCGGCCTGGGGCGGCGCGATGCCGTAGTCCTCCAGCTTCTGGCGGCCGCGCTCGGACAGCCAGTCGGTCGTCCAGGCCGGCGAGATGCGCCGCTCGATCCGGAGCTTTTCGATGCCACGGTCGCGCAGCGCCTTCTCGATCTCGATATTGATCAGCGTCGTCGCCGGGCAGCCGGAATAGGTGGGGGTGACATGGACGACCAGCGTGTCGTCCTGCCATTCCACCCCCCGCACGATGCCGAGGTCGACGACCGAGATCACCGGAATCTCGGGGTCGGGAACCTGGTCGAGCCAGGTCCAGACCTCGTCGGTCGAGGGCAGCGCGGCGGTGCTCACCACGTCGCTCCGGGATAGGCGCGTTGCAGCCACTGCATCTGGGCCAGGATATAGCCCAGGTGCTCTGTGTGGGTGCCGGCCTTGCCGCCCTTGTGGACATAGGCGCCCTCGGGGATGGCGAGCGTCGCCTCGGTCAGCACGCGGGTGACCATCTCGTCCCATTCCTCCTTCAGCGATGCCGGGTCCGGCGCGAGGCCGGCCTCGGCCACGGCCTTGTCGGCGGCATCCGAGAGGAACAGCTCGCCCGTATAGGGCCAGTGATCGTCCAGCGCCGCCTGCATCCGGGCATGGCTCTCGGCGGTGCCGTCGCCGAGACGGACCACCAGGTCGGCCGAGCGTTCCAGGTGATAGGCGGCTTCCTTCGACGCCTTGGCGGCGATCTCGGCCACGCGTGTGTCGGAGGATTGCATCAGCCGGCCCAGCATCAGGCTGTGCCAGGCGTCGAAGAGGAACTGGCGCATGATGGTCTGGCCGAAATCGCCGTTCGGGCGTTCGACCAGCAGCACGTTGCGGAAATCCCAGGCGTCGCGCAGATAGGCCAAGTCGTCGGCCGAGCGGCCCTTGCCCTCGATCTCGCCTGCGAGGCCCAGCCACATCTGCGTCTGGCCGATCAGGTCGAGCGCGGTATTGGCCAGCGCGATGTCCTCTTCCAGTACCGGCGAGTGGCCGCACCATTCGCTGACGCGATGGCCGAGGATAAGCGTGTTGTCTCCCATGCGCAGGAGGAACTCGAAGAAAGCCTCGTCACGGGTCATCACATCGCTCCAACGTCGTCGGGAATGTCGAAGAAGGTCGGGTGGCGATACACCTTGGATTGGGACGGCTCGTAGAGCGGGCCCTTGTCGCTCGGCGAGGAGGCGGCGATGTCGGCGGCCTTCACCACCCAGATCGACACGCCCTCGTTGCGGCGGGTGTAGACGTCACGGGCGTTCTTGATCGCCATTTCTGCATCCGGTGCGTGCAGGCTGCCCACATGGCGGTGGGACATGCCGTGCTGGCCGCGGATGAAGACCTCCCAGAGGGGCCATTCGGTGGACATGGATCTCTCTCCTCACTCGGCCGCGACTTTGGCGGCTTTCTTCTCGGCATGGGCCATGAGCCCGTCGCGGACCCAGGCGCCGTCTTCCCAGGCTTTCACCCGGGCGCCGAGACGTTCCTTGTTGCAGGGGCCGTTGCCCTTGATGACCTCGAAGAACTCCGACCAGTCCGGTTCGGTGAACTCGTAATGGCCGGTTTCCTCGTTCCACTTGAGGTTCTCGTCCGGGACGGTCAGGCCGAGATACTCGGCCTGGGGCACGGTCTGGTCGACGAACTTCTGCCGCAGCTCGTCATTGGTGTTGATCTTGATCTTCCAGGCCATGGACTGGGCCGAGTGCACCGAGTCCTTGTCCGACGGGCCGAACATCATCAGCGAGGGATACCAGAAGCGGTTCAGCGCATCCTGCGCCATCTTCTTCTGGTCCTCGGTGCCGAAGGCCATCTTCATCATGATGTCGTAGCCCTGGCGCTGGTGGAAGCTCTCTTCCTTGCAGATGCGGATCATCGCGCGGCTGTACGGGCCGTAAGATGTCCGCTGCAGCGGCACCTGGTTCATGATCGCCGCGCCGTCGACCAGCCAGCCGACCGCGCCGATATCGGCCCAGTTCAGCGTCGGGTAGTTGAAGATCGAGGAATACTTCATGTCGCCGGAATGAAGCTTTTCCATCAGCTCGTCGCGGCTGACCCCGAGCGTTTCCGCGGCGCAGTAGAGGTAGAGCCCGTGGCCGGCCTCGTCCTGCACCTTGGCCAGAAGGATCGCCTTGCGCTCCAGCGTCGGCGCGCGGGTGATCCAGTTGCCCTCGGGCAGCTGGCCGACGATCTCGGAATGGGCGTGCTGGCCGATCTGGCGGATCAGCGTCTTGCGGTAGCCCTCGGGCATCCAGTCCTTCGGCTCGATCTTTTCGTCGGCATCGACGCGGTCCTGGAACTGCCGCTCTTCGTCGGTCATTTCCTCGCGGCTCTTGATGCCCTTGCCGGTCGATTTCACCATCTGTGCGTACATCTGCGTTTCCTCCCGGTCCTCAGACCCGTTCAAGAATGATTGCGATCCCTTGTCCCACGCCGACGCACATGGTCGCGAGCGCATAGCGCCCGCCGGTGCGCCGAAGCTGATAGGCCGCCGTCAGCACCAGGCGGGCGCCGCTCATGCCGAGCGGATGGCCCATCGCGATGGCGCCGCCATTGGCATTGACATGGGGCGCGTCGTCGGGAAGGCCAAGCTCGCGCAGGACGGCGAGGCCCTGTGCCGCGAAGGCTTCGTTCAATTCTATCACATCCATCTGGTCCAGCGTGAGCCCCGCCTTGGCCAGCACCTTGCGGGTGGCGGGCACCGGGCCGACGCCCATGATGCGGGGCGGCACGCCAGCCGCCGCCATGGCGACGACGCGGACCATCGGCTCCAGCTTCTGGGCCTTGGCGGTAGCCTCGCTGGCCAGAAGCAGCGCCGCGGCGCCGTCGTTCACGCCCGAGGCGTTGCCGGCGGTCACGGTCAGGTCCGGGCCGTTGACGCCCCGCAGCTTGGCCAGCTTCTCGGCCGTGGTGCCGGGACGCGGGTGCTCGTCGGTGTCGACGATCACCGGGTCGCCCTTGCGCTGGGGCACGGTGACGGGGACGATCTCTTGCCTGAAAACGCCGGCCTCCTGCGCGGCGGCCCAGCGGTCCTGGCTGCGCGCGGCGAAGGCATCCTGGTCGGCGCGGCTGACATCGTAGTCGGCCGCGACGTTGTCCGCGGTCTCCGGCATCGAGTCGACGCCGTGGGCGGATTTCATGCGCGGGTTCACGAAACGCCAGCCGATCGTGGTGTCGTAGACCGCGTTCGCGCGCGAGAAGGCGGCCTCTGCCTTGGGCATCACGAAGGGGGCGCGGCTCATGCTTTCGACGCCGCCGGCGATGACCATGTCGTAGTCGCCGGCGCGGATCCCCGCGCGGCCATGCCGACCGCGTCCATGCCCGAGCCGCAGAGCCGGTTGATCGTCGTGCCCGGCACCTCCACCGGCAGGTCCGCCAAGAGCGCGGCCATACGCGCCACGTTGCGGTTGTCCTCGCCGGCCTGGTTGGCGCAGCCGTAGATCACGTCCTCGACCGCGGCCCAGTCCACGCCGGAGTTGCGGTCTTTCAGGGCGGCAATGGGCGCGGCGGCCAGATCGTCGGCCCGCACGGTGGAGAGTGCGCCGCCGTAACGGCCGATGGGCGTGCGGATGGCGTCGCAGATGAATGCGCTCATGGGCGTGCTGTCCTCCCGAATCGTGGCGGCGAAATTAGCCGACCGCATGGTCGGTAATAGCAGCGCCGGGGGCATCTGGCAAGAATTAATGTTACCTAAACGGAAAAAATCCATCCATCGTGTAACGCAACTTGGCCGGAACACCGCGGCGCGATCCCGTGGCATCCGTTGCCCGGCATGGCAGGGGCCGTGCCGCGGGCATGACAGCGGGGTCCGGTGACCGCCGGCAGCGGGATCGAGGGGGGGCAGGTTCCGCCGTCGCGGGTGCGCGCCGTGCCTGCGGAGGCCGCTCAGACGTCGCGGACGACGAAAACCGATTGCTTGGCGTGCCGGACCACCCGCGCCGCGTTCGGCCCGAGGAGGTAGTCCTGCAACTCCGGCCGGTGAGCGCCCATCACGATGGCGTCGCAGCCGAAGGCGTCCGCGGCGTGGATGATCTCGTCATAGATCTTGCCATGGGCCACGTGCGGGGTCGCCCCGGCCGCATCGAGCCCGTGATCGGCGATCCAGGCATTGAGCTTGGTTTCCGCCTCGGCGGTGGCCTCGCGCTCGAAGCCTTTCTTGAAATAGGAGCCGACGATCGACATGCCGAAATCCGGCAGCACGCTGAGCACGTGGAGCTTGGCGTCCTCTTGCCGGGCAAGGCGCAGCGCGGCCTCGGCCGCGCGCGCGGCGCCGCCGTCGTCCTCGAGGTCGATGGGCAGAAGAATGGCGGAAAACATCACGGGGCTCCTTCAGAAGGCGGCTTGGGTGGCGCGCGGGCGCTGGATCAACACGATCCCCGCCAGCAGGATCAGCGCCGGGATGAAGAAGAGTTCCTTCGGCCAGCGCTCGTTTTCCACCTCGACGGTCGTGATGGTCACCGGCTGGTCGCCGTAGAAGTCGTAGCCGATCCCGAGGCTCTCGAAATGCGGCGTCCCCGGGAAGGGCTCGTCCAGCAGCAGCGCGCCGCTTTCCTCGCGCACCAGAAGTCCCTGCGCCTCGAGCGCGGCCAGCGCGTCGTCCGCGATCGCCGGAACCGTGATGGTGGTCGGTTTCATTTCCCCCGTGTCGAAATCCGGTCCCTCGACCACGAGGCGGATGTCCTTGCCGTCGGCGGTCTCGTCCATCAGGGCCAGGCCGGCCGGACCGGTGGCCGTGGCGTAACGTTCGCTGACCTGGTCGAGGAAGAAATCCGGCCGGAACAGCATGAACGCGATGAAGAGCAGCGCGACCGATTCCCACTTCCGGGACTTCGCGATGAAGTATCCCTGTGTCGCAGCCGCAAAGAGCAGCATCGCGATCAGCGACACGAAGAAGACCAGAATGGCCTTCGCAAAGCCCACGTCGATCAACAGCAGATCCGTGTTGAAGATGAAGAGGAACGGCAGCAGCGCCGTGCGGATGTCATAGGCGAAGCCCTGCACGCCGGTCCGGATCGGATCGCCGCGGCTGATCGCGGCCGCGGCATAGGCGGCCAGGCCCACCGGCGGCGTGTCGTCCGCCAGAATGCCGAAGTAGAAGACGAACATGTGCACGGCGATCAGCGGAACGATCAGGCCCGATTGTGCGCCCACGCTCACGATCACGGGGGCCATGAGCGACGAGACGACGATGTAGTTGGCCGTCGTCGGCAGACCCATCCCGAGGATCAGCGACAGCACCGCCACGAGCACCAGCAGGATAATCAGGTTGCCGCCGGAGATGACCTCGATCACCTGGCCGATCACCTGGTGCGCGCCTGTCAGGCTGATCGTGCCGACGATGATGCCCGCGGCGCCGGTGGCGACGCCGATGCCGATCATGTTGCGCGCGCCGAGGATCAGGCCGTCGACGAAATCGCGCCAGCCCCGGGCGAGTTCCGTCCCGAAGCCCTGGCTGCGGAACATCGCCTTCAACGGACGGTGCGTGAGCGCGATGACGATCATGAAGACGGTGGCCCACAGCGCCGAGAGCGCCGGCGACAGCCGGTCGAGGCTGTCCGTGCGCACCATCAGGTTCCAGATGAGAACGAAGATCGGGATCGCGAAATAGGCCCCGCCGATCAGCGTGGGCGTGAGGCGGGGCGCCGTCGGCGGACCGTCTTCGTCCTTGTCCATGGCGATGTCGGGGTAGCGGGCGGCGACCGCCACGAGCGCGATGTAGAGAACCGCCAGCAGGGCGACGGCGGCATAAACGCTTTCGCCCATGAAGGGATCGAGCACCATGCGCAGCCCGATCATCAGGAAGGTGCAGATCCCCAGGAAGATGAAGCCCGAGAGGAACAGGATCATGATCATGAGGACGCCGATNCGGCGCCCCGGTTTCTCGAGCCCCTTGAGCCCGATCTTCAGGCTTTCGAGATGCACGATATAGAGAAGCGCGATGTAGGAAATCACCGCCGGCAGGAAGGCGTGTTTCACCACGTCGATATAGGGAATGTTGACGTATTCGACCATGAGGAAGGCCGCGGCCCCCATGACGGGCGGCGTGAGCTGCCCGTTCGTGGAACTGGCCACCTCGACCGCGCCGGCCTTTTCCGCCGGGAATCCGATCCGTTTCATCAGCGGGATGGTGAAGGTGCCGGTCGTGACGGTGTTGGCGATCGAGCTTCCCGAGATCATGCCGGTCATCATCGAGCTCAGGACGGCCGCCTTGGCCGGCCCGCCGCGCAGCGCGCCGAGCAGCGCGATGGCGACCTTGATGAACCAGTTGCCGCCACCGGCCCTGTCCAGCAGCGCGCCGAACAGGACGAAGAGAAAGATCATCGTGGTGGACACGCCGAGGGCCACCCCGAAGACCCCCTCGGTCTGCATCCAGTAGTGCCCGAGCGCCTTCGAAAGGGACGCGCCGCCATAGTTCGTGATGTTGCGCGCCCACTCGGAATAGCCGCCGAAGAAGGCGAACAGGATGAAGCAGCTCGCGACGACGACCAGCGGCAGGCCGAGCGACCGGTAGACCGATATCATGAGGACCGTCATCCCTATGGCGGACATGGTGATGTCGGTCGTGTTCCAGAGCCCCGGCCGATCCGCGATCTCGAAGCGGAAGACCACGAGATAGAGACAGGCCGCGACGCCGAGGGCCATCAGGATCCAGTCATAGAACGGAACCCTGTCGCGCGGGGAGGACTTGAACAGCGGGAAGGCCAGCGTGGCCAACATGATTGCAAAGGCCAGGTGCACGAACCGGGCCTGGGCAACAATATTGGCGAAAATCCCCATGCCGGTGGCCTGCGCCACGACGCCGGGCAGCCGCGAGGCGATATAGAGCTGGAACACGGACCACGCGATACAGGTCCCGATGATCAGCCTGGCCTGCCAGGCGGCCGAAGGATCGCGCGCGCCGGTGTCGGTTTCGGCCACCATATCGTCGGCGGACCGATCAAGCTCGGGCTGGTCGCTCATGGCTTTTCCCTAGAAAAAAATGAGATCGTCCGGGGTGAAACGCCCGGCACGGGGCCGGGCGTTTCGGGGGCTGGTCAGTCCAGCAGACCCAGTTCCTTGTACGCCTTCTCGGCGCCTGGGTGCAGCGGCGCGGACAGGCCGTCCTTGACCATCTGCGACGGGTCGAGATTGGCGAAGGCCGGGTGCAGCTGCTTGAAGTCGTCGATGTTTTCCATCACGGCCTTGGCGACGACATAGACCGTGTCTTCCGGGATCGATGCCGAGGTCACGAAGGTTGCGCCCACGCCGAAGGTGGTCGTCTCCTGGTCGTTGCCGGCATACATGCCGCCCGGGATGGTGGCGACGCGGTAGAACGGGTTGTCCGCCACGAGCTGATCGATGGGCGCACCGGCCACGTCGACGAGCTGCACGTCGCAGGTCGTGGTGGCTTCCTGGATCGCCGCGGCCGGGTGGCCGACCGTGTAGATCATCGCGTCGATGTTGCCGTCGCAGAGTTGCTTGGCCATCTCCGAGCCCTTGTACTCGGTCGCGAGCGCCAGGTCGTCCATGCCGATGCCGAACGCTTCCATCACGACTTCCATCGTGGCGCGCTGGCCGGAGCCGGGGTTGCCGACGTTCACGCGCTTGCCCTTGATGCCTTCGAAGCTCTCGATGCCGCTATCGCCGCGCACCAGCAGTGTGAAGGGTTCGGGATGCACCGACATGACGGCGCGGATTTCCGGGAACGGGTTGTCCGCGAACCGCGAGGTGCCGTTATAGGCGTGGTACTGCCAGTCCGACTGGGCGACGCCGAATTCCAGCTCGCCGGCCTTGATGGTGTTGATGTTGTAGACCGAGCCACCGGTCGACTCGACGGCGCAGCGGATGCCATGCTCCTTGCGGTCGCGGTTCACCAGGCGGCAGATCGCGCCGCCGGTCGGATAGTAAACGCCGGTGACGCCCCCGGTTCCGATCGAAATAAACTGCTGGTCCTGCGCCGTGGCAACCGGGGCGGCAAGCCCCGTGGCAAGCGCGGCGGCCGCGCCAAGGATTAGCTTCTTCATCTTACGTCTCCCTTGATATGCACACTGTCAGCCGCGCACGCGGCGAGCGGCGAAAAGGTGAAACGAATGTGTTCAACATGTCAAGGTAAGCTATCATCCGTGTCTATCGATCTCGGGCAAAACGAAGGGAGCGAACATGGCGGACGGTCAGACAGGCACGCTGAAGACCCTCACCGACAAGCTGCGAACCCTTTCCCAGGAGGGCGCGCCGCAACTGGCGACGCTCGCCGGGTGGCTTCTGGACAGACCACATGAACTGGCCTTCCAGTCCGTTCGCGGGCTTGCATCCGAAGCCCAGGTCAACTCGAACACGGTCGTCCGCCTCGCCCACGGGCTTGGCTTCGACGGCTACGAGGCCTGTCGCGCCGCCTTCCAGGAGGCGCTGCGCGGCACGACGCTGGCCTATTCCGCGCGGGCGGCGGCGCTGCGTAACCGTGACGACGAGGACGTGTTCGACTCGGTGCGGGCGGCCGCGCTGTCCAATGTCGAGGCGCTGTTCAGCCCCGAGATGAACCGCCTGGCCTGCGAGGCCGCGGCGATACTCGGCACCGCGCGCAGCGTCCACTGCGTCGGTGTGCGCAGCTGCTACGGCGCGGCGCATTACTTCGCCTATCTCGGGCGCATGGCATTCCCGAATTTCGCGCCACCCGTCACCGTTCCGGGCGCGATCATGGACACGATCAGCGAAACCGGCCCCGAGGACGTTCTGGTCGCGATAACGTTTTCCTACTACTCGGCCGAGGTCGTCCGCGCCTGCGAGATCGCGCGGGACTGCGGCGCCCGGATCATCGCGCTGACCGACAGCTACGCCGCGCCGATCGCCGAGGGTGCCGAGCTTGTCGTGCCGCTGCCGATGTCCGGACCGCAGATCATGCCCTCGCAGATGTCCGCGATCCTGGTCGCGGAACTGATCCTTGCCGAGATGGCGGCGCGCTCCGACGCCGCGACCGATCGCATCCAGGGCTTCGAGGCGCGGATCCGGCGGCTGGGCGGATATATCGGCTGAGCGGGCCTACCAGGTCAGTCCGTAGCGCAGCGCGTCGTAGATCCCGGCATGAATGTTGCGCGCCGCCACGGCGTCCCCGATGCGGTAAAGAAGATAGCGCCCTTCGCTGTTTGTCTCGGGAAAGGGCGGTGCGCCCGCGATCAGGGCGTCGTAGTCCACCGCGCCAGCGTTCCGCGCCCCGGGTTTCAGCGCGAAATACAGCTCGTCCAGCGGGGCCGTGCCGTGCTCGACGACGACCTGGTCCACCATGCGTTCGTCCTGCCAGCTGGGCGCGAAATCCGAGCGGAGCCGCGCACAGAGCGCGTTGCCGCGGCGTTCGACCGACTCGAGGCGTGTATTGATGGTGATCCTGGCCCCCGCCTCGTGAAGCGCCTTCATGTAGGGCACATGGTTCAGACCCCCCACATCCGGGGCGAAGAACCGCTCTGGCGTCATCAGTTCCAGCCGGGCGCCGCTCCGCGCGATCGTCTCCGCCGCGCTCATGCCCTGGTGCCCGCCATTGTCGTCATAGACCAGAACCCGGCCGGCGGGCTTCACCGTGCCTGCCAGGATGTCCCAGCTGGACACGGTCAGATCCTCCCCGGCCGCGAGCGGGGGGCATTGCGGCAGCCCGCCGGTCGCCACGACGACGATCTCCGGCGACAGCGCCAGCACGTCCTCGGCTTCGGCAAAGGTGTTGAAGCGGATCTCGACGCCCAGGCGGTCGAGTTCCGCGCACCGCCAGTCGATGATCCCGATCATCTCGCGCCGCCGCGGGTTCTGTGCCAGCAGCGCGACCTGGCCGCCGGCGCGGTCCGCGGCCTCGAGCACGGTGACGCTGTGCCCGCGTTCGGCCGCGACCCGTGCCGCCTCGAGCCCGGCAGGGCCGGCTCCCACCACCACGGCGCGCCGCTTCGCCCCCTCGGTCGGGCGGATCACATGCGGCATCCGCGCCTCGCGCCCCGTCGCGGCGTTGTGGATGCAGAGCGCGCTGCCCCCCTCGTAGATCCGGTCAAGACAATAGGTGGCGCCGACGCAGGGCCGGATACGGTCCTCCTGGCCCTTAGAAAGCTTGTGGCCGATATGCGGGTCCGCGATATGTGCCCGGGTCATGCCGACCATGTCGAGCTTGCCCTCCGCGATCGCGTGCCGGGCGGTCGCCGTGTCGGGAATCCGCGCGGCATGGAACACCGGGAAGGCCGTGGCCGCCCGCACCTCGCCCGCGAAGTCGAGATGCGGCGCGCTTGCCATGCCCTGCACCGGGATGACCCGCGAGAGGGCCGCGTCGGTCTCGATATGGCCGCGGATGAGGTTGAGGAAATCGATCTTCCCGGTCCCGATCAGCCGCCGGGCGATCTCGACGCCTTCCGCGCGCGAGAGGCCCTTCTCCCAGTCCTCGTCCGCGACCATGCGGATGCCGACGATGAACTCCGGGCCGACCGCGTCCCGCACCGCGTCGATCACCCGCCGCGCAAAGCGCAGACGCGCGTCGAGATCGCCGTTATAGGCATCCGTGCGATGGTTGGTCGCCGGCGACCAGAAACTGTCCATCAAGTGGCCATAGGCCTCGAACTCGATCCCGTCGAGACCGGCCGCCTGCATCCGTTCGGCGGCGGCCGCGTAATCCGCGACGATGCGGTCGATGTCCCACTCCTCGGCCTCTTTCGGAAAAGCCCGGTGCGCGGGTTCACGTACCGGCGAAGCCGAGAGCACCGGCAGCCAGTCGCCCTTGTTCCAATTCGTACGCCGCCCGAGATGGGTCAGCTGGATCATCACCGCGGCGCCGTGCGCGTGGCTCTCCTCGGCCAGGCGGCGCAGCGGCGCGACGATCTCGTCCTTGTAGGCATGCAGGTTCCCGAAAGCCTCGGGGCTGTCCGGCGACACCACGGCCGAACCGGCAGTCATGTTGAGCCCGATACCGCCCTTGGCCTTTTCCGTATGATAGAGCCGGTACCGGTCGCCCGGCAGACCGTCCTCGGAATAGGCGGGCTCGTGAGCCGTGGACATGAGCCGGTTGCGGAAGGTCAGATGCCTGAGCCGATAAGGCTGAAGAAGCGGATCCCTGGACATGCGGCCTCTCCTTTTTCGCGGAGTTGAGCATGCGCCGCGAGATGATGCAAACGCGAAAGCGGGGCCTTCGGCCCCGGGATTCATGCCTCCGGCGGGGATACTTGGACCACTTGGACGGGGGTGATCGCATCCAAGTGGCAGAAATATCCCCGCCGGAGGCCCCGAGCCGCGGGCCGCAGGCCCGGGCGAGAGAAAAGGCTTGG
>PR_CR_10_Liq_1_inCRDRAFT_1000983_pt1 | contig 16781 bp, 10 predicted proteins | sample PRCRCaboRojoPR_3_FD_10241 | JGI IMG/M metagenome (IMG submission 10241)
CCCGCCATTGTCATCAATCAACCCGCCAAATCCATACAGACCATCGAAGCTGTTTTGACCAACACTGTCAAAAATGAAGTTGACAGCAACAAAAAAGCAACACAGAACTACAGAGTTACTTTTGAAGGAAACTTTGGAACCCACTACATCTCTCCAAGGGGACTCAAGTCTGAATTCACAAACAAACTAGTGAGAGTCCAAGGCATAATTACTAGGATGAGTTTAGTGAGACCCAAGTTAATGCACTCCAAACACTACTGCGAAAAAACTAAAAGGTGGGCCGAGAAGAACTACACAGACAACTACGACTTAAATGTACTCCAAGGCCCAGGGGCAAACAACTCAATTCCTACAAGNGACCCTGANGGAAACCCTTTTAGTTTCGAGTACGGTCTCAGCACTTACAAAAACCACCAAACCCTAACAATGCAGGAGTTGCCTGAGAAATCCCCAACAGGCCAGCTACCCAGGTCCGTGGAAGTTATACTTGAAGAAGACTTAGTTGACAAAGTCAAACCTGGTGACAGAGTAGAAGCTGTGGGTGTTTACAAAACCATTAACAACTCCTCCACTCAGAACTACGGAGTCTTTAAAACTGTTTTGATAGCAAGCAGCATTTACTCCCTGACTAGTGAAGAAGCCCAACCCCAACTCAGTGCAGAAGACATCAGAAACATCAAGAATTTGGCTAAGGAAACTGACGTTTTAGATATCTTGGCTGCTTCCTTTTCGCCCTCTATATACGGGCACGACCAGATCAAAAAAGCCCTGATCTTGCTGTTGCTGGGGGGCTCTGAAAAGAACTTAGACAACGGAACCCACTTAAGGGGAGACGTGAACATAATGCTTATAGGAGACCCCTCTACTGCTAAGTCCCAACTGCTTAGGAGCGTGCTTAACATTGCAGGTTTGGCCACCAGCACTACTGGGAGAGGTGCTTCTGGAGTAGGACTCACAGCAGCAGTGAGCAGAGACAACGAAACAGGAGAAAGGCAGTTGGAAGCAGGAGCCATGGTTTTGGCAGACAGAGGAGTAGTTTGCATAGACGAGTTCGACAAGATGAACGAAGTAGACAGAGTTGCCATTCACGAAGTAATGGAACAGCAAACTGTAACTATTGCTAAGGCCGGAATCCACACTTCTTTGAACGCTAGGTGCAGTGTGGTGGCTGCAGCAAATCCTTTGTACGGAACATACATGCAGGACAAGTCGCCTAGCTGGAACATTGCTTTGCCTGACTCTTTGCTGAGTAGGTTTGACTTGTTGTTTGTGGTGCTGGACCAAAAAGTTCCAGAAATAGACAGAATGATATCTGAAAGAGTAATAAGCAACCACTCAAACGCGACTTCAGGCGGGTACGACGACATGGACTTGGACAACCCTGTGATAGAACCAATGCCCAAAGAAGAGGACGAAGAAGAAGAAGCTCCTGTTTTCTACCAGTTTGAAGGAAGAAACCTTTTGCACAAAAACTTCTTAAAAAAGTACCTGCACTACGCCAAAAAGTCAATGTCTCCGACTTTGCAAGACGATTCAAGTTCTTTCATTTCGCAGGCCTGGGCCAACTTGCGGCTTAAAGACGAAGAAGCAGGAAGAGTGCGAATAGTCCCCATTACTATCAGAACTCTAGAAACCCTAATTCGTCTTTCGACGGCTGTAGCAAAGGCTTACCTCCAGCCTAAGGTGGAGGTGGGTCACTGCGAAGTAGCTTTGGAATTAATGAAGTTTGCAATCTACCAAGAAGAAGAAAGAGAAGCTGCCCAGACCCTTACTAGCTTAGCCGGAAGTCCTTCTAAAGCTAAGAAGAAGAAAGACACTGCTGGGGAAGCTAGCAAAGCCTTAAGTGCTGCAGTCTCTTCTCCTACCGTAAGTGAAGACTCCAAAAGAGTAGTGTTCAAAACTATGGTTGAGCTAGTTAGGAACTTGGAAATGCCCAGTGCGAGTTTCCAGGAGCTTTTGGACGCTGTGAAAAGCAAAGGCATTGCTGACCGTGATCAGCTGCTTTCGATAGTGCTAGCTCTAGACCACGAAGGCAAGTTTATGTGGAGGGCAGAAGAGCAGATGGTGTTCTTGATTTAATTAAGTTGCAACTTTAAGGTTTAATAGTCAGATTAACTTATTACTGACCAGATTGTTGGGTTGATTGATTGGCTTGCTTAGGGTTGCATTTGGGGCAAAAGAAAGAACAATAAAGGGTGCTTGAAACTACGCCAGCTACAAGTCCTGCGAGTCCAGCGAACAAAATCTTCTTGGTCTCTTCTTCCATCTTATTATTATATTCGGAGGCAAAATATGTGAGTGTACAATCTGAACCTTAAAAGTAAGCCACTTTATAATAATATGGAAAAAGAAGATCATAGCAGAGTCAAGGATACGCGTGAAGACAAAGCAGTCTCTCACGACAGAAGGTCAAGGATGGGAGTAGATCCCAACCCCAAGAAAGGCGGACACGGAGGCTGGGGAAACTACCAAGAGTCTGACCCCATCGAGTACGCCGACAAAGGCGACCCTAATTTCGACCCTGAAGAGAACGCTGAGTAATAGGCAGTAATACTTTTTGTAAGTTTGTCGGGTTGTTCTCTGTGTTTGTATGAATAATTCTTACCATTTTGGCTCCAATCTATAGTGCTAAGGTATAAATGGAACTCAGTCTCGTGATAAGGACTTTAGACGATCAAGAGGTCCAAGTTTCAACCAATTCCAATGCAACCATTTCAGATCTCAAAGTGGAAATTGAGGAGCACACAAACATTCCTATTGAGTCCCAAAGACTGCTGCACCAAGGCAAACTTCTTAGAGACAACACTTTTATTTCAGAAACAAGCTTACAAAACTCAAGTGAAGTATTTTTGGTTAGCTACTTAACCCACGACTACGATCTTTTACTAGACATAGCTAACCTAATAGCCACCCCTGCAGAGTCCTCGCGGAGAACTGTGAGTTCAGGACTCATCACAGAAACTCTAGTACAAACAATGCACACTATTGACGATTTGCTGTGCACCAGAGAGTCCCAAAGAAGGAGTTTCAGAGTAGGCCAGTGGGTGGATGTTAAAGACACCGTGGACCAGTGGTTAGAGGCCCAGGTACTGGAAGTCCGTTCTAATGGTTCGGAAATGCAGGCCTTTGTTCACTACAACGGGTGGCCTGAAAGGTGGGACGAGTGGGTTTCTTTTGACTCTCCTCGAATTATGCCTTTCCGCACTTACACCAAACAGCCTACAGAAGTGCCTTTGCAGAGCCCTATGCCAGCAGTATCTCCAGAAGTCCGCTCCACAGGAAGGCACTCAGTAGAAGACATTGTAATGAAAGGAACTATTTATTTGGAATTAATGAAAGAACTATTGCACAAAAGAAGCCCAGTTGCTCAGTCACCGGCTATAATGGACAGAGTTGGAAGGATGCTTTCAGACCTGTCAAAACTGATCATTTGTGGAAGAAGAGTGCAAGTGCCTCCCATAAGTTCTAACTCAGGGGCTTTGTCTGGAATAGGAGTTGAAGTGTACCTGCATTCACTTATGCTATAATACCTAATTAATATTTTACACCTAAGTTTTAAGAAAGTTTCTTATTGAAAATTTAAAAATGATGGTGGTAGGTCTGCTAGGTCTGGCAAGTCTTGCGACTGGTTTGAACTTCAAAAACTATGACGACGTGCTTAAGCGAGCTAACAACCGCCCAGTTATTGGTGTCTTGACGCTTCCAGCAAACCACGTAGATGGCTACACAGACAAGAGTTCGTACATTGCCGCATCATATGTGAAGCACTTAGAAAGTGCAGGGCTCCGTGTGGCTCCAATCTTTTACAACTTAGACTACCCAGAAATAGACAGCCTTCTAGAGAAGGTCAATGGAGTTTTCTTCACTGGCGGCACTGCAGACTTAACATACAGGGATGAAGCAAACAACCTGCACTGGAGCACCTTCATGGAAAAAGTGCACCACATCGTAAAGAAGTCTCAAGAAATCAACGACAGAGGAATTTACTTCCCTCTGTGGTCTACTTGTTTGGGACTTGAAATCTTACATATTGCAGTCGCTGAAGAGTGCATCCTTGAAGAGTACGACGGACGCAACTACACAACCAACGTGTTCTTCACTGACCATGCACCCAAGTCGCGCCTTATAAGCAACGCTGACCCTAGAATGATTCATTACATGAGGAACTTAAATGTGACTTACCAAAACCACGGGTTTGGGATCCACCCTCGGAGCTTCCAAAACAACGCCAATTTAAAGGACATGTTTAGAGTACTAGCCCTTGCAATGGACAAGCAGGGCAAAATGTACGTAGACATGGTTGAAGCAATCAAGTACCCCTTTTACTCAGTGATGTTCCACCCAGAAAAACCTGCTTTTGAGTGGAGTTTGTCTTCGAACTTCCCACACGACATCATTGCTGTAGAGGTAGGTCAGTACTTTGCTACTTTTTTTGCAACTGAAGCACGCAAGAACAGCAACAGGTTCGGGTCTTACGAGGAGTGGAGGAAGCACTCTATTTACAATTACAAAATGGTTTACTTGCACGAACCTTTTGAACAAGCTTACTTCTTCGAGTAATAATAATGAGGAAAATAGGTATATATGGGGGAAGTTTCGACCCACCACACTTAGGACACAGACAAGTCTTGGAGTTTGCTAAAAAGCACTTTGAAGAAGTTTGGGTAGTTCCTTGTGGGCACCGTAGTGACAAGCACAAGCTGACTGAAGCTAGCTTAAGGTACCAAATGGCTGTTTGTGCTTTTAAAGAGTTTAAAGTTTTGGACATTGAGATTCAAAGAGGCCACATGATACCTACTTACGAACTGATGAAGCACTTAGAACAAGTGCACCCAAACTGTTCGCTAAGTTTTTTGTTGTCAGTTGACTTAGTTCCTACTTTGCAAGACTGGGACTTTGGGAAAGAGCTAGTGGAAGAAATCAACTTTGTAGTGTTTCCTAGAGAAGGCCACCAAGTTTCTGAGAACTTAATTGAACTCTACAGTGCGAAGTCTAACTTTAGGTTTATTCAAGAAGACTTAAATATAAGTGGAGTCTCTTCTACACTCTTGAGGAAGATGATTTCTGAAGCCTACGAGTCTAGAGACCCAGCAACAACTATGGAAGCCTGGGGACTGCTCCAAAGCGAAGTCATTGACTTAGTTATTAGAAACAACTTGTACGCTTAATAAATATGTCAATTGGAATTACTATAGCGAGCATAGCAATAATAATAGCTTTTTCAGTAAACTATAAAAAGGCAATTGGAGGGTTTTTACTGTACTTCCTCAATCAAGGCTTCACAGTAAAGGATTTCCGGTTTAAAGGAATTTTTCCAAACATCAACATTCCTCCACTGGTAAAAAAAACTTAGCTCGGAATGATTTTAGCAGGCATTTTAGCAAGGAACGTCCTTAACGACATTATAGGCGAGATGGACGAAGAGTGGTCTTTAGAAATCAGAAAGCTAGCCCTTACAGTGATACTGCTCAGGGCTGGCTTGGGACTGGACTTGGGTAAACTCAAATCTAAAGGCAGAGCTATCATTCTGTTGACTGCTTGTCCTCAATTATTTGAAGCCACAGCAACTGCAGTGTCCTCCCACCTTATTTTTGGAATTTCATGGCCGTTTAGTTTTGCTTTAGGATTCATGATAGGTGCTGTTTCGCCTGCCGTAGTGGTGCCTTCGTGCTTGAAACTCAGAAATGAAGGCTACGGAGTTGACAAAGGAATTCCTAGTGTTGTAGTAGCTGCCAGTAGTTTAGACGACGTTTTAGCTATTTCACGTAAGTCATAAGTAGTGTTTGGAGTGTTTGTCGGAGTAGCTTTTGGCTCTAGCGGGGACTCTGGGCACAACTTGTTTGGGGACTCCCAGTTGCTGAATTCTTTGTTGATAGGCCCAGTGGAGATCATCGGTGGAATTTTAGCAGGAGTAGTGCTAGGCATGGGTTTAAGACTGCTTACAAACACAAAGACTTTCATCAAGTCAATCGTTTCCTTTGTAGCAGCTTACTCAATAGTGTTTGTAAGTGGGCTGTTTGGAATGTCTGGGCTGGGGTTTTTGGGAACTATTGCAATGGCTTCTACAGCAAGCATGAAATGGGAAGAAGAAGCTGAGCATGTAGAAGACCAAATTTCAGTGTTGTGGAAGTTTTTGCAGATTCCTTTGTTTGGACTAATAGGAGCTTCTATTTACTTCAGTGAACTTGAAGGAGATGTAATACTTAAGTCAATAGGAGTAGTTCTAATAGGACTCTGCTTCAGAATTCCTGCTGCTTTTTCAGCTGTAAGCAAAACAGGACTTATTAACAAAGAAAAACTATTTGTAGCAATAGCTTGGATGCCTAAAGCCACGGTCCAGGCAGCACTTGGAGGAGTTGTGTTGGGCAGGGCTGAAGAAAGTGACCTTAGCAGCGAGTACCTAGATACAGGCACTATTTTTTTGACAGCAGCTGTTTTCAGCATTTTAATTTCTGCACCACTAGGGTCAATCCTTACGGCTTACTTAGGACCTAAACTGCTTGAAAAAGGCACTAAGCCCAAACAAGTGGACCCCAGTTCCTTTGGACACAGGACCCTTCCAGAAGACAGGTACTTAACAGAAGTCCTTAAAAAAATCAGTCCTCAGTACAGAAGAGACCTGTTCAGCTGCATGAGTATGCTGCCAGTCCACGAGTTAGACATGGCTATAAAGGAAGTAGAACAAAGACGCAAAGGAGAAGTATCCGAACTGCCCAAAACCATTCCTGGCGAAGAAAAGTTCAGAAAGGTCCAAAGCATGCCCCTTGAAAACCAGCAGTTCTTAACTACTGAAGAAGAGAACCGCAACAGAAGAGGCCCCCAAGTTGCCCCCGTTGTTGAAGCTAGTGACGAAGAAGAACGTGCTTCTGTGGACTATAAAAGATAACTCCATTTACACTTAACTACAAATAAGGCGCATGAACTCGTCTCCGGCCATAGACAACAAGTCTTCTTCACTAAGGTCTCTTAAGCTGCAGGACCTCCTCAAAGGAGATGCAGGGGACTGATAAGGCTGAATCAAGTCTTCTGCAAGTTGCATTACTTCTTCTTCAGACTCTAGTTCCAAAAACTTCAGCAACAAGCCCAGTACCTGTTTGGGCTCCAACAACAAGTCCTCATAACTGACTTCCATATAGTGCTTCTTCCTTTCTTCACGAGTCAGCTTCTCTGCAAAGCGCCTGGCACTTAGCAAAGATAACCCCCACTCTACTAGGCCTTTGGCCAAGTACTCCTCCGATCTATTCGCTAAGTCCACAAACTCCTCAGAAAAAGAAACTTGGTTCTGAAACTCTGGAATTAAAGACGCAATTTGTTTCCACTTGTACTCGTCTTTGAATCCGTACCAAAGACCAGGTTGGAACCTACTGATGCTTCTGGCTGTGCTCAAGGCGTCTCTTTTGAAGTAAATGAACTTGCTGTTAGGAAACATTTGGTAAAGCCACTCCAGACGAAAAGCATTTTCTGGAGTTTTTTCTAAAAGAACAGACTTGCCAACTTTGGAAGCAATGGTTTTGAGAATAGAAGTGAGTTGAGAGGTTTTGTAGGTGCAAGCATGGGACTCACTAAGTTTGAGTTTGCCACCTCTGTCCTTGGCTTTGACTGACCAAACGTCGAATTCAGGAAAAGCCTGCATCCAAACTTCTCTAGGTTCGTTTAAAAATAAAATCTTGGGGTGGGCTGAAAGAAGTTTCCCGAGCAAGGACGACCCTGAGCGTCCGCAGCCTACTATGAACACTGTTTTTAATTCTGATGGTTGTTGTGAAAGACTCATGTGGAGTTTGGAGTAGCCTCCCGTTTTGACAAAAGTGTCAAAATCAAGAGGCAGGAAAGCGTGGGGGTTGTAGTTGAGCCAGTACGTGTCGATTCTTTTCTGCAGAAAAAGTTCTTCCCACTGGGAACTAGCATTTTTGCTTTGTTTTTGTTCCATTTTATATTTGTCGAATCATTATTTTTTATTGTTTTGTGAGTATTCAAGTTAATCGTAAAATGGCACAGAAAGAACACATAACACTCAAAGACGTGCCCCCAATAGACGAACTCAAAGAAAAAAACCTAGCTAGACTTGAAAAACAAATCCAGTCTGGAAAGACTCCTCATGAAGCAGAAATGTACATGGAACAAACTAAGAACCAAGTAAGGACCTTCCTCAAGCACCACTTGAAGTTAATAGAACCTCAAGACCAAAAACTTATCCAGAACTCTACTCAAAGGATTCTTAACCTAGGGTTTTTGTGTGGAGTTCCTGCTTTTGGAATCAACCTTGTAATGGGCAATCTAGCTCGCGGGAAGTTTTACAAGTACTCCTTTTTAAAGAGATTGACTATAAGGACAGTTGTGTTTGCCCTACCCTATGCTTTAGTTTACAAGTATGCCTCTTCCAACTACTCCAGGCTTTCTTTGTATTTGGAAGAAAAATACGCCGAAAGAGTAAATGAGTACTTAAAAACAGGCGACCCTAAATCCATTAATCCTTCTAATGAGTAGTTTGATATAATTATGACGTAATCTTTTTATACCATGTCTCAGGAATACTTTCATGAAAGCTCAAACAAAAAACAAGTTTTTTATTCACTTAGCAATTTGATTCCAAATAGCAGCTGCACCTTAGACCAATTTCCTAGCTTAGACCAAAAAATAGCACAAACTCTCAATCTACAAAGCTACTTTGTGAAACAGTTGGCTTGTCAAAGCTACGAACTCAACCAGAAGTTACTTAGCATCAAACAGGAAGTGGAAAAGTTAAGTATCCCAAATCTCCCAAAACTGAGTCTTTCTATTCCTTCCAAAGAAGTACTCCTACATTACGTTTCTGGGAGCACCAACCACTTCGATTTTGACCTGCAGTTACTTGGAGACATTCCAAATCCAGCATGCAAAGGTAAGTACTTTTCGTTCCAAGTACAGTTGACTCCTAATTACGACCTTGTTTTTCCGTGCCAAGAAAAACTTACAGTGAATTTAGAAGTTTACTCAGCTGAAACTCCACCCAAGCTGCTCAGACATAACATGAGTGGCTCAGAAATAATTAAAGGAGTAAGTTCGACACTATTGGTTTTCGACAAGAAAAAGCTAAAGCATACAGGCAAGTTGAAAATCCAGCTCAACGAAGTAAGTTCGCACTTCCCCAACGGGTGGGTGTTTTTGGTAGTAAAGCCTTCTAAAGGCCAAAAGTACTTAAGAAGAACTGAGGTTTCTGTCAAGCCATTGGTGGTGAACCACCTAGTGGTGAAAGCCAAAGAAGTTACTTGCAAAAAGTGGAGAGAAAAAGGCAAAGTCCGCAATATTACTTCCAACTCAGAAAACTCTTAGTCTTAAGTAATTCGAGTTAGGGTGGTTTTAGATTGTTCTTTAATAATATTCAATGAGTTCCACCCAACAGGTAAATAATCCATAAATGGCAGAGCAGAAAAGAATCCCTTCTTATGGAACACTTAACTGCAAACTAGAAAAGTTAGAACTCTCAGGACCTCTCTGGAAAACCATCTCTAGCAACTCTAAACCCTTAGAACACGATTTCGACGACTTAATAAAAAACCTAGAACTCGAGATTAACTTTCTCGAGGCTTATTCTTGCGAGTTCCCCAAAAAGTTCTTTTCGATCTTCACAAGTGTTTTCCTAAAAAAGTTAAATTCCACAAAGGCCTCTATAGAGGACTCTTCGCTTCCAATTCGTTCAGTAGTTGAAAGAGGCATGTCTGACTTGGCTCCTTACATGTGCATGCTGCAGTACTTACTTTCAAAAGGAGGCATGCGTATCGAAGCTGAACTGAACGTTCCAGTTTTGAACCTGTTGAGTAGTTTCAGAAAAAGACTGACTCTCGAAACCCAACTGGACGGCAACGAAGTTGTTGTTGAGTTTGTGTGCATTTCAGTCCAAACTGTGCTTTCTATAGCCAGCTGCTTAGTTGCTAAGAAGCAAAAAATCGACCTAGAACTTGAGCAACTCACAGGCATCCCTGAACTNTGTACCCAAAACTCCCAGTTTGAAGTTTGGTGCTCAAAGCCAATTAGGTACATGAAAAAAGGCTTCATCAACAGTGCTTTTTACCCTAAGATTCCTTGCGACATAGCACTGTACTCGGTTTGGGGTATTGTGAGTCTTTTAAGTCAGCTGGAAGCTAAGCAAGGTGTTGTTTCTAACTCTTTGCTTGAAAGCTTCTTAAACAACACTCTGTCTGACTTCATTCTGACTTTTTTGAGCCACAGCGAATTCATTAACGGAGTAGATTCAGACTGCAGCAAGAACGACATGGAAAAAGGCCTGTTGTCGCTAGAAGCGATCAACTGCATTTGTCAATTACTTCCTAAAGAAAGCATGGCAGGGTACTACTTTATTGAAAACCACGCTGAAAAGATCAAGTGTTTGTTTTTCTACAGCACTTTGCTTTACTCAAACAACTTTTTGGACGGAAATGAAATTGTGCACTTTATTAAAGACAACAATTTTCTGGCTAAGTTTTACCAAGAAACCTTTAAACTAGCTGATAAAACTCTTAACAAAGACCTTGAACGACTTCCTGTGCTGATATTTTCGTTAATCCAACAACCAGAGATCACTAAAGCTATCAACTACAAACCTCCTGTTCTCCAGCTGTACACTCTTCAATTCTTAGAAGTGTACTTGAAACTCCTCAGTCGAGAAGACCAAAAGGACTCTAAGTTCCTTTACTTAAAAGACGTCGGCCTCATTAGTCTTTTGTTTTCCGAAACTTTGTTTTGCATGAGTCCAAAACCTAACCGAGAGTCAACTAAACTCTACCAACACGCTAACGAAAAGTGGACTAACATTTGGAAAGACCTTACTTCTGAGCCTGAAGACGTGGAGTGGGTTTGCAGCTCACTAGTTAACTTACTTAAGTTCTACAACTCAAACATAGACTACTCTTTAAGAATGAACCAGTGGATCACTAGCCAAGCTGAAGAAATGCCCCAGATAATGAAAGGCTGCATCAAGTACGGACTGGTCCAAGAAATGCTTAAAATACTGGCTAACCTCAAAAAAGCAGGAAGGAACTCAGACGAACTGGTCATGATCATGACTATGGTGAACTCTATTTTGAAGTACGGAAACTTGCTTGAAGAAGAAAGTGTAACTGAAATAATCAACCACCTCCTCAACGAAGAACTAATTGACGACGAAAACATCACTGAGTTCTGCATGTCTTCAGTGTCAATCATTTTGAAGAACTGCAAAAAACCCAAGCCTTTCAAAAACTTCATTGCCAAACTCGACAAAGTAGACGTCATCCCTAAAGCTATTAAGTACTTCAACGTGATCCAAACAACTATTTTAAACTCAGGTCGGAAAGCAAGGTGCCAGGAACTGTTTGTGTTAAAAGCTAAAGCTTTGGAACAGTTAAGTTTAAAACTGTCTCACTTCTACAAACCCAGAGTCTACAACTTCAACGACTTAGGCGAACTCTGGGCAAGTGTCTTTGAAAACATGCGCATTTTAATTGAAGACAACCCTCGCTGCAAAAAGTACTTGTCCGACAACATCAACTTCATTGAAATAGCGCGCAAAATCCAAAACAGCGGAAACTCCCAAAGCGCAAGTTGTATTTGCCAAAACACTTTGGAGAACCTTTTGTTCATTTTGTGTGAAACTAACATACTTAGCTCAGACAACTTGATAGTGAAGAACCCTGAAGTGATTCCTCTAGTCATGGAATTGATTATTCAAGAGAACTCTTTGCACAACTACCACCAGTTAGTTTTGGAAATAGTGAGTGANCAAGTCAATGCTGCCCACTTTGCCACTAACGGAGGAGTGGAGATACTGCTCAAGGCTTTCAGCAGACCTGTTACNCCAGAAGTAGCTGAGTACTTAGCAGAGTTTATCAGAAGAGTAGTGCCTCACAACATTTCTCCACAAGAGCTTCAGAAACTGCTAGCCCTAGTGAGCACTCCTTCAGTGGGTCAAAAGGAGTTACTGTTTAAAAGCTTCTGTGAGGCTGTAGAGTCCAAGAGCTGGAACAGTTCTGCTTTAACTTCTGAAAAGTTTTTGATGAAAAACTACCCCAGAGTCACTAGTTATTTTGCTTTTAGAGACTCGAACAGTTACATTTCATACGAGGGTCCCGATTTTATGTCCAAAAAGGAATTTAGTTTGTTTTTGTGGTTTTACCCCTTTGAGTGTCAGTCAACTCATTTTTTGCTTGATTTTTCTAATGAGTCCAGTGAGCCTAGGCAGTCTTTCGAAGTTTATATTCGGAAAGGAAAACTCTTAATTGAATGCACGGGGAAACGCAAGTTTACAATAATTAGTTCTGGAGATGTGGTGCCTATGAAGTGGAACCTGGCTGGGTTTTCAATGAAGCAAAGCACCAAACTTATGACTAAAAAGACTGAAACCATCGTGTTTCTGAACAACCATTTGCTGAAAGAACCTAAAGCTCAGGGCAGTGCTTACTTGCCAAAAGAAAACTTTACGAAACTCACAATAGGCAACAACAAAGACAGGACATTTCCTTTCAAAGGAAAGATTCTTAAAGTTTTTTTGTGCGACTACTACTTAGTGGACCACCACTTCAACCAGATATCAAGCATCCCTCTGGACAAAGACTACTGCTTGAACCCATGCGCTGTAGGGTCAGACAACCAGTTGGTCTTTAACAAGTCTATTTTGAAGCAAGTCTTTAAGAGTGTTTACTTCGAACTAAGTCCTAAGTACTACGAACCCCATATGCCTCACTCAAGTGCTCCAGTGTGCGAAGAGAACGTTGAAAGGTTCAATGGGATAAGTGCAGTAGACTCTATTTCAGCTATAGGAGGGCTTCGGTACTTTTTGCCTGTTGTAAGGCAAAACAAGGCCTTTGCCCATAGCTTGTTAGAGTGCATTACTTACTTAGCCAGTGGGCCTGAGTTCCTGAAAATAGGCAACGAAGGGTTCTTTGCAATGCTTGAAAACACTCTTAGTGAAGTAGTTGGAGTAGTTGACAAAAAGTTGCTAGAGTTGATTTGTGGCTTGCAAGACTCTTTGAAGTGGAACCAAGACTTGATGTTCCGTTCCCTAGAAACTTTGCTTTTGAGTGAAAGGATTTGGAAGAACTTGTCTGAAGAGTTAAGTTGTAGTTACTTGCAAAGCTTAAAAGAGTTTGTGAAGAAAAATATGTGGAAAGAAGACCTTCCTTACGTCTACAAACACTTGAACACTTTAAACATTCCAAAAACAAAAGAAGTCACGCCTTACTTCTTAGGAGTCTTCGAAAGCTTATTCAGCAGCTTAGAAATGGACTCTTACCGAGGAGAGAACTCAGTGCTCAAACTGTTAATTCTGATGCAGCGAGAAAAAGACCCAATGCTAGCTGAAATGCTGACTGTTCTAAAAAGACACAAAGAAGAAAAAAACTCAGAACTCTTAAAAGACTTGTTGCTAGAAATCTTCAGAGAAAGACAAAACGAACCCATGATCCAGGCTGAAATAATCAGCATTCTGTTTCCTGAAAAAGAGTCACTGGCAAGAATCCAAAAAGACAAAATGACTCACAGAATCCAATTTGAGTCTAGTCCAGAAAAAGAAGCTAAAGAAATCTCGGATGTCCAAACATTCAGTTTTGAACTCGATATGTGCATGGGACCCCAAGTGTTCGTGGAAAGCACACAGGCTGTAATCGACATTGTTTTGAGAAAAACCAAAAACTGTTCTCAGCCAGTAAGAGAAGTTTTTGAAGGGCTGCTTGAAACAGTTTGCAAAAGAATCAAAGAAAGCAAAGACTGCAAAGAAATCCTTAAGAGTTTACTACAAAACTCCAGAAACCACGAAGAACTCTGCATTGTCATGCTTAACAGCAGCAACTTTCCTGACTGGATCTTAGAAATTTATTATGACGATTCAGAGTCCAGGTACATACTAGACAACTTAGTAGTAATTGTTTTCTCAAAAACAAACAAAAGTTTCAACAAGCTGCGTTACTACTTTGAAAGGTTCTTAGAAGTCTTTAAGGACTTTGAAAAAGTTCTGTACTTATACGGACAAATAATCAGAGCTGTTGAAAACAAAAACGGTTTTAAGAACTACAACTTGTTTCTGAACTTTTCAGGAGTGCTAGAAGACATTTTAAGTCCGGATATTCTTGAAAGGGTTACTGAGTTCGACTCCAACACACTGAAGCATGTGGTACTGGAACTAGTTGGAGTGGGCAGGAAGTACAATTACTTGTTCCGCACTCAACCTGTGCTGCCTAAGTTCAGTATACAGCAACTGTGCAATTGGCACAAAGAAAGACCAAATACTTGCGAACTGAACTACACTGACATGTGGCTTAGAGAAGGAGGGTTCTTAAGAATAGTGCTGAAGTTACTTTTTATTAGTTTGCAGCGTATACCTAGTTCTAAAGAACTTATAGAAGGACTTAAGTTAGTGCTAAGGCAGGGAAACACCCATGGAAGTTACTTAACCATTACTAACGCACTGAAAGAGGAGTGGGAAAAAGGCTACGACGACAGAAACACTAAGAGGTACACTAGTATCTACAGCGGGTTTTCTGGAAGCGACAACATGCTTTACACCCAGGAGTTTCTGTGCCTGTACGTGGTTGCTGAGTGCACTGAGATAATTGAAGGTGCTTCACAAAACTACCAACGCATTGCTAGCTTTCTCAGGGAGTTCATCCAAGACACAGAAGCTGATACAAAGATTAGAAGCGTAGTGCACAACTTGACATCAAGTGAGCTTAAGAGCTTTCAAGAACTTTTAGGGAACTTCCAATCTCACTTCCACTCAACCAGTAGATCCTTTGCAATGCTTGAAGGAAGGTGTGTGTTTAAGAAACTCGTTGAAGAAGAAGCTAACGAAAGTTCTTTAGAAAGAAGACACTTCATAGGCGAGATTTACTCAGAAAACGACTTACTCCACACTTTAAGTCAGTTCAAAGAAACTGTAGGGAACATGTGCAACAAGCTGAAAAGTGTCATTAACGACAACGAACTCTTTGCTAAACTTCTAATTGGGGACTCTTTTACTGACCCTGAAAACAAGCTTTGGGTGCAGAAAGTTCACTTCTTTTTGCTAGCCTACACTTCTATGAAGATGAACTTTATTTGGAGAGCTATTTCAAACCACAGGTTGCCTTTCATGCAGTCAAGAAACAGACCTAGAAGGAAGTTTTCTGAAGAACTCAACTTTAGACAGAAAAAAGATGAAATCTTCGAAAGCTTTAAACAAGACGACGAAAGGAGGAAAAGGAAACTGACTTGTTGGAAACAAAAGTTCCACGAGTTCCTTAAAATCTACCAAAAAGAAAAAAACATTCTTTTGCGACAAGAGCCACTAAGTTTAAAGCTCAGGCCTAGAATAGATCCAAAGCAAAGAATGCCACTGCTGGAAACTATGGAGAAGTGTGTGTTTCCTGGAACCAACAGAGCTACCTTTGTTTCTATGCCTAGACTTCCAACAGTGGACATGGCAGCTTCTGTAAGTTCTTACCTCAAAGACAACAACTTCGAATTGGTAGAAGAAGAGTCCCAATATGAAACTGAAGAAGTTTGTTCTGTCGACGAGTCTGAAGAGGAACTGCCCAATACCCTTTCTGTGTCCCAAGTTAGGGTTGACTGTGAACGCATCAAAATACAAGGAAGCTACTTTGGAAAGATCTTAGTTAACGACAGCGAGATCCACTTCCACTCTTCAGGAGAACTCAAGCCTGATTGTGAAGAGTACTTTGGAAGTGCTTTGCAGTTTACCAGGGTAGAAAAAGAGTACGAAAGAATCTGGAACCGGAGTGAAGTAGAAGAGGTATTTGCTAGGAGGTTCCAGCACCTCCACACCGCTTTTGAAATCTTTTTGAAGAACGGAAAGTCAGTTCTGTTTAACGTGTTCAACAAAGGCACAAGGAACCAAATACTGGGAATAATGAAGAAGTGGAAAGGTTTAGTAGTAGTTTCGGACTTGTCTGAAAAAGCTCTGAGAAAACAAACCCAAAAATGGAGAGAAGGCAACCTAAGTAACTTTGAGTACTTGATGATTTTAAACAAGTACTCAAGTCGCTCTTTCAACGACATGGGCCAGTACCCAATATTTCCCTGGATAGTTAAAGACTTTAGTTCAGATAAACTCAAACTGGACAACCCCGAGGTCTTCAGAGACCTCAGGTACCCTGTAGGTGCTCAAAGTGAAGAAAACCGAAGAGAACTCCAAAAGAAGTTTGAAATGTGGAAAGACGATGAAATAGAAGCTTTCCACTACGGGTCGCACTACTCAAGTGGAGGAGTGGTTTCACACTACTTAGTTAGACTGCCTCCGTTTACTTTCCAAGCTAAGTCTCTCCAAGGCGGGCAGTTCGATGTGCCTGACAGGTTGTTCATATCTATTGAGGGTGCTTGGCGGAGCTGTGTGAGTCCAAGTGGAGATGTTAAGGAGCTAGTGCCTGAAATGTTTTACTTGCCCGAAATGTTTGTCAACTTAAACAGCGAAAACTTCGGAAAAACGCAGTTTGGACATGCAGTAAATGAAGTGCAACTTCCTGTTTGGGCAAAGTCTCCTTACGACTTCGTGAGGAAGCACAGAAAAGCCTTAGAAAGCGAGTATGTAAGCAGTAACTTAAACCACTGGATAGACTTGATTTTTGGGTTTAAGCAAAAAGGACAAGAAGCTGAAAAGGCCTTTAACAAGTTTTACTCAATTACTTACGAAGAAACAATCACCACAATAATGAGCAAAGAACAAGACATCATGAGTTTGCACCCCTACATAGAACAAATAGCCCACTTCGGACAAACTCCTGTTCAGCTCTTCAAAAACCCCCACCCCAAACGCAACTCCAAACCCAAAGAAACTCCTA
>PR_CR_10_Liq_1_inCRDRAFT_1000984_pt1 | contig 16780 bp, 16 predicted proteins | sample PRCRCaboRojoPR_3_FD_10241 | JGI IMG/M metagenome (IMG submission 10241)
CAGCACGATGCTTCCAGGAGACTGCAAACAGAGTTTTTAGTCCAAATGGACGGAGTTAAAGAAAGTGACCAAGATAGAGTAGTGATTGTAGGAGCCACCAACCGACCCCAAGAACTGGATGAAGCAGTTAGACGCAGGTTCACCAAAAGAGTACTTATTGACCTCCCTAATGGAGAAGCAAGACGCAGACTTATTCTGCATGCCTTGGGCAAAGTCGACTTTAGGATTTCCAATAAGGAATTTGAAGACCTCGTTAAATTGACCCAAGGCTACTCAGGAAGTGACTTGGCAGCCTTGTGCAAAGAAGCTGCTATGGTGCCTTTGAGGAACGCTTCTGAAGAGCAAATGAAGTCTGGAAACATATCCCCGGTTACTTTAGAAAGCTTCGTAAGCTCAACTTCGATTATAAGGCCTTCAGTGTCTAAAAGGTCCTTGCAGTTTTACCAGAACTGGAATAAGGAGTTTGGTTCTTTGTAATAACTAATTTGTCTGTTTATTTTCAACTGAAATAAATGGCAAGTACTGAACCTCTTCTATCGGAAAAGCACATCGAACAGTTGGAAAGTCTCCCTGTCAAGAAGTCCTGGGCTCAAAGAACCTTCTCCCCAATAGGCGCAGGATCAGTTAGAGGTTCCATGTTTTCTCTGTGCAGTTTGATCATAGGCTCTGGAGTGATGGGGCTTCCTTTAGCAGTGTACAATTGTGGAATCGTGCTGGGTGGCTTTATGATTATCATAGGAGGACTGACCTGTGGCGTTTTTAACTACATTCTAGTCCTTGCCTCAGACTATACTTGTGAGTACACTTACGTTGGAGTAGCAGAAAGGCTTTATGGACTAGGTCTTAAAAGAGTTTTAGAAGTGTCTTCTTTTCTCTACGCGTTTGGAATTATATGTGCTTACCAGGCCATAGTTGCTGAGTTCCTCAATTCCTTTTTGCATTCGATCGGAATCATCCACGACCCTGAATTCGAGCATTCACGCGTTCTAGTCATAGTTGTACTTAACATGATCCTGATAATGCCTCTTTCGCTCTTCAACGAGCTGAAGTCCCTTAGGTACGCGTCGACAATTTCAGTGATTGCTTGCTTGTACATCACTTTTGTTGTATTGGCTCAGACACCTGCTTACATCGCTAGTAACGCAAGCATCTCCGAAGAAATCACTTACTTCAACTTCAGTGTTTACACTGTGGACGCACTGAGCATCACTATTTTTGCTTACGAAGCTTCTAGAGGCATCCCGATTATCTATAGGGAACTCCGGAACAGGAGCCAAGAAAGAATGAAAAAAGTCATTTACAGGGCAAACGGGCTCTCAATACTGATGTACACATCTATAGGAGTCCTGGGTTACTTGTCTTACATCAACAACATGCCAGACTTAGTGGTGTTTCGCGAGCCTTTAAACGGGGGGTCGCCTAGTTACGACTGGGTAATGGTAGTAGGTCGTTTAGGAGTAGCTCTTACCTTGACCATGGGCGTGCCTTTAAACCTTAATCCTGCTAGACTAGGCTTGACGCAGCTTATTTCTGGAACTAACTACGAAGAAAACATGTTCAGGCATATCGTTTTGACTTTGCTGTTGTTAGTGGGTTCAATCATGGTTGCCATCGTAGTTCCTAAAGGAATAGTTTACTTTAAGATTCTAGGAGGCATTTTTTCGGTACTGACGGGGTGCGTAATTCCTTGTCTTGTGTACCTTCAGATTTCAAAGTCCTTAAAGAAGAAAGTTCTACTTAGCACCTGGACATTCATCATTGTGTTGATTGGCTTAGGCTCTGTGGGGCTTACTGTAAGTAACTTATAATATGAAACGAAAAAGCTTAGTTTCTTGGCTAGGACCTATAAAGGCTGGCTCAGTGCAGTCTTCAATATACACTTTGTGTTCTTGTGTAATAGGCTCAGGAGTTATGGGACTGCCGTTGGCTGTATACAGGTGTGGGTTTTTGTTAGGCACAAGCATGTTGGTGCTGGGAGGAGTAACTTGTTCAATTTACTACAAAGTGATGGTAAAGGCAGCAGACTTAACTAACCAGTACAATTATGTGGGTATTGTGGACAGCTTGTACGGAACTGCCTGGAAACAGTTTTCTCAGTTTACTTTAATACTGTACTCTTTAGGGATGCTTTGTTCCTACCAAGCAATGATAGCACAGTTCCTAAACAGTGTGCTGCATTCGTTAGGAGTGTTTGTGACGCCCACAGGAGAAGCCTACAGGATCCTGATTATTCTCTTCATGAACTCTTGCGTGCTGTTTCCTCTGTCTTTATTCAGGCAACTCAGCTCACTTAGGTATGCTTCTGTGATTAGTGTGGTGTCTTGTCTTTACATTTCCCTAGTTATCTTTCTGCAGACTCCTGCTTACCTCATGGAAAAGCCTGAAATCTGGGCTCACTTTAGACTTTTCAAGTTCGAAATTTCAATAATAGACGCACTTTGCATAACTTTGTTTGCGTTTGAAGCCACACGAGCAATACCTATAGTGTATTCTGAACTAAAAAAAAGGAACTCAGCTAGAATGGGCAAAGTTATAGACACAAGCAACCAGTTAGTTTTAACACTTTACTTATTCATAGGCATATTTGGTTACTTGTCCCACATAGACAACATGCCTAGCTTGATAGTTTTTAGGCCTCCTTTAGTCAGTGTGTCTGGAACTGACTGGCCCATGGTCATAGCTAGGCTTTGGATAGCCTTGACTCTAAGCATGGGAGTGCCCATAAACATCCACGTGACTCGAGTAAACATTTCTCACTACTTCCCTTCTAAGTACAAAGAAAACCTGTGTGTGCACGTTTTGGTGACTGTGTTGGTGCTAGTGTGTACAATGGTTATGGCTATTTTAGTTCCTGACGCTTTGATTTACTTTAAACTAATAGGAGGTGTTTTTTCAGTAATAGTGGGCAAAGTCATTCCTACCATGATCTACTACAAACTAGAAAAAGACAGAACTAAGTTTGCAGCTTTGCTTTTGTGGACCCTAGTTTTGACTGCACTGGGATTTAGTTCTGCTTTTCTAACTTTAATAAACCTATTATAAATGGAATACGCAGAATCTGCCAGTAGCGACGACACAATACCTGTGAACTCACCCATAATCACAGAAGAGACTCCTCCTAAGAGAAAAAGAACTCTAGATAAAAGGTACAAAACCATCCAAGCAATGCTGCACTCAGTCGGACTTGGTCGGTATGTCCTCAATTTCGAAACAAAAGGAGTAACTCCAGAGGAGTTCTTGGACTTGGACGACAACCAACTGAAAAAACTAAGTATTCCTAAACCAGCAAGGAACAAAATCCTAAGAACTAAGGAAACTGGAGACTGGGTGCCTAGTTTGAACAACAGTCTTGTTTTGCCTTATGAAGAAGAAAACCTTGACAAGTCCCAAAAACTAGGCGAAGAACACCACCACGTACCTTCTGACTTCAGAGTTGAGCAACACACAAGAGTTCCTAAAGAAATCAGTGTTATGCTAGCTGACAAATGGGAAGACTCCCTAGACCCTTCAGGTTGGTGGGTCAGTGAGAAGCTTGATGGGGTGCGTGCTTACTGGAACGGAAAACAACTTCTTTCAAGAAACAAAATAGCTTTTGCTGCACCTAAGTACTTCACTGAAAAGCTGCCGAAAACCGTAAGTTTAGACGGTGAGTTGTGGATGGGACGCAACATGTTCCAGAACTGCATTAGTGTAGTCAAAAGATACAAAAACAGCAACGAAGACGACTGGCAAAAAATAGTTTACGTGCTGTTTGATGCCCCTTCTATTCAGGGAACTTTTGAGAAAAGACTAGAGTACATCACAAACTTAGCCGAAACTATTAAAAGCCCAATGGTAAGAGCACACGAACACTACGTGTGCACAGGAAAGCAACACCTAGAGAGAGAACTCAAAAAGGTTGAAGAACTCGGAGGAGAAGGGCTTATGCTCAGGAAACCTGAAAGTGAGTATGAACAAAGAAGGTCCAAAAACTTACTGAAAGTAAAGTCTTTCAAAGACGCTGAAGCAACCGTTATAGGACACAAAGAAGGCACAGGAAGACTCCAAGGGCTAATGGGAGCTATTATTGTTAGGAACGAGCAAGGAGTTGAGTTCAAGATTGGAAGTGGGTTCAACGACAACCAAAGAAGAAACCCTCCCAAGAAAGGCCAAAAGGTCACGTACAAGTACATGGAACTCACAAACAAGGGGGTGCCTAGGTTCCCCACTTTTATGAGACTTCACCCTGGAGTTTAATTGATACAAATTACTTAAAATGGTTTGTTAAGGAGTGCTGGAAGGCACTTGCTATTCCTTTGATCCCTTTTTCAACAGTTGAAGCCCAAAAAGGCATTTCAGGGGCCATGCACTCGATTAGCTCCGAAAAGACTCTTAAGTAACTAAGCAGTATTTCCGAGTAGGTGCTTTTAGAGGTAGTTTTGGACTCTAAACTGATCTTAAGTGGGTAAGAAAGCTCTTTGAACTTAGAGTTGATTTCTTCCAAAGTCTTTGAAAACAGGGGCTCATGCACCTTCTCCGAAAAAGAAACTTCAGTAGGTAGTGTTTCGGCTTCTTCAATGAAGCTGATTTCCTTGGGTTCAAAAGACTCACAGTTCTGGAAGTTAGGAGTTACAGGCACTTGAGGGCCATCCTGAATGTCTGTGCAGATCTCTAAGCTTGGTTTGGCTAGGTTGCTAGACTCAATGTGTTTGTAAGGCAGAACGACTGTAAAGTTTTGGCTGCAGGAAAGAGTTTGCCCGCATATAGAAAACTCTTGGGCACTCTTAAAAGGAGAAACCACTTTGCTGGAGTCAGGGCGTTTGCGAAGGAGTCTTGGGTGTGGTTTTTTAACAGTGAAGTGAAGAGCTAACCCTTGAGCTAACTCTTGGGGACAGCAGTGTTCTCCTATGTAGTAAAGTCCGCATTTTTTACAGCTGCTAATTGACTCGTTTGAGAGGTCAAGTAGTTTTTCCACTTTGGGTTCTTGTTTCTGTTTGCAAGTGCACTTACAAGTAGGGCACTCGCCTTGAAAATCGAGGCTGTTTCTTGAGTTGCTGAAAGAAGTGGCTTTTTGGTGTTCAACTCTGCTGCTGTTTATAGAAGACTGGTTGAACAAGTCTAAGTTCTTAAGTTGTCTCTGGACTTTAACAACTTGGTCATCAAATTCATAGGTGTTTTCCTTCTGCGAAGAGTGGCGCACTTTAGATCTGGTTTGGCGATTTCTAATCCTTTTGACAGCTTGAGGTATTCTAACACGGTGCTTAGAAGTGTAGCTCCCACTAACGTTGTGTTCAGAGTCACTTGGAGGGTAAGGTCTAGTTGATTTCAAAATTCTTTTTTCTTCGAGACAATGAAACATGTTTTTGAAATTTATAGTTAAAGATTAAACTCGTTCTTATAGCCCACATCGTCTTTTTCCTTGAGTTCAAACTCAGGCCTTCCTGACTTTTTGGCCTTTTTAAACAGTCCTTTTCCTGAATCAGTTGCAGGGCCCCATCTTTGCTCGAACTCAGACAAAAACTCAAGGGCTTTTTCTTTGTCATTCACAACTACCCTGATTTCTTCGCACCGCGTCATAGCGTGCTCTGAAATATAACTAATGATGGACTCAATTTGTAAAGCGGCTGAATTTTCTCGGGGAAAGTCGAACTCTTCTGAAGTAAATACAGCAAAAGAAACTGTTTTGGCGTAGAGTTCGTCACATTTCGAAAAGGCGTTAACTACAGTAGTTCTGAACAGGTCTTCGAAACCATGCGAGTATCTAGAGAACTTAGGGCATATGGCGTGGACCACATTGAGCGAATAAAGGCTTCCTCCTGATGTAACTGCTACCTTTCCGTAAGGGACTCTTCCGTTCTTGAGCACCCAGCCTCTAGACTGGTTGACCAATTGTTCTCCTCCTGATGACATCACAGCGCTGCTGACCCCGTTCTCTCCAGTTAAGTCTCTGTTGTTGCCTATGATTATGGCTTCGGACCGTTCGTTGCAGATATTGCCTTTCACCAACTTCAAAGAAGTTTCTCTGACCTGGACTTCGTGGATAACTTTGGTTTTGGAAGAAAACAATTTCCTCATAACTATTATGGAATTGTTGGGTGATATTAATTACTTAATACTAGAGAACCTGTAGGACTGCAAGTCAGAAGCAATTTGTCTGAGGTTGGAAATAACTTTGTCTTTCGAAATTTTGAATTCAGAGAATTTAAGGGCTTCTTTGATTTCCTGAGGAGTTCCTTTGGTTTTGAGGCTTCCTACACTGGTCTGGGCAAGTACTCTATTTAGTATTTCGGGGTTTACGATTTCTTTGGGGTTGTTGCGGAGTATTTCGTTTACGTCGTTGTTTAAGTTTTTAGGCCGCACGTAGCCTTGTTTAGGAGTTTTCTTTCTTGAGAGCCTGCGAGTGGTTGCGGGGAGTTTATAGGTGCTGGGGATCTTTTCTAGGACTGGTTTTCTTTGAGGCTTAGCTAAAGGTTTTTTCTTAGAAAAAGAAGGTTTAACCCAGCTAAGCGGTTTAAAATAAATCCCAGGACTTGGAACGAAGCTTTTATCTCCTCTTTTGAGGAGTTTTTTCTGAGACTTGACTTTGGGGGGCAAGAACTGGAGGGAAGGAGTACTGGTAAACTTCCTTTGCAAAGGTTTCGTTTGGTGAGTGAGGAGTTTCCCCATGGAGTCTCTTTCGTTTAAGTAAGGCACAAACTCGCGTTTGGAGTTTTGGTAGTCCTTTTTTATCTCCTCATGAAAACGATGAGTGAGTCCTGACTTGGCAGACTGGGAACGAGTGAGTATTTGGTCTACTTGCTTTTTCACGCTTGTAGCTATTTCTAGGTTAATGGACATATATGGATAATATTTTAAACTTTATTCCTCCATAGAACGATTTCTTGTTGCTTGAAGTACCTTCTGTCTTCTTCGTCCACTAAAACCAAGTTCAGGAAGTACCTGACTGAAAAGTTGTTGTTCACGTTCAGGTATGTAGGAGTTAAGTCGAAGGTGTCTAAAAACACCCTGATTGGAATGTTTTCTCCCCTAACAGGAGCTCCGTCCATTACTTCGAACTTACCTATGGTTTCGTTCTCGTTGGTAGCTTGTGACCCTGCCCCAATAGTTTCTCTCCTAATTATAGCAATCTCCATGTACTTAATGCGGATCCTCACTAAAAGGAAGTAAACTTTCCCTACAATGGAGTCTTGCAGATGGTACTTGTGCCTGTTGTACTGGAACTCTATGTGCAAGCAGTCCTCAATTCCTACTTCCATTTTAATGGATGTATCGTCTTCAGGTTCGTTCGTAGGGTTCATCACACAGAACTCCTTTTCCCTAACTATGTTGCTAGAAAGGCCCCTTGTAATTGTGACCTTAACTAAGTAGCGGAGTCGTGCATAGCGTCCTAAGTAAGTTTCATAAGGCTTTTCCACCTTGTTAAAAGAAAAAGGTATGGCAACTGAATCAGTGATGATTCCAGGGGGCTCAAGTCCTCTGTTGAGGGAAAGGAAGTCAATGGACTGGTTGCGTTCGTAGGTAACGTCTATGCGGCCCAAAAGCTCCACTTTAATTCCTTGGTGTTCTAGTTTTTTGCCTCTTTTGACGTTAATGTTGATCTTGCCAGTGAGGTCCTCGTCGCCACAGTAGACAGGGAGTGTGTGGTATTTGCCAGAGTGGTCTTTGAGTGTTGAGGTTTTGCGTGTGTCAACTCCGTCGAGTTCAAGGCTTACTTCTGCTTTGGAACCAAACTACTTAGAACTTACCATTTCTTATTATTTGTTCAACATCGCTTAAGAATTCTAATAGTATCTTTAAATAAATGAGAAGATATAGACAAAACAGTTCACAAAGCTACAAACTAGAAGAGATGAAACAAGTACTCCTCAGGTTCGAAGAACTCGAAGACAAGCTTAAAAACAAACAAACCGAAAGAAACCAGCTCTTCCAAAAGCTAAGCCAAGCCGAAACAAGCATTCAAAATGAAGTGTTCGAAGAACAAGAAAGACTCTCGTCTTACATCCNCCAAGACCAAGAAAAACTAAAAGCCCTCCAACAAGAAAAGCTTGANTTGGAAAAAGAACTTCAAACCAGAAAACTCCTAAANCAAGAAACACAAACCATCCAACAAAAAAACCAAGAATTGCGGGAAAACATCGAAAACCAAGAAAAAGAAATACACTCTTACGAACAACAAGGCCTTCGCAAAGAAGACTACGACTCCTTGCAAGCCCAAATAGAAGAACTCGAGTACACCCAAAACTCTTTGCTAGAGCAAAACTTGCACTTAAAGCAAGAACTCATTTCCCACCAGAATGCAAACGCTCCCCTTAGGAAAAGCTCCTCGGCTTATTTTGAGTCTGTGGAAGAAATGTCTGGTGTGCTCTGTGAACTAAACCAACTCAAGTACATCCTGGACTCTTACCAAAACAACCAAGAAGTCAACGTAACCAGACTACTTAACTTCAAAAAGCAACCAGTGCACTCCTTAGACGAAGTTTTGCTTAATGTAAAGGAAATAACACAAGATTTAAGGGTCCAGGTCACTGACATCTACGCCGAGCACTGCGGAAATACTTGTGTGAATCAGTAGTGTTTTAAAGTAATTATATTTAAAGGTCCCAACCTTCTTTTTTGTACCTCCAGTAGTCCAGTCCTTCCAACATTGCACTTGCTAAAGGAATTACCAAAGCATACCTTGCTAAAGTAGCAAGTGAGTTACAAAAATACCCTCTGTAAAGTCCACCTACAAGTCCTTCTTCGTGGTAGATCTTAGACAAAGCATATCGCACTCCTTTGTAGCGTCTAGGGAGCATTGTGTGGTCGCTGCTTTGAGCTTCAAGTCTTCTCTGAACTGTGTTTAGTGGATAGCAAACAGAGTACCCTAATAAGGCACACAGTAACTGGTTCTCCACTGAAGCCCCAGAACTAGCTAGGATTGCTGAGATGCTTAACCCGAAGTTCATAGGCAGCACTAAACTCCAGCCCTGGAAAGCTTCTCTAAAAGACAGTTTGTTAACAAAGGTAAAAATGCTTCTGTAAGTGTTGAACTCGTGTATTCTGTTTTGCAGAATAAGTCTAGTTTGGAAGTTGTGCAGGGGCTGGCAAGCAACGTCTGCCAAAGTAGTTATTCCAAGTCCCAAAAACCACTTTGAAAACCCTAAGTCTAGACTGTCTGTGCCAAGTAGCTTTACCAAGGCCAACTTCATAGTTAAACTTGAAAGGTAGTGCATGAAGTCAGCTCCGTTTCCTTTGAAAAACCCTTTGTAACCTTGACCTGCCAAGCCCAAAAAGACTTCTCTGTAGTTGTTGTAAATTGGGGCTCTGAAAGGTTTGTTTTCGCCAATCATTCCACTTGCTAGTTGCAAAGCGTTAAACTGTCTTTCTTGCACAGCAAGTTCGTAACTTTTGGCCAGTTCTAGTCTAGCAATGGCTTTGGTTTCTTCGCCGTAAAAACCTTTGTTTGCCCTTACTGAGAGTTGAAGAGTCACTCCTAGGACCCTGAAAGGAGCAGTTAGTGTAGAGGCAACGAAGTAAGATACTCCTTGGGAGTTAATGGCTTCCGAGGTTTTTTCTTTCCTGGCTTTTTTATGAATTTCTTTGTACTTGCGTTCCATTTATTAGCAATACAGTTAAGTAAACTTTTAAAGGCTAACTAAATGTAATCTCTAAATAGGAGAGACACACAAACTGTAGGCAACTACAACATTTCCAAGAATATAGGAGAAGGCACTTTTGGAAAGGTCAAATTAGGCACTCACAACTTAACAGGCGAAAAAGTTGCTGTGAAAGTACTTGAAAAAGCCAGAATACTTGATGCCAACGACGTTGAGCGAGTAGCCCGCGAAATCCACATCTTAAAACTCTTGAGACACCCCAACATTATCCAACTCTACGAAATAATAGAAACTCCTAAACAGCTTTATTTGATTATGGAATACGCTAGCGGGGGAGAACTTTTTGACTACATAGTTGCCCAAAGTCGCGTTAAGGAGCAAGAAGCTTGCAAGTTCTTCCAGCAAATAATTTCGGGCATTGAGTACATCCACGAACTTAACGTTGTACACCGAGACTTGAAACCTGAGAACCTTTTGCTCGACTCAAACAAAAACATCAAAATTGTTGACTTTGGACTCAGCAACACCTACAAGCCAGGCCAAATGCTAAAAACCGCCTGTGGAAGCCCCTGTTACGCAGCCCCCGAAATGATTGCAGGCAAGTACTACCATGGGTCTAAAGTAGACATTTGGAGCTCAGGAGTGATTCTGTTTGCGCTGATTTGTGGGTTTTTGCCTTTTGAAGACCCAGTTACTTCTATGCTCTACAAGAAGATTACAAACGGCGAGTTCAAAATACCTAGTTTCGTTTCCCAGTCTGCTTCAGACTTAATAAGAAGTATCCTCAATACAAACCCCGAAGCTAGGTACACTGTTGACCAAATCAAAAACAACGTTTGGTTTAAGTCCCAAACACAAACCCTCCACAAAGGGATCAAAGTCGGAATAGAAAGCATTCCTATAGACTATGAAACCTTACGAAAACTAGAAGGGTACGGATTCAGCACTGAACAAGTCCAAAAAAACCTTCAAAACAACAAACACAACCATCTTACCACCACTTACTACTTGCTTCTTAAAAAAGCCAAAAAAGACCCCAATGCAATTACCCAACCAGAAGCCCCTGAGCCACCTACAAGGGCTCTTCCAGTTCCCAAGTTGCCTCTGGGAAACAGACCTGTCACTCCTCCAAGACCCACTACTGGCCGAAGGTCTGACAGAACGTCCCCTAGAAACCCCATCCAAGCAGCCAAGCCTCCCTACAACACTTCTTGCTTTTCTTGCAAGCCCTGTTCAAGCATATTCAAGCAGATTCTTTTTGCACTTTCTAAACTCAGAATTAACTACAAAATCCATAACCACTATGGAATAACTACTCCACAGTTCAAGGCTGAAATAAAACTTGTAGAAGGAACCCAAGCTATCTACTACTTAGAAGTGACTCCTCTTTGCAGTGACAAAAAGCAATTTCAGGCAGTTGCTGCACAATTTATTTCTTTAATAGATTTGTAAGTTTAATGATTAGTTTTGACCCACTGCACAAATTCATCAAACAACACAGGCCAAGGACCATCTGGGTCAAAGTTCTCGAACCCTTCAGGGAAGTTCTTAGCAAACTCCAGTAAGCTATCCCACTGGTCTAAGTTCAAAGCCCTCACGCCTTTTTCTCTTATGAACTTAATGAAATCATCCATCCACCACACCTTTCCCGAAAGCAAAACGTTTATGAGGGAAACTGCGTCTTCTACATCCAGCACTCTTGACCCGGGCTCTTTGCTCAGCATAAACACAAACTTAAAGAAGTTCTTAAAGTCTTGCGAGTGAAAGTCCCTTGCAACTTGCCTTAGTTCTGGGAGTTTCTGCTTGAGTCCGTCAAGTGTTTCTATGCTTAGAGACTGGCACCCCCTGAGGAACTCTTCTTTAGTAATGACTCCTGGAGTTTCTGTCCCACATTTCCAAAGAAGAACTAGCATTGCTACGTCAGTCATAGGGTCTATTGCTAACTCTTGACTCATTTTACCTATGCCTTCTCCGTCTATCTGCTCACCGCTTGCATAGTTACTAAATAACTTAAGAACTGACTGAGTGTTAACTCCGGGCTCACTTGCTCTGGTAGGGGCTTTGCCTCTAGCTACTCTCCTTCCCCTCATATTTTATTTAAAGCTTCATACTGTTCTTGCAGGTCATCAGCTAGTTCTAGTAAAAGCTTGCTTCTCTGCACTAGTTCTTCTTCGCACTTTTTTTTGTAGTCCAAGAGTCGGTTCTTTACTTCCTCGACTTTCCAACTCGATTTACCTTTTAAGAAGTTTTCGTAAATCTCTTCAACGTGCTTGCCTGTTTCCATGTTGTCTTCGTGGCTTTTTTCAAGCAGAGCAAGTCTCTGGGTGATTTCGAAGTCCTGGATAATGTTCATTCCTGTGTTTTCGTCTCTGATTAGCTGGATCGCTTCTTGGATGTCGTGTTTAAGTTGCATTGTGTAGCTCTGGACAAATATTGCGTTGGCGGGTTGCTCCCAAACGCTCACTATTTTGCGAAGCTCTTCTAGTAAGTTTTCGCTTTTGGAGTCTTTGAGGTAGTGAATGATGTCGTGCATGATTGCTGAGAACGCTTGCAAGTACTGTTCTCCTGCACCGTTGACGCTTTTGATCAGTACATCGTTCATGACGAACAGCATTGCTAGTTGTTTTTGGTAGCTTGTGAAGTTCTTGAATTCTTCTAACCAAGTCTCCACGAGTTCTTTGGCAGCTGTTGTTTGGTTGACAAGCATTACTTCTGAGATCTCAAATATTTTGTCTTTGGCTGTGGAAATGTTGTACAGTGATTCTCTAAATCGCTTTTTGGAAGCTTCCATTATAAAGCGGTAGCAAATGCTTAGTACCTGTGGTAACCGGAACTGTCAAGGAGTGGAGCACGTGTGTATGGATAAAAGCCACCCCAAAACTTACATTTGCGACTGCAAACAAGTCAGAAAAAGTCATGCTGGACACGCTGTTACTATGATTCCTTTCGAAAAGATTTGTGAAAGCATTTCTAAGTTTGAAAAAGACTTCATCACTGAAAAGCAAGAATTAGTTAAGAAAACTAATGAGCTGGTCGAAGAGATACTCAGGGACCAGAAAGAACGTGCTGAAGAACTACGAAAAACCATCAGAACGTGCTCTCGTCTCAAAGAATGGTTCATGGAAACCCAAACTAGGTTCTACTTGGTTGACGAATACATCGAAGTAAGCGAGTTCGAAAACATCGAAGAAAAAGTTAAGACACTCATAGATTTAGACATCAAACAAATACACAAACCCGTTGAAAACCAGAGTCCTAAACCGCAAACTAGAATTCAGTCAGAAGCACTGTTGAGTTTTTTAGAAGACCCTGGGTCTTTTGAGTCCCTTAACTTGGAAAACATCAAACTAGGAGAAATGCAGCTGATATCTGATGCTCTTCCTGATTCACAAGTGACTAGCCTTGGCTTCTCTAATACTAAAATAACTGATGAAAAAGCAGAGGTACTAGGAAATGCTTTTTCGAGCTCCTTAGTCACTTGCTTGAGACTAGAAAAAGGAGCAATAACTACGAGTGGGTTTGAAAAGTTATCAAATGGATTTTTGGAGTCAAGAATTAACTACTTAAGTCTTAGAGATAACAACCTCCAAGAAAAAACCATTGAAATACTTGCAAACACACTTGCTTGGGCACAGTTTGTTTGCATTGACTTGGCTTACAACACTTTAACCCCGAAAGCAATGAAAGCACTTACAAGTACTCTCTGCAATTCTAAAGTTACTAATATGAACCTTGAGGGCACTCAAATAAGCCTGAAAGAGATCTCAGTGCTAGCGGAGTGCTTGCCTGAGTCAAAAATTAGAGTTTTAAATCTAAAGACCAACAAGATCAACAAAAAAGCACTTAAAGTTTTGGCAAACGCTATTTCTGGTTCCGAACTGACTGAGCTGGACCTAGGATCTAATGGCTTAACCAGTACAGAAGCTGCAGTGCTCTCCGACATTCTTCCTGAATCTAACCTTGCAAAGTTAGACCTAAGTATGAACAAAATAAACTCACAAGGAGCCAAGTCATTGGCAAAGGCCCTTCCTGAATCTGAAATTACTAGTTTGAATTTAACTTGGAATGAAATAGGCCTCAAAGGAGCTGAATCAATAGCAAAGGCTCTTCCTAAGTGCAAGCTAACTAACTTGTACCTGCTTGAAAACGAAATAGGAAATGGTAAAAAGGCACTGGAGAAAGCTGTTGCTAAGTCTCGAATCACCTTCATCGACTTAATAGAAGTCAAAAAACCACCTAAACTCCCTAGAGTCAGCATGAAAAGACCAAGGGGAACCCAAGGCGATTACTAGATCTGGATAATATTTTACTTAGTTTTTAATTAAAGCGTCACATGGATACCCCAATAGCTCTTAAGCCTTCACCCTGCGTCGCATTACCGCTATGCATACGAGTGTAAGGGACCTGTGGCGCCATAAAATCGGTCTTCCAGGTAAGTTTTTTTATTTTAATTTGAATTTTATGTTATCGAGCCACCTGGACTAGGTCCTTCATTGGCTGAGACTTCTTAGGACCTTTTGAGGTTGATTTCATTCAAGCACTGGTCCTCTTGTCATATTCATTTCAGATAGAGTTCCACCTGAAAGCGCACCTCTATTGGTAGGAACCACCTTCTCCGAGTTGAATAGTTGCTGTTTTAGTATTTCACAGTACTACAACCTCGCTAGGTTCCAGTCAGAACTAAAGACAACACCTAGCATAACCCGGCATTTTAAAAATTATGAAATTAGTATTGAACTACTCACAAACACTCACAGAATTCTGTGAAAACTACGCTAAAGCACCAAAATAAACGCAGAAGCAATAAAAAGCGAACAAAAATTAGCGGACTGGCTCTACAAAAGAGACACTCTAAACGTAAGCCAGAAGACCCATACCCCTATGCACTCTAACACCCAAAGGCTAGATAACATAATAATATTGAACTACTCAGTAGTTACCACAAAGTCCAAACTCCAAGACGACTTAACACAAAGACTCCATCTTTAGCGGTATTTTAAATTTGAACTAAAACAAAATGATACTAGACTTCCCACACACAGAAAGGTGGCTTAACGGAGCAGAGTACGAGCACCTAATAAAAAACTTCAAAACCTACGAACTGAAAAAAGGATATCAAGTACTAAAAGACCACCCCAACAGTATCTACACCTGTCCGACCCACGGAATGCTTTACTTTTTGCAAGGATACACTCTCAAGAACCTAGGGTTTCCCAGAGTCAAGGGACTCCGCAAACGGTTCAAATGGAAGAAAATGAACTTCGTAACTCCACTTCCCAAACAAAAACCCAAAGTCTACTACTTAGTAGCAACAGGGAGACTAAACTCCTTTTGCTACAGAATGCACATAGTCTACTTAGACAAAAAGTCGCCTTTACTTTGCCACATGATGAAAATCCAAAACACATTTAGGCCTGGCGAGTCCATACCTTCGCGACAGCATTTCAAAGAAAATGCCCCTCCCGTCAAAGAACCTCCCAAAGTGGAGACTAAGCCCATTGAGCTGCCACAAAAACTCCCAAGGTCTTTCCATCCTTTGGAGCAGCAAGCTCTTTGGTACAAGTTTTCCTTATTCAAGCGATTTTTTGCAGAAGCTTAAGTAATAATGTTAATAGGAGACACTAAAGAATTCTCTAATTTGATTGAAAAGTGCAGGCAGTCTAAGCACACGAAAACCGGACTTTTGGTAGGCAACTGGGCAGAAAGCAAAGCTGTAGTTTACATAGTAGCTGATACACCAGAACTCAACTTAGAGTACGACAACTTAGAAGCACTGCTTTCAGCTCCTTTAGAAGTATCAGGGAGTCTTTACGCCGACTGGGTGCTAGAACACTCTAAGCAGGTTTCAAGGTTGCTTCCTGGAGGACTTGATTTACTAGGGATTTGGGCAGTGTCGAGTGAAGAACTAGACCTAGACTACTTGCAGTCTTTGCCATTAGGAGTGTACTCCACACTGAAAGAAGTTAAGTTTGAAGTCCAAGGAGGAAACAACTACGTGTTTTTTTACTACTGCAGAGAAAAAAACAAGCACAAAGCTGTGCTAATTGACATAAAAAACAAACACATGCAGAACCTAGAACTTAAGTTGGTAAACCTTCTTAAACTAGAAGAAGTCAGGTGCAAACTCCACTTGAAAGGGGAAGTCCAGAGCCCCACACTTAAAGAAGCAGCCCAGTCTTTTGTCAGCGAGTGGAGCAAAATAGTTTTCCAGAGCAAAGTTTTTATAGAGAACGCTGATAAACTAGAAATGCCTATATCAGCTGTAAAGACTGTAATAGTAAAGTAGGACAAAGCTTACCACAGAGCTGTCGTGTATTCGAAAAACCCGGGGTTCTGTAAAGATGAAAAGTCACTCATAAGAATATCTGGGTTTGTAGAAGGCTGTGCCTTGGTCCACCCCAAAACCCCCGTAAAAGAAGCCATTAAACTACTTAGAAAAGACCTTGTTTTAAGCATTAAGCACAGGCTCGAACTGTCAAGTGAGTCTTTTAGTTTAAACGAAAACCCTTTTTTGAAAGAACCAGGTAAAACCCAGCTTTACTTACCCAAAAGACTCTTTTTCACCATGCAGCACTGCGTGGTTGCGAACTATTGCTTAAGTAACAGCGAAGAAGAAACTGCAGAAAACCAAGTCAGAACTTTACTCTCATCTAAGCCTCTTTACTCAGAAAGCAGCGAACTACTACACCAAAAACTATCCCAAAAGCCCCCAGAAAACCCTGCACAGAAGTCCAACTCTGTAACTTGCCTCGTGGCGTCAGTAGTTATCTTTGTTCTGTTGTTAACTTCTTTTTTCTTGAAGACTCTCTAAATGTTATAATCATAACTAACATTTATGGAAAACTCATACGTAGAATTCCTTATTTCGAAGCTAGCAACCTTCCGGGACCCAATATCCATGTCAGAAATCAGCACAGAAATGCTTTGCTACCCAGTTTCTTTTTTGAACTCAGAACAATTAAAATCCTTAGAGACCGAAATGAACCATGACCCTGAAGAAGACCAGTTAACAGGGACTTCACTCGCACATGACCTTCCTAAAGAAGAAAGTGCCAACTACCACCACCCCAATATCACAGACGGAGCTGCTCACATTTTATTAAATAAAGTCCGGGAACCCTTAGTTACTTTGCTTGGAATGCCCAAAATAGGTAAGTCAAGTCTCCTCAGAAAAATTGCTTTGATGGCTGCCCAAGAAAGACTCA
>PR_CR_10_Liq_1_inCRDRAFT_1000985_pt1 | contig 16765 bp, 15 predicted proteins | sample PRCRCaboRojoPR_3_FD_10241 | JGI IMG/M metagenome (IMG submission 10241)
CGCCCTCTGGCACGGCCAAGTCGCTGCAAGCGGCAATGGAAGCCGTGGGCGTCGAAGGAGTGACCCACGAATCCATCCGGGAAGGTGAGGTGGTGGGTACCCATGCGGTGACGTTTTCGGGGCCCGATGAGTCCATTAGCCTCACTCATGAGGCCACCGATCGAGGTGTGTTTGCTCGTGGCGCGCTTTTGGCGGCTGAGCGACTCGTTGGTCGGCCACCGGGGCTTTACGCTTTGACCGATCTGATCTGAAGGGGTTTTGAGCTGAGTTTTTAACGAAATCGGCGCAAAGTTGTTTTGACAGACTCGGCTTTAATGATAGAATAGAGGGCTTGGGTGCGGGGCCATAGCTCAGCTGGGAGAGCGCTACAATGGCATTGTAGAGGTCGGCGGTTCGATCCCGCCTGGCTCCACCAGCCCTCAAAGTTGTTATAAAATTTGATTTCGTCCTGGGCGTTCGAAGTTTTTTGGTTTACAACGTCCCCTTCGTCTAGAGGCCTAGGACACCGCCCTTTCACGGCGGTAACAGGGGTTCGAATCCCCTAGGGGACGCCAAGTCATGAAAAGCCCGCGCACATGCGGGCTTTTTTTATGTCAATCACACCACAATGCAGCTGGCTTCACATTCGATCGTGTAAGGTCTGAGCACTTTGAATTTTGGGCATGAGGCAATGAACCCGATGGTGGGGCGGCAATGGTGGGGTCGGTGGATGAGCGCTTGTCTTTTGGCCTGCGCATGTACAACGGCGGCGGCTGAGCAAGCGAGGTCGGCTGACGACACAAAAGAAGACACCACCGAAATCGATACAACCCCAGTTGACGATACGGTGATCGTGACCGCGACGCGCTCACAGAGTGCTTTGACATCATTGCCGATGTCGGTCGCCGTGGTTGATGCGACCGATTTTCAAGCCGCCCACCAAGGGCTCGGTGTGGACGAAGCACTCAATCGAGTGCCTGGCGTTTTTTTTCAAAACCGCTACAACTTCGCCCAGAATCTCAGAATCTCAACGCGGGGCTTTGGGGCTCGCTCGCCGTTTGGTATCCGCGGCATTCGCATCCTCAATGATGGTTTTCCCGAAACACTGCCCGACGGGCAGGCGCAGATCGACACCATTGATTATTTGTCTTTGGTCAAAGCCGAAATCATTAAAGGCCCATCGGCAGTCTTATATGGCAACGCTTCTGGCGGCGTGATGGCCTTCGAGACCGCCGATGGGCGCGGGCTTTCTCCCGGCGGCTTGGTTCGTTTTGATTATGGCAGTGATGGCTTCGAGCGCACCTCATTTCAAGCCGGCGGTGACTGGACCCACGCGCATGGCTGGCTGAGCGTGTCTCACTTGGATTACCAGGGGCAACGGCGCCAGTCGGCGACACGCAAGCGACTGCTGAACGCTCGCACAGGGGTCAATTGGGGCGAGGGCCATGGCGTGACGCTGTCGGTCAACGCGTTGGATCAGCCATTTGGTCAAGACCCAGGTGCGCTGACTGTCGACCAGGTGGCCGAGGATCGTTGGCAGGCCAGCGCTCAAGCAGAATCACTGGATTCGGGGCAAACGGTGGAAAGCAGCCGAGTGGGCATTGATTATGAATATCGACCGACGCGTTTAAGCGGTGGGCGAGTGTATGCCTTCAGCGCCGATCGTGATTTTCGACAGCAACTGCCCAGTTCGTTCTTCCCCAGCCTGATTGCCTATCAGCGGCGGTTCAGTGGTCTGGGTGGAAGCATCCGTCGAGATTGGGGTCGCCACTGGCGCGTGACGCTCGGCGCGGATTGGGCCCGTCAAATCGATGATCGACAGCGCTATCGAGTGGATCGACGTGGTCAGATCACTGCTCAGACCCAAGATGAAATTCAGCGCGCGACGGAGACGGCTGGCTTTGCCCAGCTGACGTTTGATCAGCGGCCCTGGCGCGCGCAGTTCGGCGTGCGGCGCGATGAGGTGCGGCTGGCCATTCGTGAGGCCCGGCCCAGCAGTTTACCGGTGGCCCGACGCACGTTCGAAGAGTGGAGCGTCATGGCCGGACTGTCCTACCGCCTGTCGCCACGCGCGGTGGTGTATGCCCACCGTGGTGATGCGTTTGAGAGTCCAACCTTTACCGAAATCAAAGACCTCTCGGGTGGCTTCGGGTTCGCCAATCCGTTGGCGCCCGCCCAAGCGCGTTCCAATGAACTGGGGCTCCGGTGGGATGGGTCGGCCACGCGGTGGGTGGCCAGTGTTTACGACATTCAAACAAGCGACGAGATTGTGGTCACCGATGCCATTGATGGCGTCGATTTGTATGCCAATGCCGGCCAAACTGAACGCTGGGGTGTTGAACTTCGACTTGAGCAGGCCATCAATGCTTTCATGGACTGGTCGCTGGCGTGGTCGGGCACGCGCTACCGGTTTGAGTCGTTTGCCATCCAAGGGGAGCGGTTTGATGGCAATGTGCTGCCTGGGCTGCCCAAACACACCCTGCACTCTGAGCTGGCTTGGTCGGTGAGTGAGCAGTGGGTGGTTTATGCCGAGGGGCTGTGGGTGGATGGGGTGTTTGCCAACAACGCCAACACTGAGTCGGTCTCAAGCTATGCGTTGTTCAACCTCCGAGCAAAAGGCACTGGGCCCACCTGGTCGGGAGGGGCATTCGAATGGACCTTGGGGATCAACAACGTTTTGAATCGAGATTACTTTGCCAACGTCCGCGTCAACGCAAACCGGGGTGCCTATTACGAGCCGGGTCCGAGGCGAAGCGCCTATGCCAGCATCAGTTGGCGCTTTTGAGTCAGAAATACCCCACGTCCATTCGCGGTGAATTCAGATGGTCATCAATTGTCAATCCAGGCAAACTGGGCCTCAAGTCATCGGGTTGGTTGACCAATGGTCACCGGGGCGTCACCGGGGCGTCGCCGAACAAGGGGTCGCCGTCCAACGCCAGATGACCCACCTCTTCTCAGTCCAGGTGCAGCCATTGGGCTTTGAGTGAACCGACGGGGAGGGGGCCGGTGGCGGATGCCGATCAGAGGCACGGGGCTTACGCGCCCGCTCGACAAACCTCGCTTAGGCATGTCTGAGGTATCCTCCTGCCCATGGCCGCGTATCTGATCATCTTCTCGTTTATCGCCCTGGGTTTGGTGCTGCAGCAATGGCCCAAAGTGCCTTCGGGAAGCGCCCATTGGCTGAACCAAGTGGCGATCTTTGTGTGCCTGCCTGCGTTGGTGCTGATCCATGTGCCCACTTTGGAGCCCGATCCGTCGCTGCTGCCCCTGGTTGCGGTGCCTTGGGCGCTGCTGGCGCTCACCATTGGGGTGGTTTGGCCACTGGCCCACTGGTTGGGTTGGCCGCGCGAGGTGATGGCTGTGTTGCTGGTGCTGTTGCCTTTGGGCAACACCTCTTTTCTGGGGTTTCCATTGACCGAGGCGCTGCTCGGTGCCTCCGCATTGCCGTTGGCCGTGGTCTATGATCAGTTTGGTTCGTTTTTGATGGTGTGCACACACGTGCTGTTTGTGGTGGCTTGGTTTGGGCAAGGCGCCAACCCAACCGTGGGTCGCGTGCTGGCTCAAATGCTTCGATTTCCCCCGTTTTTAGCGCTGGGGGTCGCTTTGGTGTGGGGTCACGACTGGTTGGGGGATTGGGGATGGGTCATCGCCGAAGGGCTTGCTGACTTGCTTTTGCCCCTTGTGACGGTCGCCATCGGTCTGAGTCTTAAATGGCGCTTGCCGGGTCAATACTGGCCGGCTTTGGTGTTTGGGGTGAGTGCGAAGTTGTTGGTGTTGCCGCTGGCTGCAATGGGTGGATTGGTGGTGACCGCCGGGGCATTAAGCTTAGATCCCATGGTGGCGCGGGTGGCGCTGTTAGAAGCGGCGATGCCATCCATGATCACGGCCTCTGCGTTGCTGATACGAGCCAACCTTGCACCCGATCTGGCGAGCGCATTGGTCACTTGGACCGTTGTCCTGTCGGTGGCCACCGTGCCGCTGTGGCACGCCCTTGGCGGCCTGATTTGGGGTTGAGCGGCTTCGTGTCAGAAAGGCGCGCTTTTCGGCGTTCGAGGATAGGGAATCACGTCGCGAATGTTGCTCAGGCCTGTGATGTAGTTGAGCAGTCGCTCAAACCCAAGCCCGAAACCGGCATGCGGGACGGTGCCATATCGGCGCAGGTCCAGGAACCACTCATAATCGCCACCGTCAAGGCCGTGCTGTGCCATGCGTTTGGCCAATACCTCCAAGCGCTCTTCGCGCTGAGACCCGCCAATGATTTCACCAATGCCTGGCGCGAGCACGTCCATGGCCGCCACGGTTTGGCCATCGTCATTCAAACGCATGTAAAACGCTTTGATGGCATCGGGATAATTTTTGACGACCACCGGCGCCTGGCAATGGTCCTCGGTTAAGAAACGTTCGTGCTCGGTTTGTAGGTCGGTGCCCCAGGCGACGGGGTGTTCGAAATCACGCCCTGATTTTTGTAGGATCTCAACCGCTTCGGTGTAGTCCAATTGGACGAAGGGTTGATCGATGACGTTTTGAAGCCGGGTGATGGCCTCGGGTTCGACGCGGTCGGCGAAAAAAGCCATATCATCGCCGCAGTGCTCGAGCACCTCAGCAAACACCGACTTCAAAAAGTGCTCGGCCAGCTGCGATAAATCCGCCAGATCTGCGAAGGCGACCTCAGGCTCAACCATCCAAAACTCTGCCAGGTGTCTTGACGTGTTGGAGTTCTCTGCGCGGAAGGTGGGTCCAAAGGTGTAGACCTTGCTCATGGCCAAACAAAAGGCTTCCACGTTAAGCTGGCCCGAGACGGTGAGAAAGGTCTCCCGACCAAAAAAGTCTTGTGCATAATCGATGGCGCCAGCGTCTGTTTGAGGCAGGTTCATCATATCCAGGGTGCTGACTCGGAAAAGCTGGCCTGCACCCTCCGCATCGGAGGCTGTGATGATGGGCGTGTTGATCCAAAAATAGCCCATGTCATCGAAAAATTGATGGATGGCGCGCGCGGCTCGGTGGCGGATGCGTGTCACTGCGCCGAACGTGTTTGTCCGCGGTCTTAGGTGCGCAACGCTCCGCAGAAACTCATAAGAGTGCTTTTTCGGCTGAATGGGATAGGTGTCTGGATCCTCGACATCGCCCAACACGTCAATAGATTGGACCTGAATTTCAACCGACTGACCCTTGCCTTGTGACTCAACCACGGTGCCGATGCACCGCAGGGCACTGCCGGCGGTGAGGCGCAAAACATCGCTGGCGTAATTGTCGAGATCTTGATTGGCCACCAATTGGATGTTGGCCAAACACGACCCGTCATTGACGTGGACAAATGAAAACCCCGCTTTCGAGTCGCGTCGAGTTCTGACCCAGCCCTCGACAGTGACGGTCTCGTTAACCGGAAACGCGCCATCGAGGAGCGCTTTGACGGACGCTTTGGGGGCTTCAGAGTGGTGATCGGTATCCATGGATGCGTCTTTTCCTGCAAGGATGAATTGGATTGCTACAATAATACTCAAGATGACCGCGAACATGACAAACCACACTCAAATCGACGCTGACATTACGCTCACCGAAGCCGCGGTCGCGCGTGTTCAGCAATTTCTCGCCAAAGAGGGGGGATGCGGCCTATATTTGGACGTGCGGCGCACCGGGTGTTCGGGGTGGGCCTATGAGCTGGAGATCGCGCATGGGCGCCCAGTCGGCGACGAGGTGCTGATCCAAGATCAGGGCATTGATGTGTTTGTCACCCCCAAGGCCTTGGGCATGATGCAGGGCACGGTGATTGATTTTGTTCATGACGGGCTGGTTGCCGAGTTTCGCTTCAAAAATCCCAATGTTCAGGCCGAGTGCGGCTGTGGGGAGAGCTTCACGGTTCAGGCGCCGGCGTCAAGCACGGTGCCCTCGGGCTGACGCCGCGGCCCGATCACGCGCCGATCCAACCGCCTCACTGTCAGTCGATTGACCCAAGCCGGTTGACCCTTGCATGAGTGGGGCGACCGGCTGATCCACCCCGATTGTGATCGCGCCCGTGGCGCGCTATAATAGCGGGCTGGCTCAGCAATGGGCCTTCCTTGCTCCACAAACGCCTTCNGAAAAGAGGGCCTTTGGGGGCTTTTAACCGAAAGGAGAACACCATTGAGACACTATGAAATCGTTTTGTTGGTCCACCCGGACCAAAGCGACCAAGTGCCAGGCATGCTCGAGCGCTACAAAAGTGTGGTCGAGGCCGGCGGCGGTCGGATNCATCGCAGCGAAGATTGGGGTCGGTTGCAGCTGGCCTACACCATNGCCAAGCTCCATAAAGCCCACTACATCATGGTCAACATTGAATGTGGCGCCGATGTGCTCGAAGAGCTCGAAACCATCTTCCGATTCAATGACGCGATTTTGCGCCACCTGACGGTGCGCAAAGATGAGGCAGAGACCGAACCCTCGGTGATGATGAAGCGCAAAGAGAAAAAAGATGACAATGACCGTCGCCGCAGCCGTGACAGCCAAGACAGTCATGACGGCGGCGCCGAGCAAGGGGCGCCGGAGTCTGAGGACACGAGCGATGAGGCCGATGAGCCGGCAAGCGCAGCGCCTGAGACGGTGGACGCCGACGCCGAGACAGACGATGCCGAACGCCAGGTGGAGGGTTAAGCCATGTCAAGATTTATGAAAAGACGCAAGTTTTGCCGGTTCACTGCTGAAGGCATTGAGCAAGTGGATTACAAAGATGTTGATTTGCTCAAAGACTTCATTACCGAGACGGGCAAAGTTGTTCCCAGCCGGATCACCGGCACGAAAGCCAAATATCAGCGTCAATTGACCACGGCCATCAAACGGGCCCGTTTTCTGGCTTTGCTGCCGTATTCCGACAGCCACTAGGAGATCGCCACAATGAAATTGATTTTGTTGGAAAACATCTACAACTTGGGCGATCTGGGCGACACTGTTAACGTTAAGCCTGGCTTCGGTCGCAATTATCTGCTGCCCCGTGGGAAAGCCATTCCGGCCACGCCGGCGAACTTAGAAAAGTTCGAGCAACGTCGCGAAGAGCTGCAGCGCCAAGCCGACGAGAAGAGAGCCCAAGCCCAGTCTCGAGCCGAAGCGGTGGATGCCATCGGCCAGCTCGAATTCAAAGTCGCGGTGAGCCCAGAAGGGCGGCTGTATGGCTCGATCAATCCTCACGAAGTGGCCGACAAGCTCAATGAGTTGGGCGTTGTGGTCGAAAAAGCGGAAGTGGATATGCCTGAAGGCCCCATTCGTGAGCCTGGGCAATATCAAGCGAACCTGATCTTGCACGCTGACGTGCAGACAACCATTGCCCTGTCGGTTGTCAACGCCGACGACACCGCGGCGGCCCAGGCAGAAACGAGCGAAGCGCCGCAGGCGTCGCCCGACTGAGTCGTCTGACAGCCGCTGCGCGAAAAGGACGGTTGTGGGATGGGGCCCAAGCGGTATACTGGGCCCATGGTTCTTCGACTGATTCGCAGACGGCGCAGGGCGTGAAGACGTGGCTAATCCGAACGTAACAACACTCAAAAACACCCGGACACCGCCTCACTCCAACGAGGCGGAGCAGTCCGTTTTGGGTGCGCTGATGCTCTCTGCCAACGCATGGGACAAAGTCGCTGATCAAGTCGATGCGCAAGATTTTTATCGAGAAACCCACCGCCTGATCTTTCGGGCGATCTCAGAGCTGGCCAATGAGGGCCAACCCACCGATGCGATCACGGTCACCGAGTGGTTTTCTCGTCACGGCAAGCTTGATCAGGTTGACGGTGGGGCCTATGTGACGATGTTGGCCAATGAGACCCCGGGGCCTGCGAATGTTTTGGGGTATGCGCGCATCGTTCGGGAAAAATCCATTCTGCGCCAACTGACCGACATTGGTGCGCAGATTGCCGAAGACGCCCTCGGCGCCACGGGGCAGACCAGCCAAGAACTCCTTGAAGCGGCGGAAAAGCAGATTTATGCCATTGCCGATCAAGGGGCGCATCGCAGTTCCAGCTACACCGGTGTACAGCAGATCATGGCCAAGACCATGGACCTGCTCAATGAGCTGCAAGAGAGCGATGGCGATATCACCGGGGTGCCGACAGGCTTTGCGGAACTCGATGCGCGAACGGCAGGCCTGCAGCCGACGGATCTCATTATCGTTGCGGCCCGTCCGTCCATGGGAAAGACCACGTTGGCCATGAACATCGCCGAGCGCGCAGCGATTCGCCATAAGGTGCCCGTGGCGGTGTTTTCGATGGAAATGTCGGACACTCAGCTGGTGCTGCGGCTGTTTTCCTCGCTCGGTCAAATCGCGCAAGACAAGCTTCGCACCGGCAATCTCGACAACCATGACTGGGTGAACTTGAGATCGGCGATGAGCATGCTAAAAGGGGCACAGATGTTCATCGATCAAACCCCTTCGCTGTCACCCGTTGAGCTTCGCGCCCGAGCGCGACGGATGAAGCGAGAGCATGACATTGGCTTGATCGTTATTGACTACCTGCAGCTGATGAAAGTCTCAGGAAGTGCTGAAAACAGGACCAATGAAATCAGCGAGATATCGAGGTCTCTTAAGGCCCTGGCCAAAGAGTTGGACGTGCCTGTCGTGGCGCTGTCTCAACTCAATCGAGCCTTAGAGCAGCGCCCAGATAAGCGGCCCAAGATGGCTGACCTTCGAGAGTCGGGCGCCATCGAACAGGACGCCGATCTGATTTTGTTTATTTATCGAGATGAGGTCTACAACGAAGACTCACCGGACAAGGGCAAGGCGGAAGTCATTATTGGTAAACACCGAAACGGCGCCACTGGGTACTTCCCTTTGAGCTTTCAAGGTGAGTTTTTGCGCTTTCGCGATTTTACTCCCGATTTTCATGGGTTGGACGATTAGCCCCATCCCCCTGTGGCGCACTTGATTCATGCCCCGCAACACTGAAGCCTTCATCGATCCCAGTGCCGTCGAGCATAACCTCAAGCAGGTTCGCCGCTGGGCGGGCACATCAAACATTATGGCCGTGGTGAAAGCCGATGCGTATGGCCATCGATTGGATGGCTGTTTCGATGCATTGGCGCAAGCGGACCTGCTGGCGGTGGCAACGCTTGAGGAGGCACGGGCCATTCGCCAGTTGGGGGCTGCCACACCCATTGTTCTGCTTGAGGGCGTGGCCCACGCTCAAGATCTCTGCGCCGCTGAGGCACTGCGGTTGGAGCTTGTGATTCATAGCCGGTATCAGCTGGAAGCCCTTCAACAGCGCGGACAATCACCCACGCCGCGGGTCTGGCTCAAAATCAATACCGGCATGAACCGACTGGGTGTGCGTCCCGGCGAGGCCAAAAGCATGCACACCGAGCTCTCTCAGCTGCCCGGCGTCGAGACAGTCTGTTTGATGAGTCACTTTGCCAGTGCCGGCGCATCGCCTTCCACAACCAAAGACCAGATTCGCTGCTTTGATCAGGCCACTGAGGGGCTGGCTGGCCCACACTGTCTGGCCAACTCTGCCGCGTTGTTGACTGAGCCCTCAGCGCACCGCGATTGGGTGCGCGCGGGGCTTGTGCTATACGGTGTCTCGCCGCTGCCCGACCAAACGGGGGCTGATCTGGGGCTCATCCCCGCCATGTCGCTTGAGGCCGAGCTCATCGCCATTAATTCTGTGTTTGCTGGCGAGCGGGTGGGTTATGGCGGTCGGTTTGAGGCGCCTGAGGATATGGTGTTGGGTGTCGTGTCGATCGGTTATGGCGATGGGTATCCGCGAGCCATGCAAGACGGTGCACCGGTGTGGGTCAACGGCCAAATCACGCGCCTGGTGGGTCGAGTGTCGATGGACATGATCACGATTGATCTCACCGACATGCCCGATGCCGCGATTGGTGATCGGGTTCGGCTTTGGGGTCCGGCGCTCCCTGTTGAGACGGTGGCGCGCTGGGCAGAGACCATCCCTTATGAGTTGGTGTGTCGTTTAACTCGACGGGTGCGCTACAATATCAACCCATGAATTCAAAGCTTTATATCAAAACGCACGGCTGCCAAATGAACGAGTATGACTCGGAGAAAATGGCAGATGTGCTCCGTGCCTCGCATGGTCTGGAGCTCACCGATGATCCCAACGATGCCGATGTGATCTTGATCAATACTTGCTCCATCCGTGAGAAGGCTCAAGAGAAGGTGTTTTCCCAGTTGGGCCGGTGGCGCCCGATTAAGGACAAACGGCCAGATGTTGTCATTGGCGTGGGCGGCTGCGTGGCATCGCAAGAAGGGAAGGGTCTGCGCGCACGCGCGCCTTTTGTGGACTTGGTGTTTGGCCCGCAGACGATTCACCGCCTGCCACAGATGCTGGATCAGGTGAAAGCCGGTCACGGCGCAGCCGTTGATGTCAGTTTCCCAGAGATCGAAAAATTTGACCATCTGCCACCGGTCGGTAAAAAAGGCGCCAGTGCCTTTGTCTCGGTGATGGAGGGCTGTTCTAAGTATTGCTCTTTTTGTGTTGTTCCCTATACCCGCGGTGAAGAAGTCAGTCGACCTTTGGATGATGTCATTGCTGAGGTCGCCGCACTGGCTGATCAAGGCGTGATTGAGATCAACTTGCTTGGGCAGAATGTCAATGCGTATCGGGGCCCGATGCACGATGGCGGCTATGCCGATCTTGCGCTGCTTATTCGCTATGTGGCACACATCGACGGCGTTGAGCGCATTCGATTCACCACCTCCCATCCGGTCGAGTTCTCTGACAGCCTCATTGAAGCCTATCGCGATGTGCCCAAGTTGGCGAACTACCTGCACCTCCCGGTTCAGGCCGGATCAGACCGCGTGCTGTCGTTGATGAAGCGGGGCCACACGGTGCTGGAGTACAAGCAAAAAATCCGAAAGCTCCGACAGGCGCGACCGGACATCGGATTGTCATCGGATTTTATTGTTGGCTTCCCAGGCGAAACAGCGCATGACTTTGAGCAAACCATGGCGCTGGTTGAAGAGCTCAATTTCGACCAAAGCTTCAGCTTTGTGTACTCAGCGCGGCCAGGCACGCCGGCGGCCTCCTATCCTGATAACGTCACGCTAGAAGAGAAGAAAGCGCGTCTGGCGCGGCTGCAGACGTTGATCAATGCACAGGCGCAATCGTACTCAGAAGCCATGGTGGGGGCGGTGGAGCGAGTCGTGGTTGAGGGCCCCAGCAAGAAAAACCCCAAAGAGTTGGCGGGCCGGACTGAAAACAACCGAGTGGTGAATTTTCAGGGGCCTGAGGCATTGGTCGGTCGTATGGCCGATGTGGTGATCGTTGAGGCGTTGCGAAATTCACTTCGTGGGCGGTTGCATGACCCCCAGAGCCAGGTGGCCTGATGGCTGCATCACCATCGCCGGAGGCAGGGGGGCATTCTCAGACCCAAACCGTCATTCTAGAACCCGTGGACAATGAGCGACTGGCCAATCTGTCTGGTCATCTGGATGAGCACTTGCACATTATTGAGAATCGCTTGGGCGTTGACATTGCCGCCCGCGGCGAACTGTTCCAGGTCAAGGGGGCCCCAGCGGCGGTGAAATCAACCGAGCGGGTGCTGCGTGCGCTGTATGATCAAACCGCCTCAGAGACCGTCACGCCCGCTGCCGTGAACCTTTATTTGCAGGACGCTGGGCTCAATGAGGAAGACTCGCAAGTGGGTGTTGGGATTAAGACCCGCCGCGGAATGATCCGAGGGCGCGGCCCGAACCAAAGGCGCTACTTAGAGAGAATTGCGGCGTGCGATGTCAATTTTGGGGTGGGACCCGCCGGCACGGGCAAAACGTTTTTGGCGGTGGCCTGCGCCGTGGAGGCGCTGGATTCCGAGCGTTGCCAACGCATTGTGTTGGTTCGACCCGCGGTCGAAGCGGGGGAGCGGCTGGGATTTTTGCCGGGCGATTTGGCGCAAAAAGTGGACCCATATCTGCGACCATTGCACGATGCACTGTTTGAAATGCTTGGGTTTGAAAAGGCCACCCGTTTGGCTGAGCGGCATGTCATTGAAGTCGCCCCGTTGGCCTATATGCGAGGTCGAACGCTGAATGATGCTTTTGTCATTCTTGATGAAGCGCAAAACACCACCTCCGAGCAAATGAAGATGTTTTTGACGCGCATTGGTTTTGGATCGAAAGCAGTGATCACGGGGGATTTAACCCAGATTGATCTGCCTTCCTCGTCGCCGTCGGGGCTAAAACAAGCCGTAGAACTTCTCAAAGACGTCGAGGGTGTGAGTCAAACTTACTTTGATGCCCGGGATGTGGTTCGCCACCCCATCGTGCGTCGAATCATCGAGGCCTATGACAACGCACCATAAACTGGACGAGGGCCCTTATGGGGCGGCCATTGAGATCCATCGAGACGGCGATGTGGTCAACAGTCCTGACGATGCCTCGGTGTCATTATGGGTGAGCACGGCCCTTTCTGATTGGAGCCGACCCGAAGTGCTGGTGCCTGAGTTGCCAGTCGTTGGCATTCGGATCACGGGGGAATCGGAGGCCAGAGCGCTCAATCATCACTGGCGCGGCCGCGATTACCCCACGAATGTGTTGAGCTTCCCATCGGAGGTGGCCGGATTTTTAGGTGACATCGCACTGTGTGCACCCGTGATTGAGCAAGAGGCCAAAACGCATAAAAAGAGCTCGCAGGCCCATTGGGCCCATTTGGTGATTCATGGCGTGTTGCATTTGCGAGGCCATGATCATGAGACCAAAGCCAGTGCGAACGTCATGGAGCGTCAAGAGATTGAAAAATTGCAAACGCTTGGCTTTGACAATCCCTACGTCATGGAAGAGGGAACAGTGGACAAATGAATGACGATAGCGTTGACGACCGAGCCGCTTCGGTCGGCTGGTTAGAGCGCCTCGGGCGTGCGTTGGGTGGAGAGCCCAAAAGCCGGGAGGGGTTGGTCGAGTTGCTGGGTGAGGCATCCAAGCAGGGGCTGATTGATGCCGACACCCTGGCGATGTTGATCGGCGCGTTGGGCGTGGATGAATTGCAAGTCAGAGATGTGATGGTCCCGCGGTCGCATATGGTCGTTTTGCCAAGAACGGGCAGCCTCGACGAGATCTTGCCGCTGATCATGGAATCTGGGCACTCTCGCTTTCCGGTGGTGGGCGAGGATCGTGATGAAGTTGAAGGCATCTTGTTGGCCAAGGATCTGCTTCAGTTGGTGTCTGGAGGTCAGGCACTTGACCTCAATGCCCTGCTTCGTCCGGCGGTGATCATCCCAGAGTCTAAGCGCTTAAATGTTTTACTTAGAGAGTTTCGCGTCAGTAAAAACCACATGGCCATTGTGGTTGATGAGTACGGTGGCACCTCGGGCTTGATCACCATAGAAGATGTTTTAGAAGAGATTGTGGGCGACATTGACGATGAGCATGATGTTGAAGCGGTCGATGATGTCCAAAAATTGGAAGGTGGCGGGTTTTTGGTTCAGGCGTTGGCCACGATTGAGGACATCAACGACCGGCTTGGAAGCGACTTTAGCGATGCCGACTATGACACCATCGGTGGGCTCGTGGTCGCTCAATTCGGCCGGGTGCCTGAGGTTGGTGAGACAACACAAATCGGGAATTGGGCTTTTGTGGTCCGAAGCGCTGATGAGCGTCGACTGCATGCCATGGAGATGCGATCTGTTGAGTAGTTGGCGAGTGGTGATCGGCGTTGCTTGGCTCGTCTTGTGTGGCGGGGCACAGGCGCAACTCTCCAACAGCTCAGAATTGAGCAGCACCCCTCAAGCGCACCTGGTGACCTATGGGCAAGGCAGTGAGGTTTGGGAGTGGTTTGGCCACAATGCGCTGTGGCTTCAAGACCCCTCTCGCGGCCTGAATCACACCTTCAGCTTTGGCTATTTTGATATTGAGCAGGCCGGTTTTTATCGGCGCTTTATTCTTGGAGACATGCAATATTTTGGGACGGCCGTTCCGGCCGAACAGGAGTTTGCATTTTATCGTCGTGCCAATCGATCCATTCGGGTCCAAACGCTCAACCTCAGCGCCGCTGAGTTTAGGCGTTTATACGAGCTGCTCACCAATGCCATCGAACCTTACCCCCGCTACTACAGCTATGACTATTTCTTAGCCAACTGCTCCACATGGCTTCGTGATCTGCTTGACCAGACGCTTGATGGGTTGTTATCCAATCAACTCAAAACCAGTCCGGCGGCGGACACATTTCGATCTCATACCCACGCCCAAACCGACCGTCAGCCTTGGGCGCAGCTGGGTTTGATGACGCTTTTAGGTCCTGCCGTTGATCAGCCGATAACGGCTTGGGACGAGGCTTTCTTGCCTGCTGTGTTGGCCGAGCAGGTCGCGACACTGCACCGAGGGGAGGGACCTTTGGTGGTGAATGATGAATGGCGGTATGCGCCTGAGCGTGCTTTGCCCGTCGAGGCCAACGCGGGACTTTGGTCGACGCCGCTTTGGGGAGTGCTGCTGGCAGGGTTGGTGCTGGGTGCATCCTGGCGAAGACACTGGCTTGGCATTGGCGTCCAAGCCGGGGTGGTGGTGAGTTTGGCTCTCGCTGGGCTGGTCCTCATCGGTATGTGGACGCTGACAGCGCATGAGGTGGTGGCACACAATCCAGCCCTGGCCATGCTTCACCCACTGTGGTTGGGCCTGGTCCCGGGGTTGGCCCTGCGCTGGCAGGCCAGGGCGTGGTGGGGATGCCTTGGGGTCCTGGCGCTGGGCAGCTTGGTTTGGGCAATCGGTGGCTTGTGGCCACATCAAGACGTGCTGATCTGTGTTTTGCCTGTGGTGTTGGCGACGCTGTGGGTCACTCGCCCCAATCGACGATCCGATCAGCCTGTGGGGCGTGCTTCGGTTGATGGGTAATAATCAATGCGGTTTTGTTGGCCAGCCACTGATTGAGGGTTTGATTCAGTGCTGCGTTGGTCGGCGCATCAAGCCCCGTGTTGGGCTCATCCAAGATAACCAGTTCAGGATCCGCGAGGATTAATCGGGCCAAAGCCACTCGCCTGGCCTCACCGCCAGATAGATTGCTCGCATTTTCTTCGATCCACGCCTCAAGCCCGTCCTCAAGTTGCGCATAGCGCTCGGCCAGGCCGGCTGAGGCTAGGGCATTGATCAGCTGCTGGTCGGTGGCGTCAGGTCGGGCCATGCGCAAATTGTTGGCCAAGGTATCTGAAAACAACACCGGATCTTGGGACAAATACCCCACGCGCGCAGGCGCGTCTGGATCAAACGCGCTGGGCTGGACCGACACCGTTCCAGCGCTGGGACTGAGCTCGCCCATCAGCAATCTGGCCAAGGTCGTTTTGCCACAGCCGCTGGGTCCGATCAGAAGGACAGTCTCGCCCCGATCGATGACCACGCTGAGATCTTCAACCACTTTGATCTCAGTTTGGGGGTAGGCAAATGAGACGTGATCCAGCCGCCAGGCATGCTCGAATGTGAGCGCTCGCGGTGTGGGCTGTGGCTCGGCATGCCCCAATGAATCAATCCGTCCGCCGGCTCGACGCGTCTCGCTCAAACGGCGCCACGCGCCGGGTATGGGCTGCCAGATTTCACTCAGCCCGAGAATCAGCAGCACCACCAAGCCAAGCCATGGACCATCAATGACCCCGGCATGATAACGATCAATGCCCACTGCCAATACCAGCCACAATGCCGCGGCACTGATGAGCATGGACACGCCAGTGCCGACACTGTCCCAGATCTGTGTGTTTCGCTGCGCTTTTATCAGTGCCGTCGATTCTGCGCCAATTTGCTGGGCCACCTCAGTGACTCGGTCTAACGCAAGGACGCTTTCGATCGTCTCAAAAGTCTCGGTCAATTGGCGGCGCATGGTGGAGATGCGATCAATCACGCGGCGGCTGGTCGCCGCACCCTGATTGGCGATCCAGCTCGACGAGGCGGTTTGGAGCACCAACATGAACGCCAGGACGATCAGCGCCAAGGACGCATCCGCCCACCAAAAAAAGACGGCCGCAAGCGTGGCCGTAAGTCCCCACGCCGCCACGCTGGGTCCAATCACCCCCAAAAAGAGATGATCAAGTTGGTTGATGTCGTGAACAAAACGATTCAGGGTTTCACCCTGAGCCAATCGACGCTGCTGAGTGGCGGGGAGTCGGAGCAGCTGTCCAAACAGTTGGTCTCTGATGTCTGCCAACGCCCGAAAAGTGGCCTCATGTGTCACCAAACGCTCTGCATAGCGCGACCCTGTGCGCACGACTGCCGCCATGCGAATACCCGCCCCGGGCGTAAAAATATCCAAGCCCAGCAGCAAACCAGCACCGGCCAATGCGCTGGCGGTGATGAACCATCCAGATAGGCCCAGCAACACCATGCCAGCCGCCAAGCTCAGCCCGATGAGCGCAAGCCCCAAAAGCATCCAGCCGGGGCGTTGGAACACCAATCGGTGATGCCACTTGAGAGAAGTCATGCGCTGCATTGCATTAACTCTTCTGATGAGTCGATGTGCCAGTGGACCTCTGCCCAGGCATCAGCCAATTGACTGTGGCTGGCGGCAATGAGTGTCATATTGTGCTCGTGGGCCAGCGTTGTAAAGGTCGCCCACAAGTGCGCTTCCGTGTCCGCGTCCAGCCCCGTGGTGGGTTCATCTAAAAATAGAATCGGGCAACCCGTAAGGAGCACTTGGGCGATGGCCAGTCGTTGGATCTGTCCGCGTGACAACCCCAAGCCCTGTGGGCCCAGTTGAAGATCAAGCTGTTGGGGTTGTGCTTTAACCCAAGCCCAGAGCCCAGCGCCTTCGAGTGCCCGCATCAGCTTGTCGTCATTGGCCTCACCGACAAGCGTAAGATTGTCCCGCAAGCTCCCTTCGATCAGCAGCGGCCGCTGTCCGAGCCA
>PR_CR_10_Liq_1_inCRDRAFT_1000986_pt1 | contig 16764 bp, 12 predicted proteins | sample PRCRCaboRojoPR_3_FD_10241 | JGI IMG/M metagenome (IMG submission 10241)
CCACTACCCGGAGGTCCCACGCCACCACCAGAGACCCCACCGCCGTTGAAACCGCCGGGAACTCGATCACCTCTGATTCCAGCGCCACCCACCATCACCGTGATTGTCTCTGGGAAATCAGATAAAACACCGCTGACAAAACCTCCTTTACCACCGCTTGCACCTCCGCCCTCGGCACCGTAAAGCTCAAACTCAATTTCAGTGACTCCGGGAGGGACCTGAAAACTTTGTGCAGAGTCCGTGTTTAGAAACTCAACCTCGCATACACCTTCTTCACATATGGGCGCGGCTATTGATTCCTGGTTTACGATTTGGCCCAATCCGGCAATGGCCAAGCTGGCAATAATTGCATTTATTTTTCTCATGAGGAGAAAAATAAAACTCCTGAGCGATTTCGCTCAGGAGTTTTCCACAGGTGGCTCTAGGAGAGCTTGGCCTGCAAATTCTCAGCAAGGCTGTTCATGAACTCATCTGTGGTCTGATAGCCCTGATTCTCACCAACCAACAAGGCCAAGTCCTTGGTCATATTGCCTGACTCCACTGTCTCCACAATCGTCTGCTCCAAGGCCTCCGCAAACTTGGCAACCTCTGGGGTGTTGTCAAGTTTGGCGCGATGCTGCAGTCCCCTGGTCCATGCATAAATCGACGCAATTGGGTTTGTGGATGTTTTCTTGCCCTCTTGCCATTGGCGATAGTGTCTGGTGACAGTTCCGTGGGCGGCTTCTGCCAGTGCAACCTTTCCATCTGGAGTTGAAAGCACTGAAGTCATCAACCCAAGCGACCCAAAGCCCTGAGCCACGGTGTCACTTTGCACGTCACCGTCATAGTTTTTACAAGCCCAAACGTAGCCACCCTCCCACTTCAAGGCAGCTGCCACCATGTCATCAATCAGGCGGTGTTCATAGGTCAAACCGGCTTCTTCAAACTTGTCTCGGTATTCGCTGTCAAACACCTCCTGGAAGGCATCTTTAAAAGCGCCATCGTAGGCTTTCAAGATTGTGTTTTTGGTGGACATGTAAACCGGGTAATTTCTTGAAAGTCCGTAGTTGAAGCTCGATCGTGCAAAGTCCCTAATGGATTCCATGTAGTTATACATGCCCATAGCGACTCCGCCATCCTCACCATACTCCGCAACCTGCATGGTTTTAGGTTCGCTTCCATCCTCAGGTGTCCAGGTAATGGTTACGGTTCCCTTTCCAGGAACCTTGAAATCCGTTGCCTTGTACTGGTCTCCGTGAGCGTGACGACCGATGATGATTGGCTGGGTCCAGCCTGGAACCAACCTTGGCACATTAGAGATGATGATTGGCTCCCTAAACACAACGCCACCAAGGATGTTCCTGATGGTTCCGTTTGGGCTTCGCCACATCTTTTTTAGACCGAATTCTTCAACACGAGCCTCATCGGGTGTGATGGTTGCACACTTAACACCGACACCGTGTTTGTTGATGGCCTCTGCTGCGTCGACCGTCACCTGGTCGTCAGTCTTGTCTCGGTGGGTAACTGAAAGGTCGTAATACTCTAAATCAATGTCTAGAAATGGAAGTATTAGTTTGTCTTTGATGTCCTGCCAGATGATGCGAGTCATCTCGTCACCATCGAGTTCGACTACCTTGCCAACAACCTTTATTTTGCTCATGAAAAAATCTCCAGAAATAGCCTAAGTTCGCCCTTCAGCCTATCTTGAAATCAAATCTCAGATGTCTAGACCAAAGATTCTCGCCAGGCTTTGTGAAGTTTAGAAAACTTCCCCTCGCCCTCAATCAATTTACTGGGCGAATCGTCTTCAATGATTCGTCCATGCTCCATCACCAGCACTCGATCTGCAATAGCAACAGTGGAAAGCCTGTGAGCAATGATGATTGCAGTTCTCCCTTTGAGCAGTGTTTGCAATCCGAGCTGCACCTGACGCTCGGAGGGGATGTCCAAAGAGCTGGTTGCCTCATCCAAAATTAATACACTCGGGTCTGCCAAAAACGCTCTTGCAAAACTAATCAGCTGCCTCTGTCCGGCACTGACTCTTCCACCTCGCTTATTGACATCGGTGTCATAGCCATCAGGAAGCTGCATGATGAACTCGTGCGCACCAACTGCTTGAGCTGCCGCGGCGACCTCCTCGGCTGAGGCGCCGGGCTTGCCAAGGGCTATGTTGTCACTCACGCTGCCGCTAAACAGGTAAGCCTCCTGGGTAACCATCACAATATGCCTGCGAAGATCAGTCGAAGAAATTTCCCTTAGGTCAATTCCGTCTAATGAGACAGAGCCCAAAACCGGGTCATAGAACCTTGAAATCAATTTGGCCAGGGTGGATTTACCAGCTCCAGTGGTGCCAACCATGGCTATGGTTTGACCGGCCGGGATATTCAAACTGAATTCTGGCAAAACCGGAACATTATTCGAATAGTTGAACGAGACCTTGTCAAAATCCAACTCTCCCTGGATTTTTTTCAACTCCGCTGGCTTCTCAGGTTCTGGCACAGTTGGTTCTTCCTCCAGCACACCACTAATTTTTTCTAATGCCGCACTAGCTGCCTGGTAGGAGTTATAGAAAACTGCAATTCTCTCGATGGGTCCAAAAAACTGCCTTGTATACAAAAGAGCTGCGGTTAGCACACCGATACCCAATTCGCCCTCAATTACCCTGGAACCGCTGAAAAGCAAAACAAAGGTCATCGCAACACTTCCGGTGAAGATCAAAGATGGGTCAAAGATTCCAAAAAGCTGAATGGTGCGCTTAGTGATCCTGCGGTAGTCCTCGTTTAGGTCACCATATTTCTGCTGGTTACGCTTTTCGGTCCTGAATGCCTTGACGGCCCTGATTCCAGTCATGGTTTCAACGAAGTAAACAATCAGCCTTGCGGAGGCAACTCGTGATCGACGGTATTGCAATCTTGCCGAACGAATAAACCAGCGGGTGATGAAATATAGAGGTATCCAACTGGCCATCAACACCAAAAAACTCTGTGGATCCAAAATCAACAAGGCTCCACCGGTGAAAATCATAAACATCAAGCTGACAACCATCTCATTGCCACCTGTGTCCAACAGCTCTCGGATGCTGTCTAGGTCAGATGTCTGCCTGGCAATAACTCTCCCGGAGGTGTAGCGCTCATGAAACTCAACTGAGAGTTTTTGAGTGTGACGGAACATCCTTTGACGCAGATCTAGCAATACATCCTGATTGATGCGGGCTCCGTAGCGGATGAAAAATGCAGTCATGGATGCAGTGGCGACTGCCACTAGCAAGTATCCACCAACAGCGGTTAGCAATGGGATCTGGTCGTCGTTTACTGCCGCTGGCAACGCGGTGTCCAGCGCATAGGCGATGATTGCTGGCCCGATAACTCGCAATAATTGCGAGAGGATTCCAATGCCAAAAGACAGGTAAAGCCTTTTCTTCACCGGCTGAATCAAAGAAATCAGAAGCTTTAGGCTTCGATTTCTAATTACCTTTGAGTCCTCTTTACTTAGATCACTCTCATCTTCATTCAGGGTTCCGAAGGTGCTCAAATTATCACCTGCTTCTCTGAATCGAAGCTGGATATAACGTAGCGATAGTGCTCGCTGTTGTTCAACAACTCAGAGTGAGTGCCGATCGCGGTTATTTTTCCATCCTGCAACAAAGCCACCCGATCAGCCAACATAACCGTGGATGGTCGATGGGCAACAATTAGCGCGGTGGTGCCAGCCAACACCTTCCGCAAAGCATTCTCAACCAAGGCCTCAGTGTCAACATCTAATGCGCTCAAGGGGTCATCCATCACCAAAATAGAGGGCTTTGCTGCAACCGCTCTAGCAAGGGCAAGTCTTTGTCTTTGCCCTCCGGAGAGACTCATCCCCTCCTCACCAATGATGGTTTCAACGCCCTCGGGTAGGTCATAAACGAACTCTGCCTGCGCAATTGATAGAGCTTGTTTGAACTCTTCCTCACTGGCATCTGGGCGACCAAGCAAAACATTGTCCCGAACACTTGCAGAAAACAAAGTTGCATCCTCAAAAGCCATGGCTATGGTGCTTCGAAGTTCGCCAAAACTTAGTTTTCGAATATCCACTCCATCAATCTCGATTGAGCCAGAGGTTGTGTCATACAACCTCGTTGCCAAAGAAGTCACGGTGGACTTACCGCTGCCGGTGATTCCAATCAGCGCTACAGATTCTCCGGGTTCAATTTTGAAACTAACCCCATCAATCAAATCTCGCTGTTTGTCAGGGGCATCTGGATAGCGGAAGTGGACATCTTTGAATTCCAGCCGCCCGACAGGGTTTTCAATGCTCTGCAGTTGCTCTTCCTCGGAAATGTCTATTGGCTGATCAATCACCTCAACAAACCTCTGCACCGCAGCCTTTGCATCCAAGGTAAAGGCCAAGAGGAAACCAAGAGATTCAATTGGCCAACGAAGCACCATCACGGTTGCGAAATAACTGACAAGACCACCAAGAGTTAGCTCACCACTGGAGATCAAGTACACACCCGCCAGCAAACTGAGTCCTATTGACAGCTCAGGGAGCATGATGATGAACAGCCAGAGATTTGAATTAAGTCTCGCCTTTCTAAGTTCAGTCATTCGCAGTTCTTTTGCACCTCGAGAGAAAACGCCTGCTGCCTGCTCTCCCCTGCCAAAAGCTTTCAATACACGAATTCCGTGAACAGACTCCTCAACATTTGTTGCTAGATCTCCGGCCTGATCTTGAGACTGCCTGCTGGCCATACCGTATTCCCGTTGATAATTAAAGCCTCTTACCCAAAACGGGAGAGAGCTCACCAACAGAATTGTTCCCAGCATCCAGTGGGTGTTGAACAAAATTCCCAAGCCAACTGCAATCATTACGATGTTTGCAATCAACAGCACAAAACCAAAAGAGATCCACCTTCGCAATAAACCTAGGTCTTGGACCGAACGAGACAACAACTGCCCACTTGGCCACTGGTCGTGAAAACTAATCGGGAGTTTCTGCAGCTTTTCGTAGAGGTGATTTCGCATCCGTGCTTCCACCTGTGTGCCAGGCTCCAAGACCAACCACCTGCGAAGCAGAACCAAAATTGCCTCACTGGCCCCGAGGAGCAAAAACAGACCAACTGAACCAAGCAAAAACTGAAGGTTCAAATTTTGCTCTAAACCGTTAACCAAATCACGCAGTACCTGCGGCAGTGCAAGCGCAAACATGTGTGCCGCGATGCCCACCAATACCCCAAGCATCAATCTGGGTATGGTGTTGCCCGCGTATGGAATTAGTCTGGCGAGAGTTGCCAGTAATCCTTTTTCCCGCATAGTTCCTCAAACTTAGTCAGCGTCTCAGGCTAACAGCGATCTAGTGGTAAAAATGTCTTTCACCGGTGAAAAACATTGGAATCGAATTGCTCTTCGCCAACTCAATCACCTCTTCATCTCGAATTGAGCCTCCGGGCTGAACAATTGCTGTTACCCCCGCATCAATCAAAATCTGCAATCCATCGGCAAACGGGAAGAAGGCATCTGATGCCACCACCGATCCAGAAGCTTTGTCTCCGGCCCTAGTCACCGCCAAGTTGCAAGAGTCTACCCTGTTCACCTGTCCCATTCCAATTCCAACAGAGGCCTTATCTTTGGCAAGCAAGATAGCATTGGACTTCACCCCGCGAACCGCTCTCCAAGAAAACTCCAAATCTGCCAAAACTTCATTGCTGGGGAGCTTGCCACTCACCAGCTTCCAGTCCCCTGGGTTTACTGATTGGAAACGATCTGACTGCTGCACCAAAAACCCACCAGAGATCTGCTTTAACTCTGTTTCTGGGTAACTGAAATCGCCAGCAAGAGAGAGTATTCGAAGATTTTTCTTCTCGGTCAAAATTGATAATGCCTCAGGGTCAAAGCTTGGAGCAACCACAACTTCTGTGAAAACATCCTTTATTTGATTGGCCATCTCAACAGTCAACTTACGGTTCACCGCAACAACACCACCGAATGCACTGACTGGATCACAATCAAATGCTTTTTTATAGGCCATTGCAACATCATCTGCTTCACCCACCCCGCAAGGGTTTGCGTGTTTGATGATTGCCACAGCAGGGTTTAGGAAATCGTAGGCCACCCTCAGAGCACTGTCCGCATCCACGTAGTTGTTGAAACTCATCTCTTTTCCATGCAAAAGCCTTGCCTGCGAAAGCCCAGGTGAAACATCGGTTCGAGCATAAATAGAGGCTGATTGATGTGAGTTTTCGCCGTAGCGCAAAACGCTTTGCAAGGATGCCTCTATCTCAAGCTTGGGTTCTGCGGATGTGTTTTGCTGAATTTCATTGGCAAGCCAGCCACTAACAGCAGAATCATAATTAGCGGTGGTGCTGAATGCTTTCAAAGCCAACTTTTTACGCTCCTGAAGGGTGGTGCCACCCTCAGCAATTGCAGGGGCTAACTGAACATAATCATCAGGGTGGGTGACGATTGCCACATTGGCAAAGTTTTTTGCACTCGCTCGAACCATCGCTGGTCCACCGATATCTATCTGCTCAACCGCATCATCAAAATCTGCACCATCTGCAACTGTTTGAACAAATGGGTATAAATTCACCACCACCAGCTCAAATGGCTTTAGCTGCAACTCATTTAGTTGCTGACGATGTTCAGGTTTACGAAGATCCGCCAACAAACCAGCGTGCACATTTGGGTGAAGTGTTTTTACTCTTCCATCCAAGGTTTCTTGAAAGCCTGTTAGCTCACTTACCTCGGTCACCGGCATTCCAGCTGCGGCAATGGTCTTAGCGGTGGAGCCGGTGGAGACAATCTCAACTCCGGCAGCAACCAACTGCTTTGCTAGCTCCTCCAAGCCCGTTTTGTCACTGACTGAAATCAATGCCCGTCTGATTTGAATCCGATCCCGATAGTTCATTGAGTTATCTGTTGCCATCGAATTCCTCCAAATTGATTTTTCCCTCAGCAATGTTTCTAACCACCCCAACAAGCATCATCTGCTCTTGGACCTTAATTCTCTCGTGCAGGCTCTGCTCATCATCATCAGGATGAATTTCAACCTGTCTTGATTCAATGACTGGTCCCGTGTCAACACCTGCATCAACAACATGAACACTGCAACCAGTTACTTTCTCACCTGATTTCAAAGCATCTCTAACCGCATGAGCACCAGGGAAGTTTGGCAATAAAGAGGGATGAAGATTGATGATTTTGGGCGAAAAGCGATCAATGAAAAGCCCTGGCAAGATCTTCATAAACCCAGCCAACACAATTAAATCTGGCTTCAGGTGATTGATGTTTGAAGCTAACACCTCGGCCCAATCCTGCCTGGAGTCAAACTTGTCTGGCTCAACCACGAATGTTGACACCCCAAACTCCTCCGCATGCATAAGCCCTGCTGCATCCTTGTCACTGCCAACAGCCAGCACCGTTGCTGGGTATAACGGGTTATCGCAGGCTTTCAAAAGGGAGAGCAGGTTTGATCCAGAGCCTGAAATAAGGGTGACTATGCTGAGCATTCACTAAGCCTAGCGTTGCCTTTTATCCTCAGGCCTAACGACAACCAAGCCTGCCAAAAATGAAAACACCAACACCACAACGAATACCGCAAGCGTTACCATGAGCGCATCAACACCAACGAATTGCAATCGACCGGGTCCAAACGCGCCACTTGCAAATGCAGCAATCAAACCAAGCTGCAGACTCGTAACCAGGGCAACTGCCAAGGACAAGCTGAATGAACTTGCCCAAGAGGTTGCAAACTCCCACCTGATGTCCGAAGTTGATTTTCTAACCAGCACCAGGGCGATTATTGAGAAAAGGCCAAGTAGCAAAATCACCCAGATGGATCTTTCAAATGTTTCACTCGGGATTGCTCCGAAAAATGGGATTGCTGGCAATGGTCCAAGGTTGGTGCCAAGTGGACTGACATTGGAACCAATACCAATTGCGAAACCGGGACCAATTAACCAGCTAGCAACATAAACAATGATGTTTGGCAGAATCGCCAGTTGCCCAACAGTCACTATCACGCCACCAAGGATGGTTATCTGCAAAGCCTCATACAGCCTGATCACCTCCACCCAGTTCGCCGCCATCAGCAAACCGGTTAGCAAAGCTGCCGCAGAAATCATTAGCAGGCTGATTATTGTTCCGGCCCGAATGGCAGGATCTATGACTGTTCGAATGCTCCAATGAAGTTTTGATTTCAAATTGGATGCGAGTGATCTGATTGCGCGTCGCTCGATTGCCTCGGTTTTTTCGCTGGCCGAGGCAATCATGAAGTTTTTGCCAACCAGACTTGATAAAACAACCGTTAGACCAAATATGAGTGTTGGTGAAAATACTGCCTGCAATTGAACGGATTGAGCATATTCACTGATTGTTAGTTGTGAGAGCAGAAAACTAATAACCGCAAAGCTTCCAATTCCACCAATCCAACCAAGCACTAGTGACCCAGAAGAACTAAGTCGAGAGCCAAGCCTGTAGCCAAGCAATACGGTAATCAGAGTTAGACCCAATGGCATGGCATTAATCGAGAAGGTTTCAAAAGAAATCCCCGCCAACTCGGCAGCCGGAATCACAATCTCGACTCCGTGCGCTGCTAGCCATAAATTGCTGGAGATCAGCAGATTGCCAAGCCAAGGGAAGCCAACATCGGGTTCAAAAAGCCAGACTAAAGTTAGCGGCGCAAGCGTGATGCCTATGCCGATAGCAATAATCAACGCCGCTTCCAGTGCAGCCACCAGGGCTGGAACCAGCGCTCTGTTCAAGGTTGGCTATTTACCTAGGACAATCTCACGCATCAGCTGGGCAGTCTCGCTCGGAGTTTTTCCAACCTTGACACCAACCGCCTCAAATGCTTCTTTCTTTGCCTGTGCGGTTCCAGCTGATCCAGAGACAATTGCTCCGGCGTGACCCATGGTCTTACCCTCTGGAGCGGTGAATCCTGCAACGTAGGCAACCACTGGCTTGGTGACGTGCTTGGAGATGTATTCAGCGGCTTTTTCTTCGCTGTCACCACCAATTTCACCAATCAAAACCATTGCTTCAGTTTCATCATCAGCCTCAAAAGCTTTCAGTGCGTCGATGTGGGTGGTGCCAATAACCGGATCTCCACCAATTCCGATGCCAGTTGAGAATCCAATATCTCTAAGCTCAAACATCATCTGATAGGTCAGCGTTCCACTCTTACTGACAAGACCAATTGGACCGTGACCGGTGATGTTACTTGGGGTGATACCCGCATTGGATTTACCCGGGCTGATGATTCCTGGGCAGTTAGGGCCAATCATTCGACTCTTGCTGCCTTTTTGCAGGTTGTAATCCCATGCCACTGCGCTGTCGTGGACAGGAATGCCCTCAGTGATTGTCACAATCAGTGGCATCTGCGCATCAATTGCTTCAATCATTGCGGATTTAGCAAATGCTGGTGGCACAAAAATGACACTCACGTTTGCATCAGTTTTAGCAATGGATTCTTCGACTGAGCCAAACACAGGAAGGCTGTGTCCTTCGAGTTCAACTGTTTCGCCAGCCTTGCGAGGGTTGACACCACCGACAATGTTGGAACCACCCGCCAGCATGCGCTGGGTGTGCTTCATTCCCTCGGCACCGGTCATTCCCTGAACGATGATTTTTGAATCTGAATCTAAATAAATAGCCACTTTTATACCTTTGCCAATTCTGCGGCCCTGTCGGCTCCGCCATCCATTGTTTCCGCCAGAGTGATTAGAGGGTGGTTGTATTCGCTAAGAATTTTTCGACCCTCGTCCACATTGTTTCCATCAAGTCTCACAACCAGTGGCTTGCTGGCCGCATCGCCAAGTTTGTCCAATGCACCAACGATTCCATTTGCTACTGCATCACAGGCGGTGATTCCACCAAACACGTTCACAAACACGCTCTTGACCTGACTGTCTCCCAAAATCACATCGAGTCCCGCGGCCATCACCTCAGCACTTGCTCCACCACCGATGTCTAGGAAGTTGGCTGGCTTTACCCCTCCGTGTTTTTCACCCGCGTAGGCGACAACGTCCAGAGTGGACATGACCAATCCAGCACCATTTCCAATGATTCCAACCGCGCCATCAAGTTTTACGTAGTTCAAATCATTTTCTTGAGCCTTTGCTTCGAGTGGGTCAAGCTGGTCACGCTCCATTTGCTCACGCTGGTGACGGAACTCAGCATTCTCATCCAGTGTCACCTTGCCATCAAGTGCAATGATCTTGCCCTCGGCTGTTCTAACCAGAGGGTTTACCTCAACCAAGGTTGCGTCTTCTTTTTCAAACACGTCATAGAGCTTCACAAAAACTTCGCTGACTGAATCAATCAACTCAGCCGGGAAGTTAGCCTCGGTGGCAATCTCCTTGGCCTTCGCCAAGTCAATGCCCTCATTGGCGCTGATTTCAACTCGAGCCAAAGCCTCTGGTCGCTCCTCAGCAAGCTGCTCGATTTCAACNCCACCCTCAACCGAGCACAACGCTAGGAAGGTTCGGTTGGAACGGTCTAATAGCACCGAAAAATAATATTCACTTTCAATGTTTGCTCCCTGAGCAATCATCAGCCTTTTCACCACGTGACCCTTGATGTCCAATCCCAGAATGGACTCGGCTGCGGCTTTTGCTTCTTCTGGAGTCTTCGCGACCTTTACTCCACCGGCTTTTCCTCGGCCACCAACTTTGACCTGAGCCTTTACAACTACTACTCCACCGATTTCCTTGGCAGCCTGTTCCGCCTCTTCAGGGGTTTCAACAACAATCCCTGCGAGAACTGGAACTTGATGGGCTTCAAACAAATCGCGGGCCTGATATTCAAAAAGATCCACTGTTTCCCTATCTAAATCCGCTGTACAAACTAAAGCTTAGCGGGGATTTCAAAATCTATTTAAGGACCCTGATGGGTGCAACTTTCACCATCAGTTTCTTAACCTGGCCATTATCAAATCTGATTTCAGCTGTTTGCCTTGGTGGGTTTCCGGTGACCTGAATTACCTCTCCTTCGCCAAAGCTGTCATGCACCAAACGGTCCCCGGCCACCAGCTCTAAATCATCGTTGTCCCGAACCTGAGAGGGTGAGGTGATAGCACCCTGCCAACTGCTGACTGGCTTTGATGCAGCACTTCTGCGCTCACCCACTGTGTCAATCAAATCCTCTGGGATGTCAGTCAAAAAACTACTTGCCATCATTGAAGACTGAGATCCAAATAGGGTTCTCGTTAATGCACAACTGAGAACTAGTTTTTGCTTGGCCCTGGTCATCCCCACATACATAAGCCTGCGTTCCTCGCTAAGCCCGCCCGGTTCCTCAAAAGCCCTGACGTGAGGCAGCGTTCCCTGCTCCAAACCGATTAGAAAAACCACCGGATATTCCAAGCCCTTTGCGGTGTGCAGGGTCATCAGTGATACCGCACCAGACTCATCCTGTAACTCATCTTGAGCGCTTGCCAATGTCACATCAGCCAAGAAATCACTGAGTGAACCATCTGGGTTTTGAGCTTGGTAGTCATAAACCTGACCAATCAACGCATCCAGGTTTTCAACCCTTGCCTCATCTTGAGGATCTCTTGAATTTTCCAATTGGGTTTTGTATCCAGAACCACTAAGCACTTGCTCCAGAATCTTGGCAGGCGATTCAATCTCCAACTGATCTCGCATTTGATTCATCAAAGTTGTGAATGCATTGATTGAATCAGTGAGCTTTGGCCCCAGGCCAAGTTCGGAAACATGCATCAGCGCCTGCTGGAAGCTGATTTCTTTAGACCTCGCCAACTGCGCAATCTTTAGCTCAGTCTTCGTCCCGACACCCCTGGCGGGGGTGTTCAGAATTCTTCTGCAGGCCTCATCGTCTCGGGGGTTACTGATTGAAACCAAATAGGCAATGGCGTCTTTGATTTCTTTTCTTTCATAAAACTTCAACCCACCCAGCACCTGATAGGGAACTCTTTGGTTTTTCAACTCATTCTCAATTGGCGGAGTCAAAGCGTTGGTTCGATACAAAACAGCGATATCGCTGTAATTGACTCCCTGCTCATGCAGTTCTGAAATTCGATCGACTACAAAGGCTGCCTCAACAAAGGCTGCCTCATTACGCTCGTCGTAGCCCGTGAAAAGTGTCAACAATTCTCCCGAACCCTCATCGGTCCAGAGATTTTTTGGGGGTCTATCGAAGTTTTGACTAATCACTGAATTCGCAGCACTCAAAATATTCTGCGTGGAGCGATAGTTCTGCTCAAGCAGGATCGTCTCAGCTCCTGGAAAGTCTTTTTCAAACTCAGTGATGTTTCTTATGTCAGCCCCACGGAATGAATAAATCGACTGATCTGAATCTCCAACAACGGTGAGTCCAACTGGAGGCAATAGCTCTCCGGTTTGGTTGTGGAAATTCTCGTAGCCTTCCGGCAAAGCCCTGGTCAACTCGCGAATCAATGCATACTGGGCGTGATTCGTGTCTTGATACTCATCAACCAGAATGTGCCTAAAGCGCTTTTGGTATTTTTGACGAATCTCCGGAAAAGCTCTCAGCAGTCCAACAGTTTGGGCTATCAGGTCATCAAAATCAAAGGCATTGTTTCGCTTGAGAGCCTCCGTGTATGCATAGTAAACATCTGCAATGACTCGGTTTCTGGGGTTTGATCTGTCTGCGGTTGATGCAAAGTCTTCAGCATCTTTCAATTCGTTTTTCGCATTGGAAATCGCTGCCGCCACCTGCTGCGGCTTCAGATCAGTTTCCTCAACCCCTGCCTCTTTCAAAAGTCGCTTTATTAGTGCCCTGGAATCACTCGCGTCATAAACAGTGAAGTTTGAATCCTGACCAAGCTGTTCAGCTTCTCTTCTAAGGATCTGCAGACAAGCTGAGTGAAAAGTCTTTATCCACATTCCCTCAGCGGTTTCACCAATAAGGCTTTCAACCCGATCTCGCATTTCTGACGCTGCTTTATTGGTGAAGGTTATGGAAAGAATCTGGGAGGGCCAGAGTTCTCTAGATTCCAAAAAATGAGCAATTCTGTGACTAAGCACACGTGTTTTACCACTACCCGCTCCAGCAACAATTAACAGAGCGCGTCCACGATATTGAACAGCTTTTTGCTGTTGGGGGTTTAGTCCAGCAAGCAAGTCCTCTGGGTTTGTGGAAGTAAGCGAAGTCATAGCTTGCCTAGCCTAGGTCCAACCCTTGACAAAGCTACGAAAGACATCTGGCTGGTCGGTAAAAACACCATCAAATCCAAGGTTTGCTAAAAATTCAAAATCCCTCGAAGCATCGATTGCCTGCTCAATGCTTGCGGTGTAGGTGTAAACCAAGAGGCCTTTTTCCTGGGCCATGGATAAAACTTGGTTTTCAGAGATTTGCTCAAGATCATAATTTTGCAGAAACTGTGGCACTGCAAGTGAGATTCCATCGAAGTTATCTGCCACTGCATCTATAAACATCTGGATGTCATCAGGTGTTGTCGCAGGCTCAGCTAAAAACACATAATTGGCAGTTGGCCCAATCAGCTCTTTGGCTCGGGTTAAGCCCCGCCAATCAAAACTCTCGATTGTGAATTGGTGATTCGCCTGTGGGTCCATCTGTGCAATTTGAATTTCGCGTTGCAACATGCTCGGCAAATCAAGACCTATATCTAGAAAGTGATCGGGGTGCTTGAGCTCAATTACCAGGTGCCTGCCAAATAGCTCAGGTGTTGCCAATAAATCACCAAGGGTGGGAATCAGGTATTTTCCATCATGCTCAGCCGATTCAACCCGGTTTGGAAAACGCTCAATGGCTCTCAGTTCGAGAATCTCCCGTGAAGAGTAATCCTGTGAGAACCAGCCATGAAACTTCTCGCCATTAATGGTTTCTTCTCTCCTGCGGGATTCAAACTCAGGAAGTGCTGAGATGTTGGTTGTGGTGGATAGCTCTGGTTCGTGACGAATTATTAGTTGCTGGTCGCGTGTTGGAACAACATCAAACTCGACTGCATCGGCACCCATCTCAAAGGCCAATTGCATGGACTCAATTGTGTTTTCAGGTAAATATCCGCTTGCGCCACGATGGCCGATGACTTTCGTCACTCCCATTCAATGGTCCCCGGTGGTTTGCTAGTGATATCCAAAACAACCCGATTGACATCACTGACCTCATTGGTGATGCGATTAGAAATCTTGGCAAGCAATGCATAATCAAGCCTTGACCAATCAGCGGTCATTGCATCCTCGCTGCTCACTGGTCTCAAAACGATTGGGTGGCCATAGGTTCTGCCATCGCCCTGAACACCGACCGATCTAACATCGGCCAACAAAACAACTGGTGATTGCCAGATCTCCTCATCCAGTCCAGCAGCTGTCAGCTCGTCTCTCACGATTGCGTCTGCTTCGCGCAATAGATCCAGTCTTTCTGCCGTAACCTCACCAATGATTCTGATGCCAAGACCCGGACCGGGAAATGGTTGGCGATTGACAATTGGTTCTGGCAGACCAAGTTCTCTGCCAATTTCACGAACCTCGTCTTTGAATAAGGTTCTCAGAGGTTCGACCAGTTCAAACTGCAGATCCTCTGGAAGTCCACCTACGTTGTGGTGGCTTTTGATTCCAGCAGTTGCACCACCTCCAGATTCGACAACATCCGGATATAACGTCCCCTGCACCAAAAACTTGATTTGCTTATTCTGCTCATTGGCTTCGGCAATTAGCTCTCGCTCTGCCTGCTCAAAACTTCGGATAAATTCGCTACCAATGCTTTTTCTTTTTTGTTCTGGGTCGCTAACTCCAGCCAAGGCATCCAAAAACTGCTTCTCGGCATTTACGACCTTGAGCTTGATTCCAGTGGCTTCAACATAATCGCGTTCAACCTGCTCGGCCTCACCTTTTCGCAATAGCCCATGATCAACAAACACCGCTGTCAACTGATCACCAACGGCTTTGTGAACCAAGGCTGCGGCAACTGCCGAATCAACACCACCACTAAGACCACAAATGACCTTTGAATCTCCGACCTGAGACTGAATCTTTTCAACCTGCTCAGCGATTACATCCCCCGATGACCAGTTGGCTTCCAATCCAGCCCCGTGATACAAAAAGTTTTCCAAAACTCTCTGACCAAACTCGCTGTGTTTCACTTCTGGGTGCCACTGAACACCAAATATTTGTCTTTCAACTGATTCGAAGGCCGCCACCGGAGTTGTCTCAGTTGAAGCTAGAACCTGAAAACCCTCAGGTGCTTTGGTCACCTGGTCACCATGGCTCATCCAGCAAATTTGATTAGGTTTTTGATCACTGAGTAGCACACCAGGTTCACTTAGGGTCAACTGAGTTGAGCCATACTCGCGCTTTCCTGAGTTATCGACAACTCCACCGAGGGCGTGCGCCAAGGTTTGAAATCCATAACAAATGCCTAAAATCGGAATCCCAAGTTCGAGAATCTGAAGATCCATCGAAGGCGAACCATCTTCATAAACACTTGATGGGCCACCACTTAGAATCAAAGCGGATGGGTTTTTCAGCATCAGATCTGCAGCTGAGATGTTGTGCGGGGCAATCTCAGAATAAATATTCGCCTCGCGAACTCGCCGGGCAATCAACTGAGCATACTGAGCACCGAAGTCAATAACTATTACAGGTCTGATGATGCTGCCCTTTCAATCTCTGCAATCTCTTGTTTGGCAACCTTCGCATACCTTGCCTCTGTCCAAAAGCTCAGGAGAGGCACGATGCCACCAAGGGCAATCAACATAAATCTCCAAATGCTCCAGCGAAGCAATGTCCACATCCTGAAATCTACAAATAAATACAAAACATATAGCCAACCGTGAACAATCAAAATAATTACCGTCAGGTTGAAACCCTCCAACGGCAGTCCATTGCCCTCATAGCCATAGTTTTCGAAGGTGATGAAACCATTGGGGCCCAATAACCAAAGGTCGTAGCCCAAAAATGGAAGCCTTCTGATTCCCCAGGTGATCATCAAAAGAATCAGAAAGATTCCGGTGATATAACTGGAAACCTTGAACAGTTTCAGAGTGGATCTAATCTGGGGCAGGCGCGAGGCAGGAATTTTTGGCACGTGACTAGTCTAAATCGGCTAGCGCTTCGATTTCTCGCATGCGCTCATCTGAGACCAATCTGAACCAAAAATACAAAGCAAACAAAGCAAAGATTATCCACTCAATGGCATAGAAAGCAGTCAGCCAGTTGATCTCCACTCGTTCATCCTGGATGTCAATCTTGATCATGTCTAACTGAGCCGGAACGGGACCCTGTTGAACAATCACAAAAGTGGGCAAATGAGGAGTGGGTTCATCGAAATACAGATTCACTAGCTGCGCCAGCGACAACGAAGAAACCACATTGCCATCCAAAACGCCCGGCGCCTCCGTGGGCTCTAGGTAACCAATGATGTTCTCTGGCTCTGACTGGCGATTTTCAAGTGATTCAGCAACTGACTGAATCTGTTCAAGGTCTTCACTGAACCCTAGAGCCAAAGTCAATGACTGTGGTTGACCATCAAACTCGAGGTAGCTATTTGCAATCAACCAATATCCAGGAATCAACTCTGGGTCCATAAACTGCTTTCTATTGGAAACGATATACAACTCTGAATAATCAACGGTTGCCTCAAACTCAACCAAACGATCCAAGGAATCCTGTCTTGGGGGTTGAGCTGGTATCACCAGTTGCTCAATAGGAACCTCGGGTAGTTCCGCCTCTGCAATACCAACGGTGTTGAAGGTTCTCTCCAGCTGCCATTGAGCAAGTCCTGCGAAGCCCGCCGCCACCAGCAGCATCGCAAACAACACCGCTATCCACTTGGGACGCTTGGCGATGCTTAACCAGCTGGGCTT
>PR_CR_10_Liq_1_inCRDRAFT_1000987_pt1 | contig 16758 bp, 13 predicted proteins | sample PRCRCaboRojoPR_3_FD_10241 | JGI IMG/M metagenome (IMG submission 10241)
GAGCCGGAAGATCGGCAGCCGCGGCGCCCTCTCGCGCGGCAAGCGCACCGGCTTGGAGCGGTCGGCCGTGACCGGCTGCGCCTTCAAAGCTCCCGCGCGATTGGCTTATGCTTGCGCGGCCGTGTGACCCGCCGATGTCCGCCATGCCCGCCAGTCAAGCCCCGGATGCACCATCGATGCCGCCCAAGCATGCGGCGCACGGCGCCGAGCTGGTCGCAGCAGGCCCGGACGGGGGCGGTTGCATGGCTGGCCTCAAGGGGCGGGCAGGGCCGGCGCGGCTGCTCCTCATCGAGGCGCTGCGCGCGGGCAGCGGTGGCGCCGCGCTCGACGAAGATGCGTGATCGGGCCAGGGCGGCCTTGGGAACCGGCCGCGCCGCGCTTGGCTGCCGGCTCGCCGCTTGGCTCCTCGTCGCCCTGGGCGCCGCGGTCTTGCCCGCAGCGGCGTCCACGGCGCCGCTGATCGAGGTCACCGGCGCCACGGCGCTGCCGCTTCAGGTCGAGCGCATGGATCTGTTGCGCGACCCGACCCGCCGCCTGGACCTGGCACAGGTGCAAAGACCCGACATCGCGACGGCGTTTGCGCCGGCGGCGGCCGGCATCCCAAACCTGGGCGTGGGCCGCGACGCCGTCTGGGCGCGCTTCGCCGTGCACAACGCCTCCGGGCAGCCCGTTGCGCTGTTGCTGGCGCTGAATGATCCGCGCACCGCGCAGGTCGCCTTCTGGGCGCTGGACGACGCCGGCCAGGTGATCTCCGCGCGCCGCGACGGCCGCTTCGCCGATCCGGCGGACCGCGACCGCTCGCACCGCTGGTTCCTGTTCGACCTGCCCTTGGCGACCGATGCGACGGCGACGGTCTACCTGCGGGTCACGAGCGATATGGGGCGCCGCCTTGATCTGCGGCTCACCGACCGCCTGCGTCTCGCAACGGCGGACCGCATCGCCTACGGCTGGCTCGGCCTCTTCTTCGGCGCCCTGCTGTTCATGCTCGCCTACAACCTGATGCTGCTCCTGCAACTGCGTGAGGCGTCCTACTTCTGGCTCTGCAGCTTGATTGCCGGCGTCGGCCTCTGGGTGGCGGATCGGGAGGGGCTGCTGACGACCCTGACCTGGCGGCTGTGGCCCGAGGAGTGGTCCGGCAACCAGGCGGGCGTGGCCCTCGGGCTGATCGGCGTCTTCATGTTTCCGGTGAGCTTCCTGCGCCTGCGCGAGCATGCGCCGCGCCTGCGCCGCATGCATATCGCGCTCGCGGCGGTGATGGCCTGCGTCCCCTTTCTTTATCGCGTCAGTCCCGCGACAGCCTACGGCCTGTCGCAGGTGCTCGGCCTGCTCGGCGGCACGGCGATGCTCGTCAGCGGCGCCCTGGCGCTGCGCTGGCAGCGGCGCGCGGCCTCGCAGTACCTGCTCGCCTGGTCGCCACTGCTGATCGCGATCCTGCTCGTCGTCCTGACGAACTATGCGCTGACGCCGTCGCTGTCCTTCGTCTGGGTGCTGACCTACGCGTCCGTCCTGTTGATGCTGCTGCTGCTCTCGGTGGCCCAGGCCGACCGCATGAACGCGCTGCGCCGCCGCGCCGAGCGCGCGCAGGCGGCGCTGGCGCAGAACGAGCAGCGGCTCACCGAGCTGGTGGCCGAGCGCACCCGCGAGCTGGCCGTGCAGCGCGACCGCGCCGAGACCGCCAACCGCGCCAAGACCCGGTTCCTGGCCAACATGAGCCACGAGCTGCGCACGCCGCTGAACGCCGTGCTGGGCGGTGCGGACCTGCTCAGGCGCTCGCGGCGGCTCGATGCCGAGGCGCAGGGGCACTGCGGCCTGATCCAGCGCGGCGGCCGCCACCTGCTGCGTCTGATCGAGGACCTGCTCGACATCGCCCGCATCGAGCACGACCGCCTGCGCCCGCTGCTCGCCGACATCGAGCTCAGGCCGATGCTGGAGGACCTCGCCGCCGTGACCCGCCGTGCAGCCGAGGCGCGGGGGCTCGCGTTTCGCGCCGAGTTTGCCGATGACCTGCCGCAGCAGGTGCGCACCGACGGCCGCCGGCTGCGCCAAGTGCTGCAGAATCTGCTCGACAACGCCGTCAAGTACACCGACGCCGGCGGCGTCTGCTTGAGCGTCGCGCCGGACCCCGTCGCAAGCCCCGCCGACGACGCCGCCGCCGCGGTGCTCGTCTTCACCGTCAGCGACACCGGGTGCGGCATCGCGCAGGCCGATCAGGAGCGCCTCTTCGCCCCCTTCGAGCAGTTCGACCACAGCCGCGACGGCAGCGGGCTCGGGCTCGCCATCTGCCGCGAGCTGGCCGGCGTGCTCGGCGGCGAGCTGAGTGTGGAAAGCGCACCGGGGCGCGGCAGCGGCTTTCGCTTCCGGCTGCCGGTGCAGCGGCCGGCGGCCGAACGAACCGAGACTGATGTCGGGCGTGCGCCCATCATCGGCTACGCGGGCCCGCGCCGGCGCATCCTGGTCATCGACGACAGCGAGGTGAACCGGCTGCTGATGGCCGGTCTGCTCGGCCACCTCGGGTTCGAGGTGGACACGGCGGAAGGTGCCGACGCGGCCCTCGCCATCGCCTGCCGTCGGCGGCCGGAGCTGGCAATCGTGGACCTGCGGATGCCCGGGACCTGCGGCTATGCCGCCTGTTGGCAATTGCGCGCGGCCCTCGGGCGCCCGAGCCTGCCGGTCATCGCCGCATCCGCTTCCCCGCTGCCGGCGGCCGGGGATGCCGCGCTGCTCGGCTTCGATGCCTTCGTGCTCAAGCCCATCGAGCAGGGCGCGCTCTGTGCCGCGATCGCCGATTGCCTCGGGCTGCGCTGGCTGCGCGCGGCGGCGGCGGAGCGCGACCAGCGTCTGGGCCACATGCCGGCGCCGATGCCGACCACGGTCCCGCCCCCCGCGCCACCACCCCGCATCGAGCTGGACACCGCCGCGGAGCTGGCCACGCTCGGCGACTGGGCGGCGCTGCGCGACTGGAGCACGGAGCTCGAGGACGCCTTCCCCGAGTGCGCCGAGTTTGCGCGGCGCGTGCGCGGATTGCTCGACGACATCGACGCCGGCGCCGACGCCGCCACGGGCGCCGAAGCGGCACTGCACCAGCTGTTGGCGGGCCGCGGTTGAGCCGCGGCGCCGGCCAGCTCGGCGCGCACTACCTGTCCGGCGGCTCCAACAGGACGGGTAACCGGACGGTCGGGGATGTCACGCTCACGAATATCCAGGACACCTATTGGTCCGGCACAGAGGAAGCAGCCCGTCCTTTCGAGGCCTGGCGCTTCCCCTTGAACAACGGCCTTGGCCCCGCCTCGCCCAATAAGATCAACACCGGTGGCGGGTGGGCGGTTCGCGACGGACTGGTCCCCACCGACACTCCCGGCGTCCCGCTGCCGGGCACGGCCCTGCTGATGGCACTGGGCGTGCTGCCCCTCGCGGCGCGGCGCACTTGCTGCGTGGCATATCGTTGCCGACCCTCGGCCGCGGCTCCGCGGCTTAATCCTTGGTGGCGTGCTCGGCCAGATACAGCCAGGTGTCGATGACGGTGTCCGGGTTCAGCGACACGCTCTCGATGCCTTCCTTCACCAACCAGTCGGCGAAGTCGGCGTGGTCTGACGGTCCCTGGCCGCAGATGCCGACGTACTTGCCCTGCCGGCGGCAGGCCTGGATGGCCATGGACAGCATGGCCTTGACCGCCGGGTCGCGCTCGTCGAAGTCGGCGGCCACCAGGCTGGAGTCGCGGTCGATGCCGAGCGTGAGCTGGGTCATGTCGTTGGAGCCGATGGAGAAGCCGTCGAAGTGCTCCAGGAACTGCCCGGCGATCACGGCGTTGGACGGGATCTCGCACATCATGATGAGCTTGAGGCCGTTCTCGCCGCGCTTGAGGCCCTGCTCCGCGAGCGCCTCGGTGACGGCCTTGGCCTGCCCGAGGGTGCGCACGAAGGGGATCATGATCTGCAGGTTGGTGAGGCCCATCTCGTCGCGGACGTATTTCAGCGCCTCGCATTCCATGGCGAAGCACTCGCGGAAGCCGTCGGCCACGTAGCGCCCGGCGCCGCGGAAGCCGATCATCGGGTTTTCCTCGTCCGGCTCGTAGCGGGGGCCGGCGACGAGGTTGGCGTACTCGTTGGATTTGAAGTCCGACATGCGCACGATGACCGGGTTGGGCGCAAAGGCTGCCGCCAGCGTGCTGATGCCCTCGATGAGACGCATGACGTAGAAGTCGCGGGGGCTCGGGTAGGCGGCGATGCGCGGCTGGATCTGGGCCTTGAGGTCCTCCGGGAGGGCGTCGAGCTCCAGCAGGGCCTTCGGGTGGATGCCGATGGTGTTGTTGATGATGAACTCCAGGCGCGCGAGCCCGATGCCGGCGTTCGGCGTCGCCGCGAAGGCGAAGGCGCGCTCCGGGTTGCCGACGTTCATCATCACCTTGACGGGCACCTCGGGCATCTTGTCGAGCTCGGCGGTCTTGTGCTCGAAGCTCAGGGCGCCCCGGTAGATGAAGCCGGTGTCACCCTCGGCGCAGGAGACCGTGACGTCGGTGCCGTCCGGGATGGTGTCGGTGGCGTCGTTGCAGCCCACCACGGCGGGCACGCCCAGCTCCCGGGCGATGATGGCGGCGTGGCAGGTGCGCCCGCCGCGGTTGGTGACGATGGCCGCCGCGCGCTTCATCACCGGCTCCCAGTCCGGGTCCGTCATGTCCGTGATGAGCACGTCGCCCGGCTCCACATGGCCCATGTCGCGGATGGACTCCACGATGCGCGCCTTGCCGGCGCCGATGCGGTGGCCGATGCTGCGACCGGTGGCCAGCACCTCGCCGCGCTCCTTCAGGTTGTAGCGCTCGATGACCTGCCCCGAGCGGCTCTGCACCGTCTCCGGGCGTGCCTGGACGACGTAGAGCAGCCCGTCGGTGCCGTCCTTGGCCCATTCGATGTCCATGGGCCGGCCGTAGTGCTGCTCGATGAGCACCGCCTGGCGGGCGAGGTCCTCGATCTCGGCGTCGGTGATGCTGAAGCGCTGGCGGTCGGCCTCGGGCACGTCTTCGGTGAGCACGGGCTGCTCTGCCCCCGGCTCCGCGTAGATCATTCGAATGGCCTTGTCGCCGACGCTGCGGCGCAGGATGGCGGGCCGGCCGGCGGCGAGGGTCGGCTTATGCACGTAGAACTCGTCCGGGTTCACGGCGCCCTGGACCACCATCTCGCCGAGGCCGAAGCTTGCGGTGATGAACACCGCGTCGCGATAGCCGGACTCGGTGTCCAGCGTGAACATGACGCCGGAGGCGGCGAGGTCGCTGCGCACCATGCGCTGTACGCCGGCGGACAGGGCCACATCGGCGTGTGCAAAGCCCTGGTGCACCCGGTAGGCGATGGCGCGGTCGTTGTAGAGCGACGCGAAGACCTCGCGGATGGCGCGCTTGACGTTGTCGAGCCCCTGCACGTTGAGGAAGGTTTCCTGTTGGCCGGCGAAGGAGGCATCCGGCAGGTCTTCGGCGGTGGCCGAGGAGCGCACAGCCCAGGAGGCGCCGTCGTTGCCGTCCTGACCCACCAGCTCGTGATAGGCGGCCTCGATGTCCGCGTCCAGGCGCGCCGGGAAGGGCTGCTCGATGATCCAGCCGCGGATTTTCGGTCCGGCCTCGCTCAGTGCGGCGATGTCGTCGACGTCCAGCCGTTCCAGCTCGGCGGCAATGCGCCCGGCGAGCCCGCTTGCGGAGAGGAACTCCCGGTATGCCGCCGCCGTGGTGGCGAAGCCGCCGGGTACCCGCACGCCGACGGCCGTCAGGTGCTGGATCATCTCGCCCAGCGACGCGTTCTTGCCGCCGACGATGCCGACATCGTCCATGCCCAGTTCGGAAAGCCAACGTACGGTCTCGGTCATTGCAGCAGGCCTCAGGAGCGGTTCTCGGGCGCGCCCGTGACGAGCTCGCAACCCATTGGAAGTAATGCCGCAATATAGCCCAACGCCGCCGCGACCGAGGCGACCGGCGTCAATGCAGAGGATTGAGCGCTTGGGTTCGAAGCATTTGGAGCGCATCGCGGGCCGGGAAGCGCCGAGCTGGGAATGCCAAGCTGGGGGGCGCTCTGGGGGCGCCACTCTGGGGACGCCGACCTTCAGGTCGGCGTGCGCCGCGTCACCGCGCCGGTAGGACGCAGCGATCAGCCATCCGGGCCGCTCGGCGCCGTTGATTTGGGCCGAGGTTGTTCCGGTTTCGCCGACTGGAAGTCGGCGCCCCCGGGGGCGGGAATTCGCCGACTGGAAGTCGGCGCCCCCAGGGGCGGGAGTTCGCCGACTGGAAGTCGGCGCCCCCAGGGGCGGGAGTTCGCCGACTGGAAGTCGGCGCCCCCGGGGGCGGGCGCCATGCGCTGTGCTGGTAGGCTGCACGACTGGGTCGGTTGCTCCGGCGGTGCTGGGCAGAGAAAACGCGGCAAACAAAAAAGGCGCCCGTCGGGCGCCTTTGACAATATCGGTCGGTGCCGGTGCAGCTCAGGGCTTCACGGTGGTCAGGCCGACACTCACCCAGTCCTGCATGCCGCCGCGGTACCACTTCAGCTTGTGCACCGGATAGCCCATGTCGGCCAGCGTCTTGAGGTTGGCCGTGGACTGCGGGCACCAGATGCCGTTGCAGAACAGGATCAGCGTCTTGGCGTCGCTGAAGTCCCACTTGTCGTTGGCGGCGTCGTAGTCGGCGCCGAACTCGTCGGCGAGGATGTGCACCAGGCTTTCCGCCTCGGCGGGGGTCTCGAAGGTGCCTTCCACGTCGGTGTTGATCTTGTTCCAGGGGATGTTGACGGCGCCCGGAATGGTGCCGCGCATGACCCAGTCGGGCGTGCGGGAGTCGATGAGCATGATGCTGTCATCACCGGCGGACATGCGCTTCAGGAGCCCCAGCACCTCCAGCTCGCCGACGGTGTCGACGCCGGGCACGGCCTCCATGGGCTGTACGCAGAAGGGCGGACAGCCGCGCTCGGTCTTCTGGAACGCCTCCGGCAGCGTGGCATCGAGGTCGTGGCCGCGCTCGACGACCACGGTCTCCCCGTCGTGCTTGACCTCGACGGTCTGCATACCGGGGGCAATCATGTTGTCGGCGCCCCAGGCGAGGCCCGCGGCCAGCACGCCGCAGGCGGCGAGGCCCGTCTGCTGGACCAGTCTGCGGGTGCGGCCTTGGAGTGCGGGGCGGTTGGTGGCAATGGTCATTGTCTCTGATTCCTCTCGCAGGCGAATGGATGGGGACGCGGGTGCCGGCCGGCCGTCATTCTTGAACGGCCTTGCGCATGTAGTCGGGGAACCCCGCGCCCTTCTCGGCCATGGCCTGCTCGTAGCCGCGCTCGGCCTGGAACTTGGCGGCTGCGGCGGCCTTGATGGCCTCGTCGAACTCGCCGGCGCCTGCCAGTGTCTTGGCGTTCTTGATCATCTTGGCGGTGTCACGCCATTCGCCCCCGACGGAGTTGGCCTTCTTGCGGGCCTCTTCGGCGGCGGCGATCAGGGATTCGGCCTGGGCCTGCTTGTCTTCTTCCACAGTGGCATCGCCTTGAGCGACCTGAATCGCGAACTCCGATTGCCGCACTGCCCAGTAGGCGATCATCCTGGCCTTGGTGTATTGGCGCGACGGCAGCAGAGACTTGGCCTCGTCGATCATCTCCTGCGCCTGACTGTCCTCGGCGCCGGCGGCGACGGCCTTCTCGTGCATGGTCTCGGCCTCGGCGATGGCCGCCTCGGCCTCATCGCGGGTGGTAGCCCAGGCGCTGGTGAGCGGGACGCTGACCAGAAGGACGAACAGGATCAGGTCAGTGGCTAGCCTGGTCATTTTCATCTAACGGAAACTCCTCTCGTGCGGTGCGAGCCCGCGCCGCCCGGTCACCCGCTGCGGGGCGACGGGGCGGTGGGCTCAGGCGGGTGGCTCGTTATTTGCGCGCGCCCGGGCCGTTCAGCTCCAGGCCGTTGTTCATGTAGGTCATGAAGTACTCAAGGTTGCGGTACTCCTCGCCCTGGGCCGGGAAGGGCTTGGCGCGCACCTGCTTGTTGCAGCCGGAGAAGCGCCGATGCAGCGTGCCCATCTCGCCCCACTTGGAACGGTACACCGGGAAGTGCGTGGTGTGGCCCAGCGCCGGGCTCAGGATCTCGGTGCGCAGCGTGGTGCCGGAGTTACCGACGTGGCAGCTGGCGCAGGCGAAGTTGAGCTGGCCGCGGCGGGCGAAGTAGAACTCCTTGCCCTGCTCGTAGGCCGCCAGCGCGCGGGGGTCGTCCTCGGGGATCTCGACGTTGACGACGTCACCGCGGGATTCGTAGGTCATGTAGGCCAACAGGTCGGCGATGGGGCCCTTCTTGTACTTGAGCGGCTTCTCACCGTTCGCCTCGCGGCAGTTGTTGATGGCGAGCGGCAGGGTCATGACCATGCCCTTTTCTTTGTTCCAGTGCGGATACTGGGCAGCGACGCCGGGGCCGTCGGGGAAGCAGTCCTTGTAGGTCTTGCCGTTGGCGAAGGGGGTGTTCCACATCTCCTCGCCGTCGGAGATGGCGGCCTCATAGGGCGGGAACTCCTCGATGGCCTCCCAGTTCTCGCGGCCGACGGGGTCGATGGAATAGACGCCGTTGACGAAGTCGGTCTTCTCCACTTGCGGGAAGCGCTTCTCGAAATAGGTTTGCCAGACCTCCCGGTCCTCTTCCGGGCTGGCGAGCAGCGGTGCTGCCAGCAGGCCGCCGACGCAGGCGGCCGTGATGGTGGCGATGGTCTTATTCATGGTGAGGGAGTCTCCGATGCGAATCTCACAGGGTTGATCGTCGCGACCGCCGCTGCCGGCGGCCTCTGCGTGCCGGTGCTGTGGCGGCGGGGCCCGGTTTGGTAGCCGGTCACAGCGACCAGATGTATTCGACGACGTCGATGAACTCCTTGTCGCTCAGGATGCCGTGCTTGCCGAAGGGCGGCATCACGACCTCGGGATTCTTGATGGTCGGGTCCCAGATCTGCAGGGCGAGGTCCTGCTTGCTCGGGTAGCGGGTCTGCATGGCCACCAGGGCGGGGCCGATGGCACCGGGGGCCTCGCCATGGGGCATGACATGGCAGGCGATGCAGTTGCCGCGGGAGCGGTCCAGGGCGATTTCCTTGCCGGCTTCCACGTCGCCGTCCAGGTCCATCTCGGGCATCTCAGCCTGCGCGACGGCGGCGGCCAGGGTCATCAGGGTCGCCGCCGAAACGGCGAACAGCGGCTGCTTGAAGGGCATGGGAGTACCTCCTGGGGGTTGTTGGGCTGACTGCTCGTTGTCGCGGGTGACGTCGTTGCGACGGCACCGCTGTGCTCGCTCGGCTCTTGTCGTGCAACGCCTTGTCGTGCAATGTCGGCCGGAGCCGACTGGGGCGCGTAGTGCTTGTTGGTTTACTCGACGCCGAGGGATGGTGACGGGCTGGCGGGTGGTGGGTACCGCGTGTTGTCGTTAATCTGGCCCGTGTGACCATCGGCAATGGTGCCCCTGCGGTGCTCAAAACGCAAGGGCTGTCGAAGCGGCAGGTGCTGCATTTACGCTCAAGACGCCGGTTATCTGGATCAATTCCCGGGGTCGCGCGGAGGGGTTACACCAATACGGCAGCCGTGCCGCGGGCGCAGCTCGCGACGCAGGCGCTGGCGCGGGCCGACCGTGCCGGTGCAGCAGCCGCAGACGGCGCCGAGGCCGCCGGACTCACCCCTCCTGCGCGCTCTTGGCCCGGTCCGGATAGAGCATGAGCATCATGCGCATCAGCTCGGACAGCGAGCGCGCTTCGAGCTTTTCCATCACCTTCGCGCGGTGCGCCTCCACGGTGGACTGGCTGATCCCTAAGTCTGCGGCGATGACCTTGTTGCGCTTGCCGGCGAGGATCTGGTCCAGCACCTCCCGCTCACGCTTGGTGAGCCGCTCCACGCGGTCCTGGATCTGGGCGACCTCGAGCGCGTGGCCGCGCTGCTCCGCATCCACCTCCAGCGCCCGGTGCACGGCATCGAGCAGGGCCTGGTCGTTGAACGGCTTCTCGATGAAGTCCACGGCGCCGTTCTTCACCGCCCGCACCGCCATGGGCACGTCGCCGTGACCGGTGATGATGATGATGGGCGGATGCAGGGGCTCTTCCGACAGGCGCTCCTGCAGCTCCAGCCCGCTCATGTGGCGCATGCGCACATCGAGCACCAGACAGCCCGGGCGCTCCGGGTCGAAGCAGTTCAGGAAGGCCCAGGCGGAATCGAATGTCTCTGCGGCGAGGCCCACGGAATCCATCAGCAGGCCGATGGCTTCGCGGACCTCGTCGTCGTCATCGACGATGAACACCGTCGGATCTTTGCTCATGCGTGCTCTCCGGCATGGTCGTTCTCGCTGCCACCGGATTGTAATGATGCGGCGGCGGGAGTCACCCTGTGGTGCTTGTCCACATAGGGCAGGCTGAAGAAGAAGGTGGCGCCGATGCCCGGGGTGGAATCCACCCGCAGGCGCCCGCCGTGGGCCTCCACGATGCCCTGGCTGATGGACAGGCCGACGCCGAGGCCCTGGGGCTTGGTGGTGACGAAGGGCTCGAACAGGTGCTCCGGTGAGCCCCGGCCGAGCCCGGGGCCGGTGTCCACGACGCGGATCTCCACCACCTCGCCGTTGCGGCGCGCGAGCAGCAGCACACGCCGTTCCCGGGGCTGGTCGTTCATGGCCTCCACGGCGTTGCGCACCAGGTTCAGCAGCACCTGCTCGATCTGGGTACGCTGGGCCATGACAGTGTCGGCGCCGAAGCCGATCTGCCGATGCAGGGCGACGCCGGCGCGGCGCGCATCCTGGCGCATCAGTACCATGACGGTCTCGAACATGTCCGCCACGGCCACGGGGGCCATCTCCGGCTCCTCCTTGCGCACGAAGCGGCGGATGTGGCGGATGACCTCGCCGGCGCGCTCCGCCTGCTCGGCGATCTTGGTCATGACCTCGCGGCAGGTCTCGGTGTCGGCGCGGCCCGCCCCGATCATGCGCACGCAGGCGCGGGCGTTGGTGGTGATGGCCGTGAGCGGCTGATTCAGCTCGTGGGCGATGCCGGAGGCCATTTCCCCCAGGGTGGACAGCCGCGTGAAGTGGGTCTGCTCCGCCTCCTGGCGGCGAAAGCGCTCGGCGGCCTCGCGCCGCTCCGTGATGTCGCGGCACACCACCACGGTGCCCAGCGTCTGCCCATGCTCGTCGCGGATGGGCGTGGCGCTGTACTCCACCGGAAAGCTGGTGCCGTTGCGCCGCCAGACGATGTCGTCATCGACGAAGCGCGATTGCTCGTCGCCGAAGGTGGCGCAGACCGGGCAGTCCTCGCGCGGGTGGGGCTCGCCGTCGGCCCGGGTGTGATGCAGGATCTCGTGGGTCTCGTTGCCGATGAGCTCTTCGGCGCGCCAGCCCGTCATGCGCTCCATGGCCTTGTTGACGAAAGTGGTGCAGCCGTTCAGGTCCACGCCGTAGATGCCCTCGGCGACGGAGTCCAGGATCAGCTGATGGCGGCGCTCCAGGCGGGTGTTGGCGCGGCTCAGGCGCTGGTTCAGCTGCAGCACCCGGCTTGTGAGCAGGGCCATGGTCAGGAGCGCCAGGGTGCCGATGACCACGGCGAGCCAGTACTTGGCCAGGGCATCGCCGAGGGTGAAGGGCGCCTCGTCGTCATAGGGGGGGCGATTGAGCTCGCGCAGAAGCTGATGCACCGGCTGGTAGTCCAGCGGCACGGTCCACCCCGCATAGCCGCCCGCGCGTGCGGCCGGGCCGTCGGCGGGCATCTCCAGCAGGGCGACGGCCACGGCCTGGGCCAGCTCAGTGGGTGTGTCGGCGAGCTTGCTGAAGGGCCACTCGGGATACAGCGGCGTGCTGTGCAGCGGGGCGAAGTCGGGCGTGCTGCGTGCGCCCAGAACTTTGAAGTCGGCCAGGTCGATACTGCCCGCCGCGGCCATCTGCTCCAGCACCTCCGTGCGCACGGTGCCGGCGTCCACCTTGCCGTCGCGCACCGCGAGCGCCACTGCGTCGTGGATGCCGCCGAACACCAGGCTCTTCAGGTCGCGGGTCACATCGATGCCGTGGTGCAGCATCTCCGCCTGCGCCGTCGCAAAGCCGCCGAGGGAGGTCGGGTCTACGGCCATGAAGCGTGTGCCGGCGAGATCCTCGATGCGGTTGATGTCGTCGCGCTCGGCGCAGGTGAAGATGACCCCACCGAAGACGTTGCGCGCATGCTCGCCCGAGCCCTTGCGCAGGGTCGCGATGCGTGCGACGCCGCGCTCCTGCTCCAGCGCCACGTAGATGGCCGGGTTCACCAGCACGAAGTCCACGCTGCCGGCGGCCACCGCGGGACCCACTGCGGCGAAATCCAGTGGTGCGACATCGAAGTGGTAACCCGGCACCCGGGCGGTGAGATAGTCGGCCGTGGGCTGCCAGGTGCTGCGGGTGCGGGCGTCGCCGCGGTGGCTCAGCACACCGATCAGCACCTGGCGGTCGTCCGCGACCGCCCCCTCGGCAGCGGCGGGCGCGGCGCCGACGAGGCACGGGGGGAGTAACAGGGCGAAGAGCAGAAGCAGGGCCGGCATCGGACGTGCGGTCAAGGGCTTTGCGAGGACGATGGGCGAGGACGATGGGCGAGGACGATGGGCGAGGACGATGGGCGAGGATGACGTGCGGTGGCTGCGGCGGTGTTGGCAAAGCCGACACCTGCGCATGCATACTATTGCGGCCTTCGATCCCATCCGGATCTGTGCAGCGGCGGCGATGTCTGCGCCCCTGCCGGTGTCCCGCTCCTCGCGCCCTGAGGTTGCGGCGCTCCGGGTCTGCCCCAGCCGCCCTAAGTGAAAACCAGAGGAGATCATAACCGAATGTCCATTTCCCGACGCGAATTCATGCGCCTGATGGGACTCGCCGGCGCCGCCGGCATACTGCCCGGCTCTGTCTTCGCCCAGGCCAAGCAGCCGAGCGACCTCTACGAAGTGCCCAAGTTCGGCAATGTGACCCTGCTGCACATGACCGACTGCCACGCCCAGCTGAACCCCATCTACTTCCGCGAGCCGAACGTCAACATCGGCATCGGCCCGGCCTACGGGAAGGCGCCGCACCTGGTGGGTGAGGTGCTGCTCAAGCACTTCGGCATCGAGCCGGGCGGCATCGAGGCGCATGCGTTCTCGTACCTCAACTTCCCCGAGGCGGCGGAGCAGTACGGTGCCGTCGGCGGCTTCGCGCACCTGAAGACCCTGGTGGACCGCATCCGCACCGACCGCGGCGACGGTAACAGCCTGCTGCTGGACGGCGGCGACACCTGGCAGGGCTCGGGCACTGCTTACTGGACCCGCGGTATGGACATGGTGGGTGCCTGCAACCGGCTCGGCGTGGACGTGATGACCGGCCACTGGGAGTTCACCTACCTGGACGAAGAGGTCATCAAGAACATCGGCGCCTTCAACGGCGACTTCGTGGCGCAGAACGTCAAGGTGCGCGAAGAGGCCCTGTTCGACTACAAATTCGCGGACTTCGGCGGCTTCCAGGAGGACGCCGGGCTCGCCTTCAACCCCTACACGATCAAAGAGGTCGGCGGTGCGCGCATCGCCGTCATCGGCCAGGCCTTCCCGTACACACCCATCGCCAACCCGCAGCGCTTCATCCCGGACTGGACCTTCGGCATCCAGGACGCGCGCATGCAGGAGTTCGTGGACAAGGTGCGCGCCGAGGAGGAGCCTGACCTGGTGGTGGTCATCTCCCACAACGGCATGGACGTGGACCTGAAGATGGCCAGCAAGGTCACGGGCATCGACGTCATCTTCGGCGGCCACACCCACGACGGCATGCCGGCGCCGTCCATCGTCGAGAACGCCTCCGGCAAGACCCTGGTCACCAACGCCGGTTCCAACGGCAAGTTCCTCGGCGTCATGGACCTGGACGTGAAGGACGGCAAGCTGCGCGACTACCGCTACCGGCTGCTGCCCGTGTTCTCGAACCTGCTGCCGGCGGACGCGGACATGGCCAAGTACATCGAGGAGACCCGCGCGCCCTACCTCGACAAGCTCACCGAAGAGCTGGCCACGGCCGAAGAGGTCCTCTACCGCCGCGGCAACTTCAACGGCACCTTCGACCAGGTCATCTGCGACGCGCTGCGCAAGGTCAACGACGCCCAGATCAGTCTCTCGCCCGGCTTCCGCTGGGGCACCACGGTGCTGCCGGGGCAGAAGATCACCATGGACAACGTCATGGACCAGACCTGCATCACCTACCCCGAGACCTACCGCCGGGAGATGAAGGGCAGCGAGATCAAGGCCATCCTGGAGGACGTCTGCGACAACCTCTTCAACCCGGACCCCTATGTCCAGCAGGGCGGCGACATGGTACGCGTCGGCGGGCTCGACTACGTCTGCGACCCCACCGCCGGCATGAACGAGCGCATCATCGACATGCAGCTGGACGACGGCACCAAGATCGAGGCGGACAAGACCTATGTCGTCTCCGGCTGGGCCACCGTCGGCAGCCAGTCCCCCGGTGAGCCCATCTGGGAGACCGTTGCCACTTACCTGCGGGACGTGAAGACGGTCAAGATCGACAAGCTCAACACGCCCAAGCTCAAGAATGTCGAGGGCAACCCCGGCATCGCCGACTACGCCGGCGAGATCCTGAGCTGACCGAGCCACCGGCCGCCCGGGCGCAGCCTGCGCCGCGGGCGGTCGGGGTTATCCGTCAGCCGTTCCCGCGCTCGGCAGCTTGTCTTCCGGGGCTGTCAAGCCCATGTCCGGCCAGCGCAGCCTGCCGCCCCTTCGCATCGCACCCAGGCCCTCCCACCGCCTGCTCGCCTTCGTCGTCCTCACCCACAGCGCCGCCCTTGCGGTACTGGTGCCGCTGCCGGCGCCCGCACCCTGGCTGCGCCTGCTGCTCGGCGCCCTGATCCTGCTGAGTCTCGCGTACGTCGTCTGGGCGCAGGTCCTGCGCCGGGCGCCCTGGTCCGTCGTCGCCGTGGACTGGAGCGAGCGCGGCTGGCAGGCGACCTTCGCCGACGGTCGCACGCGCGACCTGCGGCTCGCCCCATCGACCTTCGTCGGTGTCGGCCTCGTGATCCTGCACCTGCGCGTGCGCTGGTTCTGGCAGCCCAGCCTGCTGCTCAGCGCCGACGCCGTGCCAGCGGACGACCTGCGCCGGCTGCGGGTTCTGTTGCGGCTGGGATTGGCGGGCGGGCGGAAGGATGATGGGCAGGCGCCGCCGTGACGGCCTGCGGCCCTTCGGATTGCGCGACTGCTGGATGCCCTGTTCGCGCGAAGAGGCCTACGCTTGAAGCGCCGATGAGTGTACTGGTGCTCCAACGCGGAAGTGGCGAGGCCGCCCCGGGTACGCCGACTTCAGTCGACACAGCCTGGGGCAGGCGGACTTCAGTCCGCCGCCGGCAAGTGATGCCCTGGCATCGGATTTCTTGCAGCACTGCACCGGTTGCTGTTTTGGACCGGACTGCATGCAATCTGCGTCAGTCGTGGCATGTGCGTCCAGATCAGCCGGCCGTCGCGACCTGGTCAATGGCGTGGGCCATGCAGTGGGCCGCGCCGTTGCGCGGACCGCGGGTCCAATCCAGAAGCCCGGCGAGGTGGCGGCGATCAGGCGTCCTGATGGCGCCTTGACCGGTTACCGCCCGTCCCGCTAGGCTCCGGAGGTAACGTCCTCAAGGCGCCCCGTCAGGCCTGGATTGCCAATCCTGACGCAGGCCTGAAGTCCTCACGCCCAGATCGAGCCACTCGGATCGGACTACCGCGATGACCAGCTACGACGCCGATTTCCACCAGTGGATCGACGAGCAAACCGCGGCCCTCAAAGCCGGCCGGTTTGATCGCCTGGGCGTCACGCATGTGATCGAGGAATTGGACAGCATGCGTGCGCGCGAGCGACGGGAGCTGATCAATCGCTTGTCCGTGCTGCTCGCCCACCTGCTCAAGTGGCAGTATCAACCAGAGCGTCGCTGCACCAGCTGGCGCGCGACCATCAATGAGCAGCGCCGCCAGCTTGCCCTGCTGCTCGAGGACAGCCCGAGCCTTGCACGACGGCTACCGGAATTCCTGGAGCGCGCCTACCCGAACGGTGCCCGCGCCGCGCTGGATGAAACCGGGTTGCTCAAGTCGCCCTTTTCCGAATCCTGCGCCTATGGCATCGAACAGATCCTGAGCGAGGACTTCACGCCGGCAGATTGAGCATTCGGTCTGTGCGGTCACCAGATCATGGGGACGGTATACAGAACTTTTGGATCGCCGCGAGGCGCGAGCATCGAGACGGATAGTGCGCCGCTCCTGTCTCGCGTCCCGCAGAAATCGCCCCAGGAGGACTGGGACCCTGTGCCTGCGCTGGAGGGCCGGTACGATCAGGCTTCGCGGGTCCTGCGCTGCTTGACTGTAAGACCTCGTGCTGCGCACTGATCGTTCGTGTCCGCACCGGCTCGCGGCCGCAGGGCTGACCGCCGCGGCGACCTGAAGGGCAGATCACGACCTGGTTTGAAGTATGGCTGCACCACATTAGAGACTCAGCCCAGCAACACCGGCAAGCAGCTGACAAACGGTCGCTTCGCCCTGTCCCCTACACCAACACCGTTCAACCGGGCATCCAGCATGGAAATGAACGCCTACGCAGCAGCCCTGCTCACCGTACTTGCGGCTTTCGCCGTTTATTTGGTCTTCGCGCAGCTGGCGCACATGAAAAGGCTGAAACAGCGAGACCAGGCCGCGGCCGGGTCCGACGACCAGCCCGCCCCGGGCAACGAGTCGGGCTCATCGTGAACCGGGTCGACACGACGGCGCTTCCCGCCGCGGCCAAAGCAGCACGGAGGGGCAG
>PR_CR_10_Liq_1_inCRDRAFT_1000988_pt1 | contig 16750 bp, 17 predicted proteins | sample PRCRCaboRojoPR_3_FD_10241 | JGI IMG/M metagenome (IMG submission 10241)
TGGCTATGTGATGGCTTGGGGTAAGTCTAACTTAGACTGCGACCAAACTCACAAAAATCTAAAGCCACTCTGTCCTTGCTCAGTATAATTAATTCTCCCAATTAAAATTATACTACTTATAAACTAGTGAATAAATGTCTAGTGAACAATTATTTTCACCATACGATTCAGGCAAGGTGTGGAAAATGTGCTTGACTGCAAGCTTAGGCTCTTTTATATTTGGTTATAACCTTGGCGTGTTCACTTCAATTCACGATCCAGTAGCGTCGACCCTTGATTGGGGAAGTGATAAAGACACTTGGATTACCGTGATGTCAGCCATAATGCCTTTTGGGGCAATGATATCTGCGGTGTTCTCAGGGCCTATTTCGAATAGAATTGGCAGGAGAAGAACGTTGATGCTTTCTAACTTCGTAACTTTGGTAGGAGCAGGGATTATAGTCATTCCCTTCACAGTTACTTTTGGAATAGGGAGGTTTATCACTGGTATAGGTGCAGGCTCCTATGCTGCTTTGGTTCCGCTTTATATCAACGAAACTTCTCCCACAGAAATTAGTGGCCAAACAGGCGCAATGGTTCAGTTCCAAATAACTTTGGGAATCGTAGTGGCCTATCTCCTTGCGTTGGTTTTGCCTACTGGAGACTACGATTCCGACCCCCTTACGTACTGGTGGATGGGTATGTTTGCGCTCCAAGGGCCCATTGCAATGCTGCAATTCTTTTTGTTCTTTTGGGCTTACAAGTTAGAAACCCCAACGTGGTTTTGGAGTAAAAACTTCAGAGAAGACGCTTTAGAAAGCTTGAGGCAAGTTTACTCAGAAGAAAGCGCCCAAGAAGCACTCAAGAGACTGGATTCAGCTCAGAACCAAGACAAAGAACTAACTAGTTCTTTCATCTCTGAAGCAGGCAACGACCCCAGCTACATGGAGTTGCTCCTCTGCAAACAAGGGACTGGCAAACTCATGAGGCTAGGTTGGGCTAACAACTTCTTCCAGCAGTTTTCAGGGATCAATGCAATACTGGCTTACTCGACAACTATTTTTGGACACTTGGGAGGAGGGACTTTTATGTCCAGAGTCTACACTGTAATCGTGGGCACTGTGAATATGGTCTCGGCTTTAGCAGTGATTCCTTTGGTTGACAAGTTGGGCAGAAAGATTTTGTTGGTTCTGGGATGCATTGGCATGGGGGGTTGTTTGTTCCTTTCAGGACTCTTCTCAGGACCTCTTTCAAGTTGGAGCATTGCCTTTCCTATGATTTCGATTCTGCTTTACATAATTTTCTTTGAAGGAACAATAGGCCCTATTTGCTGGATTTATTGCGGAGAAATAATGAATCCTAGGGGAATGAGTATCTGCACTGCTGTGAACTGGTTCTGTGTCACAATAGTGATCTTCACTTTCCCGCCTCTTAAGGACTTGTTGGGAATATCAGTGGTTTTTTGGTGCTACGCTGGAATCTGTGCAGTGGGTGTGCTTTACTTTTGGCTAGATATGCTAGAAACCAGGGGTTTGAACAAGCAAGAAATCCAGAAGTTATTCATGAAGAAGAGTAGTTAATTAGTATAAGTCACTTTATTGGAGAAGCATCTATGCTTGGAACTTGGTGTTCTGGGACTTGCAGAGGAGACAACTGAGTTAAGTTTCTGGACTTTTGGGACAAGTTCATGCTTTTGCTTGACCGAAGTTGGTCTTTTTGTTGAAACATGGTGTTGTACAGGAACTCCTTTACTTTGACTTTGTTTAAGAACAGTTCCATTACTTTCCTTCTGTCGATGTCTCTGAACTCTTCTAGTTTGGCTTCTTTGTTGGTTCTTTTAGGAGTTTTGGAGTCCCTGGACTTGGCTTTTCTAGCTACAATGTCTTTTTTGACTTCTTCAACGCACTCTAGAAAGGTGTCTTCTAGTTCTCCTTTTTCAAGAACAATGTTGGTTTTGGCGTTCCTGAGTCCCTTAAGGGACTTTTTTTCTGCATCGAGTTGTCTTTCTAAGTGGGACATAGTTTCTTGGAATCTTTTTTTGAGTTGCTGGAAGTAGTCAGGGGTTGGGAACTCAGTGCTGAGTCTTTGGTGTTTCGGGGACTGATGTTCGAAAAGTGACTGTTGGGGACTTTGGAGAGTGTGGAGTTGGTCGTTTAGGTTGTCCTTTTGTCTCTTTGCGAGTAGGATTTGTTCTTCCAAGAACTGTTTGTCTTCTTCCATTTCTTCGGCTTTGGCTTTCCACTTCTCAGTTCTTTGTTTGAGGCTGTTGCAGGCTTTGTCAAGTTGTTCTGCTTTTTCTCTCAAAGAGTCCCTTTCTAGTTCTAGGCTCTGGAGTTTCTGTGCTTTTCTTTTTTGGTTTTGTTTTTCGTTGACTTTTTCTTCCAGCGTTCTGATTTCTTTTTGGATTTGGTACATCTTTTCCTTGTACTGCAACAAGAAGTCTGATTCGTGCTTGCCAAGAACTCCTTTCAGTTTGCTGTCCAAACTCATCACACAGTTGTTCAGTTCTGAGTAAAGTGTGTTAATGGTGTCTGAGTTGGGGGGGTTCGTTTCAATTTCAGTGTTCCTTTTAAGTCTGGGAAACTGGGTCAAAAAGGTGTCGGGGTTTTTGTTGCTAGTTTTACTTGGCTCCATTTATCCAATAACTACCTTAGCCCTCAGTGGCTGTCTGGTCTTAGTCAGAACCGAGTCTTGGTAACTCGTCACTAGTCACTAGGTAGAAAAGCGCAACTTAAATTAGTTAAAGATATTTGCGGCTAGGAAACTGGGCAATATAAAAATAAAATGTCAGCCCCTCAGGTGAGGCCACAAATCCAGCATTCCAGCACGCCTAACAACGCTCAAATATTCATTGGTCGCTTGAACCCCGANACCNCAGAAAACGATCTCTACACAACTCTTTCCACATACGGTCCGATATCTTACATCCGTCTACTTAAGCCTAGAGATCCGGTTCTGATTCGCAAGTTTGCGTTTGTGGCGTTCCAAGACATAGAGTCGGCACATGCTGTTAGGCGTGAACTTAATGGCGAGTTGATTTTGGGAAAGCATGCTACAGTTTCGCTGATCACGAAGGACAGGAAGATTGAAGCCAACATTTTTGTTAAGAACTTCCCACCTGACGTGAAGGCGAAAGACCTTGAAGCTCACTTTTCTCAATTTGGGAACATAATTTCGAGCGTCGTCATATATGACCAAAACGAGAACTCGCTCAGGTACGGGTTCATCCAGTTCGAGAAGCCTGAGTCAGCTTCGAGGGCTATTGAACAAATGAACGGAAGGAACTTCGGAGGCGAAACCCTGAACGTAAGTAAGTTTTTGCCGATCAGCCAAAGACCTGACGGGATCTCGACGAACAACCTCTACGTGAGGGGGTTTGACACCAACATGACTGAACAGGATTTGCAGGAGCGTTTTGAAAAGTTCGGCAAAGTTACCTCAGTGTCCGTCATCAAACAGAAAAAAGAAAACGTAGATGAAGAACGGGCATTTGGTTTTGTGTGCTTTGAAAACGACGAACTAGCCAACACAGCTCTGGAAAACCTAAACGGGAAGACAGAAGGAAACATCACTTGGTACATAGTCCACCACATGAAAAAAAGAACCAGAATCAGGAAGCTCAAAGAAGACTACCAAAGGAAAGTTGAACTCTGGAAGAAAACCAACGTCTTCGTCCGAGGACTTCCTAACACCATCGACAACAACAAACTCCGCCAAATCTGCGAGGACTTCGGCAGAATTGCTTCCATGAAAATAATGACCACCAAAAACATCAAGTACGAAATCGAAGGCGACAGCCAAATCCAAAAAATCGAAGAAATCCCTACAGGAACTGCTTTTGTGTGCTACGAAACTCCACAAGAAGCCAACGCTGCCTTGCGTGGACTCAGCAACATCCAAGTAGAAGGAAACAAACTCATTTGCAAAATGTGGAAGCCCCGTGAAGAACGCATCAAAAACATGAAGGCTTTCAAGCAAAAGCAAATGATCCAGTTCAAACAAAACTCCATGATGATGGGCATGCGTGGAGCTCCTTCACAAATGAGAGGAAGAGCTCCCATGCCTAGTATGATGCCTTCTGGGCCTGCAATGCTCCCCTCCAGAGCACCTCCCCAAATCAAACCTACTCCTCCCCGCGCAGCCCCTATGCAGCCCCCCATGAGGGCACCTGCTCCTCCCCAACCTACTAACGAAAACCAACGCCAAGCCCTTGGAGAGCGTTTGTACCCTCAAGTCTTGAGCATGACCAACCAAAACGTTGCAGGCAAGATTACAGGTATGCTTCTTGAGATGAACCTTGACTTAGTGTCTAAGCTCGTCCAAGACCCCAACGAACTCAGAGGAAAAGTTAATGAAGCTGTTGAAGTTTTAAGGACTGCTTGGAGCAACGACCCAGAAAAACTTAAGAGCTTACCTTAACTAACTCTTAAAAACCAATTATAAAATGTCATCGTTAAAACTCGACTTAGATAAAAGTAATCCTGGGTTTGTGCGTAGTCCCTCTGAAGAATTCCAAGATTACGAATTCGAGTTGGGTTTTGTGCCTGCAGGCTCGTTATCTTCTAAGTCAGACTCTCCAATATACAAGTCTAGACCTAAAAGAGCCTCCACCCTTGACTCTCAAGATTTTTCAAACCAACAAGTAATAGAGTACACAAGCTTCGAAAACAAAACTGAGTATCAGGACTTCTACACTTCTTTCAGCTCCCAACTCGGGTCTAGTCAGCGAGTGCAGAGATTAGCTGCTACACAACAACTTTCGGACACAAGTGACTCAGCCCAAGTTCCGAGACTCAGAGCACTTCTAAAGGAACTCTACGCTGAAAACGAAAAACTGCGCAAAGTCAAGGAGTTCCAAGACAAAAAAGTCTCTACTGAAGACAACTCCCAAGAAAACCTAGAAGCAATGAACTACCACTACGAAAAACAAAACAACCTGCTTAGAATCGAACTTGAAAACTGCAACAAAGAACTCAAAAAGTCAGATAAAAGGTACGCTGGCCTGGCTACCAGACTTGAAGAGTCAGAGCACATACGCACTGAGTACGAAAGTTGCCTCAATTACGTCCTGAGTGAACTTGAAACTTTGCATGCCCAAGAAAAGCCCTGCAACTTTAAAAGTGAGTACATTATTAACTACTTAAGGTCCCAGTTCCAAGTTTTTAAGTCCCAGTGTTTGCGCAAGGACTCCGAAAATCTGAAGTTAAGGGACAAACTCAAAAGACTCACTCAAGAAAAAGAACTAATTGAACAAAAAAACAAAGAGTGCTTGGAAATCATTTCCCAACTCAACTCTCGTTTGCGCAGTGCCCAAAGTCTCCACACAACAGTCCAGAAGCCCTTAAAAGGTTTTGCTACGGCCAGGTTCGCCAACCTTGAAGAGTCTACTTTAACAGAAATCCCCCCTTTGAGTGAACCTGACGAAGACTTGTTTAAAAACAATTTTCAGCCCCCAGGCAAACCCAAGAAAGTTTCAGTTGTCGAACAAAACTTAAACAACTACTTAGAAGCCCTGCATGACTTAAGAAACATTTCCAACAGAGCTACAAAAACTCTAGAAACTTCAAGTAAGCACCGCAGGATTGTTTCTATGTCACAGAGAAGTACACCGAATAGGACTTCTTCAACTACTGCCCAGCACTCCCGACTAGACCATAAAGATTTTTAAATGTTTTTATTAAGTGTAAATGGAAACTCTGGAGTACACTAACTTTCAAGTCTGGTCCTACTCAATACTAGGTGGGCTTTCTGTTTCTTCTGGAGCTCTGCTGATCTGGTCTTACTTAAAAGTTCCAACCCTGAGGACAAAGCTTGGCTTAACTGTGCTGTGGACTTGCATGGCTTTGATGTGTTTATGTTTTTACTTTGTGTACAGTGCTTTTTCCTACTTAGCAACTGAAAGACTCCACTCAGCTGGAACTTGTTTTTTGCACGGAATTGTTACTTCTTGTTTAACTTTGGTTTCTTGGAATTATGCCTTGGTCTTGGCACTCCAAGTTGGACTGGGCTGGGACACAAAGTACTCCCATACTTTCAGTATTGGGTTTGGAGCTTTGCTTAGCTTTGCTTTAGCCCTTACAGACAGTTTGGGAGTTTCTGTTTTCAGTGTGTGCTTTGTAAAAATTGGAAGTTGGGGTGAGCTTTTGTTTTTTGTGTTCATTGCTTACTTGCCTTTGTATGTTTTTGGGGTGCTCAAAGGTGTTAGAAAGAAGTCACAGAAATACTCCTTAATACTGCTGGTGTTTACTTTGTTCATGCTGCCTTTCAGTGTTGCACATTTGGTGTTCTACTTCAACTCCACAGCCTTTATTGTGAGAGAAGTTGGTGCTTTAACTATTAGTTCTTCAGGGCTTGTTTTGAATTTGCTGCGCATGACCCACATCAACTTTAAGCAACTTTTAAAAAAAAGCCGCAACTATGACTTGACTGAGCCAGTATTTACTACTTAGTTCATTGAGCAAGATTCAGGAACCTACAATGCTTTAAGGGACTCAGTTTCAGAACCCTCTCTAAGTTACTCCTTAATTAAAGACTTAGAAGAAGACAAGGCCATTCTTAGTCTTTTGTGCATTTACGTCACAGTTGAGAAGATACAAGTTTCTCTCCAAGACACTCAGTACTGCAAAGAAAAGCCTCCTTGGCCTAATGGGTTTTACGACCAAAGGTGTGAGTGGTTACTAGGCCCCCAAGAATTTGACTCTTTGGACAACACTGCTTCCAACATTTCCAAAAAAAGTAATTTACAGTTAGTTCGAAACATCAATGCTAAAATTACTGAGTATGCTCCTTTGGTGTTTTCGCACATTAGGTACCAAGACGGACTCAGCAACAGCGAGATTGCAAATTCTTTGCTGGAGTTGTTTGGAAAGGACATTAAGGACTCTATAAGGCCTTACTTGGGAGACCAAAAGGCTTTGTACTCGCAAGACAAAAGGTTTGTGATCAAGCTGATTCCAGAAGACGATAGAGTAAACTTAGTAGAAAACATTCTTCCTAAGTACCACGAGCACTTAACGAAGTCTTCCAACAAGTCGCTTCTTTCAAGGATTTTAGGAATTTACACGGTTTTTTGCAAAGAAACTTTTGACATTCTCTTACTGCAGAACTTTTACCCCCCTGAAATTCAGCCATGGGCAACTTTTGAACTGAAAGGCACCAAACTCCATAGACAAGTGCTATGCGACTCCTCAATTGCTAGTGCTTCGGAAGTTTCCCAAAACCTGATTCTGAAGGACCTCGACTTCTTTCAAGTCCAGCAGTTCATTTTGGTTTCTTTTTTGGACCAAAGTTGGCTAGGTCGAGTTATTCCTCAGGACGTTAGTTTTCTCAAAGAAATGCAGACTCTGGACTACAGCTTATTCGTTGGAGTGACTAACAACGTTGCAGTGAAGAAGCATTCTTTGCCTTCGAGGTACTCCCGCCATATATACCTAGGCAAAGGAGTGCAGTCTTCCCAAGTGTTTGTGGTTGGACTTGTTGACTTTTTTAAGCAAAGCCTAGACACTAACTCGAGTTGCTTCGAAGTCTGTCCCCAAGACTACTCCAAGAGGTTCCTTAACTTTGCCCTGAGCATAGTGAAATGTGATTTCTTGTAAGATGGATTATAATTGTAAATACAAAAATGAACGAAAAGGTTCTTATCGGTAACATCTTGGCTGAAGAAAACGAAACTGAAGAAGAAGTATACCCTAGGTACACCAGAACTAAAAGGAACGTACTATTGAACAAGGACGAACTCTCGCAGTTACTTGCAAGGCCCACTTCGGCTCCTGCTGTCCACTTGCATTTTCCTTCAATATTCTGGCCTGAAACTTCTCAGCCTATTATTTCGCCCATTTCAACAGACTTCAACCAAATCACTCTGCAAGACAACTACACCATATACACTCCACCTCCTCCTGGACTCGAACCGAAGACCAACCTTTTTTCGCATCTAAAAGGCAAAATAGCCGAAATGGCCCAGGATCAAACTGGTTCTCGGTACATTCAAGAAAAGTTGGAACTGGCCAGCAACGACGAAAAAAAGGCAGTTTTCGAGGAAGTGCTGCAAAACATCAGCAAGTTGATGGTGGACGTTTTTGGAAATTATGTGGTCCAGAAACTACTTGACCATCTTAACGAGCACGAAAAACACCAAATTATCCAAGGCATGAAGGGGCAAGTAGTTTCGCTTTCCCTCCACATGTACGGTTGCCGCGTAGTTCAAAAAGCAATACAAGTAGCCCCGCCTCAGCTGCGCAACACAGTTGTGCAGGAGTTCAAGGACAACGTTGAGAAGTGCGTCGAAGACCAAAACGCTAACCATGTGATCCAGAAAATCATTGAAGTGATTCCTTTTGGGGAGTTCGAGTTCATAGTGGAGGCTCTCAAGAAAGACATCATTAAGTGGAGCATGCATGTATATGGTTGTAGAGTAGTACAGAGAATACTTGGCTACTGCCCAAAAGAAAGAGTCAACGAAATGATTTCCCAAATAGTCAGGAAGAGTGTGCAACTCAGTAGCTCGCCCTACGGTAACTACGTGATACAGTACTTGCTTGACAAAGGAACCTACGAAGAAAGAAGGAGGGTAGCTGCAAGTTTCCCAGGTAACCTAGTTGACCTCAGTCGCCATAAATTCGCCAGCAACGTTATTGAAAAAATACTTCTGATTGGCTATGAAGATGATGTTCGTGTATTTGCCACTGAAATTTTTACTCACTTGAGGTTCATGGAAGTAATGACTGACAAATTTGGAAACTTTGTGGTGCAGAAGTGCTTGGAGGTCAGCAGTGGGGATTTCCAACAGTGGCTGATCTCAAAAGTGAGGGAAAATTCCAAACAACTCAAGTCCTCTGCATCCGGTAGACACGTTTTGAAATGCCTAGATAAAATTTCAAAACCCAAAAAAACAAAAAAGTAATTTTAACTTATTAATCGTACCTGGAATCCGTCTCAAACAAGGCTGTTTTGAACTTGGGGTTGGCAGTCAGTCTCCTTCCCAAAGCAATGGACTTCCCCAACAAAAGTCCTGGGTCAGGTGGGTTGGGGATGTTTGCTACTATTCCGTTGAACACGTGCTCGAACATGTAGTTCAGAGAACTGTCGTTTTGGGCACTTATCTCAAAGTACTCCATTCCAAACTTCCTAGCTAAACTCATTGCTTCTGTTTTGCTGACTGCCTCCGAGTCTTTGTTGGAAGTCAAGTCAAACTTGTTCCCCAAAAGCACTTTGGTGAGGATTTCCACCCGTTCGCACTCCTTAATCCACTTCTCAACTCTTTCGAAGGAACTTCTCTTGGTGACTACTTACAAGTTACTATCGAACACAAACAAAGCAGCAGTGGCTCCAGCACAGTACCTAGAAATAACTGGCAAGTACCTTTCACTTCCAGGCAAATCCCAGTAGTTTAGTCGGTAGTAAGTGGTCTCATCAACAAACATAACTGATTTAAAGTGCATTTCTTCCACTACTTCGTTTTCAACGACTCTGCCGTAGTTTTGACTGAGGGCTGAGTAAAGCTTACCGTCTAAAAGACTTGTTTTGCCTACTCCGTTGTCTCCCAAAATAACTATCTTGAACCTGAAGTGGTAGTCGTCAGAGTCCATTTTGTTACTACTTAAAAAGGAAGATACCACTGTTTTTGGAACAGTTGGTAGTTATTTCCTTCTTGAATTGGAGGGATTTGGGATTCCTCAGCTGGAGAAGAGATCACTGTTTCTTTGAAGCTGGGCTTGTTTCGGAAGGGGTACTTTCTGGGGTCGTAAGTGTACTTTCTAGACTTTGGCTCACTTAGGCTTTTTCTGTGCCTTTGAGAAGACTCACTGCTGAATGACTGACTTAACTCATCAAGTATCATAAAGGGCCTAATTCTGGGAAACTCCATTATTAGATACTATAAAAATGCTTAACTTAATCCAAGAAGAAGAAACTCAACCTGCAGGAAAAAGACTGCTTTTGCCAGCAGTTTCAGTGGGCGGAACTGGCCAGCTTGCAATTGACCTACTTCTGAACGATGCTTCCCAAAACTTTAAGTACAAAGGGTTCTTTTACACTTCTTGCTTTGCACCCTATGTGTGCAATTCCCCCATTTCTGGCAACCAGGGAGAAATCACTTTTCCTGTGTCGCTTTACGAAAACAGCCAGTTCTTAGTTATCCAGATAAGGTCCACTGCCCTGAACCCCAAAGACTTTTGCAAAGGCTTAGTTGAGTGGGCTCTTTCGAACCAAGTCAGCGAAATAGTTGTGCTGGCCTCCAACTCTGACCTTACAAAGCCTTCTCCTGAGTCCCCTCAACTTTACTACATGAAAAACTCTTTATCTCAAACCAACTTAAACCTGCCTTTTAAAACCAAAGAAGACATGACAGACCTTGTCAGAGGAATAGGTTTATCTAAGTACTTACTACTTCAAGAAGAGATTCCTGTTCTAGCAGTGTTTACTTACAGTCCTGAAGTTCCAGCTGACTACTTGTCTTGCTTTGGACTGGCAGAAGCCTTTTGTGAAGGTTACCAAGTAGTTCACCAATCTTGGCAAGCTCCTTGGGATTTTCTCTTAAGTTAAGCTTAAATGGAAAGTGCTGAGTTGCTGTACGACAACATTGATGCAATAGTAGTGGGCGAAGGAAGTGAAGAGTTCATACTGAGGATGTTTAAGGGCTCGCCTCACGTGTTCCAAATCAGCGAGTTCGGAGGGTTCACCCAAGTAACTAGAGTTGTGAGTTCAGCGCACTTGTGGATCCACTTTAACTTTTGGTTTTGCAAAGACTCAGACTTGGAGTTGGCTATTGAAATGGTTAAGGATCAGTGGTACATGGGAATAGTTACTTACCTAGCAGACGATATTTTGTCCTTCAAAAGAGCAAAAGACCTTTACGACAAGTACTTCCAGGATTCACTTCTTCCAAGCAGACACAAAACACCCAAAAGACAAAAAATAACTAACTACAGCACAGTCAACGAAGAACTGGGACTAATCAACTTGTGGTGGAAGCCCGACCGCACTGAAGCTTTAGGAGCTGGTTTACTTGCTGCCATTTCTACTGAGAGGTTTGCTCAGGCTTTAGTGAGCAGGTCCGATGACTTTGGGAGGAACCTGAAGTTTATTTGTCCGAGCAACAGTGGGTACTTCTTTGAAGAAAAGCAAAACATTTACTTGTGGATGCTTGAAAACTACAAAAGAAAGAACCTCAACCTCGAAGTTGCTGAAGACTTAGCTAACGAACTTAAGAGCCAACTTAAAAAAGACACTGAAGACAACTGCTTGGTTTTGTAGTAAGATAATATTCTGAGAAAATGGTAAGGTCTAGTTAGTCTCGCCGCTACGACGCAAAAACCACAACTTTTAACCCAGACGGACGACTTATGCAAGTAGAGTACGCTATGGAGGCCATCAACAACGCTGGAGCTACTGTAGGAGTGATGTGTCCTGAAGGCATTGTCATTGGTGCTGAGCGAAAACAAACTTCCAAGCTACTTGAGCGTTCCAAGTACAGCGAAAAGATGTACAAGTTAGACGAGCACATCGTTTGCGCTGCTGCAGGAATGACTGCTGACGCTAACATCCTCATCAACTACGCCCGTGTCGAAAGCCAACAGTACCTCTACACCTACCGGCAAAACATGCCCGTGGAACAACTAGTGAAGCGTCTTTGTAACGCCAAACAAGCCTACACGCAACGTGGTGGACTTCGACCTTTCGGGGTTTCTTTCTTGTACGCAGGCTGGGACCCTATTTACGGATTCCAACTTTACTGCTCTGACCCTAGTGGGAACTACCTAGGGTGGAAGGCCATAGCCATTGGAGCTAACAACCAAAACGCAAGCAGCATTTTGAAGACTGACTACGACGAGAACTGTAGTTTGAGACAAGCAATGGGACTAGTGGCTAAGGTTATAGCTAAGTCTCTGGAAACTACTTCGCCTACTCCTGAAAAGATCGAAATAGTGACTTTGACCAGGCCAAAAGACATCCAGTACAAGACAGTTTCTGACGAAGAAGTTCAGGGACTTCTGACTGAGTTTGAACTAGTTTAGTTAACTTCTCTTTTTAATTTTGCTTGGGTTTGTTGAGCTACTTCTTTGTCGACGATGTAAGTAAGTGCATTTAAGATGGCTTGTTGAGGAGCTTCTTCACCTAGAGTTTGCAATGAGTACATCACAGCTTCTGCTGTGCTGATCAGTCCTGGCTTGGGAGGGTTCCTTAGGGGCGCGTATAGAGGTGCTTGTTGTTGGTTTAAAACTACTGTAGGAAAACTGTGTAACCAAGGGTTTCTATTGTACAACTTCTTTGCGAAGTTCCAAGTTCCGTCTAAAAACACTAAGGTCTTGGTGTCTTGGGGAAACTCGTTTCTAGCACTTTTGGAAGGAAACACCACTACGGGGTTGTCTAGGTGCATTTCTTGGAACTCCCTGCCTACTTTCACGTCTACATCTATACACTTCTGAAGAACTCTGACTGAACTGAAGGCTTGTTTCTTTTCAGAGGGGTGCTGCAGAATAACTACTTTGTGCTGCAAAACAGAAACAGGGGTCTCAGGGAGTCCAGGACACATACAAACTTTCAAAGGCCTTTTGCACTCTCCGCAAGTAGGTCTTTTTTCCATTTATATTAAGCTGGTTGCCATGAAACCTTAGCTGATCTTACAAAGCTTTCTACACTCGGCACTGCCATCGAGTGCATCATGAACTCAAGTTGCCCTGCTTCAATGCGCTTCTTAACTAGAGGAATCTTTGCACTGAACAGCATGTTTTCCGACGCACTGCAGTCAAGAGTAACTTCTATTGCTTGGGCTTGTTCGTTGTAGAGTCCGTAGCTGTAGCAGTGGGTGGCCTTTGAAAAGTGGTAAAAACACCTGACTCCTGTTCTGTTTTCTAACTCAGTTCCGTACTTCTCAATGAGCAGAATGTTTGCTCTGTTGTCTAAGTCCGTTTGCACAGCGTCTCGCACTGTCACAGCTATTTCAGACTCACTGTGGAAAGTCAACACAAAGCAACGAGACCTAACTGAGTAAAGTTCCTCGTCGTAACCCAAAAGCTCCAACCAACCACAAATAGTTTCATAGCCGTTGGTCCGAATTTGATCCCTGAAGAAATCCCTGAAGCCTTGGAGAGTAATTCCAGAGTCAGTGTTGCAGTACCTTTTCAGGATTTTTTGTTTAAACTCCACTTCACTAATGGTTCTTCCAATGCATTCATAAAAACCTTTGAACTCAGTGTAGGAAAGTTCACTGTTCAGGAGCATGTCGAATTTACGGAAGATATCGTCTATTGTAGATCTAGCTATGGGAGTTAGTTCTCCGTCCCGAGAAGTAAGGTTGACCTTTTCTCTAGGAGCCTCAGGAGGTCTTCTTAACAGGCACCCAGAAGTGACAGGCAACACAATGTAACTCCCTGCACCAAGGCTTACTTCAAGTTGGTTTTGTCGCTCAACTGCCAACTCACTTTTTTCAAGCAAAGTAAGGGTCCCATCAGGCATTTTCTTCAGAATAACAATTCCAATGTCTAAGCAACTCCTTCGAGAAGACACTCCAAAGACCCTTTCGTCTTCTTGATGGATTCCTATGTAAATCCTTTTAGGTTGGCCCAGTTCTATGCTGTAGTACCACTTGGACACAGCAACTTCTAAGTCAGGGTCTTCTTTGTCCTGGACCCTTACAAACTTGCCTTTGATCCTTACTTCGTCCCAGTTCTTCACTGCACACACGTTTAAGCTCGAAAAGTTATCAATGAAGTCATCATAACTCATCCAGAAATTGCTGTCTTCTTCGTCAAAAACAGGCCGCAAAGCGTTTCTCATTTCCATACTCCACAGGTCAGACTTTTCGCTCCAGTCGCCTTTCCACTCAATCTTGCCCCAGGGATTCCTGAAGTTAATCAAGCACTGTCCTTTGACTTGCTTGCAAGTAATGATTGCATAGGAGTGTCCTGGAATCAAACCACACGACAAAGTCCCCATGTAGTTGGACTCGTTCCACCTTTCTTCGCCAGGAGTTGAAGCTGTAAGTAAGTACCCAGTTTCTTCGTAGTCCTTCATCATAAGCCAAAGTTCCCCACTTTCAATCTTTTTCTGGACTTGTTCGTCACTTAAGTTATAAGACAGACAAGGACAACCTGTTAGGTCGATCAACCCCTCCGACGCCAAACCTCCCTTTAGCAAGTAGTAGTTCCCATGCAGCTTTGCATAGGCTTTTTCCAAAACCAAAACCCAAAGTTCGTTGCCACTCGATTGCGAAAAAATAGGTCCTCCCATGGGGTAGCACGGAAAGTAGTCGTCAACCGTCACAGTGACCCACTCGCCGTTTTTGCAGAGTTTGACTCTGTAAAGTCCATTTCCACTGACGTGTTTAGTTACGAAAAGTCTTTGCACCAAAGCAGGCCTTTCAGAAAGCGAAGCCAAAGCACACATAAACCAAGAGTCTCCTAGTTGGCCTTGCCTAATGTCACTAGGTTCTACTTCGTCTGCAAAAATGCTGGGGTCAAGCAAGCCCCGGGAGTAGTCCACTTGCATAAAGTCTTTGGGACGTCTCCAGTGAACTAGTTGTTCTTGTCCGTAGTCCTCAATGCTGCTGTAGATAGAAAACTTGTTTGGAGGGAACTCCAAGTCTACGAAGTTTATGTCGTTGTTTTTGAGAATTTTTTCGATTTGGTTCATTGGTGCGTTCATGGACACCTTTGCAAACACTTTTTCAGCCTTTTCAAGAAGGTTGAGGACTTGTGCAGACTCCCTTGCAAGGTACCTTTCTTGTAGGCCCCTGGGGGCTGACTTAAGCATGAACCTGAACTTGCTTTTTAAACTCCAGTGCTTAAACATCTTCACAACTGCAACAGTTTTGGTTTCGAAAGCTTCGATGACGGTGTTTTTGATCAAGCCGTCTCCGTCTTCCAACTCGATATTCTTAGATCCTTCCAAATCTATAGTGAATTCTAAAGTATTGAGTTTCTGGAGCTCCACTTTGAACTCGTAAGTGCACTCAATTCCTTCGCTTCCAGGAGTGACTACTTTGTGCAGAATTATTCCTGGGTTAAGTTCTTTAGTTGTTACAACTGACTTATCGGTCATTTTTCTTAAATTTAAAATGGTACTTGAACTTGAATACGAGTGGGAGTGTTGGTACGACCACGCTGTTTCAGGACGGTCTGCTCAGAACTACGAAGACACACTCCACAAAGTCTGCACTCTGAGGAGTGTAGAAGAGTTCTGGGGGTGCTATGCCCACCTTTCAGGAATCCATGCCTTAGGTCCCAAATGTGGGTATCACTTTATGAAGAAAGGAGTGAAGCCTATGTGGGAGCACCCACAAAACAAAGAAGGAGGCATTTGGCAGTTCAAAGTTCCTAAAGAAAGTGCCCAAACTGTTTGGAAAGATTTCCTTATCAGTGTAATTGGCCATAGTTACAGTGAGTTCCTCAAAGAGCAAGTCAACGGAATCAGCATCACTAACAGACAAGGTGAGTTCTACATCAACATGTGGGTTGACTCGCAAGATCCCCAAAACGGAGTTGCGAACTGGTTTGCAGAACAAACGCAAGTCCCAGCAAAGTCTGTTTTCAAAACCTGTTTTTCTCTCATAAAAAATTATAAGAGCTAATATATAAGTAAAAGCGTGTGGCAAATATCACCATATTATGTTAAGGCCACGCGTACGCAGGTTTGCTTCAATTTTATTTGGGAGTTCGCCTGAAGTCTCTTCATCACTTACTACCTCCAAAAAGAACATGCTGGGAGCTATCAACGACGCCCTTGACATTGTTTTAAGCAACGACTCAACTGCCTGCATATTTGGCGAGGACGTGGCCTTTGGAGGGGTTTTCAGGTGCACTGACGGACTCAGAGAAAAGTATGGAGAATCCCGTGTGTTCAACACCCCTCTCTGTGAACAAGGAATTGCTGGATTTGCCATTGGACTGTCTTCTTTAGGAGTCACTTCAATTGCTGAAATGCAGTTTGCCGACTACATCTTCCCTGCATTTGATCAGTTGGTCAACGAAGCTGCCAAGTTCAGGTACAGAACAGGCAACCAGTTCAACTGCGGCAAGTTAACTGTCAGAGCTCCATACGCAGCTGTGGGTCACGGAGCACTTTACCACTCCCAAAGTCCTGAAGCGTACTTTGCCCACACACCAGGTTTGAAAGTGGTCATTCCTAGAGGCCCTGTGCAGGCCAAAGGACTGTTGCTTGCTAGCATCCGGGACAAAAACCCTGTGATTTTCTTTGAACCTAAAAGTCTTTATAGAATGGCAACAGGGCAAGTTCCACAAGGCGACTACGAAATTCCTCTGGGAAAAGCTGAAGTTGTAAAGGAAGGAGAGCATGTCACTATGATTGGGTACGGGCTGCAGTTACTACACATGGAACAAGCTATCAAAAGAGCTGAAGAAGAATTGAACATTACTTGTGAGTTGATCGATTTAAGAACCATTTCTCCACTGGATACTGAGTGCATTGTGAACAGTGTTAAGAAAACTGGAAGGGCTGTTATAGCTCACGAAGCCCCTAGGTTCGGAGGATTTGGTGCAGAAATAACAAGCTTGATTCAAGAAGAATGCTTGCTTTACTTAGAAGCACCTGTTGCTAGAGTTTGTGGGTGGGATACTCCTTTCCCTCTTATCTATGAAAAGTTCTATTATCCTGATCAATATAGGATTTTCGAGGCCATTAAAAAAACTATAGAATTCTAATAATAACCAATTTAACATATTTATTGTTAAACGCATATAAAATGAAAAGGTTCTTCAGTAAAGGGAGAATGCTTGTGAACGAAGACAAACTCCCCAACCTGCCCCTCGAGCCC
>PR_CR_10_Liq_1_inCRDRAFT_1000989_pt1 | contig 16748 bp, 8 predicted proteins | sample PRCRCaboRojoPR_3_FD_10241 | JGI IMG/M metagenome (IMG submission 10241)
TGCAAGAATACGGAGGAGAAGAACAAGAAGAAGAGTGGGAAAGCAGAGTCAGGAAGCTTTATGACGACTCCCAAAACATCAAAGAACGTATCAAAGGTATGCAAGAAACTACTAGAAAAGAGATCCAAGAAACTGAAAAGAGAATCCAAGAATCAACTAAAAAAGAGATCCTGGAAATGGAAGAAAGAATCAACAAAAAACTTGAAACTTTACTTAAATAGTTAATAAAACTTTAACTAACACTTTAGGCAATTACTTAGAAACCTCTTCAGGAGTCTTAGCCGAAACCGACAACCCATAAACTCCTTCCTTCCAAACCTCGCTTAACTCTTTATGCACTTGTGCTTGCCTTTCAAAGTCACTCATTCCTCTGAAAGCGTCGCTAACAATATCTACTCTAAAATGGGTCTCAGTGCCTTTTTTGTGCATCCAGCTGTCATTAGTAACAACCAGCCAGTTAGGACTGCCATTGCTGAGTTTCTGTTCAATCAACTCTTGGACTCTCGAAAAGGTTCTTCTGGACTTAAACATTTGTAAATGGAAAACTTTAAAAAACCTAATTCACTGCAGGTCCCGCAAAGAAGCTTCCAACGCATCAGAGATGGCAAAAGAGGCAGACAACCCCAAATCAAGTTTATCAGAATGATGCAAGAGAACGCAAATCCCCTCGGACTGACTGGAGGACCTAAAGGCTACACGCGCGAAGAAGTAGCTCAGCACAACACAAGAGAAGACTGCTGGATCATACTAGGTGACAAAGTGTACGACATCACTATGTATATTGACTACCACCCTGGAGGGGACATTATTTTGGAAGCTGCAGGTTCAGACGCAAACGCCTTGTTTAACCGGTACCATCCTTGGGTGAACACTGACGCCCTCATCAGGAAACTCCAAGTAGGCTACCTTGTGAACTAGTTAAGTTGCTTTATTTTACTATACAGTTGTTTGGCTTTTTGGGTGCGTTCGGTTTTGGAGCAGTGCACTATAGCTTGGAGTTTGAGTTGGGCAATTAAGTCTTGGAGGTCCTTGATGGCTTGGATGATTCCTTGCACAGAAGAAAGCATTATGAACCTTTCTCCTTCTTCTGGAGCGTTTCCTATTTCCAAGCTGTCTATTATCTTTCTTAAGTAGGCTTTTATTTCTCGCTCGAGTGTGTTTGTTTGTTCGTGGAAAAACTCCCTAGAAGCCATGATTATTAACTAAAAAGAGGAAACTCAATCTGCTCGTAAAACTTGGCTCCGTAAAAGCGGAGGTTCTGGTTGAGGGAGGATATTTTGTCTAGGTCTTCTTGTTCCAAAGTGAAGTCTTTGCTTTGCATGTTCATGATTTGTCTTTCTTGGCACCGAGACCTAGGAATTATACATAGACCTCTTGCCAGCGACCAGTTCAAAAGTATCTGTCCGGTGCTTTTAGAGTGCTTTTGGGCAACTTCTCTAATTAAGGGGTGCTGGAGGAGCGGGGTTGCGTCGTGCACATGCCCGTACTCAACTCCTCCGAGAGAACCGAACCCTGTGACGACTATTCCTTGTCTCTGGCAGAAGCCCACTAGCTTCTCTTGGGTGTTGTAAGGGTGGATTTCTAACTGGACTACTGAAGGTTTGATTCTGGAATAGGACATTGTTTCCAGCACTAAGGCTGCTGGCCAGTTAGAAATGCCTATGTCCTTTACAAGTCCCTCGTCCACTAAAGCTTCCAAGTGCTTCCAAACTTTGTGGGAAGGAATGTAAGACAACTGCATGTCCCCTTCGGGGTAGTTCTCCGCGTTTTCCAGAGAAAATGGGTAGTGCATTATGTACAAGTCCAAGTAGTCTGTGCCTAGAGCTTCCAAACTAGCCCTGAAGCTTTTGCGGAGTCTGTCTGGTTTGTGGTCGTTAGCCCACAACTTAGAAGCTATGAAAACTTCTTCTCTAGGAATTCCTGAGTCCTTGATAGCTCTGCCTATTTCTAGTTCGTTTTTGTACATACTGGCAGTGTCGATGAGTCTGTAGCCGTTTTGCAAAGCTGAAACTACTGCGTTGTAGCAGTGCTCGCCTTTAAGTTTGTAAGTCCCGAGTCCAATGCGGGGCATTTTAGCACCAGATCTTAAAGTGGCTTCCATATTTATTCTTTAAAGTACTCAAACCACTGCTTGATGACGTCTGCCAAAGTAGACACTAAGGAGGCTGGGTTCTGCACCACTACATAATACTCAAAAGGGAAGTCTTCCATGTAGGGGTAAACTTTGAGCTGGGACTTGCCCTGCACAGTCTGGAACTGGGTAGTCTTCATGTTGAGAATGGAACTTTCAGGGTTGTCTAGAATCACAAACAGGAAGAAAATGTCTTCAGCCTTGCGCACCCAGGACCTCACTTTGTTTTTGTTAAGTCTTCCGTCAGATATGATTATTACAAGCTGCATGTCACTTGAACCCACACTGTGCATGTAGTTTATGGCTTGGTTCATAAAGTTAGGGTAAGTCATGTCTGAAGCGTTATGTTTTCCATGCTCGAACTTGAGGTTCTGCATTACGAACCCCCCTTCTTCGTGAGAGAAACTTGCCCCCATTTCGTGGAGAAGGCTCATTCCTTCCCTTATAGCTGCCACAGCCATTTGTCCTACTTCAAGTTTGTTAAGTGCTTGGGCTACCACGGCTAGGCCTTTCTTGGCTATGTCGCCTAAGCCGTGCTGCAGCATACTAAAAGAGTCGTCTATGGCCAAAAGCACTTGGTACTCTCTGGCTGTGGCTCTAGACCTTCTCATCCAGATCTTGTCTTTTCTGAACTGACTTGCAATGTACGCTATCACCTTTTTGATGTTGATTCTTTTTCCTGTTTTAAAGTCGCCTTGCAAACCTTTGGCTTTGGTCGGCTCAAGTATGATCCGGAGTTGCTCGCACAGTTCCTGGGACATGGCCAGGGTTTCCTTTTCGTAGTGAGTCCATTCGTCAACTCCTACTTGCAGGTCTGGAAGTTCTTCTTTGAGTTTGTGGAGTTCTTGAACTACTTCTGGCAAGTCATCCGCAGCCAGGCCTGCCTCTTCTCCAGTTACTTTGTTTTTGTTGACTAGGCCTACAGAGCCCTCTTGGAACTTGTACATCTCTATGTTGGGTTCAAGTTTTTCTTGCTTCTGAGGAGTGTTGTTGGGCAGGCACTCTGTCGGTGGTTGCTGGGACTCCTGGGTGTCTGCAAGTGTGTCTTCTTGAAGTTCTACTTTTTGAGGAGTTTTTTCTGGAAGGTTGTCAGTTTGGGAAGGAGCTTCGGTTACATCGGGAGCATCTTCTTGGAAGTGGTAGAGGTCTGTGGACTGGGGCTGTTCAACTTCCATGTTTTGAGGTTTGTTGATTGTTTGGACGTTTTCAAGGTTCTTTTCAAGTTCTTCTTGGGACTGAGGTCCTGACTGGCTTTGTTTGGACTGGTTCTGGGAAGACCACTCTCCTTTCATTTGGGAAATCACGTCTTGCAGTGACCCTGTTTGTGACTCTTGGTTCAAGTCAGTGCTTTCTCCCATCATTTTCTCGGTGTTGGCTTTTAGGTCCTCTACTCCGTAAGCATCGTTTTCATAGTTCATGAGATCTCTGTCTTTGAATTCTTCTAGTTTTTCTTCTTCTTGAGTCTCTTCTGTGTTTTCTTGCTGGTTGCTACCTTGGACTTCGTTTTCTTCGTTTTCTGAGGCTTCTGATGCTTCTGACTCCTTTTCTGAGTCTTCTCGCTTCTCTTCGATGTCAATTAGGTTCTCTGAGTCACTTGGTTCTTCGATTTCTCCTGGCATTTCAAAGTCTTCTACTTGGGTTTCTTCGTCTTGAGGTTCGATTCCGTGGGTTTCTTCGCTTTTTTCAGGATTTGCTGACTCGCGCACTTGGCCTTCGCCCTGGTCAACTTCTTGGTCCCCTTCAAGTAGTTTTTCTTCGCCTTGAGCTTGACTTTCTTGGTCTTCAGCATCTTCAGCTTCGCCTTCTTCTTGCTGGGCTTGGAAGTCGTTGTCTACGTCCATGGCGTCTCCTTCTTCCTGGGGTTCTTCGCCTTTGTCGTCTCCAAACTGTTCTTGGTCTTCGAGTTCTTGAGAAATGTCTTCTTGGCCTTTGCCTTCGCCTAGTCCTTTGCCTGACTCGAGTTCTTCTCCTTTGCACTGACTTTCTTGTTCTTCAGGTTCTTTGCAGAATCCTTCTTTAAACAAGTTGCAGAATATACTGCTTACGACGTAAAGCAGTTTCGAGTAACTTTTGTAACACAGAGTAGGGAACTGAAGGTTGTGTGGCGGTATAAAGGGCTTTTGGAGTTGTTGCAAAATGCTTAGGGCTTCTGAGTGGTACTTTGTGTCTTTTAGAGAGTTAAGTGCTTTTTCAGCTTTGTAGTAGTCAAAAACTACACCTTTAGGCTTGAAAGTCTTAGTTTGGATGCTTTTTCCTAATGATTTCTGCACCAACTTAAAGTAGGCTTCTTTGGTTAGTTGTGCAGCTTGGGTTAAAACTGGGTCGCTTACAGAAACTGTTTTGAGGTATTCTTGTATGCCAGTGTACAACTCAAGTCGTTTCTGTATAATAGTGTCCATGATGTGAGTAGCTAGTCCCAAGCACCTTTCTTTGTCTTCAGTCTGCAAATCAGCGTTTAAGCCCATTGAAGAGTGCATTGTACTCAGTCTGTCTATGCACTTGTAGTAGTAACTTTCAGCTTTGGACACTAATAGCCTTAAGTCTTTTGGTACCCACTCAAACACTGGCTGTGAGTAAAACTCCAAACCCGAGCCTTTGTAGAACTGGTAAAACCCTAGTTCCTTCATAGCTCCAAAGAGTTCTTTCAGGGCTGAGTACTTTGTGCTTTTAGAGTCTTCTTTGCTTAAAGCACTCAGTCTCTCAAACACACAACTAATAGTTGACTCTAAGGTTTCTTCACCTTGCAAGTTTTCAAGCAACTCTATTTTCTTTTCAAGCAAATCTGAACAGTAAGACTCTCTGTAACCACGCAAAAAGCTTTCTTGGAAAGGCGACTTAAGAAGCTCTTCGTAAAGTTTAACTTGAGTGTTGAGTTGTTTGTGCGCTCTGTGTGTAGTGTTTTTCCAAGAGTGGAAGTTACTTATATCGTACCTAGCGATCTTAGCAACTTCGCTGATTTTGGCTTCGATAGGTTTGGTTTGTTCTTTAAAGTACTCTTCGAACTCAAACTCTTTGTAGAAGTTGTAAATGTGTTTAATGCACCTTTCACTCAGCATCTTTCCAAAAAGCTTCAGGGTTTCTAAGCGGTGCTTGAAAACTCCCACAGAAGAAGCCCTGACGTACTGGTCCAAAACTTCAAATAACTCTGCTCCCTGAGTTTTTTCGCACACCAGAACTTTGTAAAGACGACTCCAAAGCTTAACGTCTTTTTCTTTGAGAGTTTCAAGTTTCACTTCCAAAAGAACTTCCCAGTTTTTGAGCTGTATTTCTTGCCAGGTCTTCAGAAGAAGGTATACTTGCTGGAGTTGAGGTTTGAGTGAAACGTGCCTGGCAGCAAACTCTTCCCAGTCGTTGGCTTTTTTCAGAAGAATGTCCACTCCTGATACTAACTGCATCAAAGGCACTCTGAACAAAGGTCTCAGCATTACTTTGTAAGCTAAGTACTGGATTTCTTCGAGAACTCCGTTTTCAGGGAACTCCACTAGAAGACTGTGGACTCTGTACATAAGTTGGGCTATTGGGTTGTAGATCTTAATTGTTTCACTTGGGTTTGAGTCTGTGTAAAAGTTATAACAATTAGTTGTTTTGGTGCTTTCTAGCTTAAGTAGCAAACTTCTGAAGTGGGCTTCCATCTGCTCAGTTAAGTGAGTTGAAGAGTTCAAAGGAACTGAGTCTATAAGTCTTTGTTCTAGTTCGTGTTTGCGTTTGCCACAAGCGAATTCCCAGTCTTTCCAAGCCTGCACAAGGGAGTCTTGTGGCCGTTTAGAGTCTTCCCAGGCCTTTTCGTCTGAGTAGCTAGGAAACTCTTCTTCGATTTCCTGGCTTTCGAGTTTTGCTTTTTCTTTGTCAACTTGTTTTTTGGACTTTTCGCCAATGGTGTGGACTGAGTGTTTTTCTGTGATCTTTTTGAGTTTGATAGTTAAGGAGTTGGTTTGGGTCTCTGAAGGTAGAACTGACAAAAGATTGTTTGTAAAGGTTTCTGTGAAGTCTTGAGTCCCAAAGATGTGGGAGAGTATCAGTGAGCCTTGGTAAGACTGTGGAAAGTTAGAAACGGAGTAAGGAAAGGGTTCAACAGTAGTGGGTGGCACATAAAGTGTTTGAACAGAGTACCTTATTAAGTAGAGAGACTCCAGAACAGGAGAAGCTAAGTCTTTGAAACTTTCGGAGAAAGGCAAAATGGCTTCTATGAAGGAGTTGAGTAGTTCTTCTATGTATTTGTAGTTGTTTTGAGAAAGGTTGTGTTCAATGATTTGTTTAAGTCTGTTGTAAGAAAACAACTTGTTTAGTTGCTGGCGGAAAGCTTGGAACTCAAGAGGTCTGTGGATCAGTAAAGGTTGAATTTTGTTAAGCTTGCTTTGGAAGGTTTCTAGTTGCTTCTTGTAAAAGTGGACTAGTGGAGTTTGGGGTTGGTAGCCGTGTCTAAGAGTGTAGTAATTAAGTCTTACTTGGAGTCTTTGAGTAATGTCTTGGATGAAGTCGTTGTAGTCACTTGCTAACTCTTGGTGCATACTAGAGGGGTCGTAGAGTAGGTCTCTGTAAAGTCCAAACAAGCCTAGCCCATAAGCAATTCCTTTGCAAGTCCCTTCTTGCAGTCCTAGTTCTTGCTTAAGTTCTTCATAGTAACTCTCAGGAATAGAAACTAAGTTGTAACTTCTAGGCCACTTCAAAATGTGTTTAAGCAAGAACCAGTACCTAGGAGCATTGAGTATTGAGGTGTTAGCAGCTCCTTCGTAAACGTTTTTAAAGCTAACTGAAGGAGAAGGGTGCTTTAGTAAAATAGGCAGTGTGATTTCTCGGGAAAAGTTACTAAAGTTGGACAAGAGCCAGACAGGCTTGAGAAGCGAACTAGGCAAGTAGTCCATGCTCCAAAGCTGAGTTATGAACTTTTGAGGGTTGTTTTCATTGAGGCAGTCAGTTAAGAACCTAAAAAAGACTTGTTCAAACAAGCTTTGGACTTCTTCAAGGACTTTAGTTTCTTCAGCTAAGCAAGAGTTCTTGTCAAGTATTAACCCAACACTGAAGCTTTTGTAGTTTTCGTCTTTGATTTGCACTGTGTAGGGGTTAGTTGGTTCTGAAAATACTCCAGACTCTAGTGCTGACTTAGCGGAGTCTGAAGTAACTATCTGGGGCAGATCCAGAGTGAACCTGAAACTAGGACTTAAAACTCTACCTTTCCAAGAGTCCATAAAAGACTTGCTTAAAACAGGTTCAGGAACCATTAAAAAGCTAAGTGACTTCCCTAGTTTGTACTTAGTAAAGTCACTTTTAGCCAAGCAGTAAAACAAGTAGTTCTTAAGAGACTCTATTTCTAAAGAGTACTCTAGTTGGTTCCCTGTGCACATACAAATAGTTAACAGATGCCCTGCAAGAATGGTTTTTTCATCCAGTTTGCTTTCAAAGAAGTCAAAGACACAACTGTAGTTGTCAGTTGGAAGGAACTTTTCAAACAACTCGTTGAAACTTTGCAACCCAAAGTGAGCAGAACGTTTTTGATAGTCAACTAAACAAGAGTTTGAAAAGTAACAAGCCAAACCTTCACTGCCAAAAGCCAAAGCAAACTGCAAGTCTTCTTCGAAGTAAGCTTCAAGTGGGTTTGTTATGAATTCTTTAAGTGAACAGAACTTTAGCCCGGTTTCTTTTAGTTGAATTTCTGTTTGTGGAAACACTAACTCTGAAGCTTCTTGCATACTACTTACTTGAGTGACTCTTCCCCACTTAACTAACTCGCCAAAGCCCAGTTTTTCTACTGTGCCTTTTTCAAGCAAGTCTTTTCCAAACACCTTTGCAAAGTCTTCTTCTGAGTAACTCTTAGGCACCCAAAGTTCTACACACCTGTTTCTTATAGCTCTTGAAACCTCCCCAGCTGAAGGATCGAAGCTCAGTACTACTCTGAAGTCTTTGTGGGGAGTCACTACATAGCTTTCCCCGTCCACCAAACCTCTTTCATTTATCAGCAAAGACCCATTTGGCTCCAGTAAAGAATTTATTCTGTCTAAAACAGCAGCCGGGCACAGGTTAGCTTGTTTGAGCAAAACCCAGTGGCCAGCTTTAATGGCCTTGACTAGTGTGCTTTCGAACCACTCAAACTGTCCTTGTGAGTTTTGTTCAAAAGAACCCAGCAACTCCGAAGAGTCAGTGGCTGGATTAAGTGTGTATTCGTGCAGGGGTTTCTGCATGAGTTCAGATGCTAAGCGGCACAAACTTGTTTTGCCTGTGTAGCCTACTAAAAGAGTTGGCCAGTTAAGTCTAAGTGACTCTAGTAACTGGTGCAAAATAGCCAACTGGCTGGGAAGGAACTCTAGTTGGGGAGTTTGTGAGTTGTTGGGAATGCTTAAGTTTCCTAGTTTGATGCACTCTGGAGTAAACTTGAAGTGAGGCACTTGACTCACTCTAAGACTGCAGCCAAAAACTTGTTTATAAAGACTCAGAACTAGTTCTTTCTGAGACAGTTCTCGGCACCTGTAGTAGTAAAGTAGTTCTGGAGAAGCTCCTTCGCACCACCTCAGCACGTCTCTTAAGTTGAACTCCCAAGGCCCCTGCAGTTTCTTTTTAACTTGTTCATTGAACTCCACAATCTTAACTGAGTCAATTTGGGGGTAGAGTTCTTTAACTATACTAAGGTAGTCTTCTTTGGTGAGTTCTTTAATGTGGATTTTAGTGAACCTGTTCAGGAAACTCTTAGGAAGACCTTTTCTGCCTCCGCCTTGCAAAAGAGGGTTTTGGGCTGCAAACACCCTAAACGACTTGGGACACCTAACTTCTTTGTTGATTTCAGGAATGTACACTGTTCCTCTGTGGTCCAGTAAAGCATTAAGTCCCTCTATCACAGGTTGGGGGCACAAGTTAAGTTCATCCAGTATTATCCAGTGGCCTGCTTTGATTGCACTCAACAGCACACCGTCGCACCACTCAAACTTGTTTCCTGAAGGCAAGTCACAGCCCAGCAAGTCTATGAGGTCAGTTTCGTCACTCATGTTAATTCTGGTAACTTTGTGGCCAGTGGCTTTGCCCAAGGCTTCTATTATAGAAGTTTTTCCTACACCTGGAGGACCTTCTAGCAAAATGGCTTTTTTAAGAGTCATTCCTCTAAGCACTCTGTAAAGGTTCTGGATAACACTAGGCCCTTTAAAGCTGTAGTGGACTTCAGTGTTCTCGGAAGAGATGTAGTAAGGGTGTATTCCGAAACTACACTCATTAACTCCTAAGGAAAAAGGCTGAAGATCAAAGTGCATTCCTAAGGACTCCTGTATAAAGGAAAAGGCTTTTTGGGGGTTAGGAAGGGAGTCTAAAAGCACTAAACTGGCCCCTTCACAGAACGCCTGTTCAGTAGGTAGGTTGCAGTTTTTGGTGAATTCGCTCCAAGTTATAGCGTCTCTGAGAGATAAGCCCGTCCTAGAGTTAGAATTATACCAGTCCATAAAAGAAACTATTTCCTTTGCACAGGGACTTCCTTGAGAACTCAGCACTTCTTCAACTTCGCTTAGGGTTATTTGGACCCAGATCTCTGTGAACCTGTTCCTCAAAGCTGGAGAAAGTTCTTTTTTCCCGTAGTCTCCTCCTGGGTTCATGGTACTCAGTAACTGGAACCCTTCTTGAGCTTTGATTTCGTAGTCAGTTTCTCCTCCTTTTTCTGGAACCACTAAGTCCCTTTCGGACTCTAACACACTGTTAAGTCTTTCCAGCACACTGTCGTCTGCAAGTGAGATTTCGTCTATGAGCAAAAAAGACCCTTCTTTGTAGCTTTCTATAAGTGGCCCGTCCACCCACTCAAACAGGGAAACTGCTCTGTGGAACTTTTCTTTGAACTCAGAGGGCACGTTTGGGTTCTTGGCTAAGACTTTAAATTTCTCTTCAAGTGACTTCTCAGCGTCTTTAAGCACCTTTTGGCAGTCTTCTGGGAAGTAGTGGATGTAGTTATCTATTTCACAAGTAACTTCTTGTCTAAGGGCTTCCCTTGCTCTAACTGGTCTCAAACTCCCTATGAAGTCCGAAGTTTCTGTGTGTTGGTGGCAGTTCACGCACCTAAGTCTCTTGCCCCTCACTAGTGACAGCAACTGGCAAATAGTGGTTTTTCCACAGCCTGTTTCTCCAACCAGCAAAACAGGTTCGTTGTGCTTAAGAGCAATGTCAACTAAGCAGTAAAGCCTCTTCATGTGAGAGTTCCAGTTGATGCTTCCTAAGTTTTGGGTCTCCAAAAGTTCTTGAGTCAAGGTGTCCGAAAAGGCTGTTTGGAAGTACTCAGTGTAGAACTTGTGCGTGTCCAGTTTAACGTTTCTGCAGTTGCTTTGTATGACTTGCTTTACTAGATCTGCTTCTTCTTGAGTTCTTAGTCTTTCGCCCAAAACAGTGTAAGCTAAGTGGGCTAGTTGTTCGTAGCCTACAGGTTCCCTTTTGGCTATCTTAAGTAAGTCTCTTATGGTGATGAACCCTTGCTTCCCTAAGAACGCCCTTGTTTGCTGTCTGTGTCTTTGCAGGTCCCTCATTATGCTAATAAGGACCTTTGCGTAAGAAGGAGCTAGCTTGCCTCTTTTTTCTAAGACCTGAATGAGTTCATCGTCAGGCACTTCAGGCACAAACATCTCCACAAACCTGTTCCGAAAAGCTTTAGACAGCTCTTTGCGTCCAGCATAACCTGCAGTTGGGTTCTGTGTAGCAAACAGTCTGAAGTGAGGGTGTGGCTTAATAGTAGTTTGGGTTTCAGGAACCAAAAGCTCGCGGTTGTCGTCTAAGAGTCTGTTAAGGGCTTCTAGGACTTCTGAAGGCGCTAAGTTGAGTTCGTCAAGGACCACGAAGTACCCTTCTCTGACAGCTTTTACAAGGGGGCCTTCTTTAAAAACTAGTTTGCCTTCGTGGTCAGAAACATAGGACCCCAAGTACTCTTCGATGTCAGTGTGTTGGTGGTTGTTGATTCTTAAGAAGTTGTGGCCTGTGAGTTGGGCTAGGTACTTTACCATAGAAGTCTTTCCTGAAGAAGTAGGGCCTTCTAAAAGCACTGCTACGTTTTCGAAAATAACAGCTCTGCTTAAGTCCTTAAGGTGCTTCTCAACACTAAGAGTAACTATGAACTCTGAGTCTTCCAAAGGAGCGTTAGGGCCTTTTTCAACCCAGTAACCAAATACCTTTAAGTGGTTTTTAGAGGGCTGCTGGGACTTTTGAGGAGTTTTGGGTTTTAAAAGTAACTTCTGGACCCTGTCAGAGCACTCTTCTTTCAAAGGAGTTTTAAAAAACAGTTTTAGTCCTTCATAAAGACTAGTTTGGAATCCATAAACGCTGCTGAAAGCTTTGGAGTACTTAAGAGCTCTGCACAGAGTTCTGAGTGAGTACTGGGGCACCCTGCCTCGGCCATCTTCAACTAAGGCTTCTTTGCAGAGCTCGCGACTTTTCAGGTAGAACTGCACAACGTCTTCGACAGTGTTTCTGTCAGCAAAGCCTTGCAGGTACCAAGAAACCACTCCTAAAACGTCTTCGTAACTCTGCATTTCTTCCACCCAGAGTTCTGTGAACTTGTTTCTCAGAGAAAAAGGTAGTTCTTTCTTGCCTACTTGTTTGCCAGGGTTCATGCAGCCCAGCAACCTAAAGTTAGGGTGGACTGGAATCTGTGTAGCGTCAGCCTTTTCAAACAAAGTCAGGCCTTTGCCTTCAAGTACACTGTGGAGTCTTTCCAAAACTTCGTCTTCAGCTAAGTTGATTTCTTCCAACAGTATCCAGCTGCCTTCTTTAATTGCTTTAACTAAGGACCCTTCAACGAACTGGAACGCAAACGCCGACTGCGAGATTTTGTGTGAAAGGTCCTCAGTTTTTGCTTTGAGAGACTCAATGCAGGAGTCTGGACTGAGTGCTTCTAGCGTGCTTTGTATGCAGTGGATTACTTTGCTCCAGTTGTTTTTAGTGTAAGCTTTTCGGATTCTGTGTGCTGTTGTGGAGGTTTCTAGGTACTTAGGAAGTACTTCAAGGAACTCAGCTATAAGTGGACTTAAAAAGGTTGAAACAGCTACAGGTTTAAAACCTCCTATGATGTCTGTGGGGTCAGAAACCTGACTTAAGTTGTGTACGTAAAGTTTAACGTTTAAAACCTCTGCTAAGTACTGAGCCATAGTGGTCTTTCCATTGCCAGTTTCACCTACTAACAACAGAGGTTCAGAGTTAGCTACTCCAGAGCAAAGGGCTTCCAAAAGTCTAAGTGTGTAAGGAGTTTTGGCAAAGTTAAAACTAGGCACTGAAAAGCTAGGAATCTGGGGTGCTTTTCCAAGCTGCAATGAAGTTGAAGAGCTGCTGATCTTAGGAAGTCTGTGGAAGTACAAAGCGTGCAGGGTCGCAAAAGGGATTTTAAGGACTAAGGAAAGCAAAGTAATGCACTCTTCGGAGTTCCTTGTTCCTGAAAAAACTTCCATGCTTTCTAAAAACACCATTTCTTTGAGCTTCTCAGTAAGTAAGTTGTTTTGGATTTCTTTGACTCCGTAAAGGCTCTCTAGGTGGTGCTGGCACCTTTGGTTGAGTTTGAGCCAGTCTCTGGGAGTAACAGCTCTGCCCTTAATTTCAGACATCCCTTGGTACACTTCCAGCAAGCACTCTCTTAGCACTTGGCTTCCCTTTACCATCTCAAACAAGTCTTCAGATGTGAGCTTTTCTATTTTAAGGAGTATCCACTGATCAGCTGCTTTAAGTGCACTTTCTGAAGTAGCTATGACCTTGAACCCAGGTTGTGGGTAGATGTTTTCACCCCGGTTAGGAATGTGCAGACGTCCAGTTTCTAAGAAATCGTTTAAAAGGCTCTGTATCTCTTGAGGCAGTGTGTGGAGGTTCTCAACTAAGAGCCACTTGCCCTGGGAAGCTGCCTGAGAAAGCACTCCTGGGGACCACACAAACTCCCCTGGAACCTCTGTGCACAAGTATGTTCCGAGAAGAGTCCTTCCGTCAATTGAGGAGTCAACAAACAAACTTATGACTTCTTGGCCCTGAGTTTCAGATAGTTTGTGAACGATTGAAGTTTTTCCTGAAGCTGGGGGACCTACAAGGCAAACTCCGTAGTTAGTTTTGAGTGCAGATTCTAAAAGTTGCGAGACTTTCAGTTGGGAAGTGTTGAGTTGGATGGTTTGACTAGAAAACTTAGCCTTTTTTCTGCCTGTAAAAAGCGACATGTTTATAGGGTTTACAGTTTAGTTTTAAATCTGCTAGAAGACTTAGACCTAGTTTGTTTGCTGAGTCTTCTTTTCTTAGCCCTTAAAGAAACGTCCCTGGAACTAGGTGTTTTTTTAAGGGGTTGCAAGTTTTCGATTGCCTGCAGCACTCCACGAGAAGCATAGGGGGACTTAGCTAGCTTCTTAAAAGTAATTCTTTTTTTAGGTTTATCAGTGTCAGAGGACCTAGTGATTGAAAAAGTAGGTTTATAGGGTTCGTCTTGTTGGATGGAAAAAGAGTCGTATAGTTGGATGCCGATGTTATCAAGGGAGAGTACTGGTTTACTGTAGGAAATACACAGACGGTGTTTGAGGAACTCAGTTAGATCCAAGGGGAAAAGTTCTGAATTTTTCATGTTTATAACGATTACAAAGGTCTTAAGTACTTACCTTTGGAGTTTTTGGACCTGGACTGAGTTGACCTCAAAGACAGCTCTGCTGACTGTTCAATTTGAGTGCACTGCAGCTGAGTGAGTTCTCTGGCTGTTGTGCTGAGTTTTTGCTTAAGGAGGTTTCTGAGTTGTTCGACCCTAGCTTCTTCTCTTTCAACTACTTCTTGCAAGTAAGACTTTTTAGGTGTTTTGGCACTTTTGATTCTACTCAAGCTGCTTTCTAGTGTGCTTTCGTAGCTACTAGAAGAGTCTTCAAGTTGGCCTTCGAGTTTTTCAATGAGTTTTCTTTGGTTTTCAAGCGTTTTGGAAAGATTCTGCAGTTCAAGTTGCATGTTGCCTGTGAGGACTAGGTGTTGGTTGTTGCCGAACACAATAGAGTGGAGTCTTGAAATGTTGGTTCGCAGTATGTTGTTTTCTTCTTTCAAACTTTGGTTTTCTTCTTGGAGTGAGTCTTGCAAGTGATTAGACATTTTATAATTTAGAATGCTTAGGTTCTCTTTTGAGGTTTTCGGACTCGTCCAAGGAGTCTGCTTTAGAGCTGAAACTGTAAACCAAGCCAAAAGTTTGGGTTTGAAAGGCTGGGTAAGGAACACTTCCAGAAACACTGTGGAAGGAGTAGTTGAGGGACCTAATGATTCTGCTCAGAAAATGAAGCACTGGCTTTGCCATACTGGGTCGCCTCAGTCAAGAATTGAAAGGTGTGAGTTCAGCAACGAATCCGAAATATCCCAGTTCTCCTTTGAAAGCTTTCAACAAAGGTAACCTAATAAATATTATGAGAGCTAACAATCAGCCTCTAAAGAAAATACCTCTGATACGGAAAGTTTGCTCCCAAAGGAAACTAAAAATAGTATCTAAAAATCCTTCTAGAAGTCCTGAGGGCCTTAAAAACCTTGGAAAGTTCTTCGTCTCTCCAGAGTCAAGTCCCCGAAACAAAGTGCTTCAGAACTTTTCATCTCAAAATTCTAGAGTAACTTCCCCCTTGAATTTACCTAACTCGCCAGTACACATAAAAAGACACCAACCAAGTGTTAAAAACTTCAAACTCAACAAACCTCCCCAGAAACCCCCGCTAAAAGACCAAAACTTTAAAGTCAGCGAAAACCACCTCCACCTCTTCAAAGAGTTTTTCAACCGGGAAACCAAAAGAATTTCTAGTGAAAAACTTAAACCAGAACTCACTAACCTCAAAGTCAGACTGAGGAAAGGCCCTGGAAACAAAACCCAACCCCCAAGTCCTTCCAAACCAACCGAAACTAAAAAGCCTAAAGCAATGGTTTGGAAAGGCGCTTACGGAGTAATCCCTTCTTTAAACAGATAGTAGTGTAAGTAACTCAAACCATAAGTAGAATATATTCACCTGGTGCAATAATCATAAATGGAACAAAAAGAAGAGTTTGCAGGTTCATTCTACTCAAACCTCCGAGCAATCATAACTCTAGTCGACCATTTGAGAGACGCCGGACTCAACAAATACATTAAGTTGCCCAGAATAGTTACACTGGGTGTCCAGTCCTCAGGCAAGTCCTCGGTTCTAGAATCCATAGTGGGAATCAACTTTTTACCTCGCGGAGAAGGAGTCTGCACCAGACGGCCCCTTGAGCTGCGTCTTGTGCACGTTTACGATAACTCAGAACCCTGGGCCGAGTTTGAAGAAGTTCCAGGCAAAATGTCTGACTTCGACAAGGTCAGGGAAACCATAGAAGACCTAACTGACAGAGTAGCAGGCACCAGAAAAGGAATAGTGGACTCCCCCATTGTGCTTACTATTTACTCAAGTACTTGTCCTGACTTGACTCTAATTGATTTGCCTGGCATCACAAGGATTCCTATTCAAGGCTCCGACCAAGGAGAAGACATCGAAAAAGTCACCAAGCAAATGGCTATGCGTTACGTTTCTGACCCCAGGACCATCATACTGTGTGTGGTGCCTGCAAACCAAGACATTTCTACTTCTGAAAGTTTGTTGATGGCCAAGAAGGTAGACAAAGCTGGAATCAGAACAATAGGAGTAGTTACCAAAATAGACATTATGGACAAAGGAACCAACGCTAGGAGACTCATAATGGGACAAGAAGTTTCTTTGAGACTGGGCTTCGTAGGAGTCAAGAACAGGTCCCAACAGGACATCAACAACAAAATCCGAGTAGAAGCTGCTTTAGAAGAAGAAAAACAGTTCTTTGCCAGCCATGACATCTACTCAACCATGCCCCCTGGGTGCTTAGGAATTGACGTGCTCACTGAAAAACTCACTAAAGTTCTATACACCCACATAAAGCACTACCTTCCTGAGATCCTAAAAGAAACAATGATGCGTGCAAAGGAGTGCGACGATAGACTTAAAGAACTAGGACCATCCACTCCAAGCGACCCCAAGCACAAGATACAGCTACTCTGGAACATGGTTACTGACTTTGTAGAGATATTCAAAAACACCATTAGAGGCAAGTTCGACAAAAGGAGTTCTTCAAGAGTCACTAAAGACCTAGCAGGTGGAGCTACGATTAAGCACTACTTCAACTCTTTGCTAGAAGACTACTCTGGCAACTACAAAGCCACTGAAGAGTACAACAACGAAGAAATCAGAGACGCCATGCAGATGCACGAAGGAGACAACATTCCAGGGTTCCCTAGTGTGGACGTGTTCGTGTTTTTACTGCAGCCTCAACTCGAGAAGCTCAAAGACCCCGTTATGGACTGCTTGGCTGACGTGCACAGTTACCTAGAACAGTTGTCCCACAAAATAATTGAAAGGATCTTTTACAGGTTCCCCAACTTGGCTTCAGAGATTTCGCACTGCACTTCTCAGGTGCTCTTTAAGGAAAGAGAAAGCTGCAGAGAAATAGTGGAAAGCGTAATAGACGCTGAGGAAGGCTACGTGTTTACTAATGACACGGACTACTTACTGCAGCGAACAGACATCATTCCTAAAGCTGAAGGTAAGGCCAGGAAGCCTGAGGATTTGTTTGTGGATGAAATCAGAACTAGAATAGACTCTTACTTCCGCATAGTGATTCGCAACGTCCGGGACACGATCCCTAAAGTAAT
>PR_CR_10_Liq_1_inCRDRAFT_1000990_pt1 | contig 16747 bp, 20 predicted proteins | sample PRCRCaboRojoPR_3_FD_10241 | JGI IMG/M metagenome (IMG submission 10241)
GCATTCTTTCCTTTGAGTTTGTGTAATGAGTGCATTATAGGTAGACAAGAACAAAAACTACATAGTGTATAGTGTCTAATTGGTAACTGGAAACAGACAAGTCAGAGTGTAGAGGAGTTTGCTGGTAGACCTAAATGGTCTTTGACTTAGAGTGAATTTCAAAGGAAAGCATTAAAAGCAAGTACACACTCAAGAACAATGCAATTTAGAAATTATCTGAGTCTTCTAAAAGACAAGAACCAGCTGCAGTCAAGAATAGACTCAGTAAACACTGCATAAGTAGAATTGAGATTATATCAAGCAAATAAGGATTAACTCTGCTTGGTTTTTCAACAAAGTATTTTTGATTAGTGAGATGGACTAGATCTTGAGTTTCATTCTTTGGCGCTTCAAAAAGAGTCTGGGACTACCTAGTGCTTTGAACACAGGACAAAGCCTTCAGCCTGACTTGTTAGTATGAGAAATAAATAATAATGTCAGGAAACAACCTTTTGATGTACTTCGGATTAGGCTTTGGAATGACGGCTGCTATTTACGGAGTTGCTTGGATATTCGGGGCTTACCCCGGAAAACCAACGAGCAGTCCTAGGCAGATTGATTACCCCAACCAGGACAGGAGAGAAGACAGGTGGAGGTAATATATTAAGACTTATTTAGAATAATATGGGATGCAGCAGTTGTACATGCTATGGTAAATGCAGTCCTGTGTCCCCTAACGAAGAAATGGAAGTTATAGAACTAGAGGAACAAGCAGAGCCCCGAGTTGAACCAGTGACCTACAGACAAGATTGCTGGGAATACGACAGAGTTTCAATAGTGGAGTCGCGGCTGCAACCATTTAGGTTTTTAAAAGATGACGGGTGCAGCCCGGACCTGGGGCCTCCTGAGATTTTGAGTGACGGTCGCATGTACATTGGGCAGAAAGATGCGAAAGGTTTGAGGTGTGGAAGGGGGGTGATGAAGTGGGAAGACGGCTCTAAGTACATTGGTTATTGGAAAAACGACAAAGCAAATGGTTATGGAAGGCTGATACACGCAGACGGAGACATTTACGAAGGAGAGTGGAGTGACGACAAAGCTTGTGGGAAAGGGAGGTACCTGCACTTTTTGGGAAACGTGTACGAAGGACAGTGGAAAGACGACAAACAAGAAGGAACTGGAGTTGAGAAGTGGACAGATGGAGCCTACTATAAAGGACAGTACAAAGAGGGGAAAAAGCACGGGTTTGGGGAGTTCCACTGGAGTGACTTGTCGGTGTACACAGGGGAGTTTGTAGAAAACAGAATTGAAGGAAAGGGAGTGCACGTGTGGAAGGACGGAAGGCAGTATGAAGGCGAGTGGAAAGACAACAAGATGCACGGAATGGGCATCTTTATTTGGCCCGATGGAAGGATCTACAAAGGCCACTACGTTGCTGATTCCAAAGAGGGGTTTGGGGAGTTCCACTGGCCGAACGGCAAGAAGTACATTGGGAACTGGCACAAAGGGAAACAGCATGGCAAAGGGGTGTTAGTGAGTGCTCAGGGAGTTGCTAAGGAGTGCCAGTGGGAGTATGGGAGGTGTGTAAAGTAAGTATTTAATTGGCAATAATAAGATGGAGGTTGATTATAGTAGTTTATCTCTCTTACTGAAGGCAAGTTCGAAGAGTCAAGTCAAAACGCTTTTCAGACTAGCCCACAAAACTCCACCTGTGCCTTTGATCCTCAAGAACATACAAGAAGAGATGGAACTTTCGGACCAAGAGTTGGACAAAGTGTTGAAGGCAATTGTGGAAATAAGTATGGTTTACTTGAGGAACTGGCCACTGGAGTTCCCTGCCCAGTTCCACGGGAAATTAAAAGAACTAGTGGTTTCTCTTTTGGAAGAACTAGCTGTGGAGTTGAAGCGTGAAAGTCAACAGCCTGGACTGAGTAAGTTGACTTCTTTCGACTGGAGACTTGACACCCGGAACGCTGTGTCCAAGGTGGAGAAGTCTCCTGTGTTTCCGAGAGTAGCACTGGAACTGAATTTGGAAGGCAGTCGAGAATTAGTTGAACTGACCAGGAACGGAGTGGTCACTTTTGCAGAGAGTTTGGATAAAATCAAGGAGCAACTTGACAGTTTAGCTGAGGGTTAATTAATTTGAAACAAGCTATGATTTTAGTTTTTTAGAAAAATACTCCATTTTTTTGCTCAAGTGAGTTGCTAACTCAGAGTCGTGGTCTTCCTGGGCTTTCAAAGCTTGAATTTGTTTGTCGAGAGCATCTACGAGGAGTTTTGTTAAGTCTCCTGTTGACTTTTTGAAAAGGTTGTTGAAACTAGGACAGCCTTCAGGGGGTCTTAGATCTGTGACTTTGCCTAAGTAGTTCATGAAGAGACCAGGGTAGCCTGGGACTTCCAAAACCTTTTCAAAGCCGCTTTGGTCAGTTAGGGGCTCGATGCTCCAGTTTTCCCTAGTGACTACTCTGAGTTTGTTTTGTTCCAGGAGGGGTTTGTAGTCGAAGTCAGCTGGCGGCCAGTCTTCCAGTACATACCACCACCTGCAGAGGATTTCTGTGACAATTTCTGCTTTTTTCCTTTCTTCAGGAGTTTCGAATTCTGCGTATTGTATGTATTTCTTGGGTTCTTGTTTTTTAGGTTTCAGAGCTTTTTGGGGTTTTTCTTTGGGTTTGGACTCTTTCCGGGACTTCTTTGTTTTGGACTGGTTTCTTGAAGGAATTAAGCCTTTTTTGCGTTTTTCTTCAAGGGCTTCTTTGCCTATGAGGCGTTTTTTGGGTTTTTCTTGTTCTTGGGGTTGCTGTGACTCTTCTTCACTGGTTTCTTTGGCGCTTTCTTCATCGTCAGAAACTGGTTTGGCAGGTCTTTTGCGCGGGCGTAGTCCTTCTTCGTCAGTTGAGTGGGCAGACTCTTCAGAACTGAAGTTAGGACCTGCTCCAGCTTCGTACTCTACTTTGTCAGTGATGAAGTCTTCCATAGAGTCCGAGTCTGAGATCTGGGAAGGGTGTTGGTTTTTGGGAGCACTGAAGTTTAAACTTGCTGGTTTTGCTCCGGGCTTTTTAGGGACTAGATTATTACTGGGGTTTGGTTTGTGTTCTTCTTTGGTTTTCTTGAGTTTTTTGAGCCTTTTGCGCTGTCCCTGGGAATCCATAAAATTATTTTAATTCAAGTCCCAAAATGAGTTGGTAACTTAGGTTCGATTTTAGTGAGTACAAAAACTCCTTTGGTGGGAGGGACTTCTCAGAATAACTTGGAAAGTGAGTAAAATAAAATTACCCTTAAAAAATAAAAGTGATTTGAGCATATAAAAGAGTCAAATGGATTCTTTAGAACTCGAAGCTGACTTGTGCAAAACCCGAATAGAAAACAGCGAACTGCGACATAACCTAGTTTTTATCAAAAACAAGTTGTTGGACCAAGCAGGGTTACTAAAAGCTTTGAAGTCGAGAGAAAAAGAGGTTGAAGTGCTGAAGTACGAAAATGAGCAATTCACTAAGCAGTACCAAGAGTTCAAACAAACACAGAACACCACACCCTTAGTAGTTGAAAGTCTCAAAGCAGAAATTGAGGTACTCAAGCAAAAACTAGCTTCTCAGGAGTACTTGATTGAACAACTACAGTCAATGCCAATAAGTACGGCTGAAAGAGAGGTTTGGAAGGTGAAGGAACAAAACTTCAAAAGAACTATATCAGAAAAAGACAAGAAAATTGCAGAGTTGAAAGCCTTACTAGCTTCAGTTAGAAGCTACAGTAAACCCAGGACTGTGACCAAGCACAGATTCAAAGACAAATGCACAAATAGTTTACAGACTTTCGCGAAAGCCTTTTCAGGTGCTGTTGGCAAGAAACTCAGAGAACCAGCGAACAGAGTCAAAGAAGAACACCCACCAGAAGATCAAGGACCTCCTAAAAAAAGGACCAGAAACAAAAACAAGTTCCAACAACCAAACCCCAACCACAAGGACTTTGGAGAAACCACTTGTTTTGCAAAAGCAAGTTATGAAAAGGAGTCGCCTGTTACACAACCAAACACTCCAGAGAACTCTCCCATGTTTGTCAGCAAAACCTAAACTAAGAGTCATTGTAATAATATGGAGGACGAAAGTAAACTAAGATTAAAGCTAAAAGATGCTAAAGAAAGGCTCAGAGTCAAAGAGTTTGAAAACATCCAAATCTACAAAGAATTAAGCAGGTACAGAAGGGCAAACCAAAGACTCAAACTCAAACTCTTGGGCAAGCAAGCCAAACAGAGCTTGGAAACTTGGTCTGGAGAAGCTCTAAGCATTTCAGCAGTCTCACTTCCAGTTAAAAGACCCAAACTCGAAACTAGTGACTTAGAAGAAGGAGAAATTGGGTCTCCTAAGCACTTCCAGCCAATAAAGAAGGACCTTGAGACTTTACTAGGAACCAAAAACCAAGTAACTAAAAACCCAGTTTCTATGAAAGAAGTACAGCAAGTGCTTTCGAAGCCAAGCAAAGTTGCTGTAAACACGCCCTACACGGTAAAAAACTCAAAGGACCTCTACGCAAAAGTCCAGCAAAACATCCAAACTATACAAAGCGTCCAGTCTCCTGCAAGTAAGTTCAAACTGGACTTCGAAGTTCTGCTGAAGCTTTACAAAACTGAGTATGAGTTCAACATGAACAGTGTTGGAGTTTTAGTAGACTCACTGAAGCAACTTGAACCCCTTAAGGCTGGGGAAGTCTTTTTGGAGAGCTTCACAAATGCCATCAACGACTTTAGTTTCAAAGACGCCTTTGAGATACAGTTCAGTTTATTGGAACAAACTCTTGGGAACCTGGAGTGGGACACACAGTTTTTGGGCAGAGTGGTTAGTTACATGGCTTCTCCTGTTTCAGAGGAAAAAGTTTACAGAGGGAGGCAAGCCAAGATTCCTTCAGGAATATCTATAGGGAACTCAGTCAGGGAGAATTTGCACGCTTGTGCTATCCTACTTTGCAGGAAGTTTGATTACTGTCAATTAGCATCCAAGGCTTTACTCAAACTTTTAGGCATAGGACAAGTTTCCTTGATGAAGCTTAGCTTTGAGTTTTGGCCTGAGTTATCTGGAAAGCTTTTTTCAACCAACTTGTGTTGCATGGTTGCAGAACTCAACACTGACGAAGTTTCTAAAAAGCTAGCTTTGAAGGCCAGCCAAGCTGATTCAGATAACTTTGGTGACTTGTACAGAACCTGCAAAGCATTTATGAGGTACTTGGGCAGCAAGGAGTCCTACAACTTTTACAGAAAATTCCTTTGGCCTTGTTTAGTTTCGAGTCAAAAAGACTCTTATGCAAGGACTTTGGTGCTGAGAGTGATTGGAGTTGTAGTTCAGCAGTTGCAAAAAACAAGGGAGACCTTCCAAGTGGTTCAAGAACTGACTCAGTGCCTCGAAGAGGTTATTTCAGACGACAAATTCGAAGGTTTTTCAATCAAAGAACAAAAAGCAGCTTTTAATGGCCTCAAGAAGGCAGGCCACAAGTCTAAAGCCACACAAAGTTTTGCTAAGAAGTTTAACTTAGTTTAATAAATATGCTTAGAAGAGCAGCCAGATTTTTCACTCAAAAGTTCCCCAACGAGTTTCCTGAAGACACTGAAGCCCTAAGGAGAATGATAGTGCAACGAGCAAAAACCTGTGGAATGTTGGAAGCTGAGTTTATTTTGCTGGAATGGGGAAAAGACCACTTGCCTGGAATGAACCGAGACCAGCTAATTCAGTTCCACCAAGAAGTTCTGAACCAAGAAACCCCTGATTTATACAGCATCATTATTGGGAAAACTCCTAACCCAGGAGGCTACTACTTAACTCAACTCGTGGACTTTGTATCTGAAAGACGTAATGCCTAATTTATTACTTAGGTGCTCTTAGGTGTGACTTTTTGACCAAACGCGTAGAACTTTCCATTGTCAAATGCTAGTTTTCCTTTTAAGTAGACTTGAAGTATTTTTCCCTGGAGTTCTTTGTTTCTGTAAACAGACATTTGGGGGAAAGATTCGCAATAGGCAGGGTCAATGACTTCATTTGGGTTCCAAACTATTAAGTCAGCGTGCTTACCTTCGGCAATTGAGCCTTTGAGATGGTCTATTTTGAGCACCTTAGCTGGGTGCAGACTCAGCCACTTGGCCAGTCTTACGATGTAGTGGTCGAGGTACTTAAGGGAGTAGTTAGGTTGTCTGAGTCTTGTCCACACACTTTGGAGTGTAAAACCCATACTTGAGATTCCACTTAAAGCTCTTCGGAAGTCTCCTTCTTGGAGGTACTTGTAGTCGGGGTGGATGGGGTTGTGTCCCGAATTCACGCAGTCAATAGCTTTCATCTTCAAAAGGTCCCACAAAAGAAGGCAGTTAGCTTTAGTGCGGATAGGAGGGTGGGCTTTAAAGCGAGTGTCTGAGTCTTCTATGTCTTTGTCAGTGAAAAACAGTAAGTAACTGTTCACACTGCATGTGAATAGTTTGGACCCTGCTTGCCTTACAATATTTACACTCTTGGCTGAACTTAAGTTGGTGAAGTGGACTCTGATGTTGGAGTCTGAAAACTTCCGAATGACTTGTTCAACTCCACTGGTTTCCCAGGACTCTGGACAGTTTGCTAAGTAGTAGATGTAAAGGTTTTCTTTTTTGGGTTTGTGTTTCTGGATGTTAATGGGCTTTAAGTTAAGCCTCCTTCTCTGGAGAAGAGTTTTGTTCTGTAGAGAAGGTAGGTATTCTTCTGCATTGCCTGCAGAAACACTCCTTCTTTCGTACTGAGTTTCGCCTGAGTCTGAATAAAGAAGATACTCAGCTTTGCTCAGGTCTTCGATGCTTTCTTGGTTGGTTATTCGTCTGTTGAGGTCTTGGTAAATGTCAGGAAGGCCTTTTCTGTGTTTTCCGTCAACTACTTTGGGAGGAGACATGAAGTCCAGAAGTTGTGAATGGACGTTTTCAGACATCGTGCTGATGCGGATGTCTGGCATCACACTCAGTCTTTTTTTGGTGCTGCGCACTTGGTTCTCTGTGGAGCCTACCCAGGAAAACCTGTTCTTGACCAGAACTTCTTCTTCTACTTTGGGAGTTGTCGGAGAAGCGTCTAGGGACTCAACAACTTTGTCAGGAAAAGCCCCAGCAAATTGGGTGGTATCAGAGAGTTCCTGGAGTTCAGTTCTGGCCTTCAGAGAAAGTTCTCGGCAGGGCGAAGCTAAGTAAAGCATTCTGGGGTTGGGAGAGGAAGGGTCGATGATGAGTGGCAAGTTCTTTTTTTGAGCAGCTTGAAGTGCTTGGTCTACAGTGCAGCATGAAACGTAAGCAGATGGAGGATACAAGTAGGCTTTGAGAGCAATCACATCTGAGGAAAAGGGGTTGGTGTTGACTATGCAGAGAGTTGCTAGGTGTGTGTAGAGAGGAACTGGAGGTTGGTTTAGTTGGAAGTGGTTGGGTTCATGCACAACAGTAGTTACTCCGCCAGCCAAAGCAGTTTTGGTGGTGGTTTCGAGTCCTTCCCAGCTGCCGTTGCTTTTGACTTCTAAGTCAATAATTCCTGGGGAGATGTAGCAGTTTTCAAGGTTAATTGGGTTCCAGTTCTGCAATTCGTCCATTACGACTGCTACTGGGGTTGATTGGGAGTACTTGACTACACTAGCAATAACTTCGTTTTCAATTAATATTGCTGCGTAAACTGGACGGGGCTCTTCAAGGAGCACAACGTACTTAGAAACAAGGGCTTTCCTTTCCATAATATTGATTAGACTTAACTAAATGATTAAGCAGCTTCGATTTCCTGAATGAGGTTCTGGACAACGTCCTCCTGCAGGATTTGCAAGCCGCTTTTGAGCATTATAGCGACTTCGATGTTTGTGCTTCCGCTTTCAACTACTTCGAGCAGAGCTTTAAGAGCAAGTTTGAGGGCACTTTCGTTGTCAAGGCCGTCCTGCCAGTTCTTTTCAAGGAACTCCTTGACAGTTTTTTCGTTCCTGCCAATGGCATGGGCCTGCCAAGCACTCAAGCTGCCTGAGGGTTCTGTTAAGTAAAGTCTGGGGTTGTCCTTGTTGTCAAACCCCACCACAAGGGTACTTACTCCGTAGGGCCTGACTCCTCTTTTTTGGGTGAAGTCTTGCTGCATGCGAGCTAAGTACCTTGCTACGTAGTCCACTGAAGGAGGTTCGTCCATTGTCAAGCGGTAAGACTGGCACTCTACCCTAGCTTTTTCACACAAAATGCGTGCGTCTGCTGTAAGTCCTGAAAAAGCAAAGGCAGTGTTGTTGTCTAGTACGTAGATTTTCTTGACGGTGCGAGTGTCTTGCAACTTAGCTGCAGCCTTTCGTTCTACTGCCAAAATTGCACATTCTTGTCCTCGCACTCCCACTACACACCTGCCTTTCCTGACTGCTTCCATTGCGTACTCGACTTGGAACAAGTGGCCGTCGGGAGAAAAGATAGTAAGCGCAGTATCATATGTCGACATTTTTGCTTATAATTAACTAGAAAACTAAGCACTTGGACTTTTTCTTCGTTTTAGGAACACTGGGGGGGTCGGGGTTGGAAATGGGCACTTTGGAAAGTTCGGGTTCAGAGAGTTTTTTAGGTTTACTTTGGNCTTGAGGAACGAAATTCGAACTAGGAGTGCTGAGAGTGCATTTGTAGTTGAGTAGAGTCCAGTCGTATAAGTAGTCGTACTCGTAGCCTTCTCTGCAAAACAGCTCTTTGAATATACTTCGTAAGTAAGAGTAGTCTGGTCTTTCCTCAAACTTAAGGTGTCTGCAGTAAGTCAAGTACTCCACAAATTCGTGGGGAAAGCCATTGCACAGCATTTCAATTGCTGTGTTCATTTTGCAGTCTAGGATTTTAGTGTACTTTTCACGCTTTCCCTTAGCAGGAAGTCCTTGCCAAGGCAAAGACCCTCTTAAGAAGTACATAAGTACGTAGCCTATAGCTTCTAAGTCGTCCCTGCGGCTTTGTTCCACTCCTAAGTGGGAGTTCAAAGATGCATAACGAGCAGTTCCTGTGAGTGACTTGTTGTCTTTGTAAGGAATGTGTTTTCGGTCTTTGGGTTCGTTGAACCTCTTTGCCAGTCCGAAGTCAATCATGTAAACAGTGTTTGAGTCTCTTTGGAGTCCAGTTAAGAAGTTGTCTGGTTTGATGTCTCGGTGGACGAAGTTTTTGGAGTGCAGGTACTCCACTCTGCAGATCATTTGGTCTGCAAGCATGAGGACCGTTTTTAAAGAAAGTCTGCGGTTACAAAAGTCAAACAGGTCCTCCAGACTAGGTCCCAAAAGGTTCATCACCATTACGTTGAAGTTAGATTCCACTCCCCACCACAAAACTCGTGGAAACCCTGGGATACTTTCTAGTAGTTTTATGACTCTGCTTTCGTAGATAAGTTGTGGGTGTTTGGTGTTGGTGTTTTCTAACTTTACAGCTACTTGTTCATTTGTTAGGGCGTTAACTGCCAAAAAAATTTGTCCAAAAGATCCACTTCCAATCTTTTTTTTAAGGTTAAACTTCCCTCCTACTTGTATTTCAAGCATTTTTATCACTACTTTGCCATTCTTATGTTATTTAGGCTTTATTTCCTTTATGGGTGAGTTTTTTGAACAACTCAGAAACTTCTTCGTAGAGTTCTTGGACTTCAAAGTTTTCAGGGTCCAAGTTCAGAGCTATAGAAATTAGGTTGTTGGCCCTTTTAGGGTTGGTTTCTTTTAAATCTTGACAAACCTGACACAGGGCTTCTGCAAACTTTTCTCTAGAGTACCCCCAGGGCAGTTTTTCTTTGAGTTTTTCTCTTTCTGAGCTGGCTTGAATCATCTGTACTTGTATGTTGTCGTAGAGTTCTGCAAACAGCACATCTTTGCTTCTGGTTAAGCCGTTGTTTCTCGCAAGGTTTTCAGCTGATTCGAAACAGTTCTGGAAACTAGTGTACAGGAATTCAAATATTGCAAAAGCAACTAAGGGGCTTGACTCAGAGTAGTTAGTTAGGGAAAACTTCATGAGTTCAGTGAGCTGGTTCACTTCATACTCTAACTCAATAATTCCCTTTGCAAGGCCACTTTGGACCTGTCCTGAGACACTGGGCTCTTCAATGTTGCAATCATTGCACTCGTGGTCACTTTCCTCACCAATGATTTCGTAGTCACTTTCGTTAAAGTCTTCCTGAGGTTCAGGGTCTTCCATTTGGATTTCTGGACTCATTGCAATTGAATCAGGCTCTTCTTCGTAAAGACTAGCTAAAAAGGGGTGGGAGCGCAACTCCTGGAAACTAGGGCGTTGGTTGTGATCGTAAGTAAGCATGGCTTGCACGAAGGACTGGGCTTCCTGACTCAAGTCAGTGTTGGAAGGAAAAGTGACTCCGTCTTCCTGTAGCCTCCTGAGTTGAGCGAGAGTTCTGCAGAGAAAAGCAGGCATTCCCAAGAGTATTTCGTAAGAAAGCACTCCCAAACTCCAGACGTCAGCTTTGAAACTGTAGTGTTCCGAATTGAATATTTCAGGAGCCATGAACAAGGGGGTTCCTAACTGGGTTTGGGCTAAGGAACTCCCGTTGAGGAAACGTGCAAATCCGAAATCAGCAACCTTTATTGAGGCTTCGTTCTCAGAATCAGAAGTCAAAAGAATGTTGGCGAGTTTAAGGTCTCTATGCATGATTTGGTTTTCCTGAAGAAATATGAAGGCCTCTACTAGTTCACTTAGCCATTTTTTAGCAGTGGGTTCGGGCACTTTTCCGTGGATCTTGCAGTAGTGTTCTAGGTCTCCTCCCTTGCAGTACTCCATTACTAGGTAGACGTTGTTGGTGGTTTTGAGAACTTCTTGCAACTTAATAATGTTAGGGTGTTCTGACGCCTTCAGAACTTTAATTTCAGCTTCCATTTGCTTGAGGAGTTTATTGTTGAGTGAACGCATTGCAACTGCTTTGATGGCAAAGGGTTCCCCAGTTTGAATGTGGGTTCCTAGGTACACAGTTCCGTAATTTCCTTCGCCTATTCTGCTTTCCAATTGATAGTTGCCGACTTTTTTTACCATTTCAACAGAAATTTTATATCTACTTTTATAGCTAATTATCTTTAGATTCTTGAACACCTCAATATGACTGTGCCCGTTACCTAAGAGTCCCTAGAGTTCTGGGTCAGGGTGGTCTTAATTAGTTTGCAAGCATTTATTTTGGTTGAGTCGAGACCTCATATTTATTAAAATGACGATAACCCCAAGAGGTTGACGAGTGAAACTACTCAAGAGTCATAGTTAAACTGATCTGCATGCTTTGCATGATGAAAAAATCACGACGGTCATCTGACATTGATGATTGTGTTGTTCTGACTTCCAAGCAACATGCAATTCTGGCCTCATATTTATTCATATTCTAAGTTTACACTGATGATAACTTTAAGAGAGTCATCTGACAGTGATGATACTTTCTTCTGACTAAGTAATAACCTATGTTTACGCACTTTCCACGGTTTCTAAGAGTTGGCCGGTTTAATTAATTTAAATGAAGAAAAGTGGAAAACTACTTGCAGGTGGAAAGCCCCCAACTCCCAAGCTCTTCTCTTTCATGAAGAAGGAGTCCACGAGTTTCCGGAGTTCTTCCCAGTTCAGAACTCGCAACAGTTCTTCCAACCTGTTTTCAAACTTCCAGTCTAAACATTCAAACCAAATTAAGCATCAGTACATAGAAAAACCAACTAGAGTAAGGGCAAACCACTCAATACTATCCACTAAGCCTAGAAGTTTTTCAAACGAAAACCAGTTGAGGGCAGAACCCCCAGACTCTACCAGAGGCAACAAAAGTATTGTGGAAAGAACTTCCTCCATCAAGCCTTCTCAGAAAAGGTTCATTCCCACCAAGCCTCGTCCTTTCAGACTTAACTTGGAAGACTCTGCTAGGCTTAAGTTGCCTGGTAAAGAAAACATCACTGAAAGACTCAAACACCTCCACACAGACATTAGTGCTGAACCCAGTAGTCGAAGTCGTTCAGTGCGTTCAAGGGACTTGTCTTTGGAAAGAAGATCCCTTGTGTCTTCTCCTTCGTTAGCGCCTTTTAGAGAAAGTAAGTTCAACAGACAACTCGACTCCTTGGAAGCCAGACTTTCCCAGTTCTACAAGGAGCTTCCTCAAGAATGCAACATTATGATTTAACTTAAAGAATGTACTTGTCTTTGACCAAAAAGCACCCTCCAGACTTTTTCCTGATCCTCACTGGAAAAATCAGGCACTCAGAATTCAAACTTGGAAAAAACCACAAACAAGCACTTGTCCCAAAGACCTGGGTGAAGTTAGTTTTTACACTTTGGGTGTCGAAAACATTGAAGTTCAGTTTAGTTTCAAGAGTAGTTTTATTTTTAGCAACCAGGCACAAGTGGAAGCATCCAAAGCAAACCAAACCTAAAAAAGCCAGGTTCCCAAATACTCCACAAAAAACCAACTTCCAACTTGCTTGGTCTAGAGCTTTGCTTGCAGTTTGGGCTCCTATAGCTCCTGCAGAAACTCCCAAGTAAAGCAAAAACAACACAAAGGCTTTGTGGTTTCTGCACCCCACACAGTTACCTACCAAAACACAGTGGTGGTCAAACCTCAAAACGCACTTTCTGCATACTTTGCAGTGGTGGGCTCTGTGGGGTCTGTAGTTGGCACAATGGGTGCAGAAAGTGACTTTACTGTAGCAGTGGTCTATTTCTACCATACTTGCTTCTAGTTTTTGCAAAGAGTCTTCAGGAATTCCTTCAACTGAAAAGTCATGAGGAACTGTGCCGGGGTCTGAAACAGCACAGACAATTAAACTAGCGAGCCCAAGGAGAGCCGAAACACCAACCACCACTGAAATTGAAATGTCTAAACTTCCTAAGTTGCTTTGAATAACATAACTATTGAAGTAGCAGTACAGCAGAAAACCAATCAGTCCAAATAACACTAGTAGTGGGGCCTTTTCTTGGCATGAAACTCTGGAAATTTTCACCATTTAAATCAAACAAGTTACTGAGTTTTGTTTAAGTCTAGCAACTCTTGAGCAGTTTTCAAGTAGTTTTGGGTAGACAAGTTGAGCTGGTTGGGGTTGTTCCGCATTAAGTACTGGGCCAGCCAAGTGCAAGGGTTAAACCTAGCCCTGATTCGGGGGTCTATGGAGCGCCCTTCACTCATATAGCGTTCGACTTCACGAGAAAGGTCCTCAAGGCCAGGAATCAGGACTGGAAGTAACTCCCTGCACAAGTACAAGTCCATGTCTTCCCCAGACTCAAGTGCCAGTTTACGGTCCCTTTCAAAAAGCAACTTTTTGAAAAATTCGTGGTTGAGTTCCTCGACTGTGTTGTCTTCTTCTTGCTTTGCTCTGTTCATTCAGTTATAAATGGAGTTGGGTTAGAGTAATAAAGTCTAGTCAAATATTTAATAGAGTTAATGGAAATCGAAAAGCTTAAATCCCGACTTGACAGCCGAGAAAAACAACTCAAAGAGATGGCCTTCCAACTGGCACAGCACTTGTTGGAACTCAGCACTAAAGACTCCGAAATAGCAGAACTCTCACAGAAAGTCACTATCCTAGAGAAAAAACTCAAAAGAAAAGAAGATCAACTCAATCAGGAACTCCAGGACAAAGAAATTCTGCTTTCCAAGTTGGACACTCTGGAAAAGTCAGTAGAGAACACTCCCTTGCCTCCTCCTGCCAAAAACGATGACTCTATTACAAATGCTTATATAGACTTTTACACCAAACTCCACAACTCTGAAGAGAAGCCCTTCAAGCACTTGCCTGAGTTGAGTCGCGAAGGCTCGGAAACTTCCACTCCTCCTCCCGAACGAACTAGTTCTTTCATCTCCAACGAAGTCGATATCACTGAAGAACTCCAGAAACTCGGACTCCACGACGTGGTCAAAAAGTATTAATTTAACATATTCTCAGTTTTATCAAAGTAGTTGTAGATCTTGCTTTTTTCTGAACTCTTTATAGTCGCTAGACAATTAGGACACTGACTGAAGAACTCCAGTTCTCTGAAGCACTCAAAGCACACCTTGCACTCCAATTTGCTTTGGCAACTAAACAGGGCGTTTCTTCTTACAACTGAGTTGCACTTTACACAGTTGATTTCTAGTTCTTTCTTCAAAGAGTTCACTTCTCGTTCCAGGATCTCCAGTCTCAGTGCCTTGATTTCTTTATTCACGATTCTAAATTCTTCTAGCAATAAGTCCATTGATTCCACTGCTATCCTGACATCGGCCATTGAAATTTCTTGGAAGTGGGCCCAGCAGTTCCTGTAGTACTTTATTGTTTTAACCAAAATTTCCACTTTTTGTTTGTGATACTTTTCGAAACTATTCGACTTTTCTAAAATCAATTTGTTCCATAACTCAACGTTCTTTAACTTCGTTTTAAAGGTTTCTTTCAAGGAATCCAGAAACACTTCCAAGGACTGTTGCAAAAGGGATCTTTTTTCCATTTAATTATTCAAGACTAGAGTATTCAGAGTCTGTGATGAAGGAAGTTGGAGAGTCTATATAGGAATCGTCAGTGCTTTCTTCAGGAAAGTAGTCATGCAAAAAGATTATTTGTTGGGAACTCAGGATTTCCTCACCAGTTTGGATTCTCCTTTCTAGGTTCCTTATAACACAAGAGTATTCCTTTTTCAAAGAGAGTGTACTTTCCTGTTCCATAAGTTCTTTCAAGACTTCAATTTCCTTTTGACACTTGGTAATGTCCCACTTGATTTGAGGAATCATTCCTGGACTTATGCCGCCAAAGAAGGGATTCATATGCTAAAATTACTGAGGAGAAATATGGCAACTAGAGTTCTGGTAGGAGTGGCCAACGGATCAGAAGAAATAGAAACCCTTACTCCAGTGGACTTGCTCAGACGCGCAGGGGCAGAAGTAACTCTTGCAGCCTCAGGTCCCTCTACTCAAGTCACGCTTTCAAGAGGAGTCACAGTAGTAGCTGATCAACTTGTTTCTCAAGTCAAGGACCTTGGCTTCGACATGATTGTTTTGCCTGGAGGCCAACCGGGCGCTAACAACCTAAGGGATGACACTGAATTAGTTGAGATGCTCAAGCGTCAAAAGGCCGAGAACAAGTGGTACACTGCAATTTGTGCAAGTCCTGCAGTGGTGTTCCAGACCCATGGACTCTTAGAAGGAGAAAGAGGCACTTGCTACCCTGCTGTGGAGAACATGCTTGAAGACAAGTCTGCAGTGGAGCAAAGAGTAGTGGTTTCTGGCAAGTGCGTGACCAGCAAAGGTCCAGGAACTGCTATGGAGTTTTCTCTTGAACTCATTAATCTGCTGTTTGGCAAGCAAAAACGAGACGAGATTGCAGCACAGGTGCTTGCACATAACGCTTAATTCTCTTAATTAACCGGGCGCAAGACTTACTTATTTTTGATGTCAGGAGTTTTAAGTCCTACTCTTTTGGCAATTTCTGAAATTTGGGATTTTGTGTCTCTGTGAACTCCGAGGTTGTAGTCATCTAGAAGTGCTCTGTATTTCTCAGTTGACTCCTGCAAGCAAATGTAGTCTTCCACTAACTGGGGATTTGAGTCCAGAGCTGAAGCTTTCCTAGCAATGAAGTCTTTCCACATAGAGTTGACTTTTGACTCAACTAAGTGCTTTTCAACGTGGTAAAAGAGTTTCTTAGCTGCCATTATATTACTACAACTACTCAAAATCGAAACTTTCAAGGAAAACCCCAGGTAGTTGGTGTTCTCCATACTGGTCTACAACTACCCAAACAGTTTCTTGGTGCACAACGTCTACGTCTTGAGTGCGTCTTCTAGAAATGACTCCTTCTAGTTGTACTTTGCACTGAATTAACTCTTTGCTAAGCGAGGGGTAGTGGACTTCTACCTCTGCTACAGCTGCGTTGTTGCGGTAACGCACACTTGAAACGTTAGCTTCTTTAAAGTTGCCTTCGATCACAGAAGCCTGAGCTGTGTTGACTTCCCAGCCGTAAGGAGCCAAGTACTTGATTTTTTGGACTTCACAAGAAGTAAAGAAGGGGCAGAGTCCCAGAACTCCTACACAAGTTTTCGAAGGAACCACCTCAAAAACTTCTTCTCGCAAAAAAGGTTTCCACTCAGTGTAGGGTCTAGTTTCTGTTTTGTGGACTTCTCGAGTTACTTGTTTCAACTTGGGAGGTTCTACTCCTGGACAAAACTTAGCTTGGAGTTTGAGTTTTTTAGTGCGCTCTTTGAGGTTCCTTGAAGAGCTAAGTAAGGAGTGGTAGTACTGGTTGGAAAGAGGAAGTTCTACTTCTTTCAAAGGAGTGGACTCCAAAACTTCTTTGATAGAGTTGAGCATAAGTTTAAAGCCTTCGTTTGCTTGGAACACTAAGTTGTCAATTTCTTGGAAGTAATCTGAAGGTTTGTGGTTTTGGATGTCTTTCACGAGTTGGTTCCAGTTAGTTTTTAGCCAAGCATTTATGAGTTTGAGCCAGTCAAACTTCTTTAAGAAGTTACTAGTGTTTTGGCTGAGTTTATGGACCACAGAAGAGTTGGTGTGGTGGAGGAACTGGTTGATTTGGAGTGAAGTTTGGTTGAGGCTTTGGGAAGAACTCATAGGGAACTTGACCATGTGGGTTTCTATGTAGTCACTAAGTATCTGAACAACTACGTCAGTTGCTTTGTCGACCTCTGAGTCTTCTTCGTAGTTTTCAACTAAGCTATCTGTTTCTGACATATTACACTTAGTTATCATATACATTAAAAGTTAATTCTTGTGTCCTTCAAAACTTTGGAGTTGTTCCTTTGGTTTTTGTGTTTGAAGTTAATTACTGGAGTGACTGGCTTGGATGCTTCAAAGATCTTTTTCCAGGTTCTGGCTTCTTG
>PR_CR_10_Liq_1_inCRDRAFT_1000991_pt1 | contig 16744 bp, 8 predicted proteins | sample PRCRCaboRojoPR_3_FD_10241 | JGI IMG/M metagenome (IMG submission 10241)
GTCAGGGATGTGGGTATCAGACATCTCCAAATTCACGAGCCACTCTTCTCCAGCTTTCCTTTCTTTTCCGTAAACGTCGGTGAAGTTCTTCAATCCTCGGAGCTGAACAGCTTTTTTCTCAGTCAGCACTATGGCTTTTATAGTCTCAACTACTTCTTCTTCGACTTCTGGAAGGTAATCACCGCACTCCCGAATCAGCCACTCTTCGCCAGCTTCTCTGGAGTTTCCGTAACAGTCCTTGGTTGAGCGCTTGGCTCTAAGTTTTAAGGCAGTGTTAGGCTTTATCGTTATAGGACTCACTTTAACCACTATTTCGCACTCAACTTTAGGAACAAATGAACAGGGACCTTTGTGCAACCACTCGTCCCCTGCTTTACGTTGCTTTTGGTTTTCGTCGGTGAAGTCCCTTAAGGCCCGCAGCATTATAGCTGCGTTGGGTGGTACTACAGGAATTTTGGTAGTTTTGACGTCAATTGCTTCGAAAGGGTACAAAGGGAAGGGGTTGGGATGGGTTTCGGCAGTTCTTACTTCCCTTTCGCCAAATTTTACTTTGACCATCCCGTAGGAGTCTAACTCCAGTTCGCCTTCAGCATTTTTAACTGCTGGGTTGGCTACCACACAGTAGTGGCGAGGAGGTATTTTGATCATCTCAAGGGACTTCTTTCCCAAAGCAAGTTTTTCGTGGTCTTTAAGGATATAGGTTATAGGTCCTTCGATGACCTGAGTCAAGTTAGTGTTGTTGTCCAGAATGTGTACATAGTGAAAAGGCTTTATCCTAATTACACTGTCCTCCATTTATTAGTATTATAATTAATCATCTGTTAATAATACCATATAAATGAACTTACTCTGATATCACAGTTTCTTAGAAGTTCTTTATAAATGGAAGAAAGGGACTACTACGGCAGTGACGCTGAAGAAGAAGAAGAGCAAGAAGATCCTGAAGAACTTGGCAAAGCCCTAATAAAAGCTTCAGGAAAAGGTATTTTAGAAGAAGTGGAGTCCTTAATCAAACGCAAAGCAGACGTAAACTACATCGACAAAAAAGGATGGACTCCTTTGACCTGGGCTTCTTCACAAGGCCACTACGACATAGTCAAACTACTAACTGACAAAGGCGCAGAAAACGTTACGCCTTCAGACTCAGAAATCAAGATTTCAGCTACTCCTTTGCACTGGGCCGCCTTCAACGGGCAAGTGAAATGTGTGTGGTTACTCATCAAAAGAGGCTTTGACCCCAACGGTTTGGACTTGTTCGGCAATAACTGCGTGCACTCTGCTGCAGCTGGAGGTAGAAAGGAAGTACTAGAGATCTTTCTGGGGTACGGAGTAGATGTGGAGCTTAAAAACACTAGAGGACACACGCCTCTCAACCTTGCTGATAACGAAGAAGTCAAAGTCATGCTCAAAGCTGCACTTAAAACTGAGAAGTGCTATAAGTGTTCCAGTGGGTTCAACATACGAAACCCAAGGTGTTTGTGCCACGTATGTTACAAGTACTACTGCAAAAACTGCATTGAAGGGGACTGGCTTTACCTAGAACCTGGGAGTTTAGAAGAAGAAAGGTACACTACTAGGTGCTTTGACTGCAAAAAGTACATTGACGACTCCCAGTCCACAGTTTCAGAGTCAATTGAAAGCAACGTTTGCGAAAAGCTCGAAGAGTCACTAGACTACATTGAAAAGAACAAAGTAGACATTGACATCAAGCTCCTCAAAAGAGCCCAAGAACACAGAACTAGACTCCAGGCCGAAAGAGAAGTCAAAAACTTCTTGAGCACTGTAGAGCACGTTGAAAACTACAAAACCATCCAGAAAAGCTGCTTCTTGGTCAAAACTATGCTTGAAGACGCGCTAGCAAACGGGATTACCCTGGACCCTAGAGTCATTGAAAAGGCCGAACAAGAAAGAGAAAGACTCTTAGCTGAAAGGAATCTAAGACACGAAACAAGCACCAAAACTGTAGCTGACGCCTCTGACGAAGAAGTTTCGGTCCTAGAAAGCCTCATTCAAAAAGCTGAAGACAACAAAGTAGCCTCCGAGTACATCGAAACCGCCAAAGAACTTTCTCAGAAAATGCAAGAAAACATCAACGCCCACTACATCTTAAGACTCTTCTTAGACTACCCTATGCGCGAGTACCCGGAACCAGAGCCAGTGGACCCCAAAAAGCGCAACCAACCCCAACAAAAAGCTCCTCCCCCCAAAAAGAAGAAAAAAGAACCCAAACTAGTCATTCCAGACTGGGCCTCAGAAATCAAGGACCTAATCGCCCAAGTGGAGTCCTTAGAAAAACTTGTCAAAAAAGCCAAAGACATCGAACTCAACACTGACTTCTTAGACCAAGCCAAAGAAAACCTTACCAGAATGCGCAAAGAAATCAAGTTCCGCCAAGACGAAGAAGAAGAAGCCCGCATAGCTGCTGAAAAACGAGCTGCTGCCAAAAAAGCCAAGAAGTAACACTTAATATTCAAATAACTGATAAATGGAAGCTGATAGAACCCAAGGATTCGAGTGCGTGAAAGGAACTGAAAAAGCAAGGGAAAGCAAAGGACTGCTAGAACAACTCAAAAGAGAAACCTGGGAAGAAGTAACCCAAATCAAAGCAGACGCCGACAGTGCAGAGAACAAACGCCGTCAAAAAGAAGACAAGCGGCGCAAAGAGCGCTACGAGATGATTAAGAACGAAACCATAGAAAGCTCCACCAAGAACGAAGCAGCCCAAATCAAGTGGGACGACTTGCTTGAGTTAGAAGAATGCGAAGAACTAGCAGCAGCCATAGAAGAACAAAAAGCAGAGTGCAGAAAGATAATCGAAAACAAAGACAAACTGATCAAAGAGTTCCAAGAAGAAATCAAGGAAAAAGACGGGTTCTACGTAAAAGCCATCCGCAAACAAGAAGAAGACATTGAAAAGATCATTGCCCTCATGCGCAAGCAGTACGTAAGCATTCGTGACGAGTACGCCCTGCAACTCGAAGCGATCGAAGAAACCTTTTTAGAAGAACGAAGTGAACTCTTAAAAGCCAACCGCCAAGAAATTGACGAACTCTTCAGAAGACACGAAGAACTCGAAAACAAGTTTAAAAACGAAAGACAAACTATGGAAGAAGAAAACGCAGACGAACTCGAAAACAAACGAGACGAAGACGCAAACAACCTCCACATCACCAAAGTGCAGGTTGAAAACAACTTGCAAATACTTGAGTCCCACATGGAAGAAATGAAAGCTATCTACCAACTCCACTTAGACAAACTCCAGTACAACGTTAAAATACTCCAAGAAAGAAAAGTCGAAAACGAAGCTACTTTAAAAGACCTCGAAAGGCGCAAAAAGAACCTCCGCAACAGCTACAGCAACCTCAACAAAGCAGTTGAACTCAAAGAAAAAGAGTTCATGAGAGAAAACGCCCACTTAACTGACAAGTTCAAAAAGATGTCTAAGGCTTTCAACGAGTTGCGCAAAAAATTCAGACACTTCGAAAAAGCTGACACCAAAAAGTTCGAAGAAATCCAAAACATGAACAAAGAAGAAGTGGCTGAAATCGCTACAAGAGTGGGCAAGTGTGACAAAATCGTTTACGAACAACAACTAGGACTCCCTTGGAGTCCCCCTGAAAACGCCTCTGTGGAGATCCAGCCTAGTGCTGAGTCCAAAACTCAAAAAAAAACAAAAGAACAAACCAAACAACCTACTGAACAAGTACCTATTCAGAGGATCCAGAAAGTCTTTGAGTTGCTTGTAGCTGAGTGCAGCTTCCTCATAGAAGACAAAGTCATCGACCAGTGCAGAGGACTCGACTCCAAAGAACAGTTTAAAAGGAAAGTAGACTCCATCAGACAAACCATCGGCATTGAAAGCATGCAAGACGTCAAAAGACTAGTTGCACTCTTTTACAAGCCTTCAAGTGACTCTGATGAACTACTTGTGCCCCAGCACAAAGTAATCGAGGCCTTAATGAGTTTCCAAGAACAAAAAGAAAAACCTGTAGGCTCTGTCAGTAACTACAACGAACCCAGCATGTACTCTGCATTTTCTCAAAGCAAAGATACCGACAAAGCCAGGAGACTCCAACAAATCGAACAAGAAAAACAAGACTGGCAAAAACTAGGAGGCGTTCTTAGTGACAAGCACTTAAGAGTCTGGAGGGCTTTGGAAAAAGCCTTTTCGCAGTACCACAAAATGCTTCAGGAAAGGCAAGGCTTAGTTGAAGAAACTGGAGTGCTTCACCAGCAAAACGAAGAACTGAAGTCTTTGCTGCAACAGTACCTGCAGGCTGGAGTTAACCAAGAACTGCAGGTGCCTCCTACCCAGATGCTTAAACTCGGAGACGAAGAATAATGCCATAGTTAAGATTATTGGAAAAGTTGAGGACTAATATGGATGCACAGAGAAGGTTCTAAGTCGCAAGCCATCTTAAGGGACTCTTTGGACTTAGCTAAGTTTTTGGCTTCGTGGGCCAAAAAGGCCGAAAGCAACCATAGCTTGGAGTCTAAGTAGTTTATAGACTGAGCTAACTTCCAAGTCTTTGCACTAGCTTCAAAGTCGCCTTGACTTGCTTGTAAAAGTCCAAGTGCTACCCAAGCTACCCAGTTCTTTTTGTCGAGTTCCAAAGCTCTTGCAATGGCGTTGTACTGTCTTGTGAAGTCCTCTTCCATAATTCCTAGCCAAGTCCACAGAATGCTGACATTAGGTTGTTTTTTTATGAGTTCTTTCAGGTTGAGTTTAGCTGTTTCTTTGTCTTCGTAGTAACTCACAACTACCTGTGCTTCTTGGTTTCTGACACTCTGAAGGTGGTCTTTAGCCTCAGAAAGGTCTCTAGAGTTTCCGTACCAAGTAAACTGTGTGAAGTAAAAGTTGCCTATGCTCAGACTGAGTTTGTCGTCTTTGAAAAAGTACTCTTCTGAGTGTTTAATCCAACTAATCACCCACTGGATGGTTTCAGTCCAGAACTTGATGAGCGAAAGTTGCTTCCTGTAAAGTTCTTCATAAAGCAGTCTTAAAAGGCACTCTAGAACTCCAGAGTACACTACGTTGACTAGAAGACTTTTGTTTAAGTCAGAGTCTTTTGGGTAGTTGGAGTAAGCGGCTACAAAGTACTGGAAGGCTTCTACCACCTGTCCTTCGTAAAGAGAAATGTCTCCTAGACTGCAGTAAACCCAAAACAGTCCTTCTTTGCAGTGTGTTGTAATTGACTTGAACTCCTGGATGCTGGACTTGGCTTCGTTTAGTTTAGAAGTGAATTCGTCAACCAGTGGAGACCGGTCACTGAGTGTTAAGTTTTCAATGGCTGTTTGCAAAACTCTTTGGGCGGAAAAGTGCTTAGCTCCTGACCTTAACTGTTCAGCCACGTACAAGTAATCCTCCAAACTAGGATTTCCTCTTAAAAGCTCCTCAAGTCTACTGTCCATTTATTATCCATAATAATCAATATGGAAAACTGTTCTGTTGAAGGATGCACAAAGGAAGTAGCCTACGAGTGTTCCTGCACAGAAGAAAAGTTACTTTTCTGCGAGAACCACGTACTAGTCCACACCAAAATCTCAAATAAAAAGCACAGCATTACCTGTGCTCAGGGTCCTTCTAACTACTCTTTGTTTCTTTCTCATATCAGAAGTGTGTGTTCTGATATCAGACACTCCAAAAGAGCACTTGTAGAAAAAGGCAATGCTTTGGTCCACCGAATCCAACAAGAAGTTTCTGAGAACTTACTTAAACTTAGCAAAGTCGAAAAGGAGTTCTGGGAACTCGGAGAGCACTTAAAGATGGAGAATGTTTCTGAGGACTTGAAGAGCTACTTAGTGCTGCCTAACCTTAAAAGCTACTTAAGGAACTTCAAGCCTCCTAACTTGAATTGCAAAAGCTTGCCACAGTCCTTTTTTTCTCTAGACTTCACTAACAGTGTGTTAACTCCCCAGCTCGAAATGAAGCTGCCTTCCAAAAGCTTGTCGACTTCTTTACAGCCTTTTCTGTACTCTTTAGAAGAAGGCTACTTAAAGGTTTGGGACCCCAAAGAGGACTTAGTTTCCAAAGTGAGCACTTGCGAAGTGTCTAAGTACTCAAGCTCTTTAGTTCTGGACAAAGAACACATCTTAGTTACAGGAGGCAACTACAACAAACTTTGTGTGGTTGTTAACCTAGGAACTGGAGTGTCTAAAGAGCTAACTCCTATGAAAACAGGCAGAAGCAACCACTCCATGGCTTTTTTCAAAGGCCGTCCTGGAGTGATTGGGGGCTTCGACGGAAAGTACCAACTGAGTTCAGTTGAGACCCTAGTAGATAAGAGCTGGCAGAGCTTAGGAGAGCTTCCTTTTGCTTTGTGTGCCCACACAGCTGTAAATAAAGGAAACGAAGTCTATGTGTTTGGAGGCAACTCCATTAAACGGAGTGCCAAGATCCTTAGGTGGAACGAAGAGTGGGAAGAGTTGTCAGTGAGAATGCCCAAAGAACTCCAGTACGTAGGAGTAATCAGAATTGAGGAAAGCTTCTTAGTTTTAGGAGGCAACTCAATTAAAGGCGACGAAGAAGAAGTTTGGGAACTCAACTTAGAAAAAGGAGAGTCTAAGTTCAAGGGCTGTCTAGACACTAAGTGTGTATTTAAAACCAACTCTTGGTGCATGGACAACCTTAGTGTTTTCGGGTTTGACCAAAGCAACAACTTTATAAAGTACTCCGTAACAGATAAATATTGAATTACACTATCGATACCTGGAATAAGGTATGGTTGGACTTGAAAACCATGTCGTTGTACATCTCGTAACTCTCATTTAAGTAAAGCCAGGTTCCATTAGTGGAACTTCTGTTAGCTTCGTACTCGCCGTCTACAAGAACCCACCCCAGTTCGCTGAAATACAGAGTTGCCTGGACTTTTGAAATCAAAGAATCTTCTATTTGGATTTCGCATTTAGGAACTCTGCCTATGTGGATGGTGCTTTTTTGGTAGTCTGAAGCGTTGAAGTAAAACACGTCTCCTGTGCAAGGTGCTCCGAACAACTTAAGACGCAGTCTGGGCATTGTGTTTTCAGGGGAAACTGGACTTACGATGTTCACAAGTATGAAGTTGTCTCCCATGTGGATCAAGAAGTTGTCTTTGAGCAAAAGCGGAGTTAGTATCTTGACGAAGGTCCCAAAGCCAATTGCTAGGTCTTTTATGAAGTAGCAGTCTCCGTAAAGGTCGTAACTGATGCAGAAGTGCTGGCCTCTGTGTTTCTCTGCAAGCACTTTGTCCAGCGACGGAATCACAATGTCGTTCACTATTTCTCCCTTTTCTCCAGTTTCTTCTCTTGAACGCTTTTTGCACCCAAAGTAAACAAACCCGTCTTTTTTTTCGCGAGAACTTGCGTCGTGCCCTAAAGGATTGATTGTAAAGATGTGACCTTTTTCCAGTGTGGAAGAACTCAGCACTTTGAGTCTCAAGAGCTTGCCGTAGTGAACGGCTTTTTCTAGTTTCTGAACTCTTGAAGTATCGAAGCTTAGGTCTTTGTAAACTGAGTCGTAGAGAGAATCCCTAACTAGCGAAACATCTTTTTGCATCTCTGAATTACGGTAAGTCACTCCACCGCTTTCTTGGTGGACAGGTTTTTCACTTTCAACTAGTACTTCACTCTGGGGCGCGTAGAACTTTCCATTGCAGCAGGCTTTTACAGAATTGAAATTTCCCATTTTGCTTACTCGTATACGAATATTATGTCTCGAATGCGGTTACGGCAGATTGGGCACAAAAAGTAATGGCTTCTGTAAGCCCCTCCACACTGCACACAAAGACACTTGTGCCCGCAAGGCACAATCACTACTTCTTTGGGGCGGTCGTTGCAGATAAGACAACTATCTTGGGAGTCCCTAACAGCACTGCTTATAAAAGGAACTTGGAAGTCAGGAACGCTTTGTTCTTCGTAGTTCCAAATAGCCACTATTAAGCTTACTGAGAAGCACCCAGACACAAAGTCTACCAGAAAAGGAACACACACTCCTAAAAGCACTCCAATGTCGCTTTCTGCAGACTTGCTAAACGCAAAGTCTATAAGTAAGTATATAAAGAACCCTCCGTAAAAAGTAGTTGTTGTGAAGCCGTGCGCCGCTATTAAGTTCTTTCTAAGCTGAGCAGCGCCCTTCAGTCCTAAAAACGAAAGCACAAGTACTAGTATGCTAAAAATTAATATCAACTTTATTCTTCTGAAAAAGAAGTATACAAGTAGGCTTGCTACTGAGGAAAACACCTGCAAACAGCACATAAAAAAAGCTCTGTCTTGCTTTTTAGTGATTTCTTGGGAAGGGGCTGGGGTTTTGATGCAGTTCATTTATAGTAAAATGCAACCTAAACTAAAAGTTGACTTGGAAGACCAAACTTCAAAGCTCCAAGCTATCCAAGACATCACTCAGAACAACTTGAGCTTCAAAGACATTCTTTCCAAGTACTACGAAGACGCCGATTTTGAAAACCAGTCTTCTGAAGACAAAACCGCTGTTTTAAACGCAGTTCGTGAGTTCATCCAAAAGGTTGCTCCGCAGAACTCAGAAACACAACTCAAACAAGAAATCCAGGACCTTAAAACCCACATTGCTAGAACCCAACCGCAACTCCAAAACGAGATCCAAGCAGAGCGCCTTAAATACGAGTCAGTCAAGTCAGAGCTTGAAAAGGAACGCTGCCAAAAAATATACTCTACTTACAAAACAAAAGTTGCTTTGGAAGAAGAAGCTTACTCTTACTTCCTAAGTGCCCTTCCTAAGTACCAGTTAAGTTGCACCAAGATCCAAGCTGCTTGGAGGGGGTACCAACAGCGCCAGAACTACTATAAGCTTTTGTTTGCCTTTGCAAACTCCAAAAACAACCCAGACTCCAACTTACTCAAAACACTTGCAGAAGCCCTTAAGAACAGGAACCTTAGTTTGGAGTGCTGCTTCAGAGCCGCTGACACTGACTTGGACGGAGTAGTTTCGTGCACTGAACTCATGAAGTTCCTAAGTCAGTTAAAGTTAGGTTTAAGCCAAATCCAAATGCTGAAAGTAATGGAAATCCTAGACGAAGACTGCTCAGGAAAAATAGACTCCAGGGAGTTCTATAAAAGCTTAGAAGCTTACGGAGTTGCCACTGAAAAGCACAGAGACAACGACAAAACCTACCAGCAAGAAGTGCTGCTTAAGCTTTCAGGCATTCTAGAGCACAGAGAAATATCCCCTGACGAACTGTTTAATTTGTGTGACTTAGAAGGAACTGGCTACATAAGCATTGAAGACTTCAACAAACGACTACTGGGACTTAAGTTAGGCTTCAAAGAAAAAGAACTCTATTCGTTGTCTAAACTACTAGATGCCAACCAAGACGGAGCAGTCAGCAAAGAAGAATTCAAAAAGCACCTCAGTAGGGGCAAGCAAATGTTTACTTTAGAAAAGTTAACTCCTACAAATAAAGCCCCCGAACCTTTTAAAACTGACTCAAACAAAGCAATCAAAGCTTTAGTTCAGAAAATGGAAAGCAAAGGAGTCAGTTTAGCAGAAGCTTTTGAAATGATCCAAAGCGAGATAACTGGCAAAGCTACTTTAGTGAGCATTGCTAGGTCGATGTCTCAGTGGTTCTACCACGTAAGCATAGACGAGGTGCTTAAACTTTTGTCACTCATTGACTTAGATCAGAACGGAATCATTGACCCTAACGAGGTGTACGAGTTCTTGAGTAACTTTTCTTCTTCAGAAAAACAAACCACAACAAGCATACTTTTAAAACTAGCCAAACAACTCGACTTTACCAACCTCCCAGAATGCTTTGGCCACTACGATATTAAGGGGTTCATTAACTTAATGCTGGACTTTGGGCTGTCAGAAACTCAAGCAATACAACTCTTCAACTCAATTGACACTGAAAAGAAAGGCTCAGTTTCCTTTGAAGACTTAACTAACGTACTAAGCCAACTCAACAACCCTAACTCAAACAAAAAGCTAACAACTGAGTCACTCACCGACAAAGTAACCCAAACACTAGATATGTACGGCTTGGTGCCTGCAAACGTTTTTAGACTGGCCGATAAAACTAACAAAGGGTCAGTAACTATTGACGAGTTCCAAGCAGCTTTTGCAAGGTTAGTTCCTAAAGTTGAGGAGTCCTTTGTTACTCAATTAGGAGACCTGTTTGGAAGTCCTACCATTTCTTACGAAGACTTAATTAAGGTTTTCGGAGAACCCCGTCAAGATGCCCAGACAAACCTAGACAGTTTTGGCTACAGCTTCGAACAAGTGTACTGGCTTTCAAAAACTAAACTTGCTCTGGAGAAGCTCAGAGTTACTCCTCAAGAGTTGTTTTTGTCAGCAGACACCAACAAAGACGGTTCTGCAGACACCAGCGAACTCAGGTCAGCCATGAAAAGACTTTTCCCTGGCATAGTCTTTACACATGCAGAAATAACCCACATCTTAATAGCCCTTGACAAAAACAGAAACGGTTTAGTAAACCAGGGCGAGTTCATTGAAGTTTTTGGTCACTTAGAGAACTCTGAGTTCTACGAAAAGTCGCTTAAAAAAATCAACTCTGAAAAACAGCCTAAATACAGTCCTAAACCCCTCAACTTCACAAAGGAACCTCCAAACAAAGCTCCATGTCCGGCTTTGCCCTTTAAAAACACTGCTTCTGCACACATCCAACTAATCTTTCAAAAACTCATAAGTGTTTTTCACCCCAAAATAGCTATTTACAAGTACTACAGGTCCCTAAACGTGTTTCCTGAAAACATTATTAACTTTAAGCGCTTCTGCAGACTTACAACAACCCTGCTTACTCAATTTGAAGCGAAAGAAGCGTTTGACAGTTTGGATGTGTGGCACAAAGGCAGTGTTTACGCATATGTGCTTTTTTCCGTGCTTGATTCTTACAGAAACGACTTACTGTTGTTTCCTTACTCGCAGAACCCGCAAGTAGAACCCCAAACTAAAGGCATATTTTACTCCTTTTTAAAGCAGTTCGGAGGAACTGAACCACTTTACTCCTACTTCGAAGACTTAAGCCAAAAGGTCAGTTGGGAAGACCCCTTTGTACTTTCAATTACAAATGACGTCAGGGTTCTAAAGCTCCACTTGCCTCCAGAGTGCTACTATTACCACCTAGCAACAGCTGTGCAAACCTACCAAACCCATTTAACAGTGTGTCCTGTGCAGGTCCTGAACTGTTTTATCCAACAAGCCAAACAGAGTCTCCTAGCTTCGGAGTTTTTTGAAACCTTTTCACTGAAGTCTCAAGACTCACTTAACAAAACTAGCTTTATCAACAAAGTTTCTAGGGCCTTGGAAGTCTCTGCTGTAGAAGCTGACGAACTCCACAGAGCCGTTTACAGAGACTCAGAAGACCATAAACCCCTTTACCAGTTCTTTACTTTCTTCGATAGAGTCTTAAGCACTTTTGATGACGGAGTAAAAACCTTCCCATTGCCCAAACTCCCTACAAACGAAAGAACTGACTTAGATCCTTCTGTTAAGCACTTTTACAGCAAACTAGCTGAGGAACTCAACCAGCCAGTTGCCAAGTATAAACTTGGACTCAGTGAGAACCTTAGTTGCGAAGAACTTGCAAACTCAGTTGCAGACTACACTTTTTTCTCGAAACCAGAACTAATAGCTTACTTCGGGTTGCTCAAAATGAACAAAAACGAACAAATAAAAGTTTACCACCTAGTTGCTGTGCTGGACTCTTACAGAGAAAAAACCCTTAACTTAGAGTATATTCCTTTGCACGCTATAGTTGAGTTGCGTTCAAAACTCCCCAAAGACACCTACGGGTCCAAGTGGCTGTGTGAAATGGGTTATAGAGACTTAGAGTGCGCTTTGGAACCTGAAGAAGTCAAAACTATTTTACCTGAACAAACAGGATCTACAGAGATCTTTAAGTACCTAGACAACTTTGAAAGGGGGTTTATTTATACCCATCAACTAGCGACTTTGGTAGACATAGCTTTAATGTCAGCAGGTGATTTAAAAGAGTTCCCACTTTGCCAAAACTCTAGTTGTCCAGCAGAACTCAAAAAGGTCCTTGAAGACCATGCAACTAACTTAGACAATTACTCCAAGTCAGCTGCAAACTACTACAAGTCTCAAAACACCCAAATAGACAGAATACTTGACAAACAAGAATTTTTAGTTGAGTTTTCAAAAGAATTCACTAAAGCAGAAGCAACTTTGCTTTTCCAGTCTTTAGAACTTAAAAACTCAGGTTTTATAAGGACTTACCATTATGTGTCTTGTTTGGAGTCTTTTTGCAGGTCCAGTAAAAAAGGGGAAGCTTACGAAACTCTGAGTCCCAACATGCTGCCTTCTTTGGGCTTAAAAGTTCCTTCGACTCAGTCCACTCCTGACTTCTTCAGCGAGGTTTACCTAGAGTCACTAGTTAATGTAGTGGACTTGCTGAAATTAGTTATGAATAAGTTCTGCGTTGACCTTGAGTCTTCAGAACTGTTCCTCAAACTTGTAGACCCAAGAAAGAAAGCAGAGGTGTTTGGGTACCAAGTGTTCAGTGCAGTAGACTTAGTGAGAGCTTCCATTCAAAACCACAGAATAGAAAAGGAACTTTCAAAGTTCCCTTTTAGCTGGGAAGACCCTTCTAAGGACCTTAAAGTCCCCTTCCAAGCACTTGCTGAAAAACTCGACATGCAAGACAAGTCAACTCTAGAGTACTTTTTGGAACTTAACTTTGATCCCTATTCTGAGTACTCTGTTCAGCAGTTTGTGAGGAGTTCTGAAGACTTTTCCGAAACTCAGAGTGCAGATATCTTCGAAGCACTTGATTTGCTAACTACTGGACAGATCAAGTTCTACCACTTTTTAGCTGTAATCGAAAGTTACCGCTCCAAAACAATTCCTTCTTCCCAAAAACTCGCTAAAGCCTTTGAAAAGCCTTTTGAAAAGCCTCAAAAAGAAACAGTTTCTCCCTTGCAAAGTGCACTTATTAAGTTAGGGGATTTTTTCAACGGCCAAAACGAATACAAAGCACAACTAAGTGCAAGTCAGGTTTTCGGATTCATGGACAAAAACAAAAGGGGGAAAATGTCTTTGGCAGAGTTTGAGTTGTGTCTAGATAAACTAGAGCTGAACTTTACTGAACAACAAAAGTACTTGCTAATGCGTGAAGCCGACCTTAACAGAGACGGAATCATAGATTACAACGAGTTTTCAGAGTTCGTTCAAAGCTTTGCTTGCAAAACTACACCTAAAAAAGAAGCCCAAGCAACTGGACTCAAACCTTTCAAAGCCAGACCAGTTAAAGAAGTCAAAGGACTAGAACACTCTTTAGGTGCTTTTACAAAAGGCTCAGTTGAAGAAGCTATTTACAAGATTAAGCAGTACATCAGAAGCAACACTGATAAGTTTTCCTCTCTGCAGTTTATCTTCCAAAGATTCGACGAACGCAACCAAGCAACTGTGTTCGTTAACGAATTTAGACAAGTAATCAGCAAACTCAAACTGTCACTCTCAAGTCACCAAGTAAAGGAACTAACTAAACTTGCTGACTCCAATCAAGACGGGCAAATCAAGTACTTTGAGTTCATAGACTTTTTGTATGACTTTGACTTTTCAGTAAGTCCAGTCGGTCTTGATGACTCCTTTTTTACCCTTGCACCAAGCGACTTAACTATAGCTGCTGAAATACAAAGTTACGAACTAACTGAAGAAGACTACTTCAACAAGTACTCCACAGAAGTCACAACTATACTTAACTCCGAACTCGCTGCTATCAAAAGGTGTGTTGAGTTACTTCAGAACAAACATAAGTTTTTAGACCCGGACTTTGGACCTGAGCAACAAAACAAAGGAGGGTATTGTTTGTACTTAGAAGGCTCACCTCCTTCAAGTAAGTTTCCGAGTCCAGAAGAGCTGCACTGGAAGTCACTTTCAGAAGTTGGGTCAGTTAAGTTTTACGAAACAAACTCAGATATTCTTCAGGGGTGCCTGCAAGACTGCTGGATGCTAGGAGCTTTAGGCATGGTGTCTTCAAAAGGAATGTTCCAGGAGTTTTTGCTCCACTCAGACCAAGTTGACACTCAAACGGCCTCAAAAGTGTCTAAAGGCATTTACCCCCCTGTTTTCCACACGCTTAGTTCCAAAGGCTTGTACGTGTTTAAGTTCTTTAAAAACTCTGCTTGCAGGTGGGTTATTGTTGATGACAGAGTGCCTTTGTGGACTAGAGGAAAGCAACACGAGTTTGTGTTTGCTTGTTGCAGAAACAAAAACCTCGCTTGGGTGCCCTTAATTGAAAAGGCTTACGCTAAACTTCACGGATGCTACGAAGCACTTAGTTCAGGACTCACTGAGGACGCTTTAAGTGACTTCACAGGCGGAATATACCAAAAGGTCCAGGTAACTCCAGACTGCTGGAAAACACTAACTGACTACTGCAACAAAAACCTAGTATTGGGCTGTATAAAGCAAGCAGAGGGCCCTGGCACAGACGTTGTAGTTGAAGGAGAAATAACAGGTCTTCTGGCCCAACATGCTTATACTATCCTAGACGCTTTATACGTTCCCAACTCTAAAGCAGACAAAGCCAGACACAGACTGCTAAGAATTAGGAATCCTTGGAGCAAACGCGAGTGGAAAGGCAAATGGGGCGACTTCTCACCTAAACTCCAACAAAACTATTCAGCCTTAAAAGACTTCATAGAGAAGATGGACCAAACTCGTAGGTTCAATCCTGGGGAACCCCACGATGGAGAGTTCTTGATGTGCTACAAAGACTGGAGGGAGATCTTTGACTACTTGTATGTAAGCAAAGACTTAAGCAACTGGTGGGGAGTTTGTTTTGAAGGCAAGTGGCTAGGAAACGGAGTAGGCGGAGTTCCTGTTGCTTCTTCTGAGTTTGAAAACTCAAGGTGGGCTCAGAACCCCCAGTACATTCTTGAACTAACAAGTGACACTGACTTAGTGATTAGTTTGCAACAGCCTGACTCTAGACTTTCAAGGACAGACAAATTTCCTTTCCAGAAGTCCCTTTACGCGATTTGCTTGTCAGTGATGAAACTTGAACCAACCCAAAACAAAGCAGATGCCTTCGACCCACTTAAGATACAAAAACTCTCAAAGCTTAAAACTCATAGAGAAGTCATCTTGGAAGTTTCTGTTGGACCAGGCAAGTACTCAATAGTGCCCTCCACACAGTTTCCCCACCAGTTCTGTGCTTTTTGGCTGAGTATTTACTTTTCCTGTGCAAAGAGCTCCGTTAAACTTTACTCCTACGAAAACCCTTCTTACTTCGGTAAAGAAATCTTAGACGAAGAAGTTTACTCGCAAACCGTGACTGAAAGACACGTTAAAGAAATCAAGCAGTTAGTTACCTACTTAGCTTCTCTTTAAGTAATCAGTTTGTAAGTTGTTGCAGCTCTAAGATCATGTCGGAGGCCTGGAGTTCCCTTCGTTTCCTTTCGATTACGCTCTGTGCCTTCCCCAGCCAGTCCCTAATCATAAAGGCAGCTTTTCGCTCCACAGTTCGAATGGTGCCAGCACTGTGCAGAACTTTAGGCCTGACTCTTCTAGCTTTTATATGGGAAGTTAAGCTTAAAGCAGCCCAAAGTTTTCTGTGGTGGTCCCGGGCTACTCTAATAACTACTAAACTAGTCACGGGGTTCCAGTACCTCACTCCTAGAGAAGAAACTATTTCTGCACTCCCTAAGTCTCCAAAGTTAGTTGCTACTGCTTCCCTCAAGGCATCGTATATGTCTTTGTTCTTTATTCTGGGGTCGTACTTCCCGTCTTCCCACTTAAGTTCGCAAAGCAAATACCTGTTTTTAAACCTGACCATTTTAATACTTAAGTCTTTCTTTCACTATTAGCAGGTGGTCGATCACAGTCTTTAGGAGCGAGCTGTACTGCTCCCAGTAAAGATGAGTTGAGTTGTAAGCAACTAGTCTCCCTATTCCGTACTCGTCAGTTAAGCACCTTACCCAGTTATGAGGAAAGGGCGAAGGGGGGTCGTTGTGTTCTAGTACGTTTCCAGCGTTGCCAGCTGTGACATAGACTGGAGCTTTGGGATTTAACTCGTAGTTCAAGTTGTGAGTTTCGCTTTCGATAGTTAAGTTGTTGTAGATAGGGGCGTTTCTTTCATAGTTGTGGACGTGAGCCTGGAAGTATATGTCTACTGAGTTCTCGTTAAAAATCTCTTCAAGGTAGCCTCTTAGAATTAGTGTATCTTCCATGCAGTCCGAACTTTTGGGCTTTAATGCCCAGTTGTAGGAACAGTACAAGGGGTGATGCGACATCACCACAATCCAGGGCCTTTCCTGCCTGTTTTCGTTGGCACTTTGCAGGTCCTTTTTCAGCCACTCTGTTTGGACATTGGCCGAGTCAATTTTATCTTTGTCAAGGTAAACTTCTGTGTTGAGCATCACGAAGTGAATACGTCCTAGGTCTAGAGAGTAGAAGTACCCCGTTCCTTCGTTGTACTCGTTCCAGGGCATTCTAAAGCGGTGCTTGTAGTGACTGTAGTTACCTGCTTTGTCGTGGTTTCCAGGGAGTGTCATGTACGGGTATTTGGTAGCTATTGGCTCTATCATTTCTAGGAACTTATCCCCGTACCTTCCGTTTAAGTAGTTTAAGTTGTAGCTAATGTCGCCCGTATGCATGATTGCAGTCAAGTCATGTTCTTGAGTTAGCTCCAGAAGCAAGTCTAGACTGGGTTCCGCAGTAGCANCTATTCCCCAGTCTCCAAAAACAANTACTTCCATAGGGTTTTCGTCTATGAACCCATTAGTTCTTCCCTTAAAAATGTAAGTA
>PR_CR_10_Liq_1_inCRDRAFT_1000992_pt1 | contig 16729 bp, 13 predicted proteins | sample PRCRCaboRojoPR_3_FD_10241 | JGI IMG/M metagenome (IMG submission 10241)
GATCTAAAATCAGCAATGAACTTTTCTCCCTACGATACTTTAGAACATATTAACTGCCAAGCCAATTCGATGGTTTCTGCTTTAGATAGTTTACCTCTAAATGACATCCTCAACCAGGTTAGAAGTGGGATTTTGAATTTAGTGAGTAATTGCCAAGAAGCCATTGAAGCACAAACCCAATCTAAGTCTCCTCAGCTGAACTCTTCAAAAGAACCCGAATTAGAAGACCTGCAGCTAAAACTTCGCCAGTCTGAAATCGAGAAACAGAAAATGCACGCAGCTTACCATTCGCGTCTGAAAGAAATAGACCAACAACTCGACGAAATCATATTTGAGTACAAAAGCAAGTGGAAGTCCAAAGCAGAGTTAGGGAACTTACTAGACAACATCGAAGAAGAAAAAGAAGAAAAGAAGTCAGACGAGTGGGACATTCAGTTAGAAAGCGAAGACAGTTCAGGTCCTCCTTCACAACTGGTAGGGAGTGCACTTAACCTCTACAACAAACTCCACGACCTCAGAAGTAGACTTTGCAAGTATAAAAAACTAGACTTAGAAACCTCTAGAGAGAACTCTTTAGACCAAGGACTAATAGGGTCGTTGCCCATTAGTCTACAGTCAATTTCAAACTGCTCTATGAAGATGACAAACTTGCTTCAGGGCCTTAAGTCGCGTGACACTTCTTTGCTAAAAAACAGTTCGCACAACAAAACCACTGTCAAAGAAAACAGAGCTAGGGACGAGAGTTTTTCTTACATGGACAGTTTGGCGGGCATAGTCTTCAGCAGTAACGGACTGACTGACGACAAGATTCCTTGGCAGCAAAAGGAAAAGTTCATCATGACTCTTATGGAACAAGAACTTCCCAAGGGAAGAGACGTTTGTCTGGAGGACCTCATGAACGTCAGTAACTGTATTTCTAACCAGTCTGCCAAACAAGACTCTAACAGTTTCTACTCTTCAATTACGAGCTTTTTACAGGACAACCTACTTAAAAACGAAGACTCTGTAAATTTAACCTTCAAAAAACCTAACGAAGTCTTCAGGCTCACTACAAACGAATCACCAGAAAACGAAACTCCAGACCTCCAGCTTTCTCCTATAGACAGTGCTAACGCTCCCAACTTCCAAGTAAAGTCCCCTTCAGAACTGTCTGACTTGTCGTTTTGCAAAAACTCCAGTTTTTCTAATAAAAGTTTTGCAGAGGACGAATACTCAGTTCCCAAAATCAAGGTGTCTCAGGAACCTTACTTCCAGCCACTTCCTCCCAGCGGACCTCCTCCTAAAAATAGGTTCATAAGGGCTGTTCAGGCTCCTAAGAAACCCCAACTGCCCAACAGCCTTGCTTCGATTAACAGAGCCAGACTTAGGAAGTACTACCCTACTTCCCAGAACCCCGCGTTGTCTTTGTAAAGTATTAATATGAGATGGAATGTTTTAAAGAGAATTGGCACACACTCTGGAACTTTTCACTGCGACGAAGTGATGGCTTGTTACTTGCTGAGGGTGACCAAAGAGTACCAGCACTCTGAAATAGTCAGAACTAGGAACCCAGAAGTCCTCAACAAACTAGACTGCTTGGTAGATGTGGGGGGTGTATACGACCCCCCAACTCATAGGTTCGACCACCACCAAAGTTCCTTTGAGGAGTTCTTTGGAGGAGAGTTCAACTACATAAAACTAAGTAGTGCTGGACTCATTTGGAAGCACTTCGGAATAGAAGTTTTGCGAAACACTACTTCTGTGAAGGACCCTTTAGAATTAGAAACTCTGCACAAAGGTCTTTACTCCTACTTGTTCCAGGCAATAGATGCAAAAGACAACGGAATAAGCCCTTTTCCCCCAAACCAAACAGAGAAGTACAGAGACAACACTTGTCTTCCGTCAAGGATATCTCGAATGAACGTTCACTGGAACTCCTTAGTTGATGACTCGGACGAGCGGTTCAACAAAGCCCTGAATGTAGTTGGAGAGGAGTTTCAGAGCATTCTTGGTTTTTTCGAAAGCCAGTGGCTTGCTTCAAGGAGCATAGTGCACCAAGCTATCCTAGAAGCGCCTTCAGTCCATCGTTCTGGACTCATTCTAAAACTGAGCAAGCACTGTCCTTGGAAAGAACACCTGCACGAGCTAGAAGGAGCACAAAAGTTCTTTTACGTAGTCTACCCTGACAGGGACTCAGGCTGGCGTGTGCAGGCTGTGCCGCGGAAGCAGATACCTTTTGCGAGCAGAGTGGCCTTGCCTGCTGAGTGGCGAGGAAAGAACGGAGAAGCACTGGCTGAGGTTTCAGGAGTGCCAGATGCAGTCTTTGTACATAACACAGGGTTTATTGGGGGTGCTGGAACTTATGAAGGAGCTCTAGCGTTAGCGGAGTACTCTCTAATGCTTAGACAAATTGGGTTTAAGCACCAGTAAATATGCTCTTATCTAAGACGTGGCTAGAACACTTAGGGGTGGGGAGTTTGGTAGTTGCAGTGGTACTGAACTTGTACATGCAGTCCTGGGAGCAAATCCCCTCCAGAAACCCATCCTTCACTTCGCACAATTCTTCTTCCGGAGTCACCAGATTTTCTAAACAGGGAAGCTTCACTCCCCTCCAGGCTGGTTTCTATCTGCAAAGCAACTCTTTCCATGACCCCTCTGCTTATGGTTTGGCTATTTTGTTTGTAGTGATTGTTGCTCTTTTAGGTGGGTACTTACTTGGGAAATTCTACGCTAAGTCTTCTGTGCGGAGTTTTGCTATAAAAACCAAAAAACTACCTGTTTCAAAGAGCTTTTTGGACTTCATGGACTCTTACAAACAGAAGAAAAAGAAGGTAAAAATAACTCTCCAGTGCAGCAATAACGAAGAACCTTACCGCCTTTCGCCTAGACTCCCTAAGTCAATTAACTGCAACTTAGAGTCAGTTGAATTCAAATACCAAAACTTGATTTCTAACGGACACAGGGTTAACCACTTCCAGGTTCTAGAAATGCTGGGTGAAGGGGGCTTTGGCAAGGTCTATAAAGCTCAAAGGCACCTTGACAAACAAATCTACGCTATAAAGGTTATCAGGATAAAAGTAGGAGTCTCAAAAGACCTAAAGGAGCACAAAGCTTTCAGAGAAGTAAGTTCAATGACTCTGCTTAACTCGAAGCAGCTTCTGAGGTACTACGACTGTTGGTTGGAACCCGAACTTGAAGAGCTCCCTGAGCAAACTGTTGACTCAGACTCAGAGTCTTCTTTAGAGTCAAGTCCTTTAGAGGAGCCCTATTACACCCTTCAACTAAACATTCAAATGGAGTACAGCTCTGGAATCACTCTGAAAGACTGGCTGCAAAGGAACAACAGGGAAGTTGACCGCCGAGAAAACTGTTTAATCTTCAGACAACTTCTTAAGGGAGTACTCCACATACACCAAAATAACTTTGTGCACAGAGACCTAAAACCTGCAAACATCTTCATCAAAGAAAATCTAAGCGTCAAAATAGGCGACTTTGGACTAGCTGTGATCAACCACATCCAGAGCAACGAAGTCTGCAGCACCTTTAAAAAGCAGCACTCCAGTAACGTAGGCAGTCCAATGTACTTAGCTCCTGAGCAAGAGAACTCTTTTGAGTACAACGAAAAAGTAGACGTTTTCCCTCTCGGCTTGATTTTGCTGGAACTCTGCAGCAAGGCAGAAACACTCCACGAAAAGTACATTTTGCTAGAAGGCTTAAGGAGCCACCAAAGGGTTCCTAGAAAGGTTGAGGAAGACTTCTCAGTAGAAACTCAACTTATGAAGTTGATGACTCAGCCCAACCCTAAACTTAGACCTGGTGTCTTAGATCTACTGAATTCTTCTTTTATGAAAGACTGGGAAGACTCGTGCCAATTGTCCCCACTAGTTTAGTTAAATAGAGTTTGTATTAAGTGTTACTGAAGGTTTCAAGTTCTTGTTTGAGTTTTTCGTTTTCAGTCGTTGCTTCCATGAACTTTTGGTAGTAGTCTTCTTTGGCCTTTCTGAGTTCAAGAATTTCTTGTTCTTTGGAGTCTGAGTCTTCGCTTGAACTGTCGGACTTTTCAGAGGCTTGTTTGGCGCTTTCGTAGTTAGCTTGTAACGTTTGGAGTTGAGCACTGAGTTCAGTAAGGTTATTTTCTTTTTCAAAAAGTTGTTTTTGGAGTTCCTGGGTTTCTGCTTGTTGGACTTCTTCGAGTTTTCGAGTGAGTTCAGTAATTTCTGTTTGGTGTTCTTGAGTTAACTTTTGGGATAGTTCGTTTAGTTCTTTTTGGTGAGTTTCTTTTACTTGGACAGTTTCTGCTTCTTTGGCTTTGTGGTCTTCTTGGAGTTTTGTGTGCTCAGTTTTCAGGGTTTCGAGTTCTGACTCTAGTTCTTTGCTTTTAGCTAGAATTTGTTGGTACTTTTCTAGGTACTCGTAGTTTTCTTGTTCAAGTTTGCTTTTTTGGGACTTTTCTTGACTCATGGTTCTTTTGAGGTCTATGTAGTCAGCTAGTTCTTGGTCTTTGGCTTTTAGTCTTTGTTCGAAAGCTGCCCTTTCAGCGTAGTGTTTTTCTTGGGTGTCTTTGAAGAGTTTGTTTTTTTGTTCGATTTCTCTTTTGAGTTTCAAGACTTCTCCTGCTGTGACCTTGTTGTCTTCAAGTTCTTTTTGGAGTTTGGTTTGGGTTTCTTTGAGTTCAGTTATCACTTTTTGGGAGCTTTGGGCGTCCTCAAGTTGTTTGTTGGATTCTTCGAGTTCTTTGTCTTTGTTGATGAGTTCTAGTCTTAGTTGTTCGGAGGTTTTAGTTTCCTCTTTGAGTTTTTCTTGCAGGTCTTTTAGTTGTTTGTTGGTTTCTTCAGGGAACTTTTCGGTGTCAAGTGAGTACTCAATGTAGCTTTCGCTGGGTTTTTTGACTTCGTCAATGGTTTCGTACTTAAGTACCCCGAAGTTCCAGTTTTTGTACTTTTTAACGTACAACACGTAAAGGAACTCTAGAACTGTGACTGGGAGTAAAAAGTAAGCTATTTTAAGACCTGCTTCAGTTAGGCTGTTAGGAGTTGAATGCACTTTGCTTACAGTGAGATACAAAACCACTCCAAAGATGTACAAAGGTGCAGGCGTGAAGTGGAAGTAACTCAAGTGCCTAAAAGGCTTTACTCTAACTGAATAAACTAAAACTGTATGCAACAAACCTGCTACCAAACAAACCCCTGCAAACCCACAGAACAACAAGTATATAACTCCTGCGTTCTCAAAACTTGCTAAGTTCTCGCAGAGTTCTTCAGTGTCCTCTGCACACATCTTGTCTTGGAACTCTCCAAAACTCATAGACACCAATGGACTTGAATCGCCTATTTGGTAGTAAGTTGATACCGATTTAAGCGAAACGTGGTAAACTTGGGAAGAGACCTCTACACTAAAAAAGTTGCAGGCAAGAGAAAGAGCTGTTAAAAGTATAACCACACAGTCCAAAGTACCGCTTAGCAGTAAGTGCAACTTTAGTTTTTCCATTTGTAAATTCTTAAGTTTTAAGTATACTATCAGAACTGCTGAATGGTTCGTCCAGAACTTCAAGTTCAACCTCTTGTTCTTGTGTTTGTGGAAGCAAAGTTAACAAAGGCAAGGGAAAAAGCTTAGTCACGGACTTTAGAATCATCAACACCCATATTAGTCTGTACTGCCCAGTTTCTATTCCAAACCAGTCCGTTAGGAGTCCTCCAAACATCACTGAAAAAGCAATACTTACATTCGAAACTGAAGCAAACAGTGCAAAAAGAGTAGCTTCGCAACCTTCAGGACAAAGCTTACTGTATAGCACAAACAAAGGCATCACATTGAAAGTGAACTGAACCATCACTGTAACGGTGTCTCCTCCCAAAGCAAACACCTGAGGAGGAATACTTATAAGTTCGTAAAAGCCCGTGACAAGCATTATGTCAAACAGTCCTATCAGGGCCAGCAGCACTTGTCCCCAGCCAAGTACTTTTCTGAACTCCCAGTTTTTGAGGTACTTGTTGTAGCAGAAACTCCCAATTCCCAGTGCTACAAACCCCACTGTAGTCAGTAGTGATATGAAACTTGCTGTGAAGTTTAGCTGGTCTTTCATAAAGTAAACCATTAGTTCTGGAAAAGATGGCGAACAAGCACGTGCAAAAAACACAAAAAGTATTGGCTTTAAGATTTCAGGGTCCTTGCAGGTAGTTACTAAGTCCTTCATTCGGGTGCCTATGTTTTCCAGTGAAATAGAGTTTCTGCTGGGATTTTCTTCCAGCTTGTTGGCAGCCAAAACCAAAAACAAAGGCGACACAAACAAAGAACCCATAATGTACTTAGGAGGCACATAGTCGAGAGTGACTCCTCCCAAAGGAGCACTTACGAACCCACCAATGCTCAAAGTTATCCAGCAGAAACTTTGGAGGTTCCCAGAACCACCTTTAGGGTCTTTGCGTGACTCCTCTACCATAAGTGCGTCTGCAATCACGTCTGCAATAGCTAAAGAAAACTCCGAAAACACAAGTGCTAAACAAGAAAAAAAGGCATGTTCTATGAAGAACAAACTTAAGTAAGCACACATGCCCAGAATTCCAGAAAGAAGCAAGTAACTCTTTCTGTGGTAAGACATAATAGGGAGGTTGTCACTGAGCATTCCGTAAAGAGGCTTAATGAACCAAGCAATAGCAATGGCAGTTCGAATATACTGAGTTGTTGAAGGGGAAAGCCCTAGTGTTTCTTTGTAGTAAAAAGTGATTGCTAGAGCTCCGAACTGTCGGAATCCCTGCGACCAGTACACTAAGAACAAAATTAGTATTGTGTTCATTCCAAAAGTCGATACCATGTACACCCACCAGTTTCTGAAAGCTTCAAACTGAGCTCTGGGATTCATTTATTTAATTACTAATTCTTCCCACTAAAAAGGCCAGCACACAACTCAAGGACCCCAGCAGAATTAAGTGGGCCCAGACTTCGTAAGGAGTGATTGTAAAGCCTAGAAAACAAAGCACCAAAAGCACTGCCAAAACTCCGTAAAAGACTGGCATAGGGACACTAGGGATCATTTTTGTAATAAATGGAAACTAAACAACAAGTCATACTTGGCGACCACACAGGCCAGGTCAAATGTAACTAGTAAGTAGCTGTGACTCTTCCCGACCAAATTAAGACTTTCGGCAACTCAGAGCGAGGAGCAAGCGTAGTATTTCTACACAAAGGTTCTGACCAAATACTTGTAGGCCGCAAGAACTGTAAAGTGGAATCCTTGGACCCAGTCAAAGAAACCTTTACAGAAGTAATGCCCCAAACAAAACTTGAGTTGGCTTTTGGAGGCGTTTGGGAAGAAGAGGTAGTTAGGGGCTTTTCGAACGGGTTCGTAGAAGTGGGTTCTGGAAAGTTTAAGAGTGGAGTCAAGGAAATGAAAGCAGTTGCTTTTAAAGAAAAACTTGCTGTGTGCGGAAAAGACGTACCTGAAGTAAGGGACGCTAACTTAAACACAGTTTGGAGAGGAAGAACTCTTAAAAGGGAAGAAACTATCTTTGAAACTGACTGTGAGTGGCTAGATCCTTGCTGCTTAGTTACTTGTGACACTTTCAACACTCTTAAAATATACGACATCAGGGCTGGCAAAAAGCCTACTTCTACTAAGACTTTCAACGACAAACACAGCACTTGTTACTTTTCCTTCACTAAGTTAAGTGTGGGGTCTGAGTACTTGTGTGTAGGCGACGCAATAGGACACATATACAAAGTAGACCTTTCTTTGGGACTTTTAGGGAAAACTAAAGGAAGGAGTGTAGGAGCCATCAAAGCCCTGGAAACCAGCGACTCAGGAGTTTACTCAGCAGGGCTAGACAGAACTCTCAGAGTGCACAGCCCAAGTTTGGACCTTCTGCACAAAACTTACTTATGGCAAAAAGTCACGAGTCTAATAGTATTAAGCTAAGATGGAACAGAACACATGGGGACTAGGGCACTATTACAGGTCTTGTCCTAGAAACAGAACTCAAGCCCACGAAAAACGTCTGCTGGAAAAAGAACTCCTTTACAAACTCAAACCCAAAGAAAAAGAGCACCAGCGCAAAAAAATACTCCGGATTTTCTTTTCTTGGCGCAACAAACAAGGAGACCACAACTCTAAGTTTTGGGACTGGGTGCGCAAACTCAACCCAGACAACATCAAGTCTGACGAGCGGTTCAAGTCGATGTCTTACGAGTTCTTAGACAAGTTGATGAACAAACAAGTTTTCAGAGATGCTTTTTTGACTTGGCTTGAAGAGTTTGAGCCAACCTTAGGTGACTCAGAAGAAGACCAGAAAACCAAGATTTTTCTGAACTTTATTAAAAACAGTATACAGGTTAAACAACTTATACAACAGAAGAAAGCACATTACTTAGCCAAGAACCTAGTGGAAATGCCACTTGTAGATACCCAAGACACACACACCCTGAACTTTTCTCAGAAACAACCAGTGAGGCCTGGTCTTTACTTTGAAGCTAAATGCAAAACACATTACTGCAAACTTTACAAATCAAAAGAGTATGTTTATATTGGAGTCAACAGAGTCTTTGAGTACTTTCCAGAAGTCAACAAAAGCGTTTGCAGGGAGTGCTCTAAGTTCCTAAGTGTAGTGAGCATTGGTTTCTTAGAGTGCAAGTGGAGTTTTGAAGGAGAAACCCAAGACTCAAGACTCATCCAGAGTTCTATAGAACTCAACAACGGCTACGTCAACTTAGACGAAGTGCAGTTCGAAGCTTGGAACTGGNTGCGTTTCAAAGCTTGCGAACTCACTGANCAGGAAAAGTCCTTTTTAGAAGAGTGCTTGTTTGGTTCTTTTGAGGATCCAAGTATCCCTAAAAAGAAGTACCGTAAACGCAAAAAAGACTCCAGAATAGACTCAGCTTCTCAGGTTTGTTTCAAAAAAACAGAAGTTTCAGTCCAGACTCCGCTAAACACTCTTTCTGATTTAGACAGTGAGATCTCGGAACTCTTAAAACAAGAAAGCACTTACAGAGTAAGACTCTCTCAGTTGAAGAAGCTTTGGAAGTTTAAAGAAATTTAGTATTTATTAAGTTCTTTTCTAATTGTTTTAGTTCAAAGAAAGTTTCTTTGTCAAGGGATAACTTAGCCACTTCTAAAAGGTAACTGACTTTGTCCAGTTCTGAGTTGAGCAACAACAAGTAAACCAGGGCAAGTTCTTTTGTCAGGAGTTTAGTGTAGTGTCTGAAGAAGCAGTAAGTTTGCAGAGTCAGTTTTGGCGACTGGAAGTAGTAAGCTCTTAAAAGTTTCTTTTTGGTGAGCTTTAAAGCTGCTGTGTGGTAAGGCGAAACTTTGGTGGAAATTAAGTACTGAAGCATGTCTGGTTCAGAAGGAGCTGCTTTTTGGGGTTCTTGGAAAGGAATGTTTTGTTGGGGGTTTTCTAAAGCTTCAATGAGGGCTTCAAAGTAAGCTTTGTTTTCTGAAGAAACAGTTTCTTTGTAGTAAAAAACTCTTCTGCAAACTACTTCGAGTTTCCTAAGACTGTGGAACTCAGAGTTGGTTTTTAAGAACTCAATTATCTCGTCAATGCTTCCGGAACCACTGTGTTTTTGGAACCACTCTTCTTCTTCAATAAAGTTTAGCCGATAAACTGTTCCTTCAACTGCAGCATAAACTTGTGCTTCGGCCTCGTTGTAGAATAGTTCTGTGTCTGGAGGGAAAACTTCGTTTAAAAGCAAAGCTTTCGAAAAAGGATCTACTAAGCACAACAAGCTCCCAGTCCAGGAAACTAAAAAGTTTTTGTGTTGGTACAACAAACCAAACCTAATGGGTTCGCCTCTGAATTTAAAAGAACTAGTTTTAAGCACTACTCCTTGGGCATTGGCTTCCCATAAGTTGCCTTTGGGCCTTCCTGCGTAAACTAAGTCGTAGATTGCACGTGCTCCGTAAGTTCCTTTACGGGGTTTGGTGCCTACTTGAAGTTTTTGAGTTTCCGAAACTAAAAAGCTTTTAGTGGAACTAGAAACCACCAAAGTGCTTTTCCACAGACTCAGTTGCACAAACTCTCCTTGTTCGAAAAGTCCCTGCGAAAATACCTTGAGTTTCCCAGTTCGGAGTTCTAATTGGTAAAGGTTCCCTTGGCTTCCTACTAGCAAGCACTCTTCTTGCCACCAACTGACTTTAAGGATGGTTTCTGGTGCTTGAACTCTAAGGACCTGTGAAATTTGGCTGGTTACTTCGAAGATCAGAACTTCGTTTGTAGAGTGAGTTGAAGCAAAAGTTTTGCCGAACAGGTGGTTGAGTGATACAACTGGGGGGGTGGGAACTGGCAGAGTAAGGTTGCATTCTAGACCTTCTGAGGTTCCAGCAACCACTAACTCCTTCCACACAGAGAAAACTAAGCTGCTAAAGCTCTGTAGTTGAAAAAGCTTTTCTTTACTTAGTCGGTAGTTGCCCATAAGTTTAGGATTTATACTAAATTACTCTTTCAACAAGTTTAGTGAACCTTATCAGAGTTTGACATATTTACCCAAAATGGAGTAAAAACATTTTTACTAGAGCAAATTTAGATTTACCCGAAAACCTAAAGACTTAGGGTAGCACCTGCTAAAAACTCTTAAACTAGCCAAATCTTAATTTCAAAATTTAAAACTCATAACTTAAAAACTACCTTAATTCTAAGACTTAGTTGATCAAAAAAGAACTCTACTTACTGATTCAAAAAGTTAAAACTGTTTAACCATCAAAGATTTGTCTGCCATATTTTGCCTCACCATATAAAAAATGTCCGGCCAAAATCAGAAAGGAGGTTACTTCTCTGAAGTTAAGAATTTCCTAATTGGAGGTGCTGCAGGGATGATTGCTACTACTGCAGTACTTCCAGTGGATTACATAAAAGTCCACATGCAGTGCATGGCCGAAGGCGCCAAAGGAGTCAAGGTCAGTCCCCTAGAATTCGCTTCCAGTATATACAAAGAAAAGGGGTTCCGCACTTTTTACTCTGGGTTAGACAGCGCCTTGCTGAGACAAGCACTCTACGCCACAACCAGACTTGGACTTTACAGAACTTTGGTAGAGCGGGAAAAGGCCGCAACTGGACAATCTGCGATTTCTTTCGGCAAAAAGTTTGTGTACTCAAGCTTAGCAGGGGGCATTGGAGCTGTGGTAGGGAACCCTTGCGATTTAGCTTTGGTGAGACTTCAGACTGACCATTCGTTGCCAGCAGAAGCAAGACGGAACTACAAAAGTGTAGTAGACGCATTGGTAAGGATTCCGAAAGAAGAAGGAGTTCTTTCTTACTGGAGAGGATGCATGCCTACTGTTATGAGAGCTTGTGCAATGAACTTCGGGATGCTTGCTCCGTACGACCAGTGCAAAGAGTTCATGGACAGAGCTTTTGGGGTTAACGCCTACAATAGATTCGGAAGTTCCATTGTAGCAGCTGTCTGTGCTTGTTTGGTGTCTCTACCCTTTGATAACGTGAAAACTAAGTACCAAAGGATGGTGAAAGGGCCTGACGGAAAATACCCCTACTCTGGGTTTGCTGATTGCTTCCTTACAAGCATTAAGAGGGAGGGAGTTCTAGGATTGTACGTAGGACTTCCTGTTTTCGTGTTGAGAGTCGCTCCAAATGTTATTATCACTTTGCTGACTATCGACTTAATGCACTACCTATTTTCATCTTAATCCTTATAAAATCAAATTTAGTTAAAGAATTTATTTAGTTATTGTTGTGATACTTTCTTGTTCATACTTCCTGAAACGACCACATGGTGTGTTGGTTTTATGTTCGTTCTTTTGGTTCCGGTCACAGTTGTCTTTGTATTCCCTTTTAGTATTCAATGGCATGCCTCCGATCTTGGATAGTGCTTTTACTCGGCACTATCTTATTACGGAATCAAGTCAACTCCATTTAAACTTGCTGCTCTCTGGGTGTATTCCTAGAGTTGTGCAGTACTTTAGGTTGGGGTACCTGCATTACTCTGATCCTAAGGAGCAATAAGGCACCCAATCTCTTCTGCTTTGAAAAGCAGTACCCAGGACTGCTCTTCCCTATATTTACTTTGTGGTTACTGGTCCTCAAGTCTAGGCTGGGCAGCTCATTGAACTGTTGAGGATCAGTAGTGCCTCTGTTGTGAGTGGCTATTTGAGTCACACTCACAACTAAGCAGCAGTACAATCATATTTATTAACGTCTTCAAGACTACCTTAACTTTACTTAACTGCTTAGCAGCACTTCAGAAAATTATCTAAAGCAAACTGAGCTCTGGTCCAAGCCAAGCCTCTTTAGCTACTAAAATCCGCACTCAAAAAGGAGTCTCAAGCCATTTGAATTTCTTCAACAACTAATTACGTCATATTTATGAAGCCGGCACTCTAAGTAACTGGATTCACCCGTTCAGTAATATCATAACTAAAAATATTTAGGGGGTTGATTAAAGGGGTTCTTATACAAAAATGAAAGCGCGTGCAATAAGGAGACTAGAAAAAGAAAAGGAAAAGTTGCTCTCTACAGGTGAATTTGAGCTACTTGAGTGTTCAGAAGACTTAACTACCTGGAGGATTAGGTTCGAGTGCCCAGAAGGAACAATCTACTCAGGCGAGAAGTATATCCTACGCTTTACATTCGAACAAAATTACCCGATTGACTCTCCAGAAGTTGTTTTTGACGGAAAAACTCCAGTCCACGAGCACGTTTACACCAACGGTTACATTTGTCTTTCGACTCTGTACGACGATGGGTGGAAACCAAGTATGACTATAGACTCAACAATACGCAGTATAATTTCTATGCTGTGTTCTGCTAAGCGCAAAAGGAGACCTAGGGACAACAACATTACTGTCAGAGAAACCAAGGGCCAGAGGGCAAAGGACCAGCACTGGACTTTCCACGACGACACTTGTTAATATTTAATTCTTGATCTGTCTATTTCTGGTAGGTTATAATATGAGTTGGATTGAAGATGAAGTCGAAGACTTTTTCGAAGATGTGTTCGAACTGTGGTGGGAACTTTTTGTGGGGTTTGCTGTAGTGGTGTTAGTTGTGGTTTTGGGGTGTTGGTTGTACACGCGGATGTGCAAGTCAGCTCCTCCAAAAGAAATCAGTTACCCTTTGCTAGTGCCTCCTCAAGTCAATTACAACCCTAATTTTCCGCCGTCTGCTCCTTACTTAGGCGAAACCTCTTCGTTTGTATATAATTAGATTAATTAGTTTCAACTGTTATTCTGGAGTTTTCTCAGTTAATTTCTGGTATATGGAAGCCTTGGCCCAAGTAAAGGATAAGATTTCCAAAAAGAAACTAGAGATCATCGAGTTAAACGAGTCTATTTTAAACCAAGTTGAAAAAGCCACTTTCAAACAACTTACTCAAGTTTCAGAAGCCGAAAAAGAACTTTATAAGTCAGGCCAAATTGACTTTTCTATGCTTAATTACTTCTACCTAAAGATAGACAGCATTCAGCCGATACAAGAGCTGAATCAACTAATGCAAGGATTCTCTGCGCAGTACGGACTCCAAAATTCCTTAGAAGATAAACTGAATAGTTTGTATCAAAAAATTGACTCGAAAGACCAAGAAATCAGACAACTCAGCGAGTTAAAAAAGCCAGATCAGGAACAGGTAAAAGAGTTTTCTTCCTTAATTAATCATTTGTACCAGGAAATTGAGTCGAAGGATAAGCAGATTCAAGAACTGACTCAACAAAGAAGTACCAATGGGAATAGCCAACCTTCAGAATCTCTTCAGTTCCTAGAAAACGTTCAAGAACTGATTCAGCAACGCAGCAGCAATCAAAGTATTCAACCTTCAGAACCCCTTCCGTTCATGCTAGCTTGTGGAGGCCAAGAGAGCACTATCAAGGTCTGGAACCAGTGCGGTGAAGAAATTCATACACTAAAAAGCCATAATGCTCCAGTTAAGTCAGTAGTTGTGTCTAGAAGCAAAGAGCTTTTGGTCTCTGGTGGCGAAGATGATACTATTCGAGTTTGGGATATCATCACTGGAAATCAAATCCAAGTAATTGATAGTGGAAGTGATGTAGTGCTATGCCTAGCTATCTGTAATGATGATGCACTATTAGTTTCGGGAGGCAAGGACTGCAAAGTCAAGGTGTGGATTCTAAGTACTGGAGAAAATATTCTAGAATTTTTAGGCCACGAAAACGTAGTATTTTCGCTAGCTGTTTCAGAAGACAACCAATTCATTGTATCTGGAAGCTTTGATCAAACAGTTAGAGTGTGGAGCCTTGGTTCTGGAGAAGAAGTTCATAAATTCAAAGGACATAATGGTTTTGTAACTGGAGTAGCTATTTCTCGGAATAACCATTTCGTAGTTTCTGGAAGCTTTGACGAGACTGTAAGGGTCTGGAGTCTGGAATCTGGACAGCAAACTCAAATCATCAAAGGTTCTTTTTCTATAAGCTCATTGACCATTTCTAGTAACGATGAGTTTGTTGTGTTTGGAGGTTCAGATATTAGGGTGTGCAATCTTTCTAGCGGAAGGCAAATGCAAGTAATCAAAGCACTCAGTGGAGGATTTGGGTCACTTAAGTTATCAAGTGACAATAAGTTGCTAGTCTCTGCGTGTGGCGACGGTTTTGTCAGGGTCTGGAATATTGAAACAGGACAACAAGTCCAGCAACTCCTTAGCCAAAAAGGTCCAGCTTTCTCAGCTGTAGCAATTGAGTAGTTATTTTAATTAAATTGACTAGCAATAAGACTGACCATTTGGAACTGATAAGGACCAAGGTCTTGAGCAACCTTTAATATTTGATTGACTGGAGGAATCCTTGAATTGGGCCTCATATTGAGAATTCGCTTGATTTGTTCGTACTGGTTCATTGCAATAAGTGCTTTGATCCCTTTTAAGACATCTCCAACTTCCATAAAGACCACCTTGGCAAGCTCGCAGTAGCCCTTGTCCATTAAGTACTCACCAACTAACTCACTAATGGTGATTACTCTTCTCCAGCTGCACAGTTTCTGGGCCAACTGCTGGGTTATATGCCTGTCATTCAGCTTAAAGAAAAAGTAGCTTTCAACTTGGTTGAGCTTTCTGAACTTAATGACCTTGTTGAGCAGACAGTGAAGTGAAGAGTTCGAGTTAACGTAAGGAAGCGAAACTGGAGTGAAGTACTTCGAAGGAACCTTAAGCAACTCTTCCACGTTGCCCAAACTAAAAACAGTGTCTTTAGTGCTTAGTTGAATCTTTTCACTGGAGAAACGAGCAAACTGGTCTGAGTTTGGAAGCAAACTCAAAGGGTATCCTAGGCAATCTAAGTACTCTAGTCCTGTGTAAAACCTGTTGTCATAAGGACTTTGTGTCACTTTTCCAAAGAGTTCTATCATAATGTACTTCCCAATAACAACTTCAGGAAGCACTTTTACAGTGTTGAGTTGTTGCGAACTTTCTACTTCAAAGACATCAGAAGTGTATTGGAAGTCTTGTGGGGAGTTCCCAATGCGAACACGGACTTTCTGTGAAGGGTATAACAGACCAGCTTCTTGGGTTGCTCTTAGAAAAATAAAGTGCACTGAAAAAACAAAGCAGGTGTCTCTAAGTTCAAAAACTAAATATTCACTAGTTGCTTTGCAGCTAGTGGGCTCTGAACTCCAGTACAAGCCATCGTCGTAGTTGAGTGCACCATTCTGATGGCGACTTTCTAAAAAGGAGGATTCTTCGATTCCTTTCTTGACTACTCCAATTGGGTTTTTAAGGGCCACTGAGCAGGTTTTGTAAAAAGCTTTGTAGTCAGTCAAGTGTATTTTAGTGAAGAGTTTTGAAAGCATTTCCGAGCAATTCAATTTAAAAAAGGGTCCTTTTTCCAAGCTTGGGGAGCTTTTAGATTTCAAAAACTTAAGCTTGAAAAGGTTGGGGTTGGAAGCACAATAGTAAAGGTATTTACAAGTTTGGGAAGTCTGGGCAATAGACTTTAAGTCAAGGTATTCGAGGATTACAAGGAGCACCTCTGGGTTTAGGCTTTCAAATGTTTGCATTATTTATTCTGATATGGAGTTTATTCAGTATGCCTCTAACAAGCTTATAACCTAAAAAATTTTTTATTGCATATTGAACATGTTTAGCAGATTCTGCATATTACGTTGCCTTTGTTGAAGCACTCAGCTGAAGTTTTGTGCCCACACTCAAAAACCACTTCCACTGGCACTATGCAATTCGGCGAAATTCTGTTCTTGGAAAAGTTTCTGATCTCCCAGCAATTAGCTGTGTAGTCGTGGCCGCAAGCATTTATGATGGTAACTTGTTTGCGGCAGCGGTAGAAGTCTGGAAACTTTGACTCCAAAGTTTCTGCAACTCGGGCTTTTACCTTTCTGGCAATGTTTGCGTCGTTTCTTTGGTTTTGGTCTAAAAGTTCAAGTGCTTCTTTGGATAAGTCTTCTAGGAGAAACTTTTCTCTGCAGCTTACCAACTTAGAGTGTCCACAGGGCAAGAATATTAGGGAGTTGGACCTGTAAGCTTCCACTTCTTTTTTGAGTTCTTCTTTACGCTTTTTGTGGTTCTTGAGGGAACGTCTTAAGTCTGAGTTTTCAGTCATAAGGTCAGACTTGCTTCTTTGGAGTTCTTCGACTCTGTCCTTGAGTTCCGACTCAAGTCTGCGTTTTTTGTGGGGACTTGGGGACCGACTCCAGCGGGGCGGTGAGCGTCTTTTAGCGTACTTGACTTGCAGAGTTCTTCCTAAGAAGTCAGTGTTGTCTAGGTGCTCCATAGCTTTTCCAGCTTCAGTTTCTGAAGAAAATGTCACAAAGCCAAATGGCCTTATTTCGCCGGTTTGGTAGTCCTTAGGTAT
>PR_CR_10_Liq_1_inCRDRAFT_1000993_pt1 | contig 16718 bp, 15 predicted proteins | sample PRCRCaboRojoPR_3_FD_10241 | JGI IMG/M metagenome (IMG submission 10241)
TACCAGTGATTACAGCGCCAGTATCGCCAATGCCCAAACACGCGTTAGCGAACCCCAGAACACCCCATCAGGGCGTATTTTGACCAACCTGTCGGAGTACCACATACCGTTTTGGCAACTGGGGCTGAACCAATCTCGACAATGGCACGAGCAGCTGCTGCAAACACCATTACACGACGATCACTATGAGGCCTTTGTTCAGGCCAGTGATATCTCACTTCAGCTACAAGACCAGCTTGAACAAGAACAAACTCAAAGTTTTGACGACTATCTAGCGCAGTTCTACAGCCAGTATCAGACGATTGATGCCTAACAAAAAAACGCGCCAAGCGGCGCGTTTTTAGTAGGTATCCCCAAGGCTTCGATGCGGGCTGGTCTGATCGGTTCGATCAGACGCAGCACCGATAGCCAACGGCTTAACCTTCGTCGGAATCGTCGTCATCGGCGACGACTTTAATAAGCTCGACCTCGAAAATGAGTGTTGAGTTAGGGCCAATGGCCTGTCCTGCACCCGCTGGGCCGTAGGCCAAGTCGCTGGGGATGTACAACTTATACTTCGCACCTTCCGACATCAGTTGCAATGCCTCGGTCCAACCGGGGATGACCTGAGTAACACCAAAGGTGACGGTCTGATCGCGGCTATAGCTGCTGTCGAACTCGGTGCCATCGATAAGCGTACCGCGGTAGTGAACCTCAACCGCATCATCGGGGCCTGGGCTGGCACCTTCACCCGCTTCGATTACCTCATACTGCAAGCCCGATTCCGTCACCATCACGCCCTCGCGCGCGGCGTTCTCCTCGAGGAAAGCTGCGCCGGCCTCTGCATTGGCATTGGCAACCGCTTCACGTTCAGCTTCACGCTCAGCTTCCATGTTGGCTTGGAACGCTTGCATTTCAGCATTGATTTCTTCGTCAGTCATTTTGGGTTCAACGCCCTCGAAGGCATCGCGCATACCCAGTGCGTAGGCGTCCACATCCAGCGCCATGCCATCGGCTTGCATGCGCTGACCCATACGCAGCGCAATACCATAGCTTAAACGCTGCTCTGGGGTATCGAGGGTTACCGCTTCAGTTTCGCTAGCTTGTTGCTGGCAGGCCGATAACACGCCAACAAGGACGGGGGCCAAAAGAAAAGTCGAGGTACGACGAGATAAAAGAGAATGCATGTCAAAATCCATAGTTGGGTTGAGTGGCAAGAACCGACGGAATGGTACGTTGCTGGGCGGCCGAACGCCACCAGCACCGTCATCTAGACTAATGTATCCGACCGTATCAAATGGCATCAGTTTCCTGAAGCAAGCGGAGGATTTCGGTAATTTTTTGCTCCGGTAACGCCGGCTGGGCACGACTAATGCCCAAATGTAGGTTGTCACTGAGAGGCGAGGGCTGCAGGTGCGATTCCTGCTGAACGGGGTCGGTCGCAGTAACATGGTCAAGATGGTCAAGCGTCTTCACGTACAACTGGGCCAGTTGGCGCTCGGCGCGCAGTTCAATATCCGCTAACAAAGGTCTGAGGGTGGTGACTGTAGAGCGATCACGCCAGCGCTGACGGGTTGACCGTAAAGGTACAATAACGTCTTCAATCCAGGGTTGAGCATGGCTGACCATGCGCTGCCAATCTGTTAGTTCCAGACGATGACCTCGATGCCCGAGCCAAGCGAGCAGCAGCAGCTCTAGTACCACTAAGCCGTGCTGATTTTGTAAATCCAGTAAAACCGTGGACAGATCTGCTCGGCGCCACTGTACGAGCGCCCAGCGCCAAAACTCATCGACCGTTTGCAGATTTTCCGGTGGGCTTGCCATATCTGACTACTCTGCTTGTGACGACACCCCTCAAAGTCGACAATTCGTAATGACAACAAGCCTGCCGTCGGTGGCTGTTATCGATTGCCATTGCCGGCTTCTTTCGGTTCCGTCGATAACACCAACACACCCTTTATCAGTGCCATTTTCTGTCGACGGTTCAAGCCTTTAATACGCACCTCTAAGCGTAACGCCGCGCTTCTATCAGGGACACAGTGGCGCCATAAAAGTGCCACGGGACGCCGCACCCGGGTGTAACGCGCACCCCCTGCCAACTCGCCATTGTGCTGACGTAATCGACGCTCCACATCGGTTGTGCTGCCGGTGTAGAGACTGCCATCGGCGCACTCAATCAGGTAGACGTACCAGTGGCGACGACTAACGGATTTTTTGCCATTGTCAGGGGTGCTATCATCGGTCATTGTAGTAGCTTACCTGAAACCCGCAGCGTGCCTTGGAGGGCATTAATGAGCGAACAAATTACCCACGTTTCCGAGGCCACTTTTGATCAGGAAGTGATCGCCGCCGAACTCCCTGTACTCGTCGATTTCTGGGCTGAATGGTGTGGCCCTTGCAAAATGATCGCACCGATTCTCGACGATATCGCCGCCGACTACGCGGGTCGTTTAAAAGTGTGCAAGGTCGATGTCGACGCCAACCCGGGTGTACCCGAAAAATTTGGCATTCGCGGCATTCCAACGCTCATCATCTTCAAAGACGGCAACGCGGTCGAAACCAAAGTCGGTGCACTGTCCAAATCACAACTAGCGCAATTTATTGACAGCTGTCTGTAATCGATCCTGGCCCAAGCTAACCCCTTGGGCCGCCTATTCTGCAGAAACCACCCTGTCAGCTTTTTAAGCTAGTAAAAACACTGGACTCCCTCAAAATCCAATGCTAGCTTTGGCCTTGTGAACGGGAATTCCCCGCCGCCATCGCTTATTTCCTCCGCTACTTCCCTGTTATTCGCTGTCTTAATGCCTTTGGCATGCGTCTGACGCTTGAAGTTGCGGCCCCAGCGGCCCCCATTTGCATATGTCCTCCCGACCCGGGAACCCACACGACCCTTTGATCACTTCGGAACACACCTGTGGAAGAACAAAATAGCTCAGCGAGCAACGATGACACACCAACAACGCCAGCGACCGATATGACGACACCCCCGGTGGCACCGGCAGCCCCAGAAGCCCCCCAAGGGGAGTTATCGTTAGAATCCAGCGCCGACACGGGTGCTACCCAACAGACACAGGCGGCCCCCGAGCAAACCGCTCCCGAGCAAGCCAGGGATGAACCCGCCCCGGCGGCCGAAGCTGCTGACAGCCCTGATCAGCAGGAAAACAGTGCACCTTCGCGAACCTTGAAATTGAATCGCAACGACAACGGCGATGGCGATAGCGAGGACAACGCCGATAGCACGACCCAACCCGCGCCCGCTCGTAAAAAAGCCGACAGCGGCGGTGAGCAAAAAGAAGGCTCAGAGGACAATACGGAAAACCAAGACAACAACGGACGCCGCGGGCGCAACCGCCGACAGCGAAACCGTCGAGATCCGAACACCCCCAGCGCCAATCCTATGAGCCTTACGGACTTAAAGAATAAGCCGACCCAAGAGCTCATCGATATGGCTCGGGAAATGGGCCTCGAGAACATGGCGCGATCGCGCAAGCAGGACATTATCTTCGCCCTCCTCAAGCGCCACGCTAAAAGTGGCGAGGATATTTGGGGCGATGGCGTTTTAGAAATTCTGCAAGACGGCTTTGGCTTTTTACGATCGGCGGACAGTTCCTATCTGGCCGGTCCCGACGACATTTACGTCAGCCCCAGCCAGATCCGCCGATTTAATTTACGCACAGGCGATACCGTCACGGGCATGATTCGTCCGCCCAAGGACTCAGAGCGCTACTTCGCACTACTCAAGGTTAAAGACGTTAACTTCGAGTCCCCCGAAAGCGCCAAGAATAAGATTCTGTTCGAAAACTTAACGCCCCTGTTCCCTAACGAGCGCCTAACCCTTGAGAAAGGTAACGGCAGCACCGAGGACCTCACAGGGCGTATCATCGATTTGTGCGCGCCTATTGGCAAAGGTCAGCGGGGTTTGCTGGTGGCACCGCCGAAGGCGGGCAAAACCATCATGATGCAGAACGTCGCCCAAGCCATCATCTCAAACAACCCCGAGTGTTACGTTATCGTCCTGCTCATTGACGAACGTCCCGAGGAAGTCACTGAGATGCAGCGCTCGGTAGGTGCACGGGGTGCAGAAGTCGTGGCTTCAACCTTCGATGAGCCACCGGCGCGCCATGTGCAAGTAGCGGACATGGTCATAGAAAAGGCCAAGCGCCTGGTCGAGCACAAACGCGATGTGGTTATTTTGCTCGACTCCATTACCCGTCTGGCACGGGCTTTCAACACCGTGGTACCAAGCTCTGGCAAGGTACTCACCGGTGGTGTCGATGCCCACGCGCTCGAGCGACCCAAACGCTTCTTCGGTGCGGCCCGCAACATTGAGGAAGGCGGTAGCTTATCGATTATCGCCACAGCCCTTATCGATACCGGCTCCAAGATGGACGAAGTCATTTACGAAGAATTTAAAGGCACGGGTAACATGGAGCTGCACCTCGATCGCAAGATCGCAGAAAAGCGCGTCTACCCCGCCATCAATATTCGACGTTCTGGCACCCGACGGGAAGAGCTACTCACCGGTGAAGATGAACTGCAGCGTATGTGGATCTTGCGCAAGCTGCTGCATGGTATGGAAGATTTGCCAGCCATCGAATTCTTGCTCGACAAGTTGAAAGACACCAAGTCGAATGACGAATTCTTCAAATCATGAAGCGCAAATAGCACTCGATGGCGTAAGTTCAAGGCACTCGCCACCAATCCCGTATTAGCGTTACTGCGTAGGGTGTGGCACAGACGACAATGCAGGTAATGCCATGACCGCACGCTTCACCGATCTGCGCGATTTCATCGCCGAGCTCGAGGCAGAAGGGCAACTCAAGCGCATCTCGCAGGAAGTTGACCCCAATCTTGAAATGACCGAGATCGCCGACCGCACCTTGAGGGGTGGCGGGCCGGCACTTCTATTCGAGAATCCTAAAGGCCACAGCATGCCGGTGCTGGCCAATTTGTTCGGCACTGAAGAGCGGGTAGCGCGGGGCATGGGCGCCACGTCCACGGAAGCGCTCCGGGATATTGGCGAATTGCTAGCGTACCTGCGCCAACCCGATCCACCGAAGGGTATGCGGGATCTCATCGACAAAGCACCGTTACTGAAAAAAGTGCTCAACATGGGTCCCAAGGTCATCAAAAAACCACCCTGCCAAGCGGTGGTGTACCGCAATGATGAGGTGGATTTAACCAAGCTGCCTATCCAGACCTGTTGGCCCGGGGATGCCGGACCACTGGTAACCTGGCCCCTGGTCATTACCCGCGGCCCAGAAAAACCCCGCATGAACCTTGGCATTTATCGCATGCAATTGATTGGGCGTAATAAGCTCATCATGCGATGGTTATCCCACCGAGGCGGCGCCCTGGATTTTCGCGACTGGCAACTGAAATTCCCCGACAAACCCTACCCGGTAGCGATTGCACTGGGTGCTGACCCGGCAACCACTCTCGGGGCGGTGACACCTGTGCCCGATGCCCTGTCAGAGTATGCCTTCGCGGGCCTACTGCGAGGCAGTAAGACCGAGCTTGCCGACTGTATTACCGAGGCCTGTAGGGCCAATGAACTACGTGTTCCCGCACACTCCGAAATCATCCTCGAGGGCTACCTAAGTCCCGGCGAAGAAGCAGACGAGGGTCCCTTTGGCGATCACACGGGCTACTACAACGAAGTCGAGCGATTCCCGGTATTCACCGTCGAGGCTATGACGACGCGACAAAATCCCATCTACCACAGCACATACACGGGGCGCCCCCCAGATGAGCCGGCCATTTTAGGTGTGGCCCTGAACGAAGTGTTCGTACCACTGCTGCGCAAGCAATTTCCTGAAATCGTCGATTTCTATCTGCCACCCGAGGGCTGCTCCTACAGGATGGCCGTCGTGACCATACGCAAAGAGTACCCCGGGCATGCCAAGCGCATCATGCTGGGGGTCTGGTCATTCCTGCGTCAGTTCATGTACACCAAATTCATCATCGTCACCGACGACGACGTTAACGCGCGCTCTTGGGAAGATGTGATTTGGGCCATGACCACCCGTATGGACCCACGCAGGGATTGCGTCTTCGTCGACAATACCCCTATCGACTACCTCGATTTCGCGTCGCCCGTAGCGGGTCTCGGTTCCAAAGTAGGCATGGATGCCACTAACAAGTGGCCCGGTGAGACCGAGCGGGAATGGGGTACGGCGATTAAAATGGACCCCAACGTGACAGCCAAGGTGAATGCCCTGTGGGATGATCTCGGCATCGATTTACCGGGTCGCAAAAACCCTTAGGTCGACGATGTAGACGATGTGGAAGATGTAGAGGGAAGCGGCGTCTTCACCATGGGCGGAAGCGCTAAATCGAGCGCTTCGCGTCGATAATCCGCAGCGGGGCCGACGTCACCCTGAGCTTCACGCAATTGCGCCAGTAACATACAAACAGCAACCGTGGGCTCCACGCTGTGGGCATCCTGCAGCCATTGCTGTGCCTTCGACCACTGCTCGGCGTGTAGCGCCACCCGCCCTGCCGCCAGCAACAAACCGGGTTCAGGGCCATGTTGGTCCAACCATCGACCCACAACCTTGTACAACTTTTTAGGATCCGCAGGCACGAACTGGCCAAACAACGGCAACAGCGTCGGCCGCCATTGTTTATCGAGGGAGGCCACCAACTGACGCTGGACTTTGGCATGAGCGCCCAAACATACCAGCGCGTTTAAGTAACATTCGAGTAACGGAGCCGTCTCACGCTGCTGCAGGGGAATCGATTGCCAGAGTTTGTCGAGGGCGGCTTCCGTGAGTTCACTGCTATGCGTGAGATCAGACAGCACACCGCGCCAAACCGTGGCTTCCAATTGGGCCAGTTCCGACGTGCTGGTGAGCCCGTGGCGACGCAATTCCGGCAGCAGCTCTCTCAGGGCTTGCCAATCACCCAGCTCTGTATAGGCGCGCGTGAGTAGCTCAAGTACGTAGGGGTGTTTACTGGCATTGCGCCGGGCGCGAACCAACGTGGCTAGGGCTTGCTCGTAGTGACCCGCCGATAGCTGCAGCTCCGCTTGGGTGAGTTCAAGGGCAATACCGGCACCGGACTCGACCTCTGCAGCAATACCCAGCTGCTTGCGCATTTCCTCAAGGTCGCCCAACCGGAAACTGGCATTCGCCGCCCACAAGTGATTGATCAGGGGCGCTTCGCTGTAGCGTGCGGCTCGCAACAGCTGCTTGCGAGCCCTGGCCCAGTTACCCTCAATGAAACTAATCAGTCCTCGATTGGTGAGCGCCGCGGCATTGCGATGTTTGCGCCCCCCTAGCCAGGCACTGAGTGCTCGACGACTACGAAAGATACCCAGTAACAGGCGCCACATGCCGCTAATACCCGCCATGGCCAGTAATAGCAGCAGCACGGCAAGCCAAACGCTGGTTTCAATGGCGATGCCGCCAACACTGACAAACACATAGCCCGGGTCTTGCTCAATCAGTGCTACAAGGCCTGCGCCCAGTAACAATCCGGCCAGCGCCAGTAACAGCAATACACGCACGACTAGCGCGCCCCACCATCAGTTGCCGGCGCCGCCGTCGGGTCACTGTCAGCACTGACCGCTTCGGCTGACTCCTGATCGGCTGACTCCTGAGAGATAGGCTGACCTGGCCCGGTAACAGCATCANTGTCGAGTAGGCGTATAGCNTCGGTTACAGCCGCATCAGTGGCCACTAAATCGGGTAGCGGGGGGGCAATGGTCTGGGTGGCCAGTTCCGACAAGCTCGAGAGGATCACCGCGCTTCGCTCGGGATCCACTGCACTAAACTGGGCTGCAAAGGCGGCGGCTCGGTCGATAGCACTGTCGTACAGTGACTGATTCGCCGACAGCGCTGCTATCTGCCCCTGCTCCAACAGCATGCGTAAGTTCTGACGCAGCAGCGCTTCAAGATCGGGGGTCATTATTGCGGCTCGGGCATCTTCCCGCCGGGTGATCACCAAATAGCTCGAGAGTTTAGTGAGCGCAGCCTGCCAACCGGCGCCGGCGCGCTGCCAAAAACTATCGCCGCTAACAGCGGCCTGCGGGGTCGGTTGCTCTGGCCGCACCCTGAGCTCATCCACCAAGGTCACGAGCGCGCTGAAGCGTGCCTGCAAGCCGATAGTATCGATACGCGGCGCCGCCTGCAGTTGGGCGATATCGCGTGCAATAGCGTTGCGAGCAAGGGTCAAACGGGGGTCATCGGCTTCAGCCAACAGTCGATCCGCATTGCGCAACAGGGCTTGGGCTGAATCGATATCACGACTCGTTAGCAACCGCTGGCTGGCCAATCGAATAAGGAACGCCGCTTCCTGGGCAAGCCATGCACGTCGATCGGTGGCGGTGAGACGAGCAAGTCGCAATTCAAGGCGCTGCAAGCGATCGTCGATTCGTTGATCGAGGGTCGCCCGCTCGGCACGCTCCCGCGCTGCACTGGCTAGGCGCTCCTCGCCCATGGCGGTAACACGGGCCGTGGCCGCGTTAAGCCCCGCCTCAAGGCGACGCTGGGCGCCACTCTCAAACCGCTGCTGGTCTTCCTGAACCTGCGCAAGCTGCTGTTGTAATGTCTGTATCGTTTGGGTCTGGGCCAGCCACTGGGGCCAGAGGTAGACGTAAGCTGCAGCGGCTGCAGCAATGGCACTCAGTACTATGACAACCGCAAGGAAGCGGGCAAATCGATCGGCGCGAGGTGGCGATGGTGNCGACGTGCGCTTGGAGGTACTGGCACTATTCACCTTTGACTCCTTGTCCGAAGGGGTTGCAGGCATGGCCGCTGCAACCGACGTATTTGGCCGATGACGCGAGGNTTGCGCNGGCGCTTTNAACCCAGCGTCANTATGGCCCTCGGGTCCAGCATCTTCTATCTGTTCCTCNATACCNTCTATCTGAGCCTCTNATACCAAGCGCATCGAGAAAAGCCTGATCTGAAGCATCGACAGCGGTCAGTACCGTTCGCCAGCCGGCCTCGTGGGCCATGTGTGCGACTCGCTCCGAGGGTACCACTAGCGTCGCCGCAAGCAATGCTTCGCACTGGATGCGTTTGAGTAAGCCGGTGAGCTGCTCGAGGGTTTCACCACTAGCCGCTTGAAAAACTAGAGCGTTCGCCCCCAACAGCTGCTCTTTGAAGGCGCTATCTGGATCGGGCTCGGGCACCCGGCGATACCCAATGTAATCGATTACCTTGGCGCCTCGCTCGATTAGGGTCTTGGCAAGCAGCCCCCGTCCACCCTCGCCTTTTACAATGAGAACGGTTTGCTCGTTAACATCGACTAAAGCAGGCAGCGCCAACAAACCCTCAGAGTCGGGCTGCTCGGGGACTTGAGGCGTAAATCCCGCCTCGGCCAGAACCGATGCGGTCTTGGCACCCACGGCACAGCAAATGGCATCGGCGCGCCGTAAGGGTTCCTCAAGGGCAGGCAGCGCCTGCTTGGCCGCATTGGCACTAATAAAAATACAGCGCGCCCCGGTGGGAAGATCGGGTACCGGCGATCGCTGCTCGTCGGGCAACGGCTCGATACGGAGCATGGGCTGAACCAGTGTTGACCATCCCCGGGCCCGCAGCATAGCTGCTAGGGGCTCGTTACTGCCCTCGGGGCGGGTCAGGACAACCAGCGGATTCACCCTCTAACGGCCTCCAAAATGGCGCCGGCGCCCGCATCTAATAGTGCGTGGGCAACTTCAGCGCCCAATGCCTCGGGATCACTTCCTCTGGCCTCGGCCATCAGTAGCTGCTCACCATCGGGTGAGCCGACACGGCCTCGAAGCCAAAGCTGGCCTTGATCCTCGATGGCATAAGCGGCGATGGGCACATCGCAACCGCCATTGAGGGTGCGGACACAAGCGCGTTCAGCTCGAACACACACCGCCGTAGCATCGTGCTGTAACGGTGCCAGCAATGCCGCCGTATTGGCATCGTCACTGCGGTATTCAATACCCACAGCACCCTGGCCACCCGCGGGCAAGGTAATTTCTGGCGCGATACGTGCGCCAATTCGATCGGCCATCTCAAGGCGCACAAGCCCCGCGGTGGCCAAAATGATGGCATCAAAGTCACCCGCATCGAGCTTGGCGAGTCGGGTGTTTACATTGCCCCGTAAAAACCCGATATCAAGATCGGGGCGAACGCGCTTGATTTGGCAGCTACGGCGCAAACTCGAGGTGCCAAGACGACCACCTTGGGGGATGGCATCCAAGCTTTCGACACCGACCAGGGCATCACGGGGATCTTCCCGCTCACAGATGACCCCTAACGTTAGACCCTCAGGCAACTCCATCGGCACGTCTTTCATGGAGTGGACGGCAATATCGGCGCGTCCATCGAGCAACGCGGTCTCGAGCTCTTTAACAAACAACCCCTTGCCACCGACCTTGTACAAGGGCTGATCGAGGAGCTGGTCACCCCGGGATGTCATTCCCAGCAACTCCACTTCAAGATCGGCGTGTAATTGACGTAGACGATCGGCCACGAAATGGGCCTGCCAAAGTGCGAGGGGACTCTCGCGGGTAGCTATAACCAGTTTGGGCACGGTATTCTCCCTGTGAATTTGCGCGCAGCTTACCACGAGCACCGGAGCCATTGCTTCGGCCATCGGTCTAGTTTTGCGTGTACTCCACGTGTCTGCCCCAGGCAGACCACTATCTGGTAACAGGCACTAGCATGAGCGATAGCAACAATCAGGGCACCAGCGATCTCTGGGGCGGTCGGTTCACCGAAGCAACCGACAGTTTCGTACAACGTTTTACAGCATCACACACCTTCGACCGTCAATTTGCCGCAGAGGATATTCAAGGATCCCGGGCACACGCCGATATGCTCGCCAAGGTGGGGGTGTTGAGCCCCGAGGAGCTGGAAAGTATCCACAGCGGGCTCGATCAAGTAGCCCAAGAGATTATCGACGGTCGCTTCGAATGGCACACCGAGCGCGAAGATGTGCACATGAACATAGAGGCCAGACTCACAGAAATTATTGGCGCGGCGGGTAAAAAACTCCACACGGGGCGATCGCGTAACGATCAGGTCGCGACCGATATCCGACTGTGGCTGCGCACCGCCACGGACACAGCCCTCGATGAAATAACGCGGCTACAGAAGGGTATTGTCGGTTTAGCGGCAGCCCACACCGACACCATCATGCCCGGCTTTACCCACTTGCAGGTGGCTCAGCCCGTGACCTTTGGCCATCACTTGCTGGCTTGGAATGAGATGCTCGATCGGGACTGGAGCCGGTTTTACGACTGCCGGCGGCGCATGAACCGCTGCCCGCTAGGTGCTGCGGCCTTGGCGGGCACCACCTTCCCCATCGATCGCTACATGACCGCCCGCGCCCTCGGTTTTGATGGTCCGACACTGAACTCCCTTGATTCGGTGGCAGATCGGGATTTCGCCATCGAGTTCTGTGCGGCAGCGGCGCTGTTAATAACCCACCTGTCGCGTATGGCAGAGGAATTAGTGCTGTGGACATCCGCCCAATTTGACTTCATTGATATTCCGGATCGCTTCTGCACCGGCTCGTCGATCATGCCCCAGAAGAAAAACCCCGATGTCCCAGAGTTGGTGCGGGGCAAAACCGGTCGGGTGAATGGCCATTTAATGGCACTGCTCACGCTTATGAAGTCCCAGCCCCTGGCGTACAACAAAGATAATCAAGAAGACAAAGAACCCATCTTTGATTGCGTCCAGACCGTGCTCGACTGCGTGCGCGCCTTCGCCGATATGGTTCCCGCCTGCCGACCCAAAGCCGAGAACATGCGCAGCGCTGCCCTCACGGGCTTCGCCACCGCTACCGATCTGGCAGACTATTTGGTGCGCAAGGGACTTCCCTTCCGAGACGCCCACGAAGTCGTGGGTAAAGCCGTGGCCCACTGTGTGAGTGCAGGCTGTAACCTTGAAGATTTAGAACTTCACACCCTGCGGCAATTTAACGATGTCATCGAAGGGGATGTGTTCGATATACTGACTCTCGAAGGATCGGTGGCAGCGCGGGATCATATTGGTGGCACGGCGCCGCGCCAGGTTGCCACCGCCGCCGCATCTGCCATGGCTCACCTGGAGGCGCGCTCGGTCTAGCGCGCCGCTCTTACAAAAACGCTCTTACAAAAAGCGCGCCGCTCTTGCAAAAAAACCAGGTACAGATACTCAGGGCTACCTGCGTTGCCGACTACCCGTGCTTACGCAAAGCGGGCTATGGTCGCCATCGCAAAGTGGCCTGAAAGGTAATATCGGGAGATGACTCTACGGGGATGTCTTCGGTGAACCCGAGGTCAATCGCCCAGTGCTCATCTGGGCGCCAGCGGGCGGCAAAACTCAAAATACCGGCGTTACCACCGATGGCCTCAATATCACTACTCATCACCGGGCCATGGGCATCGTACTGGGCCAGCAAGGACCACTGTGGCGTCACCCGCCAGTCGAGCCCTATGCCTGCAAACCACAGATCTCGCTTCTGCCTTGGCGCCAATAAGTCGCTACTACCGGCGCGGGTGTACCCTATCTGGCCGTGCCAGGTCAGGGGCAATGACGACCGCTGAGCACCGGAAAAGCGCAGCGCACTGTAGATATCGGCAGCGCCGCTGCCTAACCAGTCCCTGTCATTACCGGACCCCGCTTTGTAGCCGACAACCACCGCCGCCACTTGGTCCGCTCGCCGATAAAATGCCTGTTGCAGTTCGATGCGAGCATCTCCCAAACCCCGGCTCTCATTGCGCTGATCGATGGTTAAGTCGGGGCTCTGGTAACGATAGGCAAATTGGTTGTCGGGGGCGGCAGCACGGCCACCATCGGTCATCCCAAAGACATCGTGCCAACCATTGATGGTGCTATCCAAAAAACCCGCATCTTGCTGTACAAAGGGCAGGGTGACACGCAGCGACCAGCGATCGTTAAAGCCGTAGGCAGCATCGAACGACCAGCGGGTGGTCTCCCCATCGAAGGCAAGGGCTTCGTCGGCCCCGCTATCGACCACCCAGTGACTGGCGATGGCGAGGTGACTAGCAAATTGCCAACCGCCGGTAACAGCTGCCGAGCGCTGGGGTGGCAGGCCGATTAAGCCCGCAATCGGTGACAGGTTTTCAACCCAGATGGGATCGGAAGTGACATCGAGCGTGGCCGAACTCGTCGCCGCCGTTGCTAGCAATGGGCTATGGAGATATAGCCCTGCAGAAGCCGCAGCCGCCAAAACCCGCCACCGAGCTAGATGTCCCACGCGCATGCTTAATCCCAACTGAACTCAATAGCTGCATGCTCGCGCATTTGTGTGACAACAAAAGGACGGAAGGCGGCACCGGTTTTGGTGTCGAGCCAGTCACCCTTCTCTTCGCTCCACTCGTAGTGAAAACCACCACCCGGGGTTGCTAACCACAACTGCTCAGTCGGGGGCTGCCGACTGAATACGAACACCACGCCATTGGCAAAGGTCACGTTGATCACACCCGCGGCGGTAGTGACATCGGGGTCTTCGGCTAACTCATCGAGCTTGTCTTCAAGGAGCTCGAAGGTGTCATCGATTCGTTGGTAATACATATTCGCGGTCACGGCGATTCTCCTCTGCTTTCACATCAACGCAGCTTGCAACGCGCCACCCATTAGCCCATCCATTAGCTCATACCACGGGCTCATACCATCCGCTGATGACAGCAATCCGCTGAAAGCGGCCTAAGGGTGACGCGAGCTTGATATACTACAGGTTTTTCGGAGCACTCCGTGGCACTGTTCAAACCACGTCGANCGTCCTTGATCATACTATTGCTGTTGCTAAGCGCCTGNGGCCAGCAGGGCCCTTTGGTGCCGGCAGAACCCGAGGGTAACCCGACAGTCACGCCCACCAGTAGCTCGAATGGAACAGATTCGGAGCCAACCCCATGACCACCACCTTCCACGAACAATCCGGAGCATTGCACTGCGAGGGAGTGGCATTAGAGACTATTGCGGCCGAGGTGGGCACACCGACCTATGTCTATTCAAAAGCCCACATAAGCGAGCGATTTCTCGACTATCAGCAGGCACTGGGGCATCGGCCACATCTCATCTGCTATGCGGTTAAAGCTAACTCGAACCTTGCGGTACTGAACCTACTTGCCAACCTAGGGGCAGGGTTCGACATCGTCTCTGGGGGCGAGCTTGAACGGGTTATCGCTGCTGGCGGCGATCCATCGAAAGTGGTTTTCTCTGGAGTGGCCAAAACCGCCGATGAGATGACCTTGGCACTGCAGGCAGGCATCCGCTGCTTCAACGTTGAGTCAGAGCCCGAACTCCTGCTGCTAAACGATGTCGCCCAATCCCTAGGCCAGGTCGCACCGGTATCCATAAGGGTGAATCCAGACGTGGATGCGGGCACACACCCCTATATTTCAACCGGCCTCAAGGAAAATAAGTTTGGCGTCGACCGGGCCCAAGCACTGAGTTTATACGGCGCCGCGAAATCACTACCGGGCATTGATCCGGTCGGTATCGACTGCCACATTGGCAGCCAACTTCTGGACGTTGCCCCTTTAGCGACGCCCTCGATCGACTATTGACACTGATCGATGACATCGCCGCCCTTGGAGTCAACTTGAAGCACCTCGATTTAGGGGGTGGCTTGGGGGTTCAATACCACGATGAGCAAGTGCCCTCGGTGGCCCATTACATCCAAGCGCTCACCGCTCGACTGGGAGATGACTGCCCCTACGAACTTATTTTTGAGCCGGGTCGCTCCATTGTGGCCATGGCAGGTGTGCTGCTGACCAAGGTGCATTATTTGAAACCTACCCCCCATCGCAATTTTGCGCTGGTGGATGCGGCGATGAATGATCTGTTGCGGCCATCGCTCTATGGCGCTTGGCAAAACATCGTATCGGTGAAGGCCAGCGACGCAGAAGCCCGCCAGTGGGATGTGGTGGGACCCGTGTGCGAAACCGGCGATTTTCTGGGTAAAGATCGACTGCTGGCGCTCAAGCCCAACGATGTGCTCGCGGTCACCGGGGCTGGGGCCTATGGCTTTACCATGGCATCGAATTACAACAGCCGACCCCGGGCCGCCGAAGTCTTGGTCGACGGCAATGACTATCACATTATTCGCGAGCGTGAGACGGTGGCCGCGCTCTGGGCAGGAGAACATATACCCGGGAGCTCAACCCCTTGAATCTTCATTTCACTAAAATGCACGGAGCGGGCAACGATTTCGTCGTCATCGACCTAGTTCGTCAGCATATGACCCTCAGTGCCGGCCAGTTGCGCTACATCGCCGATCGCCAGCGCGGTATTGGTTGCGATCAGATTCTTATTGTTGAGCCACCACAATCCCCCGAAGCTGATTTCCGCTACCGAATCTTTAACGCCGATGGCACCGAGGCGGGTCAATGCGGTAACGGCGCGCGCTGCTTTGCCCGTTTTGTGCGCGAGCAAAAACTCACGTGGAAACGTGTGCTAGTTGTCGAGACCACCGGGGGTATGATGGGTCTAGAGGTGAACGAAGATGGCAGGATCTTCGCAGACCTCGGTGCACCGCGCTTCGAACCCGAGCACATTCCCTTCGAGGCACCGGCCCAAGCCCTTAGCTATGAACTGGATGTTGACGGTAGCACTGTGAACATTGGCGCTGTCTCCATGGGCAACCCCCACGCAGTATTGCTGGTCGATCGAGTCGATAGCGCGCCCGTCAGCGTGCTCGGACCCAGTATTGAGCATCACCCACGCTTTCCCCAGAGGGTGAACGTCGGGTTCATGGAAGTGATCTCCCGACGCGAGATCAAACTTCGCGTCTTTGAGCGTGGTGCGGGGGAAACACAGGCCTGTGGTACCGGTGCTTGCGCAGCGGTTGTACACGGTATCCGACAGGGATTGCTCGACCGTGCCGTGACAGTGCAATTACCCGGGGGTAAGCTGTCGGTGTCTTGGCGGGACGATGCAGGACCCGTGTGGCTGGGTGGTCCCACTGCCACTGTCTTTGAAGGGTCTATTCGCCTGCGCGGTAAATAGCAAGCTTCATCCATCAACCCCTACAGCCCGCGAGGCAATACCCACATGACCGGCGAGAACGCTTCTAATCCAACCCGTAAAGCCGACCAGGGTGCGCTGGACCCCAGTGAGGTGGAAACTTTTTTTCAGGAAAACCCCGCTTTCTTTAAGCATCGACCCGACTTGTTAATGGCCCTGGAGCTGCCCCACGGCGGCCCTGGCGCCGTGTCACTGGTAGAGCGGCAGGTCAATTTACTTCGGGAGCGTAATATCGAAATGCGCAGCCGTATTGCGCATCTCTCCGATAGTGCACACCAAAACGACGCACTCTACAAAGCCACGCGGGATACCGTGCTTGACCTACTGGCTTGTCGCGATGCCACTCATCTTGGGTCGCTATTCACGGCAAGTCTACATCGCTACTTTCAAGTCGAATTCTCGGCCCTATTGTGGTTCGACAACGCTGCCAACCTCACGACCCTAAGCGGTGACAGCGACTGCTTGGCTCCCGATCGAGCGAGCCTTGTGCAGCCGCTCATCAAAGGTGGCTCAGCACTGTGCGCGGTGCTGCGACAAGAGGAAATGGTAGCGCTGTTCGGCGCAGCCGCTAGCGACGGCTCTGCGGCACTAGCGCCACTGGTCATCGACGACAACGTGGTTGGGGTCGTAGCGGTTGGTTCCTCTGACCCCCATCGTTACGAGCCAACGGTGGACACCCTGTTCCTACAGCACTTGGCAGAGGTCGTGGTACGCCTGCAGTGTTTGGTGCCCTAAGTCGTTTTGACACCGGCCGTGCGAGACTAATCCGCAACCATGAAC
>PR_CR_10_Liq_1_inCRDRAFT_1000994_pt1 | contig 16713 bp, 12 predicted proteins | sample PRCRCaboRojoPR_3_FD_10241 | JGI IMG/M metagenome (IMG submission 10241)
GCCGACGGCGAGACCTTCGAGGTCACGCTGGCCGGTCACCATGATCTCAAGGAGGAGAACTTCATCCTCTGATCCGGACGCCAATGTCCGCTTGCGGCAGCCGGCCTTCGGGCCGGCTGTTCGCGTTCAGGCTCCGCCGCATGGTCCCGGGTCCATTGGACCTTGGTAGCATCTCCGGTCGGACATAGCGCCGAGGCCGGGCTGTCCGCCCCATGCCATCTTGCCGGTGAAGATCGCCAGGCCCGCGGGGCCGTTCACGGCGCGTGAAATGGAGTGACCAATGTCGGCAAAGCATAGCAAGCAACGTGCAAAGGAGTCGCGGGTGGCGCGGCTGACGGCGGGGATGCGCTCTGCCGCGCTTTTCATTCTCGGCCTGTCCGGGGTCATCAACATACTGGCCCTGACCGGCGCCTTCTACATGATGCAGATCTACGACCGCGCCCTGCTCAGCGGCAGCGTGCCCACGCTGGTGATGATCTCGGTCCTCGCGCTCGGGCTCTACACCTTCCAGGGCGGGCTGGACGTCGTCCGGTCGCAGATCCTTCAGCGGCTCGGCGCGCGGTTCGACCAGCGCGTGGCGCCGGCGGCGCACCAGATGACGCTGGACATGCCGCGCTTCGGTTTTTCGCTGGCCGAGGCGCTGGAACGGGGCCGCTACGTCGACACGCTCCGCGGGTTCTTCTCGGGGCCTGCGCTGGTCGCGCTGTTCGATTTGCCGTGGATGCCGGTGTTCCTGGCGTTCGTCTTCTTCCTTCACCCGTTCCTGGGCGCCCTGACGCTTGGCGGCGCGGTCTTCCTGACCTGCCTGGCCGTGCTTACCGAGCTGCTGAGCCGCAAGGCCAACCGCGAGTCGAACCGCGCCGCGGTCGCGCGCAGCACCGTGGCCGAGGCCAATGCGCGCAATGCGGACGTCATAAAGGCGATGGGGTTTTCCGGGCGCGCGCTCGCGCATTTCCAGAAGGTCAACGACGAGCACCTGCGCCTGAATTCCCGGGCCAGCGGGGTCACCGGCACCGTCGGCTCGATCTCCAAGGTCCTGCGGATGATGCTGCAATCGGCCGTGCTGGGGCTCGGGGCCTACCTGACGATCATGGGCGAGATGTCGGCCGGTGCGATCATCGCGGCGTCGGTGGCCGCGGCCCGTGCACTTGCCCCCATCGACGCCTGCATCGGCAACTGGAAGAACATCATCATGGCCAAGGCGGCCTATGAAAAGGTCAAGGAGACCGTCGCCGCCCTGCCCGACGAGACGCAGCCGATGCAGCTGCCGGACCCGACGGAGCGTTTCGACGTCAGCGGCGTCACCGTCGTCGCGCCGGCCTCGGGCAAGGTTCTTCTGTCGGATATCTCGATCTCGCTCGAGAAAGGGCAGGCGCTTGGCCTGATCGGCCCGAGCGGCGGCGGCAAGTCCTCGCTGATGCGGGCGATGGCCGGGGTCTGGCCGGTCTTGCGGGGGCATGTCCGCATGGACGGCTGCGACCTGACCCAGTGGAGCGAGGACGCCATCGGCCGGTCCTTCGGCTACCTGCCCCAGGACTACACGCTGTTCGACACCAGTATCGCGCGCAACATCTCGCGGCTGGCCGATCCCGATCCCGAGAAGGTCATCGCGGCGGCCAGGGCCGCCGGGGTGCACGAGATGATCACCGCCCTGCCCGATGGGTACGAGACGGATCTCGGGTCGGGCGGTATCAACCTGAGCGGCGGCCAGACCCAGCGTCTCGGCCTAGCGCGGGCGCTCTACGGCGATCCGTTCATCGTCCTGCTGGACGAGCCGAATTCCAATCTCGACGCTGCGGGCGAGCAGGCGGTCAACGCCGCGATCCACGGCATCAAGGAGCGCGGGGGCATCGTCGTGGTGATCGCCCACCGTCCCAGCGCGCTGGAGCATGTCGACCTCGTCGGCGTGATCCAGGGCGGTCAGCTCGTCAATCTCGGGCCGAAGGAAGACGTCATGCGCGTGAAGCCGTCCCGAACCGCGGCCCGGAGTCCGGCCGCCGACGCCAAGCCCAGGACCGAAGTGGCCTGACCCTCGTCCAACCGCGGAGAAAGACCATGATCCCCGTCCATTCCAGAAAGCCGCAGCCGAGCCTTGGCCAGCAACAGCTGGACGCCATGCGCTCGCTGCGCCGCGACGAAGACGAGACGTCCAATCGCAAGGCGTTCGTGCTGCTCGGCTCCATACTTGCCGTGATCGCCTATCTGCGCTCCTTCATCGACCCGGGCGAGGCCTTCGCAAACGCGGCCCGCCCGAAACCGCGCCCCGAGCCCGAGGACAAAGGCGGGGACGCGGTGATCCCCGCAGAGGTCCGCGAGGCCTTCCTCGCCGACGAGCCGACCGGAAGCCTGCCCGGCGACGGTGCCGGCCAAGGCGCCGGTGAGGCAGGGCAGGAAGCGTCCGCCATGACGCAGCGCACGATTCCCGGCAGCGACAACCAAAGCTTCCTGATCGGCGTCGACGATCCGCCCGTCTTCGATTTCTCGGACCTGCCGCCGCCGCCGGACGTGACGGCCCGCCGGGTGCGGCTCGACGGTTTCGACGAGTTCGCCCTGTTCGACCCGGGCGCCGGCGCCTCGGCGTCCGGATCGCGCCCGGTCTCTGCGCCGCCCCCGGCCGCGCGCCCGTCCCGGGGATCGGACGAAGAGGATGGCGGGGTGCCCGGCGGTGACGAGATTCCGGTCCCGCCGCCTGCCAACGACAACGAACCACCGGCGCAGGACGGCGCGGCCGGCGGCGGTGCCACGAAGGACCCGGCGGCGGAACCCGGTCAGGGCGACGATGATGACGCCGGCGGCGCGGGTGCTGCCCCGGGCGCCCAGGGCCCCGAGGCAGGTGAAGACGACGATCCCGACGCGGGGCTCGGCGCCGGCGACTCCGGGGCTGGCGGGGCCGGCGGCGATCCGGGCGCGATCTGCGGTGATGGTGGACATGTCCCGCAAGACCCCGATGACGCGCGCGGCTGCGCCGGCGAAATGCCGCATCACGCCGCCCCGATCACGGGAACGGACGGGCACGATCTCATCCTCGGCACGCCGGGCGACGACGATATCCTGGGCCTTGCGGGCGCGGACCGGATCGATGCCCGCGAGGGAACGAACACCGTTTTCGCCGGCGCCGGCGACGATCACGTCCTTGGCGGTGCCGGGCGCGACATCCTTGCCGGCGGTGCGGGTGACGACACCCTCGTCGCCGAGGCTGGTCGGGACACGCTGATAGGCGGCGCGGGCGACGACCGGCTCTTCGGCGGCGCTGGCGACGACCTCGTGCGCGGCGGCGCCGGAGACGACATCATCCATGACGGGCCGGGGCGCGACACCGTCCTCGGCGACGGTGGCGATGACCATGTCGTCGTCACGGCCGATGCCGACCCGGACGTCTTCCATGGCGGGGACGGGACCGACACGCTGGATCTCTCTTCTGCCGAGGGCCTCGTCCATGTGGACATGGACGAAGGCGTGATCGAGTGGGCGGACGGCAGCGTTGATCTCTTCACCTCCTTCGAACGCTTCGTCGGCATCCCCGGCGGCGAGACCCGCCCGGGCATGGCGGGCCGCGACGAAGACGGACCGGCCTTTCACAAGGTGCTCGGTTTCGGGGTGGGGGATCGCCTGAAGCGCGACGACGACATGATGCGGCTCGACGATTTCTCCGACCCTGCCGGCCCGGCCCACCGGGTGGAGGGATCCGAGCTTGCCGCACGGATCGAGACGATGTCGGGCGCGACTCCCGATCGGCAACCGACCCGGCTGGCCTTCGAGGCACAAGCCGACAAGGCCGTCACGGATCGCCTCTTCGGGGACGATCCGCGCGGCATGAACAAGATCGACATCGAGAGCCGCATCGCCCGCGAGACCGGCGATGACGCGTTCGACACTCTGACCTCTCACCAGGAGTTTGCGGCATGACCGAGAAGAAAGCAGCCAACGGAACCGGCCAGAAAACCTACTCGATCACCGGCCATGTGATCTCCGGCGTGGTGATCTGCGGCCTGCTGGGCGCCGCCGTCTTCGGCTGGGCCGCCCGCGCGGAGCTTTCCGGCGCCGTGGTCGTGCCGGGCGAGGTATCGGTGGACCGCGACCTGCGGGTCGTTCAGCACCGCGACGGCGGCATCGTCGGGGACATCGTCGTGGACGTGGGCGACACGGTCGCGAAGGGTGACGTGCTCCTGCGTCTCGACGACGCGGCGGCGCGCACCGAGAAGGCGATCCTGCACGACAAGATCGTGGAACTGTCGATCCGGCTGAGCCGCCTCGAGGCCGAGCGCGACCTGCACGCGCGTTTCGAGCTGCCGGCTGGGCTCGGGCAGTTCGACGTGAGCGCGGCGGAAATCGCGGCGATCCATGCCGGCGAACGGCGGATCTTCGAAGGTAAGATGGCGTCCTTTACCAGCCAGCGCGAGCAGCTGGAGCTGAGCATCGACCAGGTCAATGTCGAGATCGAGGGGCTGGACTCGCGGCTGGACGCCAAGGAGGACGAAATCGGCCTCGTCTCTGCCGAGAACGCCCGGATCGAATCGCTGACCACGCGCAAGCTCAAGGCACAGAACGCGCTGTTCTCGATCAACCGCGAGCATGTGCGCCTGATCGGCGAGCGGGGCGAGATCGTCTCGGCGCTGGGCCGCGCGCGCAGCCGGGTCAGCGAACTGGAGCTTCAGATCCTGTCGCTGGCCGATACCGTCCGGACGGATGCGCAGCGCGAGATCCGCGAGATCGAGACGAAGCTGTCGGAACTNAACGAGCGGCGCCTGGTGATCGAGGATACGCTCTCGCGCACCGAGATCCGGGCGCNGNNNGNGGGCCGTATCAACGACCTGAACGTCAACTCGATCGGCGGGGTGATCACCCCGGCGCAGGTGCTGGCCACGATCGTTCCGGCGGATGCCGAGCTGGTCTTCAAGGGCCAGGTTCCGGCCGTGCAGATCGAGCAGGTGACCGTCGGCCGCCCGGCCCGGATGCGCTTCCCGGCCTTCGAGCAGAGCAAGACGCCCGAAATCTTCGGCACGGTCGATTACGTCGCGGCGGCCGCCACCACCCCCGAGAAGAACGCACCGGGCGCGGTCTACGCCGTGACCGTCGAAACCCCGGCCGAGGAACTGGCGCGCCTCGGGGGCCGCGCGTTGCGCCCCGGCATGCCGGTGGAGCTTTACATCACCACCGAGGAACGCACCGCGCTCTCCTACCTGGTCAAGCCGTTCCAGGACCAGCTGGCGCGGGCCTTCCGGGAACGCTGAGCCCGATCCGGGCGCCTTCGGGTGCGCCCGGAGGATCCGCCGCACCCTGCACATGACCCACGAACCGGACACGCGGAGCGACAGGAATGATGAACACGAAAGATCCCGAAGACGCCCGCGAAACCGGGGAGGCGCGGCGGGAAGAGGCGCAGGACAGGCGCGAGGCGGCGCGAGAAGCCGCGGCCGAGGCTGCGGAGCGCGCCCGTGAGATGGCAGCCGAACGCCGCGAGGCCGCACGCGAGCGCTGCGAGGAAGATGCCGGATCGGCGGTGCTGCCGGGACTGCGCCAGGACTACGATGTCCTGTTCGACGGCGAAGATCTCGCGGCCCGCAACCGCTTCACCGGTGTGGAAACAGGGCTGGAGGACATCGCGACGCTGCGTTTCGACGACATCTCGGTCACGCGGTCCGCCCTCTTCGAGACCCTGTCCGCCGAGACCGTCCTGGTCGCGACCGGCGGGCCGGGACAGCTCCAGGTCAACACGCCGGATCCGACGCCCAGCGTTCTCTGGGACCAGGTCGTGCAGGCCGTCGTCGCGGAACTCGCGGTCGGCCCCACGCTGGCCGCCCGGAGCTACGCGCTGTTGCACACGGCCATCTACGACGCCTGGGCGAGCTTCGACGCCGACGCCGCCCGCGTATCGATCGACATCGAGGGCGACAACATTCGGTTCGCCGATCCCGAGCCGGAGATCCAGGAAGCGGCGATGCACGTCGCCGCCCATCATGTTCTGACCGCGCTCTTTCCCGAGAAGGCGGGCGTTTTCGATACCGTTCTCGCGCGGCGCCTCGACCTCGACGAGGTTCCGGTCACGGCGGCCGCGGCCGGCATGGATGCGGCCGAGGATCTGCTCCACTACCGGGCCGGAGAACTGGCGCGCGCCGCGGATACGGCCGATGCCTACAGCCCGGTGAACGCCGGACCGGACGCCGAGCGTGTCGATATCGCGCGCTGGACGCCGGTTCCGCAGGGCGTCCTGTCGGACACGCCGGACGAGCTTCAGACCTTCCTGACGCCGGAGTTCCGCGTGCTCGAAGGCTTCGGGCTGCCGGAACGCCCGGATGGGACCACGGATTTCGAGGCCACGCGCCCCGAAGGCCCGGAACCCTTCTTCACCACGGCGCAGCAGGGCGCGTCGCTCGACGTCGAGGCGCGCACCGTGACCCTGGCCGCCGAAGCCGAGATCGCGGGCCGGGCCTATGCGGCCGGCGAGACCGTCGCCGTCGACAAGGCCCTGATCGGGCCGGTCATCAATCCCGATTTCATCCGACAGGCCGAAGACATCGTCGCGGCCAGCGCCGGGCTCACCGAGCGCGAGAAGCTCGTCGCCGAGTTCTGGGAAGACGGCAAGGGCACCTCTTTCCCGCCGGGCACCTGGATGACCTTCGCCCAGTATGTCTCGGAGCGTGACGATCACGGCATCGCCGAGGACGCGCTTCTCTTCATGACGATGGGCAATGCCGTCTTCGATGCCGCGATCGCGACCTGGGACGCCAAGGTGCATTTCGATTATGCCCGCCCGGTCACGGTGATCCGCGATCTCGGCGCGCTCGGGCTGATCGGGGAGCCGGGCACGGACGCGCTGACCGGCGAGACCGGCTACGTGATCGAGGCCTATGCCGGGCTCGATCCCGAAACCGGCGAGAGCCTGGGTACGCGAACGATCCTCGCCGAGAACTTCATCACCTACCAGCTGCCCGGGGGCGAGTTCTCGCCGCCCTTCGCGGAATACACATCCGGCCACAGCACGTTTTCCGCGGCCGGGGCCGAGGTGCTGCGCGCCTTTACCGGCTCGGACAGCTTCGGGGCCTCCGTCACGCTGGCGCCGGGCACGAGCGACTTCGACCCGGCCCTGCCGGCGCAGGAAACGATCTTTGCCTGGGACACGTTTTCCGAGGCGGCCGAGGGCGCCGGCCTGTCGCGGATCTACGGCGGCATCCATTTCGAGGACGGCGATCTCGACGGGCGCGCGACGGGCGAGACCTATGGTGCGGATGCCTACGACCTGGGCACACGCTTCGCGGAGGGAGACATCACCGATGCCGATCGCCCCTTCTTCGAGGAGTATTTCGTCCTTTAGCGTCGATGCCGCCCCGGCCGGGGCATGGGGTCAGGCGAGGGTCCAGAGCTGGAACAGAAGCCCGGCCGTGAATGCCCCCGATAGCGAGAGCGCGAGGTAAAGCAGGAAGACGCGCGGCTTGATCAGCGCCCAGACGGCGATGGCGGCGGGCAGCGATGTCACCCCGCCGGCGACGAGAAAGGCAAGACCGGCCCCGTGCGCCATGCCCTGGTCGATCAGCCCGCCGACCAGCGGCAGCGCCGCGTAGCCGTTCAGGTAGGCGGGCACACCCACCACCGTGCCGAGCGCGATCGGCGCCAGGCCCTTGCCGCCCAGGACGGAGGTTACCGTCTCGGCCGGGATGAAGGCGAGCATCAGGCTTTCCAGCAGGAAGGCGAGCGTCAGCCACTTGGCCAGGAACAGCGTGACGCTCAGTGCCTCGCGGCCGAATTTCGCGCGCCGGTCCGCGTGGGCCCAGAAGCGCCAGACAACCGGCTTGGGATCGTGGATCTTGCGCCCGCCGCAACCGCCGTTGCCGATGCCCGGACGGAGCGGATCGGAGAGCCCGCCATGCGCCGACAGCAGGTGCACCGCCCAGCCGCCGAACAGGCCGAGCCCGACAGCGGCCAGCGTCTTGGCGACGGCGAATTCCAGGCCGAGCACCCCGGTCGTCAGGACGAACATCGACGGGTCCATGACCGGCGAGGCCAGCCAGAACGCCATCACCGCCGAGAGCGGCACGCCCATGGCCAGGAGCGCTGCGATCAGCGGGATCACCCCGCAGGAGCAGAACGGCGAAAGCCCGCCGGCCAGCGCGGCCAGCAGGATCATCATCGCCGGCGCCCCCGTGAAGGCCCGGGCGATCAGGTTGTCCGCCCCGGTCGCCCCGGCCCAGGCCGCCAGCAGGATCGACAGCACCAGGAAGGGGGCCGTGTCCAGCAGGGACCGTGTCGTGAAGACGAGCGAGTCGCGCGCCTGCGCGGAGTCGAGTACCGCGACCGCGGCGAGGATCAGGGCCGAGGCCATCCAGACACGATGGTCGCGCCACAGAGACCGCAAGACCAGTGCGGGCCGGGTCGCGACGAGGCTTGTATCGGTCATTTGCAAAGCTCCGGCATCTTGATCGTGTCTGGGCGAGGGGCCCGGTGCGTGCGGGTCATGTTGCGGACTCTTCCGTCGCGACCCGGACGCCTACGCAGCATTCCGCGGTCAGGAAGGTCAGAACCCGCGTTATGGCGGGGTAGTCGGCGCGGTTGAAAACCTCGCGCCCGCGCTTTTCCTGGATCACCAGCCCGGCATCCACCAGCGTCGAGAGATGATGGGCCAGCGTCGAGGCGGGCAGCCCGAGATGCGCGCCGATATCGCCGACGCGCAGCCCCTCGGCACCCGCCTTGACCAGAAGGCGGAAGATCGACAGGCGGGCATCATGGCCGAGAGCGGCAAGCGCGCGGGCGTTGGGACTGGTCATGCTCATGGGTCCAATATAACCAGAAAACTAGTTTTGTAAATGTTTTCGAATCACATCGTCAGGTGCGCGCCCGGCCCGGCGGCGTCCAGCCGCGAAGATCGGGCCGTGGGCCGCGGTCCGGCGTTATATCTAAAGGTCAAAGGCCGAGGCTTCATAAAACTGTTACAAAAGTTTTACAAAAGGTAAGCGCAGCCGATCTAGTCACCGCAGCGAGGGCACGGCTCGCGTGCCCCGGACCCGAAAACTGAGGAGCGAACGAATGTCTTTCGCAAAAACCACCGCGTCTGCCCTTGCTATCGCGGCCGTCTCGGCCACCGCCGCCGCGGCTCGTGACAACGTCCAGGTCGCCGGTTCGTCCACCGTGCTGCCCTACGCATCCATCGTCGCCGAAGCCTTCGGCGAGAACTTCGAATTCCCGACCCCCGTCGTCGAATCGGGCGGGTCGTCCGCCGGCCTCAAGCGCTTCTGCGAAGGCGTCGGCGAGAACACCATCGACATCGCCAACGCGTCGCGTGCCATCCGGTCCGGCGAAGTCGAGACCTGCGCCGCCAACGGCGTGACCGACATCATCGAGGTCCGCATCGGCTATGACGGCATCGTCTTCGCCAGCCAGATCGACGGGCCGGCCTTCACCGCTTTCGAGCCCTCCGACCTGTTCAACGCCCTTGGCGAGAAGGTCCTGGTCGACGGCGAGCTCGTCGACAACCCGCACAACACCTGGGCCGACTTCAACGCCGACCTGCCGGACGTTGAAATCGCCGCCTTCATTCCGGGCACCAAGCACGGCACCCGCGAAGTCTTCGAAGAGAAGGTCCTGCTGCAGGGCTGCGAGGACACCGGCGCCATGGAAGCCATGATGGCGGCCGGCATGTCGGAAGACGACACCGAGGACGCCTGCATGGCGGTGCGCGCCGACGGCAAGTCGGTCGACATCGACGGCGACTACACCGAGACGCTGGCTCGCATCGACTCCAACCCGAACGGCGTCGGCGTCTTCGGCCTGGCGTTCTACGAGAACAACACCGACACGCTGAAGGTCGCCACCATGGGCGGCATCGCGCCGTCGACCGAGACCATCGCCTCGGGCGAGTACCCGGTTTCGCGTCCGCTGTTCTTCTACATCAAGAAGGCGCATATCGGCGTGATCCCCGGCCTGAAGGAATACGCGTCCTTCTTCGTCTCCGACGAGATCGCCGGCCAGGGTGGCCCGCTCGCCAACTACGGCCTCGTGCCCGATCCGGAACTGGGCGACACCCAGGCGAAGATCGAGAACGAAGTGACGATGAGCGAAGAGTAATTTCTCTCTCGCGGTGGGGGCGGCGGTTGCCGCCCCCATTCCCTTTTAGGTTCTTTCAACTCTCGACGGAGCGGATATGCCCTTATTCTGGCTGATCCTGATCGTGCTCGCCTTGGCGGCGGCGGGATATGTCGCGGGGCGACGGCGGGCGCTGGCCAGTGCCGGCGGCAGCAGCCATGGGCTTCATTCGCTACCGTCCTATTACGGTTCCAACGTTGCGCTGTCGGCCCTGGTGCCGGCTTTCGCGATCCTGGTGGGGTGGCTTCTCGTCCAGCCCCTGGTCATCGAGAACAGCGTCTCGGGAATGATCCCGGAGCGCGCCATCGACGAGGGCAGTTCGCTCAGCCTGGTCATGAGCGATGTGCGCCGGGTGGCCGACGGGCTCGACACCGCCGTCGCACAGGGCGCGATGACCCCGGAAGAGGCCGGCTCGATCCGTAGCGAATTCACGGATGTGCGGGAACGGCTGGGGGCGGTCGGCGTGGCGCTCGGCTCCGACGTCGGCCCCGAGGTTCTGCGCGCCGCGCAGCGCTACCGCGCCATGAGCTCCACCGGCAACCTGCTGATGACCCTCGCGGTTCTCGGCGCGGCCGTTGGCGGCTTCGGTTTTTCCTATATTCGCACGCACCGCGATTTCCGTGCGCGCAACGTGGTCGAGGCCGGTGTGCGGCTTCTGCTGCTTTTCGCCGCGTCCATCGCCATCCTGACCACGCTGGGCATCATCCTGTCGCTGATCTTCAACACGATCGAGTTCTTCAAGCTCTGGCCGCCTGCCGAGTTCTTCCTCGGCACCACCTGGCAGCCCAGCTTCGGCGGCGGCTCCGAACTGGGCGTCCTGCCCCTGCTCTGGGGTACGTTCTACATCTCGCTGATCGCGCTGGCCGTCGCGGTGCCCATCGGCCTTTTCGCGGCGGTCTACCTGTCGGAATACGCCTCGAAGCCGGTGCGCGCCTTCGCAAAGCCGATGATCGAGGTGCTCGCCGGTATCCCGACCATCGTCTACGGTCTCTTCGCCCTCCTGACGGTCGGGCCGATGCTGATGGCGGTCTTCGGCCGCGACGGGCTAGGCTGGATGCAGGCCGGCACCGCCGTGATGACCGCCGGGCTGGTCATGGGCATCATGCTGATTCCCTTCGTCAGCTCGCTCAGCGATGACATCATCAACGCCGTGCCGCAGGCGATGCGGGACGGGTCTTACGGGCTGGGCGCCACCAAGTCCGAGACCGTGCGCCAGGTGGTTCTGCCCGCCGCGCTGCCGGGCATCGTGGGCGCGATCCTGCTGGCTGCAAGCCGCGCCATCGGCGAGACGATGATCGTCGTGCTGGGCGCCGGCGCCGCGGCGCGACTCAGTCTCAACCCCTTCGACGCCATGACGACGGTGACCGCCAAGATCGTCAGCCAGCTGACGGGCGATGCCGACTTCGCCTCGCCGGAGGCGCTGGTGGCCTTCGCGCTGGGCATGACGCTCTTCGTCATCACGTTGGGGCTCAACGTTCTGGCGCTCTACATCGTGCGCAGGTACCGGGAGCAATACGAATGACCGACGCCACCGCTTCCAACGCGGCGCCCGACGCCCCGCGCAAGGGCTCGCTCCTGGATCAGGATGACCGCACGCGGCGCCGCAACGCGGCCGAAGCGCGCTTCAAGGCCTACGGGATCGCCGCCGTCGGCGTCGGCCTCGTCTTCCTGATCGCGCTGGTCAGCGCCATCATTTTCAACGGGGTGGGCGCGTTCCAGCAGACCTTCGTCGATGTCGAGGTCTATCTCGACCCCGAGAAACTCGACAAGCAAGGCAACCGCGACCCTGCCGACCTGCGCAAGGTCTCGACCTTCGGCTACAAGCCGCTGATCCGCGAGGCGGTTTTCGCCAAGGTGCAGGAGCTGGGCATCGAGACCGAGATCGAGAGCGCAAACGAGGTCGAGGCGCTTCTCTCGGCAAGCGCGCCGGCGCAGGTGCGCGATTTCGTCATCGCGAACCCCGACAGGCTCGGCGATACCGTGGCCTTCAAGATGCTCGCGTCCAGCCGGGTGGATGGCTACCTCAAGAACCGGGTCACGCGCGACTCCATCGCCCGCGACAAGAACATCGACGCCGTGCATCTCGACCTGACCGATGCGCTGCGCGACGCGGGCGTGGTGGAAAAGACCTTCAACCTGTCCTTTATCACCGGGTCCGACGCCTCCGAGAGCCGGGCGGAACAGGCCGGGCTGGGCGTATCGATGCTCGGCTCGTTCTTCATGATGCTGGTGGTGCTGGGACTCAGCCTTCCCATCGGCGTCGCGGCCTCGATTTATCTCGAGGAGTTCGCGCCGCAGAACAAGTTCACCGACCTGATCGAGGTGAATATCTCGAACCTGGCGGCCGTGCCGTCGATCGTGTTCGGTATCCTGGGCCTCGCGGTGTTCATCCAGTTCATGCACCTGCCGCAATCCGCCCCGCTGGTGGGCGGACTGGTGCTGACGCTGATGACGCTGCCCACGATCATCATCTCGACACGCGCCTCGCTGAAATCGGTTCCGCCCTCGATCCGCGACGCGGCGCTCGGGGTCGGCGCCTCCAAGATGCAGGCCGTGTTCCACCACGTTCTGCCGCTCGCGATGCCGGGCATCCTGACCGGCACGATCATCGGCCTGGCACAGGCGCTGGGCGAGACCGCGCCGCTGCTGCTGATTGGCATGGTGGGCTATATCGCGACGAACTATCCGGACGGGCTCGCCTCGGGCTTTCTCGATCCGAACTCGGCCATGCCGGCCCAGATCTACGAATGGGCCAAGCGCGCCGACCCGGCCTATTACGAGCGCGCCTGGGGCGGTATCATCATCCTGCTGGTCTTCCTGCTGACGATGAACATCGTGGCCATCATCCTGCGCCGCCGTTTCGAGCGCCGCTGGTAACTCGAAGAGAAGGACCCGGCGATGAAAGATTTGCGAACCACGGAGCAAGAAATGACCGCAGAGCTGAAGATTACGGCCCGGGACGTCCAGGTCTTCTACGGCGACACGCACGCGATCAAGGACGTGTCGGTCGATATCGAGGACAAGACGGTCACCGCCTTCATTGGGCCGTCGGGCTGCGGCAAGTCGACTTTCCTGCGCTGTCTGAACCGGATGAACGACACCATCGACGTCGCTCGGGTCGAGGGCGACATCCTGCTCGACGGCGAGGACATCTACGACAAGAAGGTCGACCCGGTGCAGCTGCGCGCCAAGGTCGGCATGGTGTTCCAGAAGCCGAACCCCTTCCCGAAGTCGATCTACGACAACGTCGCCTACGGCCCCAAGATCCACGGCATGGCCAGGAACAAGGCGGAGCTTGACGAGATCGTCGAGACCGCGCTGCGCCGGGCCGCGCTGTGGGACGAGGCGAAGGACCGGCTCGACGCGCCCGGCACCGGGCTCTCGGGTGGGCAGCAGCAGCGCCTGTGCATCGCGCGGGCCGTGGCGACGGCGCCCGAGGTGCTGCTCATGGACGAGCCCTGCTCGGCGCTCGACCCCATCGCGACCAGCCAGGTCGAGGAGCTGATCGACGAGTTGCGGGCGAACTACTCGGTCGTGATCGTGACCCACTCGATGCAGCAGGCCGCGCGGGTCAGCCAGAAGACGGCCTTCTTCCACCTGGGCAATCTCGTCGAATACGGCGAGACCGGACAGATTTTCACAAACCCCGAGGATCCGCGCACGGAGTCCTACATCACCGGCCGGATCGGCTGAGGGAGCCCCCGATGATCGAGCAAGAACATATTTCCTCGGCCTATGACCGCGACCTGGAGGGCATCCAGGCGCTCATCATGAAGATGGGCGGCATGGTCGAGACGGAAATCGCCGAATCCGCCAAGTCGCTCGAATTGCGCGACGAGGAACTCGCGCGCAAGGTCGTGCAGAGCGACCGTCAGGTCGATTCGCTCGAAGAGCGCGTGGACGAGGAAGCCGCCCGCCTGATCGCGCTGCGCCAGCCCGCCGCCTCGGACCTGCGCACGATCCTGTCGGTGATGAAGATCGCCGCGAATCTCGAGCGGGTCGGGGACTATTCCAAGAACATCGCCAAGCGGACCTCGGTGCTGGTGCAGATGGCGCCGGTCGAGGGATCCTCTGGCGCGCTGCGCCGGCAGGCCAAGGCCGTCGAGCTGATGCTGCGCGACGCGCTCGACGCCTATATCCACCGCGACGTGGCGCTGGCCCAGGACGTGCGCGACCGCGACCGCGAAGTCGACCAGATGTACAACTCGCTCTTCCGCGAGTTCCTGACCCACATGATGGAAGACCCGCGCAACATCACCGCCTGCATGCACCTGCACTTCATCGCCAAGAATATCGAGCGCATGGGGGACCATGTGACCTCCATCGCCGAGCAGGTGATCTACCTCGTCACCGGCGAGAAGCCGGATGTCGAGCGCGCCAAGGGCGACAAGACCTCCAGCACGATCTTCGAGCCGGACCTGCGGGACGACGAGGGAGATGACTAATGTCCCCGGCTTCCATTCCGATGGTTCTGGTGGTCGAAGACGAGCCGGCGCAACGCGAGGTGCTGGCCTACAACCTGGAAGCCGAGGGCTTTCGCACCGCGAAGGCCGAGAACGGCGAGGAGGCGCTGCTGCTCACCGAGGAGGAGGCGCCGGACCTGATCGTTCTGGACTGGATGCTGCCCAACGTCTCGGGGATCGAGGTCTGCCGACGGCTGAAGACCCGGCCCGAGACCCGGAACATCCCGGTGATCATGCTCTCGGCGCGCTCCGAAGAGGTCGACCGCGTGCGCGGTCTGGAGACCGGCGCCGACGACTACGTCGTCAAGCCCTACTCCGTGGTGGAGCTGATGGCGCGGATCCGCGCGCAGCTGCGGCGCACGCGGCCCGCCGCCGTCGGGCAGAAGCTGACTTTTGACGACATCGTGCTCGACGCCGAGCAGCACAAGGTGTTCCGCGGCGACGAGACGCTGAAGCTCGGCCCGACCGAGTTCCGGCTACTCGCCGCCTTCATGGAAAAACCGGGGCGCGTCTGGTCGCGTGAGCAGCTGCTCGATCGTGTCTGGGGGCGGGACATCTACGTGGATACGCGCACGGTCGATGTCCATATCGGCCGCCTGCGCAAGGCGCTCTGCCAGCATGGCGGCACCGACCCGGTCCGCACCGTGCGCGGCGCGGGTTACGCTTTGGGGTAGCGGATTTCGAAAGGCCGGGTGACCGGCGCCGCCTGGGGCCCGCGTTCACGCTAACTCTTTTTTAGGGTTTGACCCTTCCTAGACCTCTGATATCATCTCGATCGGGGTGCTGGGACGTCGCAGCGCGCGCGGACGCGCGTGTCACCGCCGACAATCGGTCGTCTTTTGAAAGTTTGCACGTCTCGACACAACCGCTTTGCGGGTGCTGGGGGGTGTCCGGGGGCGTAATGCGCTAAGACGCGCGAGGTACTGCCACACGGGCACAAGACGTGCCGTGCGGTCAGTGCGCGGGGTGAGTGGTGTGAATGGCGTATCGCATCATCGGCAAACCCACCTCGTTGGGGGGTGGCGGAGAGACCTATCAGGTCGGCGGCCTGTTCGGCTCGGCCATCGTGGCCCTGCCCGACATCGACGGCGACGGGCTGACCGACCTGGCCATCGCCGCCGTCTTTGACAATTACCCCGAAGGCTCGAACATCGGAACGGGCAGCGTTTACATCATCTCCTCTTCCGATCTGCTGGCTGCCGACCGGGGCGCGCAAAGCATTCAGGTCAGCGCGCTTTGGGGCGAACCCGACAGCTGGCGCATCGACGGCGCCGAGCCCTATGGATTTTTCGGCGTCGAGCTGGCCGCGGGCCTTGGCCCGGATGGGGTGACGCTGCTGACCGGGGCGAGTGGGTTCGGGTCCCACCTTGATCCGGGCCGGGCGTATCTCTTTTCGCTCGACGCGATCAACGCGGCGGCTGGCCCTGATGGTATCGCCTCTGTCGCCGAGGTTCTGAGCCAAACCGGCGCCCATGTGCTGGCCGGCACCAAGGAAGTTCCGGCCTTCGGAACTGCTGGCCGGGGGTTCGGCGAACACGTCACCTATGGCGCCGATAGTGTTGGAGACGATCAAGCCGACTTTCTGGTTTCCGGGCAATGGGACGTTCCGTTCACGGCAACGCAAGATCAGTCGCATGTCTATCTCGTCGCCTCATCCGACCTTTCGGGGCCCCAGAGCGAGCTTGCCGATCTGCTTGAGGGAAGCGGCGAGTCGTATCTGTTCACGTATGATTTCGGCCTGCAGAGCGGTTCGGATGGAACAGCTTTTGGTAGGCGGATCGTTCCGGAAACCGCGTTCATCGACGATCTCGATGGCGACGGGAAGGCCGAGATTCTGATTGCCCAGCTTCGCCAGCCCGAGGCCGACAGGCCCACAGGCATCAGCCTGACCGAGGCCGCCTTCATCGTGTCAAGCGGCGATCTGGCCGCGCTTGACCCCAACGGTGACCGCGTGATCGCGCTTGAAGACATTGCCCGTGGCCAAAACAGCTACAAGATTGACTGGAATGACCCAACTGCCCAAGTGAACTACGGCGTCTCTTCGCTGGGCGATATTGATGGCGATGGGCGCGGCGAGATCGCGCTGACGGCTCTGCAGGCCCAAAACTGGTCTGTCGTGCCCGATCCGGGGCCGGGCGCGCTGGGCCCCGCGGGCCAGCGCTCGGATGTTGTCTAT
>PR_CR_10_Liq_1_inCRDRAFT_1000995_pt1 | contig 16702 bp, 4 predicted proteins | sample PRCRCaboRojoPR_3_FD_10241 | JGI IMG/M metagenome (IMG submission 10241)
AGAGGTTGTCTGGACTTAAGTGCTTTTTTCACGGCAGAAGCGGCTTGGTTTATTAGTGAGTTTTCGTGCTCAACAGCTTGGATTATCCAGTTGTCCATTGTCTTGAAAATCAAGTTGTACTTTTGTTTAAACTCTGAAATAATAGAGTTAGCCCATTTTTCTAGTTGGTTAATTCGGAACTCTAGGAGTTTGTTGGTAGTTTCGAAAGTACCACTGACTTTGCTCTTTGCAGTAAGTATTAAGTGTTCTAGTGCTGGACAAGTACCTGACTCTTCAAGGCCTTTTTTCCAGTTGATTTTTAATTCAGGAGTTTCTAGTTCTTGGAACTCTTTGCCTTGAGTTAAGTGTTCAAACCTGCCTAGTAAGTTAACTACTTGGGAGTACTTTTCGAGTTCAACAAGTAAAAACTGTCTGGTGAACTTAACTACTACTTTGATTTCTTGGGACATAGGGTAGGTTTCTGAAAGGTTTTCTAAGTACTGGATGTTTTCTTCTTTCCTTTGGTCAATAATGTCCCACAAGTTGTCTAGTAACTCTTCAATGCTACTTTCAATTTGGTTTTCTTCTTCCTTAGTTAAAATGCTTCTGTGGGCCATGAAAGAGTTGTACTCACTTAAGAAGTTCCTGAAGTAGTTGCTTTTCTGGTCGTCTCTCACTAAGAACTTTCTGAAGTTTTCAGCAGTGCCAAAGAGTGAGTTTGAAATTCTGTTCCACTGAATGTCTAGTAAACTTAAGTACTTACTTAGTTCTTTGTAGTAGTTTTCTTTGATGTTTTCCCAGTAACTAAAGAGTTCCTGTGCTTGTTCTTGAGTCACTTTTTCTGGTTCAGAGTTTTTTTCAGTGCCACAAGCGTTCTTAACTTCAATGGTTTTTTCTAGTTTGTTAAGGATTACTTCTGTTACCTCTTCTACAGGTTTGTTGGCGTCGAAAAACAGCAACTTTTCAAAGTCCTTTATCCCAAACTCACTAAACCACCTATAAAGAAGTTCTTTATGTTCAAGCGCTTGGTTGAATTCCTCAGAAAGTTCTTCAGAAGTGGGGCTTTCAATGACTTTGCACTTGTCTAAAATCTTCTCAGGCGGAGGGTTAACACTTAAGCTGTAAATATTGCCTGAATTGTCTATTCTGCGCTCAGAAGCCCTTTGAAGAACTGTTTCTAAAGGCACATCTAGCCAAATCACTAAATCCCAAAAGGTTCTGAAGAGCTTGACTTCTGGGTTTTGTTTAACTGAAGGTTTTGCTAGGGGCAGTGCTTCTCTTTTTTTCTTAGAAGCTTTTGACTCTTCTAGGTCTTCTGGGTGCACAAAAGCACTTAAAGTCTTTTCTAAAGCTTTGGCTTCGCCTAAAGTTTTGGGGTAATCAACTAAACTGAACCCTTGGCACTTAACTTCTTCCTTTTTGCTGGACTTTTTAACTTCTTCTTCTTGTTTGGGTTCGTCTCCAAACACACCTCTGATTTTTGCTCTGAAAAGTTTAGCTTTGCCTTCAGGNGTTTCAAAGTCCTCTTCCAAGGCAGCTTCTTTAAACACTTCAGGTTCTTCTTCAGTTGGTTTTTTCTTCTTGTCTTCTGGTTCGTTTTTTTTCTGAACTATTTTGTGGGCTTCTTCGACTATCGACTTCATTTCAAAGAGTTTCAGTCCGTAGACTTCTTGGACCTTTTTCAACTGAGTTTTTTTACCAGAAAAAGTGGGTCCTAGGATTAGAACTTTAAGGGGCAAGTAGTGAGGACCTTCTGGCATGCTAGGAAGGGGCTCAGGAGGAAAGGATGTGTCTATAAGGATTTCTAGTGTATCTCCTAAGTAGTCGTCGTTGGGTATGCTGCCTTCCCACTTGTTTCTGGATTCTAAGTACTCATTAAGTAGTTCTTGGGTGTCACTGGTTCTTTTAACTGTTTCTGACTCAAAGCTTTCGTTTTCTTCTGGTTGCTCTATTGGCACTTCTATTTCGTCTGCATTAGGAGAAAAGCCCTTCCTGAACATGTCCATCCAGTTATTCCAGGTTTCTTCGGGGATTTTGTTCTGGAGCTTAAGGCACTCTTCAGTTTCTTCTTGGATGTCCAAAATGACTTCTAGTACTTTTTTGCAGAGTTCTTGATGCTTGGTGAACTTAGCTTTTCTTTCCTGGATTTTTTGGTGTTTAACTTGGAACTTAGAAACTGAGTTGACTTCTTTTTTCTTTTGTAGGCTGAGCTGAGTGATTTCTTCTTGGCGTTTGGTTTCTAGTTCTGCCCATTGCTGGTTGGCTTTAACAGCAATGTCTTCTAGGGCCATCAAGGACTGGTCAGTTTCTTTGACTTTTTTAAAGAACTTAAAAACCTTTGCAAACGCGTAACTATTTACTGAGTAAAAGACCTTAGCGAGTTTGTGGTGGATGTCTGAAGAAGCGTTTCTTTGGGAGTCTAGCTTTTTAGTTTTGAGTTGTTCAACTGTTTGTCTGCGGAGTCTGGCTTCTTTTTCTTTGAGTGCTTGTAAGTTCTTAGTTTTGTTTTCTTTTATAGTGGCCATGGTGGCTGCAGCTTCGGCTTTTAGGTTTTGGTTCTTTTTCTTTTTAGTGCTTTCGTCAGGCACGTGGTCTATTCCTAGCCTGATTAAGTTTTTTTCGAACTCTTCAATTCCTTCAAACACTTCGGTTTTTTCCATTTATCAGTTAGATTACTCCTTTTTCGAACTCACAAAGGAGAAAAGGTCCATAGTTCCTGACCTAGAAGCCGGCTGTGAAGAACCCACAGAAGAAGGTCCTTCCATTCTGGCCTTTTTCCTTTCTTCCCTTGCTTTGTTTGCCTTTTCCACGTCTAAGTTAACTACGTTCTGAGGCACTCCTCGGTTAACTGGGGGTAGACTTGCACCTTTGTCGTAGTCTTCTAAGATCTTAAGTAGTTTGTTTTTAAGTTGAGTTAACTGAGTTTCGAACTCGTCTATTTGCTTGGTTTGTTCTACAATAGTTCTTTCAAGGGAGTTGTACTGCTTAACTATGTTGCCTCCTGGCTGAGTAATTGAGTCAAAGATGCCTTTGAAAGTCTTCATGATGGGGTGACTCCTAGGCAGGGAAGAGTTCATTTCAGGATTAATGGCTGCAGGGTCTAGAGTTCCGTCTTCTTGGATGTAATGGGGAGGGATTTCTCCTCTGATTACTTTTTCAGCAAGTTCTAAGTTGCCGGCTTCTTCACAAGCTATGATGGCTTGAAGTTTAGGAAAGATAGAAGCTATTTGGGAACTGCCTTTTCTGCGTTCTTCTCTTTTGTTCATGATAGTTCTCAGAATTGCTGACTTCCAAAGCATCCTGGGGTTCACTTGGGCTTGGTTCTCTACTTTGTAGTCCAGCAAGTCGAAAGGCCGCAGGGTTTCTTTGTTTTGGAGTCCAAGTTTGACTTTGTCAACTACTTTTTTGAAGTCAGGATGGTCTTTGAATAGGACCTCTAACTGTTCTAAGTTAAGAGCATAAATAGTGGTGGTTTTAGTGGCTTTGCACTGGAGTTGGTGAGGGTCTCTTGTAAGTGCAAAGTTGGGGTAAAGCAAAGCACCCTCTTCTAAGTATTCCAAAATAATTTCTTGTGGGTAGTCCCCTACTAAGCAGGTCTGTGCAGGGACTTCGTCCTGCAGACGAACACTTCCAGAAACTCCTTGTTCGTTAAATACAGGAACTACTTCAGCTTTGCTTTTGAGCCCTTCGAGTTCTTTAACATCTAACTTAAAGCTTTGGAAGTCTGAGAGTTCGCTGTTCTTTTTGGGTATTTTGGGAGGACTTTCCATGTCTCTGAAGCCTGCTTGTTTTTTAAGCATGTGGATGTGCTTTTCGTTGATGGTAACCGACAGTTCAAGTTCTCCTTCAGCTACTAAGTATATTGTTGAAGAAATGTCTCCAGGTTTAAACAAGTACCCTCCTTTTTCTACCTTAATCACTTCCATGAAGTAAACCAACTCACTGAAAACGTCACTCGGTAGCCTTTCTAAGTATTGGGCGTTTTCTAGTGAGTCCATCAAGAACTTTTTCCAGGGGTCGTTGTACTCTTTGGTGCAGTCCCTGAGTTTTTTTTCTAGGTGGTGGAAAGCGGATTTCAGACTTTCGTAGTCCTTTCGTGAGAGTTCAGCTATAGTGGTGTAGCCAATCCCTATAACAGTTGCTGTTCTCGGAGTGTTGTAGACCAAAGCAATTTCACCAAACTGCGCTCCTGGGTACAAGTAAACCCAGTTGTGTTTCTTTTTGTACCGGTCAGTTACCTGCACTTGGACTTCTCCGTTCACCAAAAAGTACAGAGAGTCCCCTTCAGAACCTTCTATGATGATTTCTTCTTCTGGCTTTGCAAACTTATTGTTGAGTTTGTGCACAAGCATTTTAGTCAGTCGGCTTTCAGACTTAAGTACCTCGTTCATCGAAATGATAGGGTCGTAAATGCAGGCAGAGACTTCTTGCTGCAGTGAAGGCGAAATGAACTTTTGGAAAGTTTCGTACTCTTCTTGGGCACTCAAAGAAGACTGAGTAGAAGTAATGTAGTCTAGTATTTTGTTAGTGAGTTCCTGAGGAAGTTTCATGTTGTGCATAGTAGTTAAAGCCCCGTCCAGGATTTCTTGGAACTGGGTTTGTCTTCGGTTCAAGTTAGACATCAACACTGCCATTTCACCAAACAGCACCGCAGTAATCAAAGCACCTGCAATGAACATAATACTTGCAAAAAACGCCTGGAAAGCATTCCGAGGACCCACTTCGCCCCCTACCAGCAGCCAAACAGCGTGGTAGAAGCAAGTGAAGTATTGCCTCCAAATGCCTTCTTGGTAAAGGGTAGTTGTGCCCGTCAAAAAGTCAGGAACAGGAATCCACTCTTCTTCAGAACGCACTATAACGAACCACAGACAAGCAGAGCAGTGGACCCACATAAACAAGTACAGAGTCAACTGCAGCAACTTCATAGTGGCTTTGACGTCATCCCTAGTCCTAGAGAACCGAATGATTCTTCCCAGTCTTAGGATCCTGACGAGTTTAAGTAAGTCAGAAAGTTGAATGATCTCTATTTCTTCCGTTGCCTGTGAAAACAGCACAATGAAGTTGTCGATAGGAATAGAAGCCACTAAGTCCAGCCAGAAGTTGCCTCTTAAGTAACTCTTGGTGATTTTTTTGTGGTCTAGCACTTCGTCTCCGTTTCTGTCGATGTAAGTCGTGAAGAAGTTCAAAACTACGTCAGCTAAAAAAACTACGTCAATCAAGGTGTTTATGACTATAAACTCAACTCCAGTGCCTCTGTAGAAAGCAATGAAGAAAGGAATCGTAAAGCAGTTATACAAAGCCAAGATCATAGTTAGGAGATCCCACTTTGTACGGAAAGGACGGGTGATTCTGATTAATTTGGTGTTGACTTGATCTTCAGTTTCAAACTGGGCTTCTGGGATCTCTTCGGTCTCTAAAGACTGGTCTGACAAAAAGGTTTCTTCAGGATTCCAAGTCGAGCTAGCGCTCTGGACTTTGTTGGCTTCCTTACTTTGTACACTACTTAAGATAGTTTCAGTTTCTTTTCTATACTCTTCCACCAAAGCTAGTGTTCTTCCTTTGTCCGCACTGTACATATTTAATATAGAGTTTATTCTAGTTTAAAACTTCTCACTTCTTCAAGGACTTCCCTGGCTTTGAGTAAGCCTTTTCTGACTCTTTTGCACTTTTCTCTTTTCTTAGCGATTTCGCCTGACTCTTCAAACAACCAAACTAGTTTTTCTTCTGAGTACAAGTTAGCTACGAGTTGGCTCCTGATTACTTCTTGTGACTTCTTTACTAGAAAAGACATAATGGCTTTGGGTACGTAGTCTCCGACGTTCTTTTTAACTATTTGGAAGTAGTTTTCTATAAGGATCCTTATGAGTTCTGTTTCTAGTAGTTCCCTTTCTGAAGGGTTCTCAGAAGCCTTCATGGTTGCAGGAGTAACTGGAAATGCCACTCCGTTGGACTGGAAGTCTTCGAACTGGCTTGGTAAGTCTTTGCTTTTGGACTTAGCAAAGAAACCCAGCATCCCAATTGGTTTTTCTGGGGCTTTTTCTTTCACAGGGGTTTTTATGTAGTAAGCTCTGTCCTCTATTTGTGCTTGAGCAGCTATTAAAGCATTGCTGCCTCCTATAAAGTCAGGGTGGTGCGTGTTTATGTAGCTGAGCTCTACGTTCACTAGTTCGTTTATCATGGCGTTGGTGGGTTCTAAGCAGCTTCGGAGCACTCTGCCAAAGACTTCTTCAACAGCTTCTTTTAAGTTGTAGAACCTTTGGAGTTCAGGCAAGTGTATTTTGTGAACTAACTGTTTAAGTTCTGAGTATATGTCTGAAGCACACTTAATTGAAGGGAAACGAAGTTTTTCAATTTGCCGCTTAACTAGTATTTCAAAAGCTGTTTCTGGAATAAATAAAGCGCCCCGGGGCCCAGTAGCGTTCATGATAGCAGTTCGGATGTCTTGGCCTGACAAATCACAAAAGGGTTCGATGCTTTGGAGTGCTTGTTTAAAGGTGCTTTGGAAGTTATAGTTGATTCTAGCTCCTCCTTGGAGTTCCTCCACAACTCCTTGGTAGTTGTTTCCGTCAATGAAGTCGTTGAAAGCATTGCTTACTTTGTGGATAACTTCAAGTAAGTAAGAAAACTTTTCTTCTTTGGTTTCAAAGTATTCTCCGTAACTCTTGAGTTCTTTTTCTACAGAAGCCAAGTGGGTGTCTATGCTTGTTTTTAAACTCGGAAGGGTGTTTTTGATGTGGTTCACTAGTAAGTAGTTAAGTCTCTTTGCCAAGAAAACTACTCCCATTCTGCTAGAAATCCTCGAGTAAACAGGGTGGTTGCTGAAAAAAAGCTCTTCTTTTTTCAAAGACTCTCGCATAGGCACTTGGCTAACTATTTCTTGCTGGCTTCTGCAAACCACACCTATATAGCCCAACTTCAAGGGGTAAAGACTCCCGTTGAGTGTGTCCATGGCGTCTTCGCCTGGGCCGAGTAAGTCTAGTTTCGTGATAACTCCAATAGTTCTTTCGCCATCTGGGTCTACAGCTTTGGCTACATTGAGGGCGTCTGAATTAGCTAGGTCCAAGTTTGCAGGTGAGATTGCAAGGATGAGGGCGTTTGGCTTTTCTATGTAAGAAAACACCATTCTTCTTATTTTGTGCTCTATGTCCCCAGGGTTCCCCTCTACAGCTATTTTGACCATGCCTGGCAAATCTATTAGGGTGATGTCCACTACTTTTGACGAATACACTTTGAGTTCTATTTGCTTGTCAGAAATAGTTGACCCTTCTCCGCAGATTTCATTAGTGTAGCGCTTGATTTCTTCGCAAATGTCCTGAAAGTCGTAGAACTTGCATTCAGGAATGTGGGAAAACACGCCGTAGTCGTCATAAGTGTCAGTGTGCACTAGCTGGAGACGCAGGGGACACCGTGTAACTAACCTAGCTCCTCGAGGCAAGCAGTCCTTGCCCACTAAGCTTTCCAAAACACTGCTTTTGCCTGAACTTTGAGAACCCACAACTACAATCTGGGGAAGGGATATCATGTTAGGAATGTTAGCTTTGTTAAGGACTTCTTGGATTTTGTTTATTAGAGGAATAAGCTCTTCCATCTTGTATTATTATCTATATCGCCAAATAAAAAATGGAAAACGAAGCCCAAAACGCTCTTAAAGAAAAAGAAATGTACCGTCAAAAGTGCAACCAACTTTCCAACGAACTCGAAAAACTCAAATTCCAGTTCAACAGTGACCCCTCCAAAAAGATGCTCAATGATTCTTTAAGGCGCATCCACGAACTCGAAACCCAACTTCGCGAAACTGAGTCCCGCCAAAAACTCACAAGGAAACCCCAGAACTCCAAAAACTCCTTCAAAGACCTTAAGAAGTGGCGCCTTGCAGCTACCAAAATCCAGTCAGTCTGGCGAGGCTTCAGACAAAGACAGCGTTACTACGACTTGATAATCGAGTACGTCAATAAAACTCGGGGACTAAGCAAAGTCCAAGCTACTGACGACATGATTATGCGCCAAGTGCACTCAGCTGTTAAAAAACGCAACTTAACACTGGAACAATGTTTCCGAGCTGCTGACTCTGACAGTGACGACTTCGTGAGCTGTGACGACTTCATACAGTTTTTAAACGCTCTCAAAATAGAACTTACTCAGGCCCAGAAATCAAGACTTCTCCTAATACTAGACGAAGATTGCTCAGGAAAAATCGAAAAACACGACTTTTACAACGCTTTAGCAGCTTACAGGGTTTCAGCAGAGCACCACAACCAGTCTGCAAGGACTTACGAGCAAAGTGTCTTGGTGAAGTTTGCCAAACTTATGCAGCACAGAGAAATCCAACCTGAAGAAATCTTTAACTTGTGTGACACTGACGGAGACGACCAAATCACTTCTAAAGAACTAGAAAAGTTTTTGAACGGACTAAACGTAGGCTTCCAGCAAAAAGAAGTCCACGCTCTGCTGTGCTTGCTTGTAGTCGACTCTAGCGGAACCCTCAGCAAGGAAGAGTTTTTGAAGCAGATGAACAAAGGACTTCGTGCTTACAAAATAGACTCTATGCTAGCAACTCCTAAACAAGCCAAAAAGAACCTTCCAGCCCTCGAAAACTCAGTTAAGGTGCTAGTTGAAAAAATGGAAAGCCACGGAACCGGAGTTGCTGAAGCCTTTGAGATGATAGAAGTTCCTAAAAGTGGCAAAGTAACTATTTCAACCTTCTCTAGAGAACTCAGAAAGTGGTTCCCTCACCTAGAAACTTCTGATGTAATGAGTATTGTGGAACTAAGTGACATAGACAAAAACAGTATGATATCCCTTACAGAAGTCAAAAACACCCTTTGCTTGTACTCAGACCCTTCGAAACTCAGTGTCCAGCAACTCCTAAACAAAATGACTCAGAAGATGCAAGGTCTCTCAGTAACTGAATTTTTGGATGAACATAAACTACCCCTACAGATGGACAAAGACCTGTTCCAGACAGAGGCTTCTAGGGTTTTTGAACTGAGTCCCCAACAAGCTCTCAGAGTGTTTAGTCATTTAGACGTAGACCAAACAGGAGAGGTCTCACTTAAAAACTTAGCTTCTGTAATTGAGTCTTACAACTCGGGCAAGTCTGTCTTGCAAGAGATGTCTGAGTCCCCCAGGACCCAAAGGACCAAAACCATACTAGACTTCCAAATGCTTTTAAAAGAGTACGGCCTAGAACCCATGAACGTTTTTAGGTTTGCTGATAAACTCAACTCTGGAAGTGTTCAAGTTTCAGACTTCAAAACAGCTTTAGTAAAACTCATTCCTAAAATCAGCCAGAAACTCCTAGAAAGAGTTTTAGAACTATTTGAGCATTCCACAATTACTAAAGAAGACCTTAACTCTTTGTTCGGTGCGAAAGAAAAGCTAACTCTTGAACAAGTCTACTGGCTGCAAACCTTAACTGAAGCTATAGAAAAGCTCCACACAACTCCGCACACAATCTTTATAGCAGCTGACCTCGACCAGGACGAAAAAGCTACTACCAGTGAACTCAAGTCAGCATTTAAGCGGTGCTTCCCCAAACCTGTTCTTTCTAACCTTGAAGAAGTAATCAAAGCTCTGGACCCCAACAACAAAGGCACAGTGCAACTCAAAGACTTTTTACAAAAACTCCAAGAAGCCAAGTCTTCTAGTTACTCGAAGCAGGCTTTGGAAGAATTCGGCAGCAAAGCCAAAGAAGATTCCGTTAGAAAAAGCTCTTCAAGGATCTTAGACAGCTTTGGAAGAATCAGTCCAATTTCTTTCGAGGAAAGAGAACAGTCTAGTTTCCACAAGTTCTTAGCAGAGTGCCCTGAAAACTCTTTAACTCACCAGTACACCCTAACCATCGGAGTCAGAGCTACTGAACTTTACAACTACGAAAAGTTCTCAAAGCTGTGTCGCAGGTTCGAGTTCAGCAGTTCTGAAGTAACTGAAATGTTCAAGACTTTGGATAGCCACGGCAAAGGACTGTTTTACGGGTTTTCTTTTATAGCAGTTTTAGATTCTTGTAGGTACAAAACAAACCTTCCTTCTGCACACAACCCCAGTACTTCTAAGGCCACTGTGAGACTTATCAATGCAATGGTGGACCAACTCAACAAAGAGCAGCCTTTGTACCAGCAACTACCCTTGATGACTTCTCCTATAGACTGGGACTCCCTTGGAGACGACTTTTTGATTGACGAAATCTATGAACTGAAAAAAGCTTTTGAAGACAACAACTTTTACTACCACTTAGCTTATGTGCTACACTCAAACATGCCTGTATTTATTATATGCACTGAACAACTTATGCACTGTGTACTTGAGTGTTTGGAAATTAAGCAAGAGGCTTGTGACTACTTTAAGCAGTATTCAGTTGAGCCAAGTGACTTCATGACCAAAGCAGAGTTCACAGAAACTCTTAGTAAAGCACTGAGTCTCCCTAAAGAACACAGTGCTTTAATTCACTACTACTTGTACTCAGAAAAGAAGATTTCTATGCCTGTTTACCAGTTCTTCACGTTTTTTGACATGGCTTTAAGCACTTACCAAGACTCGGTGGTTACTTACAGCTTACCTGAGTTGCCTTTTTCGAACTCAAGCATTATTGACTCCAAAACAAAGTCTTTCTTCCAAAAACTGGCTTCTAGCTTTACTGTGCACTTTTCTAAACTTGAAGTTTCTTTGTCAGACCCTTTGACTCCACTTGAAGTCAGTCAAACTCTAGAAAGGTTCTGTGATATTCCTCAACCTGCTTTGGAGCCTTACATTAGTTCGCTCTTGCTAAACCAAAACCAGTACTTAAGGCTTTACCACTTGCTTACTGTGTTGGACTCCTACAGGTCTTTTCCGAGCAACTTAATGTCCTTGCCCAAAAGAGCCCTGGAGTCTCTGTGTGCAAACGTCCCAGTTGTTAAAAACACTACTGACTGGGTCCAAAGCAGAGGGTATTCCCAACTGAACACAGTTCTTTCGGAAAAGGACTTTTCAGAGTTACTAACTACTCTTTCTAAAAAGGACCAAAGCGACCTTTACGAGTTTTTAGAAAATCAAAGAGGCGGAGTTTACACATACACAGTGTGCACCCTAATCAACCTAGCCCACAGTTTCAAGGGTGACTTAAAAGAGTTTCCTTTAAACCAAAACCCCAGATGCAGCAAACAGCTCAGAGACAACTTACTTTACCAAGCCAAGCAACTGGACTCTATGAAGAAGAGCCCCTATGACTACTACTTAAACGAAGGAGTAAGTCCTACGAAACGCTTTACCAAAGAAGAGTTTTGCAGGCAACTAACCAACGAGTTTTCAGTCTTTGAAGCAAAAGAACTTTGGGAAGGTCTTTGTTTGGACTACGAGTATGTGAACTTCTACGACTACTTGTCTTGTTTGGAGAGTTACTGCCAACTGCACTTAACTCCGCAAGTCAAAACTAAACCTATTAGTTGGGGAGAGCAACTAACCCAGGTAGCTTTGAAAATACCAGAAAGGGTCAGAACTACAGACTTCTTCAAAGAAGTTCAAATTCACCAGTTACTTGACTCTAATGCCTTTTTAGCACTTGTGCAAAATAAACTTGAACTTGATTTTGGTAAAGCTAAAGACTTGCTTAAGCTTGTGGACATTAGGAACTTAGGAGCAGTTTTTGCGTTTGAGTTGTTTACTAGAATAGACTTACTTAGGTCGTGTGCTTACAACGGAAGTATTCAGTTTGAAATGCAAACTCTTCCTTTTTCGAACATAGAAAACGCCAACTACAACACCTTCAAAAAACTAGCTAACAAACTAGACGAGTTGAAAACTGGCATATGCGACTACTACCTTAGACAACAAGCAGAACTAAACTCAGTGGTGAACTTGCGTGAGTTCATAAACTGCAACCCTGACCTGACGAACAAAGAAAGCACTCTGCTTTACGAGTCAGTAGACATCAACTCAAAAGGCAGGATTTGGTTATACCACTTCTTAGCAGTGCTTGAGAGTTACCGAAGCCAAGCCTTGCCTAGCACCATGAAAATAACTGAGATAAAGCGGTCTTCTAGCCTAAGTTACGAAGGACTTAAGGACGCCCTGACCAAGTTTCAAGAGTACATTCAAGAAAGAAGCCAAGGAGGAGAAGTGAACCCAAGAGAAATATTTGGAGAAGTAGACTTAGACTCTGATGGAATCATAACTACCGAAGAGTTCATTAACTGCCTAGACGCATTGCCTTTAAACTTAAAAGAAAGCCAAAAACTCGCAATCATAAAAGAAGCTGACATTAACAACGACGGGCAAGTGGACTATGAAGAGTTCGTTAAGTTCTTGTCTTCGTTTAAACAAACCAAACCTAAAAGGATACAAAGGACTTCTACTAAACAAAGAAAACGAATGCCAACTGAAGTCAAAGGAATGAACTTTTTGGCTTCTGACTTCAAAGAAGACTCTTTAGACTTAGCAATTCACAAGCTAAAGGAGTACCTTAGAGACAACTTAGGAAGTTTCACTTCTTTAGAACAGACTTTTAAGAGACTTGACGAAGAAGACACAGGCTTCCTTAACGAAACTGAGTTTAACTTAGCTCTAGAACGCTTGCGTCTAGGACTCAGTAAGGTCCAAAGAGACCTACTGATTGAAAAAGCTGATATTGACAACACAGGCGATATAAACTACTACGAGTTTATTGAGTTTTTGTTTGACTACGAATTTGAAGATTTTGAGACAGACAAGTCCCTTAACAGTTTATCTGAAAGTTTTGTCAAGCAAACCTCTTTGAACAACTTAAACCCTATAGTTGAAATCAAGAACTACATTATAGAACCCCAAAAAGACTACCTCAACCCTAAACGCAAGTGCACCACTATACTTAACTCAGAGATAGCTGCTCTTAAAAGGTGTGTTGAGTTACTTGAAGGAGTAGGAGTCTTCAAAGACCCCGACTTTGGACCTGAACAACCAGAAAAAGGAGCTTACTGTCTCTACTGGAACGGAAAACCTCCCTCAAGCAACTTTCCTCCACCTGAAGAACTAGCTTGGAAAGCTCCTTCTGAGTGGATGGACAACGTTTGCTTTTTTGACGAAAACATTTCAAGCAACGACGTGATCCAGGGGTCGCTTGGAGACTGTTGGTTTATAGGAGCTTTGAGTGTTTTGGCAATCAGAGACGAACTTATCAGAGGTGGAGTTCACCAACTAGAGTCGCCTGCACAAGTGGACCTTGAAACAGCAAGTTCTATATCTTTAGGAGTTTACCCTCCGATCTTCCACTCGTTTGCCAGAAAAGGTTTGTACGTCCTGAAATTCTTCAAAGACTGCGCTCCTAGGTGGGTCATAGTTGACCAAAGACTTCCTGTTTTTGTGACTGAAGGTCAAAAACCCCAGTTTGTGTTTGGCAAGTGCAAAAACGAAGAAGAGCTGTGGGTACCTTTGATTGAAAAAGCCTATGCCAAGCTCCACGGTTGCTACGAAGCCTTGAACGGAGGACTTATTGACGACGGACTAGTTGACTTAACAGGCCACGTTGCAGAGAAGATAAAACTCAGAGGAAAAGGAGGGCTTTTGGAAGTTCCAGTTGAAGAGCAAAAAACCAAGAACGATCAACTTTGGGAAAGACTCAAGAAACTCAAAGCTGAAGGAACACTTATGGGGTGCTCTATAGACGGAGAAGGCATTGAAAGTCAAGTAATAAAAGAAGGAGAAGTCACTGGACTCCTTGCAAAACACGCTTACGGAATCATAGACGTTATAGACGTTCCTAGCCCCAACGCTAAGAAAAACAAACACCGACTGCTAAGAATCAGGAACCCTTGGGGAGACTGTGAGTGGAAAGGCAAATGGAGCGATAACCACGAAAAGCTCCAGGAAAACATAGCCCAAGTAATGCAGTACGTGGACAGACTAGGCGAAGACGAAAAGTTTGACCCAAACAACCCTAATGATGGAACGTTTTTGATGAGTTTCAAGGACTGGCGGAACATATTTGACAACCTAATGCTGAGCATAGACTTTCCAGAAGAGTGGTGGGGCAAGCGGTTTAAGGGTGAGTGGACTGCTGAAAATTCAGGAGGAGTTCCTACTTCCCCCAACAAAGCACACGCTGAACGCTGGGCGAAGAATCCCCAGTACGTAGTAGAGCTGAGGTCTAAGTCAGAGGTGTTTATTTCATTGACACAGCAAGACGGCAGGTACTTTAAGGACGCTTGTTTTCCTTTTGAAGACCAAATAAACACAGCTTGCTTCTCGATCATGAAACTGAGTCCTGAAGAAGAAAAACTAGAATCATTCGACCAAAGCCGCATTGTGAAGCTATCAGTGCTTAAGCTTCACAGAGAACTCCACTTGAGGCACGACTTGCTTCCTGGGAAGTACGTTATAGTTCCTTCAACAATGCACCCTGGGAAGACTGGCGTGTTTTGGCTGAGTGTTTACTTCTCTGCTAAGAAAAAGTACGTCAACTTCTATGAAAGCGAAAAGCCAGAAGACGAAGGTGAAGAAATCGTTGAAGAAGAAGAAATTTCTAAGCAGTTGATCACTGAAGGAATAATCCAGGACCTTAAAGAACTTGTAGCTTACTTAACCTCAATTTAACCGAATATTGGTGAACTAATTCTAACCTGTTGAATTTATTGCCATATTAAATATGCTAACCAAAAATATATCTCCCAAACTCAAAGTCATAAAGCTTAGAAGCATCCAAGCTACTAAGCGATCAACTTCTAAGAAAAAAAGCACCATAAACCACTCAAGAAAAAGTTCTTTAGTGCCTACTCCTAGGTCCCAGAGAGGAAAGTCCACTGAAAGACAGTTGAGTGTTTATCTGAACCCCCAATTCAACTCTGGAAACTCAACGGTCAGAGGAGCGATCTCTATGAACAGGTCGCAAATAGTTTCAATCGGAGAACGCAAAGAAGAATCGCCTAAAATAAGGTCGCGAATGAGTCTTATAAGGCACAAGTCTGCTTCGATTCCTTCTAAAGAGTTCGAAGAACAATTTCCTCTTAGTCCACAAAAAAGCCTGAACGCTTACAAGCACCTTTTGACTTCTTTCGAGAAGCAAGAAATTAGTGATTATAGAAAGATTTACTTCTTAGGGCTGAATGCTAAGAAGGTTAAATCTGACTCCAATAAAGATAATTTCGGTTACGACGATGAAAAGTCCAACTACAGGGTTGTGCATCGAGACCACATCGCTTACAGGTACGAAATCCTAGAAATCTTAGGAAAGGGTTCTTTTGGGCTAGTTGTTAAGTGCCTGGACCACAAACTTAAGCAATGGGTTGCTTTGAAAATAATTAGAAACCAAAAAAGGTTCCACAGGCAAGGCAAAGTCGAAGTGAAAATACTCAAGATGATTGCTGAAAGGGATCAAAGTAAAAGTTCCCACTCAATCGAGATGAAGAGCTGCTTTGTTTTCAGAAAGCACCTTTGCATTACTTTTGAGTTGTTGAGCATAAACTTGTACGAGCTCTTAAGGTCCAACTGCTTCCAAGGGTTTTCTGTCACTCTAGTTCGCAGGTTCGCAATACAAATCCTTGCGTGCCTTTGCTTTTTGAAGCAGAACAAAATTATTCATTGTGACCTTAAGCCAGAAAACATTCTGCTTAAAAACCCCGAAAAGTCAGGAATAAAAGTCATAGACTTCGGGTCATCCTGCTTGGAAGACGAGAAAATTTACACTTACATTCAGAGTAGGTTTTATAGGGCACCCGAAATTATGCTTGGTATACCCTATACTACCAGCATTGACATGTGGTCCCTGGGCTGCATTTGCGCGGAGCTTCACTCAGGGTATCCTCTTTTCACTGGCAAAAACGAAAACGAGCAGCTAAGTTGCATCATCGAAGTACTAGGCTTGCCCCCTCGACACATTTTGAAGCTCTCTACACGTAAGAATTTGTTCTACGATATCAGTGACCACTCCAAGTTAACTCCTACTAACAAGAAGAAGCTCAGACTTCCTGGAGCAAGGGTGCTTCAAGAAAAAGTCAGAACCAAAGACTACATGTTTCTTGACTTCTTGGAAAAGTGCTTGGATTGGGACCCGCAAGGCAGAATACAACCGGAAGAAGCACTTTCGCATCCCTGGATCAAAGAAGGACTCAGTGAACTTTAAAAAGCAATTTTACTCTAAGTTAAGAATTGGGGCTAATATTAAATATGAGGGAAATCGTCCACGTACAAGGCGGTCAGTGCGGAAACCAAATCGGAGCTAAGTTCTGGGAGGTAATTTCAGATGAGCATGGAATTGACCCCACTGGAACTTACCACGGAGACTCTGACCTCCAGCTCGAAAGAGTTAATGTTTATTACAATGAAGCAACTGGTGGACGTTACGTACCCAGAGCCATACTTATGGACTTGGAGCCCGGCACCATGGACTCCGTCCGCGCTGGACCTTTTGGTCAACTCTTCCGCCCCGACAACTTCGTCTTCGGTCAGACCGGAGCTGGAAATAACTGGGCTAAGGGACACTACACCGAGGGCGCCGAGCTCATTGACACCGTTTTGGACGTGGTCAGAAAGGAAGCTGAAGGCTGTGACTGCCTCCAAGGTTTCCAAATCTGCCACTCCCTTGGTGGAGGCACTGGATCTGGAATGGGAACCCTCCTCATCTCCAAGATCAGGGAAGAGTACCCCGATAGAATCATGGAAACTTTCTCAGTGTTCCCCTCCCCCAAAGTGTCTGACACTGTCGTAGAACCCTACAACGCCACCCTTTCAGTGCACCAACTTGTGGAAAACTCTGACGAAGTCATGGTCATTGACAACG